>VFSW01006633.1_pt1 | contig 16978 bp, 15 predicted proteins | sample 5358111 | NCBI WGS metagenome assembly VFSW01 (sample SAMN11554181, study PRJNA540505) | mine drainage metagenome | isolation source: sediment from site ElyBrook_90M | place: USA: Ely Copper Mine, Vershire, VT | collected 2017
CGCCGGAACCGCTGCACATGCGTCCGCGTTGACGGACGAATCGTTACAAGGCGGCGGAGGTGGCGACGGTTGCGCGTCCCTCTGCGGCCGGTCATGCTAGCGCAGTACTCTGGGAGGCACGATGATAAGCTTGACGATCAACGGGGTGGAACATGCGCTCGATGTCGACCCCACGACGCCGCTGCTGTGGGTGCTGCGCGACGCGCTGAACATGACCGGCACGAAATTTGGCTGCGGCAAGGCACTCTGCGGCGCTTGCACCGTACACGTCGATGGTGCGGCATTGCGCTCCTGCGCATTACCGGTCGCCGCGGCCGTCGGCCGCAAGATCACCACGATAGAGGCCATAGGCAAGACCGCGGTGGGGAAAGCCGTGCAAGAGGCGTGGCTTGCACTCGACGTGCCGCAATGCGGCTATTGTCAATCGGGACAGATCATGTCGGCGGCGGCCCTGCTTTCGCAGACTAAACGGCCGACCGACGCGCAGATCGATGCGGCGATGAGCGGCAACATCTGCCGCTGCGGCATCTACAGTCGGATACGCGCGGCCATCCACCATGCCGCGGCCAGCGAGGAGCTGCGCTCATGAGCACAACAACCGAGTCCACGACGGCAAGCGCCTGGTCGCGCCGCCGGTTCCTGGTCTCCTCGACCAGCATGGGTGGCGGCCTCGTGATCGGCTTCCTATGGCCCGCTGCGGCCCGCGCCCACTGGGTCAGCGCGCCGGCGCAAGGCGAGAGCGGACACATCAACGCCTTCATTGAAATCGCGGCCGACGGCACGGTGACGTTCGTGATGCCGAAATCCGAGATGGGACAGGGCGTTTACACGGGCCTTTCGCAGCTGCTCGCCGAGGAACTCGAGTGCGGGCTTTCGACCGTGCGGATCGTAACCGCGCCGGTGGCGAAGGTTTACGACAACCCTTTCGTACCGGCTCAGTTCACCGGCGGCAGCCTGAGCATCTCGACCAGCTGGCAGGCTTTGCGGCTCGCCGGCGCAATCGCACGGACGATGCTGATCGAGGCGGCGGCGACACGGTGGGGCGTCGCCCCCAGTCTCTGCCACGCGCAACACAACGTGGTGCACGGCCCTGCGGGGCGCACGGCCGGGTACGGGGAACTCGCGGCTGCGGCAGGCAAACTCGTGCCGCCGGATCCGAAAGCGGTAAAATTAAAGGGAGCCGGCGATTTCACGCTCATCGGCAAACCGGTCAAACGCATCGAGGCGCGCGAGAAAGTCGACGGCAGCGGAAAATTCGGCCTCGACGTGCGTGTCCCCGGGATGCTGCGCGCCATGCTCGCCCGCCCGCCCGCGCTCGGTGCGACACCGCGTCACATCGATGACAGCGAGGCACTGAAGGTGCGTGACGTGCTGCGTGTGGTGCCGATCGCCGCCGGTGTCGCGGTCGTCGCCCGCAACACCTACGCGGCGCGCGTCGGCCGTGACAAGCTGAAGATCGAATGGCTGATTCCGCCGGGAGCGATTCTCGATACCCGCGAGCAAGGCGCGCGGTACCGCAAACTCGCGGCCTCCCCGGGGCCGCTGGTGGCGCGCCATGACGGCGACGCGGCCGCCTCATTTTCCGCTGCCGGTGCGAGGCTGCTGGAGGCCACCTACGAGGTACCCTATCTGTCGCATTCACCGATGGAGCCGCTGAATTGCGCGGCGCATTGGCAACCGGATCGTTGCGACGTATGGACCGGCACGCAAATGCAATCCGGAGACCGCGCGGCGGCGGCCAAGCTTGCGGGATTGCCGGACGAGAAAGTCTTCATTCACACGATGCTACTCGGCGGCGGCTTCGGCAGGCGGGCCAACCCCGCCGGCGACTTCGTCAGCGAGGCAGTCGAACTGTCGCGGGCGATCGAGGCACCGGTCCAGGTCGTCTGGACACGCGAGGACGATATGCACGGCGGCTGGTACCGTCCCATGTGGACGAATCGCCTGCGGGCCGCGCTCGGCGCCGATGGGCGTCCCGAAGCATGGCAGCACACGCTGGTCGGACAGTCGATCATGTCCGGTACGAGTTTTGCGGGTGCGATAAAGAACGGCATCGACCCAACCTCGGTGCAGGGAGCGGCCGATCTGCCCTATGCGATCCCGAACCTGAACGTCGACCTGCATACGACCAGCGCACCGGTGCGGGTGCTGTGGTGGCGCTCGGTCGGGCACTCGAACACCGCGTTCGCGGTCGAGGGCTTCATCGACGAATGCGCCACAGCCGCCGGTGCCGATCCGCTCGCATACCGGCGCGCCATGCTCACCGGGCCGAAGCAGGCACGGCACCGGGCGGTGCTCGAGATGCTCGCCGAGAAGTCCGGTTGGGGCAAACCACTGCCCAAGGGGCATGCGCACGGACTTGCGCTGCACGCCGCGATGGGCAGTGTCGTCGGCGAAGTCGCCGAGGTGTCGATCGAGAACGGCCGGCCGCGCGTGCATCGCGTCGTCGCGGTGATTCACTGCGGTCTCGCGGTCAATCCGCAGCTCGTCGCCGCCCAACTGGAGAGCGCCGTCATATTCGGGTTGTCGGCGGCACTCTACGGTGAGATCACCTACTCGGCCGGCAAGCCCGGCCAATCGAACTTCGACACCTATCCGGTCGTGCGGATCGCCGAGGCACCGCGCGTCGAGGCGCACATCGTGCCGAGCGAGGACTCACCGACCGGTGTCGGCGAACCGGGCACGCCGCCGATCGCGCCGGCGGTCGCCAACGCGATCTTCGCGCTGACCGGGCGCCGGATCCGGAGTCTGCCGATGCTGCTCAACGGAAAGTTCAAGACTTAGCGGCCGCAACGACCCCATTTGCGGTCAGCGGCCAGGCGCTGATGTTCGCCTCGAAGACCGCGAGTTCGCCGAGCAAGTCCTCGAGGCACATCGCTTTGGCAATCGCGAATCCCTGACCATAGTCCACGCCCAGATCGGCCGTGAGCGTGCGCAACGCATCGGTCTCGACCTGGGCGGCAACGGTGCGCAGACGCATCACTTTCGCCAGCTGCGCAACCGCCTTGACCATCGCAGCCGACCGCGGATTTTCGATGGCATCGCGGATGATGGCCCCGTCGATTTTCAAGGTATCGATCGCCAGATCCTTCAACATGGCGAGCGAGCCGGCACCGGTGCCGAAAGCGTCGAGGGAAAATCGACACCCCTGTTCGTGCAGCGCCTCGATGCAGCAGCGTGCCGCCGCCGGATGTGCCACTGCGGCAAGCTCGGAGATCTCGAAACAAAGCGCACCCGCCGGCACGCGCCAGTTGGCGATTTGTTCCAGCACGAAGCGCGGAAATGTCTCGTCCAGCAGGGTCTCTGCGGCGATGTTGACGGCAAAACAGGCCCGTTGCTCGGCAACGGTCGCCGCATGGCGGCCGAGCATCCGACAGGCGTGATCCACCGCCCAACGATCGAGTGCCGGCATCAGGCCATGCGCACGCGCGATAGGGAAGAAGCGGTCCGGCGCGAGCAGTTCGCCGCGCTCGCCGCGCAGACGCAGCAGGATCTCGAAGCGCAAGTCGCCATACGTGGCGCGCAACGGCAGGATCGGCTGTGCAACCAGGTGCAGCTCATCGGCCGCGAGGGCGTGGCGCAGGGTCGGCAGCAGCGCGCCATCAGCGCAGCCCGCGGTCGGCGTAGCGGCTTCTCGTGCCGCCGGGTCACACACTTGAACGTGGTTGCCGCCGCGGCTCTTCGCGCGCTTGCACGCGGCTTCGGCGGCGGCGAGCGCGTGCGCAAGCGGCTCTTCGGAGGGATCGAGCGCGGTAACGCCGATGCTGATGGTCACCTGCGGCGTTCCAGAGCCACCACGCGCGACGATCGCCGCGCGCACGCGCTCGGCGTTGGCGGCAGCTGCATCGCGATTCGTGTTCGGTAGGAGCGAGGCGAGGCGGTCGCCTGACAAGCGCGCGCACAGGGCATCGGGGGGCAGTGTCGCCGCAAGGCACTCGGCGACACCCGTTATCACCGCATCGCCGACGTGCATACCGAAGGCCTCGTTCACCGCCTGAAGTCGGTCTATATCCAGATGCAGCACACTGTGCGCCGTCACCGAGGCGCCACTGGCGAAGGTCCGCTGCGCACGCCGCTCGAAGGCTTCGCGGCGCAGCAGACCGGTACGCGGTTCATAACAGGTTTCGATCGTCGCGGACAGCTGCGTGGCGAGCGCCTCGGCAGCGAGGATCGCTTCGGTGCCGAAATCCGCCGCACTTGGCGGATTGAACAACGCCAGCATGCCGATGACCCGCCCGGAGCGGTGACGCACCGCACTCGCGAGGATCTTGTACGGTGCCGAGTCGCCGCACCCCGACTTGGCGAGGCGATTAACGACGATCGTACGTTGCTGCAACTGCAACCACGCGAGCAAGTGCTTTTCCGCGCGCTGTAGCGCATCGGGCGCCAGCGCGTGACCACTATGGGTTTTGGCAATGCTGATTCGCCGCTCCGGTACGCAGAGTGCGGCGAGCGTGGCTTGTGTTTTGCGCGCCGCGACGTCCAGCAGGCGCTCGAAGTCGTCGCCGGCATCGGCATCGACATTCGTGGCCGAATTAGCGGCATCCACCGCCGCAAGCTCGGTGCTCACCGTCCCCGGCGTCAATCGATCGCGGCTCTCGAGCGCCGCACGCAGGGACCATTCGCTGCGCCAACAAGCGAGCACCGGCGTGAGCAGCGATCGCACGTACTCCAACGGTCGCGGTTCGGTTTGCGCGCCGCTCGGCGCAAGCGCGATCATCACCGCAGCGTAAGCCGTGCCGCCGTCGCGCGGCAGCGTGAACGCATACACGGCATGATCCTCATCGACGAGTCGAACCATCGCCGGGAACCCGGCCCCCGGTGCCCACGGCATGGCGAGCACCTCGCGGGCGAGTGCGCCGACGTCACCGGAGTTCCAGTCGGGGGCCGCCCAGAGGCGCCGGCCGGCGCCGTCATGCACGCACAAGCCGCGCATGCTCGGCAGCAATACTTTCAGCAAGCGCGCATACGAATTGATGCTTGCATCCGCCGCCACCGGCTGTTCGATCGGTTCGGCCAAGGTTGAATCCGGCACGAGTAAGTCTTCCTGACGTCTTCGAACAATCCCTGTGATCCTACCTCGATGATCGCACAAATTTCCGCGCGGAATCTTTGATCGGCTTCGCAAATCCTCAGCCCGTACCCGCCGCGCGCCGGCGCGCCAGGCAGCCGATGAGCCAGGCGCCGCCCGGCATCCGGACGATCAGCATCACGCGTGCCCAAAATCGTCGAGCCCGGGCGTCGTAGCGGGCAAGCGGCAGTCGCGCGTAGAGTCCCAAGATCGGCTCATGCAGCAACGCCACCGCGGCGTCGAAAGCCACCGCGTGATCGACTTGGCCAAGCGTGATATGCGCACCCTCGTCCCGCCAGACGACCGACGCCCCGCTCGTGCACGCGCCCGTCCCGGCAGCCACCTCGCCCGGTTGGCGCAGATCCGCACCCCGCAGGGTCAAAGCCCATCCGGGCGGGTCCGTGGCAAGCAGTTGCAACACCCCACCCGGCAAAACTTTCATGTCGAAAGAGCCTGGCAGAGGCTGGGGCGGCGACGGTATCATGCCGTCGCCATTTTCGATGGCCATGAATTCTTTCCACCGAACGAGTTTTGAGCACGAGTTTTAAGCGATGCGCCGTTACATCATACCCTGCCTGATCGCCCTTTCCATCGCAACCACCGCCCTCGGGCAAAGCCGCCAGGCACCGCAAGTTGACCGGGTGATCGAGCAGGGACATCTGCCCTACGCCTCGGTCAGCTTCCTGGTCGCGGATGCCGACACCGGCGCGGTGATCCTCGAGCGCAACGCCGCGACCCCGCGCGGGCCTGGGTCGGTGATGAAACTGCTGACGACGTTCGCCGCGCTCGACACCCTGGGGCCGGCATTCACCTGGCAGACACGGGCCTTCGTCGATGGGCCGATCGTGCACGGCGTGTTGCGGGGTAACCTGTACCTGAAAGGTGGCGGCGATCCGTACATGACGATCGAGCGTTGGTGGCGTTTCGCGGCGCAGTTGCGCGCGACCGGCCTGAAGACGATCCAGGGCAACGTGGTCATCGACGACCGCGCATTCTCTTTGCCGAACGAGAACCCGGCGGCGTTCGACGGGCATCCGAACCGACCTTACAATGTGATACCCGACGCGCTGATGGTGAACTTCCAGTCCGTCGATTATCGCGTCGCTCCCGATCCCGGCACGCGGCGGGTCGATGTCTCGGCGATTCCGAAGCCGGTCAATCTGGCGATCAGGAATGACATTCGCCTGGTCGGCGGCCGCTGCGCGGGCCGGGGCGACCGCATTGGCTATGCCAATCGGACGGCGCTGCGCGACCAAATCACCTTGAGCGGCACGATGTCCATGCACTGCGGGCCGGTGGTTTTCACCCGCGCGGTGATGTTCGCGCCGCAGTTCGCTTACGGCACTTTCGTGCAATTGTGGCACGAGCTCGGCGGCCGGATCAGTGGCGGCTACGAGGCCGGCGGCACCCCACCCGGCGCACGCGAGATCGTGGATTTCGACTCGGTACCGCTCGCCGAGGCGATACAGCTGACCAACAAGTTCAGCAACAACACCATGGCGCGCACGATCATGCTGACGCTTGGCGAAACCCGCTACGGCGCGCCCGCCACCTTGGATAAGGGCATCACGGCCATCGAGGCCTGGAGCCGCGAACATCGGATTCCACTCAAGGGCACCGTCATCGTCAATGGCTCGGGTTTGTCGCGCAGAACGCGCATTTCCGCCGAGACGATGGCAGCGCTGCTGCGTGTGGCCTACCACAGCCGTTACGCCCCCGAGTTTCTCGCCTCGCTGCCGATCGCCGGAATGGACGGTACCTTGCGCCGGGACATGAAGGAAACACCACCGGGCGCGGTGCGGCTGAAGACCGGCCACATCGATGACGTTAGTGCGGTCGCCGGCTACGTGCGGACCCGGCAAGGCCATACCGACGTGCTGGTTTCCTTCGTCAACGATCCACGGGTCGCGACCGGCGCGGCCGAGCTCGTGCATCGGGCGCTCGTCGACTGGGTGCTCGCGCACGGGTGACCGGATCGAAGCCGCGTTCGAGTTCCCACAGGGGCGCATAGACCGATTTGAGCACCCACACACCGCATCCGAGATGGCGGAATAGCCGCGACAAGCGTCGCCGGTACCAATCCGCGGTGCGCAGGTGCACGTCGCCATCGGTCATGCTCTTATCGCAGTTATCGCGCCAGTCCTCACGGGTAAGCGCCGACAGGTAGAGCACGGCGTGCGTCAGACGCGCCAAATTCGCGAGTGCCCGCGCCGCCAATCGATCGTCCAGATATTGGAGCACGTCGTAGCAGACGACGAGGTCGTAGCGGCACCGCGGGGCGAAGTCGACCACTGAACCCTGGGTCCAGCCATATCGGGCACACAGGTATGCGCTGCCTTCGAGTCCGGTGTACGAGGCGCGCGGCCAGGCCCGCGCGAATGGCGCCCGAAAACTCCCAATGCCGCAACCGGCGTCGAGAATACTCGATACGGGAATCCGGCAATGCCGCATGAGCGCCGCAACCAGCGTTGCCCGATGCCGCATCTCTGCCGGCGTGGTCACCCGCGTGCCGCGGTCGAAATAGAAGCGCCGGAAGTACGCCGCATCGAACGACGGCTCCTCTACGGTGGGCGATCTGAGGGAGGATCTGCGCATGCGGGGGATCTTGCCTGCGGACACGCGATGCAGCAAGGGCGGTCAAGCTCAGGACACAGCAGCCCCACGCCAGCGCAGCGCACGAGCCCTGAAGGTTTCGCTCGAGAGCGGTTGGCCGGCGTCTTGGTGTAACAGTTCGCGGGCGCGTCGCTCATCAGCCGGCCGATGGAAGTAATAGCCCTGGCCGCACTCGCAGCCGAGATCGCGCAGCAATTCGACCTGTCGTGCCGTCTCGATACCCTCGGCGACCACGCTGATCGAGAAGCTACGGCCGATGGCGAGGATTGCACCGAGCAGTGTGTTGTCGCGCGCATCGCTCTCCAAGTCGCGAACGAAGCTGCGATCGATCTTCAGGCAATCGATCGGCAAGCGCTTCAGGTAGGCAAGGTGGCAGTAGCCGGTGCCAAAATCGTCAATTGCGACCTTGACGCCGAGGCGCTGCAACGCAAGGATCGCCTCTCGCGGCGCATCGCCGTAAGAGATCAGTGCCGACTCGGTGATTTCCACGCGCAACAGCGCGGGATCGACGTCGAAGTGATCCGCGATGCGCGTCAAGCGGTCGACGAAGCCGGGCCGCTCGATCTGGCGCGGCGAGACGTTGACGGCAATTGGAACCAAGGGTACGAAGTCGTCTCGCCAGGACCGCAGCTGGCGACAAACCAGTCTGATCGCCTGCTCACCAAGGGCATCGATGAAGCCGCTTTGCTCGGCAATGGGAATAAAGTCGCTCGGCGCGATGAGACCGCGTTCCGGATGCCGCCAACGCATCAACGCCTCAAACGAGATCACACGACCCGACGCCAGATCGACGAGCGGCTGATATTCCATGAAGAACTGATCCGAGCCACTCGCCGTGCGCAGAGCATGCTCGATGAAGACCCGCTCCTCCAGACGTTGCGACAACTCGGAACGAAAGAATTGGTAACCGTTGCGCCCGCGTTCCTTGGCGTCGTAGAGCGCCAGATCGGCACCACGCATGAGAAACTCCGCCTCCGTGCCGTCTTGCGGGCACATGGCGATGCCAATGCTGGCCTGCAGATTGCAGCTCTCGACATTCAACCGCAGTGGCGCGGCGAAGCAGGCGCATATGCGCCGTGCGAGCGTCTCGACGTCATCACGAGTGTGCGGCTGCGTGGTCACGACCAGAAACTCATCGCCACCCATACGCACGACCAGATCGTCCGTTGCAACGCAGCGTCGCAGGCGTTGTGAGGCTTCGATCAGAACCTTGTCGCCGACGCGATGCCCGTGCGTATCGTTGATATCCTTGAAGTTGTCGAGATCGACATAGAGGAGTGCAAGGGAGCATCGTGTGATCACCGCGCGCTCGAGCAGCGCCGGCAGCCGTGCCTGAAGCGCGAGTCGATTCGGCAGACCGGTGAGCGGGTCGCTGTAGGCGAGATCCCGATAACGCCGTTCGTTGCGACGCAACCGGCGGTGCTGATGAACGGCCTCGATCTTCAAGGCAGTGGTCGCGCTGAACTGGCGGTCCGCGCGAGCTGCGGCGGCGCTTAGGTAGGCCGCGTACATAAGACCCATCAGCGCCATCGACAGGTGATACGGTCCGGCGGCGAACACGAGGCGCAAGACGAGAGGCAAAATCGCCGCCCAATGAAACAGGAGCGCGGCGCGTCGGTCGGCGGCGAGTGCGGAGGCGGCCGCCGCCGTGATTCCGGCGATCACATAGCTCAGGAAATCGAGTCTTGCGTCCCTACCGGTCGGTGAAAACAAGGTGATGGCACCCCAGCAACTGCCAGTGACAAACGCCATCACCCGCATCCGCAGGAGCCAGCGGTGCAACGGTTCGGCAGCGCTAGGGCGAACCTTGCGACACAGCCGATGCAGATGCAGGCGCTCGATGGAGCACAACGACAAGACGGCCAGCCAGGCGAGCATCCAGACGTGCGGGGTCACCGACCACAGCGCGGCCGCGGTCAGGACGGCGATTGCGAGACCCCCGGCGACGGCGGCGGGGATCGCACGGGCGAGGTGCCGGATGCGCTCGGCGAGCAAATGCTGTGCATCGTCCATACCGTCGCTCACCGTAGCCTCCGATGGCGCCCAGGATCGGGCATGCTGCGGATGTGCAGCGGTTCAGCGGGTTATCGGCAGGCGGGCGGAATCTTGATGGGCCGAGGCAGGGCAAAATGCGGCGTCATCGGGTACCATCGCCCTTAACGTCGAAGCCGCCATGCAACGCCCACCGAGCATAACGCCCACGCTTCTCACCGCGGCTCATTCCCACGGGGAAGGCGCTGCGTGAAGATCGATGGGGTACCGTACCAGAGTATCTGGCGCGGCGCCGACGGGTCGGTGCGCGTCATCGATCAGTCGCGGCTACCGTTCGAGTTCGCGACCGTGGAACTGGCCCGCGTCGAAGATGCCGCACGAGCGATAAGCTCCATGATGGTGCGCGGCGCGCCGCTGATCGGCGCGACCGCGGCGTATGGCCTTGCGCTCGGCGTGCGCGAGGACCCCAGCGACACCGCGATCGAGAGCGCGGCGGCGATGCTCGCGGGAACGCGGCCGACCGCGCACAACCTCGCCTGGGCGCTCTCGCGCATGCGTGGCACGCTCGTCGGGGTCCCGCTGTCGGCACGGGCGGAGGCAGCGTTTTCCGAGGCCGCCGCGATCTGCGCCGAGGATGTGGAGCAGTGTCGTGCGATCGGTGTACATGGGGCGAGCATCCTGCGACGGCTGGCGCTGGCGGCACCCGGCCGGCCGTTGAACATATTGACCCATTGCAATGCCGGCTGGCTCGCATGCGTGGACTGGGGAACGGCACTTGCACCCGTTTACCGGGCGCATGACGATGGCATCCCGGTGCACGTCTGGGTCGACGAAACGATACCGCGAAATCAAGGCGCCTCGTTGACGGCATTCGAGCTCGCTGCGCACGGTGTGGCGCACACGGTGATCGCGGACAATCTTGGCGGACACCTGATGCAGCGGGGACGCGTCGACGTCGCGATCGTCGGCAGCGATCGCACGACCGCGAGCGGTGATGTTTGCAACAAGATCGGAACCTATTTGAAGGCGCTCGCGGCGTACGACAACGGGGTGCCGTTCTACGCCGCGCTGCCGCTGAGTACGATCGACTGGTCCATTACGCGGGGCGAGCAGATTCCGATAGAGCAACGCCCGGAGAGCGAACTGACACACGTCACCGGCCAGATCGAGACGGGGGGCCTGGCGACGGTGCGTGTCGTGCCGATCGCGAGTCGGGCCTTGAATCTCGCGTTCGATGTGACGCCGGCCCGGCTCGTGACAGGGCTGATCACCGAACGCGGTATTTGCGAGGCGAGCGCCCAGGGTCTGCGACAGTTGTATCCAGGGCTGGGATCTGCGGGATGAGTGCGACCGGAAACTTGGTGTCGCCGGCGGATGAGACAGGCCGGCTCGCGCTGATCGCGGCCTGTCGGGAGTTGCCGCGACTCGGGCTGGTCGTCGGTACCGCCGGCAATGTCGGACTGCGCCGCGATGCGCGGCACTTTTTCGTCAGTCCGAGCGGAGTTGCCTATGAGTCGCTCGAACCCGAGGACGTGCCACTCGTCGACCTCGACGGCCGCTGGTACGGGCGATGCCGTCCATCGAGCGAATGGCGCATGCACCGCGACCTGTTCCGCGCGAAACCGTGGGTCGGGGCGATCGTGCATACGCACTCCCGGGAAGCGACGGCTCTGGCGTGCAGCGCGCAGGGAATTCCGCCGTTTCACTACATGGTCGCCGCTGCCGGTGGCGAGGACGTGCGCTGCGCCCCTTACCACATCTTCGGTTCGCAGGCGCTATCCGACGCGGCGCTCGCGGCACTCGAGGGTCGCCGGGCCTGCCTGTTGGCGAATCACGGCATGCTGAGCCTCGGGGCCAATCTGCCAGCCGCGCTCGACCTCGCGGTCCAGATCGAGGATCTGGCGGCAAAATATCGGATCGCGCGCAGCGCCGGAGACCTGCAACTCCTCGACCACACCGCGATGGCGCGGGTACTCGAGAAGTTCCGAACCTACGGCAGCTCGCACGCCATCGATGATGACCTCACGCATCGCGAAGATTGGCCGCCGCGAGCGGCTGAGGAAGACGCAGCGACATGAGTCATGATCCGGCCGACGACACCTATCGGATCCTGGACGCCAACGGCGTGCGAACTTGGCTGGCCCGGCTGCCGCACGTGCGCTCAAGGCTTGGCGGATCCGCCGACGACTGGGGAGTTCGCGAAGTCGGCGACGGCAATCTGAATCTCGTGTTCCTCGTCGATGGTGCCGAGGGATCGGTATGCGTCAAGCAGGCGCTGCCTTACGTGCGCGCGGCAGGGCCGTCCTGGCCGATGACGCCGGCGCGCGCCCACTTCGAGAATGCCTATTACCGCACCGTCGCCCCATACGTCGGCCGGCGGATACCCGAGGTGTACCACTACGAGCCGACACACTACTCGATCGTGATGGAGAATCTCGCGCCTCATACCCTGCTGCGCTACGGCTTGATCGCCGGCAACCGTTACGAGCGCGTCGGCCGTGACCTCGGCGAGTACATCGCACGCGTCGCCTTTTTCACGTCCGATCTGGCGGCGCCCTTCGAGCGCAAGTTCGATGATATTGCACGCTTCGCGGCCAACAAGGCACTCGTGCGGATTTCGGTCGACCTGATCTTCACCGATCCGTACCGGGAAAGCCCGCGCAACCGGCATACCACGCCTCAGCTCGACCCGTGGGTCGCGGCGCTGCGCCGGAACGCGCAAGTGAAGGCGGCCGCAGCACGGCTCGGCCAGAAATTCCTGGGTGATACGCAAGCACTGATTCACGGCGACCTGCACTCCGGGTCGATCATGGTCACGGCCGAGGACACACGCGTAATCGACCCGGAGTTTGCATTCTACGGACCGGTCGGTTTCGATCTCGGTGCTTTTGTCGGCAATCTCCTGCTCAGCTGGTGTGCGCAGCCGGGGCACGCGGCCCAGGGTGACGATCGCGCCGGCTTGCGAAAATGGATTCTCGATCAGATCGGGGCCTTCTGGTCGGCGTTCCAGCACGAATTTTTGCGGCTTTGGCGCAATGAGGCGCATGGCGATGCGTGGCCGGCGGCCCTGTTTCCCGGCCCCGACGACGCGACCGCGCTGCAGAGCGCGCAGAAAGCCTACCTCGACAGCCTGTTCACCGACATGCTGGGCTTTGCAGCCTGCAAGATGATCCGGCGGATCGTGGGCTTCGCGCACGTCGCCGATCTCGAACGAATTTCGAACGCGCATCTGCGCGCTTCGTGTGAACGATCCGCACTCGCGATTGCCGTTGAGCTGCTGACGCGGACTGCGACGTTTCACACGATCGAGGACGTACTCGAAACGCTGCCTCGGATTGCGCAATTGGCGGCTGGCGGGGAAATCTGAGCGCCAGGTCACAGGGGCAGCGACCGCTTCGACCAGATACGACTGGAATGTGACAAAAAACTAGCACATAGTTGGCGGCAGGTGGTGTACGAGTGCCCGGAGAACGATGCCATGACAAACGGAACCGGCCGAAAGTCCGGGGCGATCACGCAAAAGCTCAAGCGATTGCAGACGGAAAACACCAAACTGCGCAAGCTGGTTGAAGCGCAGACCTTTCTGCTCGAGGGTCTGAAAGGCGGCGGTGCTCGCGACGAGAATGCGGAAGCAACGGCCGAGGGTCCGTACGCGCGGCCCCGCGGGTAGCGCGCCACCGCCTTTCGTCGGCCGCGGAGTCATCTGGCAGGTGGCCCGGCCACCTGGCATGCTACCGGCACGCTCAGCGCAAACCCCACGTCTTGGAGGTATGGATCAATGTCCGTTGCCCGAATAATGACCACACTGATGGTGTGCGCAACGCTTGCGCCGGCGATCAGCACCGCCACGACGAGCGCACCGACCCAAGCTGCGCCGAAGACGCCCGCCGCGGCGAAATACTGGGCGGTGCCGCGGATAGCGAGCACGCAGGGCACGGTCAGGGTCGGCGGCAGGACGATCAAGTACACGGCAAAGGCCGGCACCTTGATCCTGCGCGACAAGCAGGGCAAGTCGACGGGCGAGATGTTCTACGTCGCGTATTTCAAGAACGGTGCCGATGCGGACCGGCGACCGATCGCGTTCCTCTACAACGGCGGCCCCGGCGGTTCGTCTGCGCCCTTGCACATCGGCGCGTTCGGGCCGAAGCGGGTGTACACCAACAGTCATAGCCATACGCCGCCCGCGCCTTACCGATTGGTGAACAACCAATACAGCTTGCTCGATGCCAGCGATCTGGTGTTCGTCGATGCCATGGGCACCGGCTTCAGCCGCATTCTCGGCAAAGCGGCCGGCGGCGTCGGCACACCGAAAATGTTCTACGGCGTCGATCCGGACGGTCAGTCATTCGCACAATTCATCACGAAATTCCTGTCCAAGTACGGCCGCTGGAACTCACCGAAATACTTGATCGGGGAGAGCTACGGCACGACTCGCTCGGCGGTGCTCGCCAACCTCCTGGAGCAACAGGACAACATCGACCTGAATGGCGTGATCTTGCTGTCGACCATCCTCAATTTCGATACCGGCGTCGACCAGCCGAACCTCAATCCCGGCGTGAACCTGCCTTATGCCCTCGCACTACCCACCTATGCGGCCGTCGCGTGGTATCACAAGTCGCTTGCGAACCCCGCACCGACCTTGCATCCCTGGCTCGACAAGGTCCAATCCTGGGCGATGGGTCCGTACCTGCAGGCACTGAACCGGGGCGGCGCGCTGTCGCAGCCGGCACAAGCAAAGATCGCGGCACAAATGGCGCGGTACACCGGACTGCCGGAGAGCTACGTGCTGAAGGCGGACCTGCGAGTGACCGGACTCGAGTTTGAGCAGAGGCTGCTGCTCGCGCAAGGCGAGAGCACCGGGCGGCTCGATGCGCGGTTCTCGGGGCCGACGATGGATCCGCTGGCGCAGTACGTGGAATACGATCCGGAAATTGCCGCCATCGGTTCGGCCTATACCTCGGCGCTAAACGCCTATCTGCGCACCACGCTGCATTTCGGCGGTGATCACGCGTACAAGTTCCTGTCGATGAGTGTCAACGGCGCTTGGGACATGCGGCATGTGCCGCCTGGACAAAGTGGACCCGGCTATGGCGCCACCAACGTCATGCCGGATCTGGCCGCCGCGATGACCACGAATCCGGACATGAAAGTCATGGTCAACGCCGGTTATTTCGACCTTGCGACACCGTACTACGCAGCCGAGTATCAGATGCGGCAATTGCCGATGGAGGCGAAGCTGCAGAGAAACATCGGGTTCTTCTTCTACCACACGGGACACATGATCTACGTACGGCGAAGCGCACTCGCGCATCTGCATGACAATATCGCGAAGTTCATCGATGCGACCGACCGTGGGACACCGGCACGCTGACGACCAACCGGTTTACAGGTTCAGGGCGCACCGGGCGTCAGCTGCGAGGTTTGCAACGTGCTCTGGCGTGCATGGAGCGCGGCGAGGCAAGGAGTGCCAGCGAGCCGCCCCCCGGCCTCCGTGCCGGGTTTGGCTTGTCGGGCGCGTCGCCGCAACGTCGCCGCGACGCGGCGCGGGGTGCCCAAGTCGCTCCAACCGCATGCCGGCACGGATTGCACCCGCAGCGACGATTCGGCACCGTCGAGCAGGTGCCGCGAGAAATCGACGTCGTTCAAGCTTGCATACTCGGCTGCAAGCGCCGGTCCACCCTGCGCACGGTAAGCATCGCGCTGCAAAGCGGCGCTCATCCGTGCCACGATCCGCGGCACTTTGCGCTCGAAGAGCTGCAAAAGGGCGGGTGCGGTCGAGGCGAGGATGAAGGAATTCCACAGCGCTCCGCAGCGTACCAAGTTCTCGGCCAGAGAGCTGGCGGGCTTTTCGATGAAACGCGAAACAGCTCGCAGACCGTGGCCACTTTGACCCGCATGGTCTTCGGGCACGATATAACCGAGTTCGGCGTCGGCTTCGTCCGGGGATATCCCGAGGAGCACGATCCCGTCGTCGGCGCCCTGCGCCAGCCGTACGGCGGTGCGTAACGCATCCGCGAGAATCCACTCGTCCTGAACATGGTGGTCCGACGGCAGCAAGACGATCGCGGCGTTCGGGTCGCGTTCGGCGATGTGCAGCAGCGGCAGCAAGATGCCGTTCCCAGTACCTCTGTTTTGCGGTTGTACGAACACGTTATGCGCGGCGAGATCGGCGAGTTCGGGTCGCCACCAGCGCTCGTGCTGTGCGGCGACGATCGCGCAAGTGCGCTCCGGCGGCGATACGGCGAATGCCCGCCCCAGGGCATCGCGCAACAACGTCGGGCCACCGTAGAGGGAACAGAACTGTTTTGGTGTCGAGACGCCCTCGGCGTCTTTGGTCATGCTTTGCAGACGCCTGCCCTCGCCGGCCGCCAGAACGATCGACCACGGAACGACACGGTGAGTCATGTGCGCTTCCCTCCGGGCAAGCAATTCCTAGGATCATATGCTTGCTGCTTCGAGGCACGGACGGCGTACGAAGTTCCTGAAGGTCGAATAATGTTTTCGCGGCCGCCGAAGCTGCCGGTGGAGTCTAGCGGTCCGAGGCAACGATCAAGTAGTGCCGGTCGCCTGATCGAGGGTCGAAGTAGACGGCGATCAACTGCCCGCTGCCCGGATCGATGAAGCGCTCGCCGCTGTCGGTCCACGCTGGATCCGGGCGCCCCTCCAACATCGGCTTGTAGCGCCAACGTTCCACCGCAAGTCCGATGACGACCAGCAATCCGCCGACGAGCAACTGCGGCACCAGCGCCACAAGAACGCCACTTAGTGCGGCGAACGCGGCGCCGGCGAGCAACAGGCCACCGAGCGCGTACAGTGCAACCGACAAGCGGCGGTGCGTCAAGCAGGCGGATCAAGGACGACAGCCGTGCCGTAGGCGACGATCTCGCTCATCGTTTGACCGATCTCGGCGGAATCGAAGCGCATCATCACGACCGCGTTCGCGCCCATCGCCCTCGCGTTGGTGACGAGCCGGTCGAGCGCGTGGCGGCGCGCCTCTTCGAGCATCTGGGTGTATTCGTGGATCTCGCCGCCAACCAGGGAACGCAGTCCGGCCATTACGTTGCCGCCGATTCCACGACTGCGCACGACGACGCCGAACACCTGACCTTTGACTTGGGCCACCTGGTGACCGGGAACATTTTCGGTCGTCACAACCAGCATAAGCGGTGCTCCTTTGAATTTTTGGTGCGCATGCAGCGCCTGCGGGCGCGGCCTTGGGATCGCCGCAGCATTCTCGGCGTGCGCTCGAGGGCGGTCAAGGTGGGTGGGTCCGCCGCTGGCGAGCGGCGACTAAGGAACCCC
>VFSW01006634.1_pt1 | contig 16978 bp, 16 predicted proteins | sample 5358111 | NCBI WGS metagenome assembly VFSW01 (sample SAMN11554181, study PRJNA540505) | mine drainage metagenome | isolation source: sediment from site ElyBrook_90M | place: USA: Ely Copper Mine, Vershire, VT | collected 2017
CGGAATCTTTGTAGGTGTCGCTGTCGAATTTTCCGCCGGCGTGGAGCACGGTCATCACCACTTCGGCGGCGGGCTTCTTTTCCGTGGCGTGCATGTCAACGGGGATGCCGCGGCCGTTGTCGGTGACGGTGACGCTGTTGTCCTCGTGGACCGCCACGTTGATCTCGTCGCAAAATCCGGCCATGGCTTCGTCCACCGAGTTGTCCACCACTTCCCACACCAGATGGTGCAGGCCGAGCTCGCCCGTCGAACCGATGTACATCGCCGGGCGCTTGCGGACGGCTTCGATGCCGCCGAGAACCTTGATGGAAGTTGCGTCGTACTTGTGGCCGGGAGCCTTGGCGGCCGCGGTCTCTTTTTCAGCCATGGACTGTGCGTCTCCTCGGATGCGCGGCAGCGTCGCGCGCGGAAAATTGCCTATGAATTTCGTTTCGGGAAGGCGGTCGTGCGGATCTGCCCGACACTGGCCTGCCCATTGGCCCCGCCCTCGCAAACGTTTCGCTCGAGCTGGGACTCGAAGGGATTCTCGAAGCTCCATCCCGTCATATTCCGAACATTCCGGGCGGACGCGGCGCAGCTTTTTCTATTTTCCCCGCGGAGGGGATCGTCCGGAACCATATGCCCCTATTTCGCAGCCGCTGGCTCTGGCGCGGTCCTTCGTCCCGCCACCGGCGGAATTGGGGACCAGCAAGCGTCGTACAGGGCAGATTCGGCCCGGAAAAAAATGCCGTTCAGCAGAAAGCGATAACGGTTGAATTTTACTCGAAGCGAGCCGAATGCACAAGGCGATTATCCCGCTGCGTCATGGATATAAGATTCGTAATTACAGTAAGTTACGGCGTGTGCGGAGAGGTGAAAATCAAGCCCGGCGAGACGAATCTCCATCGGGGAAAAACTTGAAATTACGACGCATTTCCTGCGCGAATAGCGATGCTAACAATGCGCACGAAATACGGGGCGCACACCCATCAAATCCGCATAGGCATGACGACGTAGCGGTAGCGGGTGGACTCGTCGGCGAGGGGACGGAGTTGGCCGGCGGACTGGTCGTCCTTGAGTTCGAAGCTGATGGGGCCATCGGCGGCGGCGTTGAGGAAATCGAGGATGTACTGGGCGTTGAAGCCGATGGAGATGGGCTCGCCGCTGAATTCCTTCTCGATGGATTCCTTGGCTTCGCCGTATTCGGGGCTGGACGCGGAAATCTCGATGCCTTCCTTGGCGAATATGAATTTCACGGCGTGCGAGCGCTGGTCGGCCAGTTGCGAGACGCGGCGCAGGGCGTCCTGCAATTCGCCGCGCTCGAGAACGACAGTCTTGTTGGCATCGCGCGGGAGGACGGCTTCGTAATTGGGAAATTGGCCGGTGAGTTTTCGCGAGGTGAGCAGGCGTCCGCCGAACTGGAAGAAGAGATGGCTTTCGTCCTGCGCGAAGTCGATCATATTTTCGTCGCTGGAATCTCCAGCCAGCCGCTGCACTTCGTTCATGGCCTTCTTGGGGACGAGCACGCGCGTTTCCGAGGACAAGCCCTCGAATTTGTGGTCGGTCTCCACCATGGCCAGGCGGTGGCCGTCGGTGGCCACCATGATGAGCGACCCGGGCTTGATCACCAGCAGGGCGCCATTCAGCGTGTAGCGCGATTCTTCGAGCGAGATCGCAAAAGTAGTTTTCGCGATCAGGCTGGCCAGCAGCCTGGCGGGAATTTTCACCAGGGCGTGCGGGAAATTCGGCAGCGCGGGAAAATTATCCTTCGACATCCCGACCAGCTTGTAGTTCCGGCGGTCGCTGGTGATGTGGACCCAGTGGTTTTCCAGTAACTTAAAACGAATCTCGCCATCGGGCAGCAGCCGGACCAGTTCGAAAAGTTTCTTCGCCGGAATCGTCCCGGCGCCTTCCTTCTTGACCTTGGCCTCGCACGACGTGCGAATGCTGAGCTCCAAATCCGTCGCGGTGATCGTCAGGCTATTTCCCTTGGCCTCGCAGAGAAGATTCGAGAGGATGGGAATGGTCGTCTTGCGTTCGACGACACCCTGCGTGAGCTCCAGTTCCCTAAGTAGATCGAATTTCTTTACGCTGAATTCCATCTCTGGCGATCCTTGTCGTTCCGGCTAAACGGATTCACGCACCGTGCGCAATGCGCAGAACCGCTGCCACGGCTACTCTACAGCTTTTCTTTACTTCTATAAATAGTAAGAAACCCCGTCGCCGCCGCCGCACCTGTGGATTGCGCGGGAAACATTGTAACGCGCGCGCCCGGCTGAGTTTACAACGTTTCTTATGATGTGGGAATCGGCGCGCGATCTTCGCGCGGTGTTGAAAAACTCCGGCCGGCCGCAGCCCCTGAGAGAAATCCACAAAGCGTCCACAGCGCAAAATCGCCGCCGGCCGGAGTATTCGCGCCTAACCCTAACCGAACGAGTCCAGTAGCCTGTTGATCGTCCTGTTCAATTCCTTGTCCACCTGCCGCAGCGCCTCGATCTTATTGATCGAGTGCAGGACGGTGGTGTGGTGCTTGCCTCCAAACTGCTTGCCGATTTCCGGCAGGGAGGCGGAGGTGAGCTGCTTGACGAGAAACATGGCGACCTGCCGCGGGAAGGCGATGACCTTCGAGTTGCTGCGGACCTTGAGGTCCTGGGCGCGCATGCCGAAGTGTTCGCCGACGCGCTTTTGAATCTGCTCGATGGAAACGCGTTTTTCCTGTGTCTCGATGATGTTTTTGAGCACCTGGTGCGCGGTGGCCTGATTGATTTCGATGCCCGTCAGGGAGGCGTAGGCCATCAGGCGGATCAGCGCGCCCTCGAGCTCGCGCACGTTCGATTTGATGGAGCGCGCGATGAACTCGGCAACGTCGTCGGGCAGGCGCACGTGCTCGCTATCGGCCTTTTTTTGCAGGATGGCGATTTTGGTTTCCAGGTCGGGCATTTGAATGTCGGCGATCAGCCCCCACTCGAAGCGCGACCGCAGCCGCTCCTCAATCGAGGAAATTTCCTTGGGCGGGCAATCGGAGGAGATGACGATCTGCTTCTGCTGGTCGTAGAGCGCGTTGAAGGTGTGAAAAAACTCTTCCTGGGTGCGCTCGGCGCGGGCGATGAACTGGATGTCGTCCACCATGAGGACGTCCATGTTGCGGAAGCGGTCGCGAAACGCGGCCATGCGCTCGAAGCGGATCGAGGCGATGACTTCGTTGGTGAACTTCTCGGCGCTGATGTAGGTCAGGCGCATGGCCGGGTTGCGCTGCAGCAGCGTGTGGCCGATGGCCTGCATCAGATGCGTCTTGCCCAGCCCCACCCCGCCGTACAGGAACAGCGGGTTGTAGGATTTCGACGGCTGCTCGGCCACGGCGACGGCCGCGGCGTGCGCGAACTGGTTCGAGGCGCCCACGATGAACGTGTCGAAGGTATAGCGCGGGTTGAGCTGGTGATCGGAGGAATCGAAATCGAGCTTGGCCTGCGCCACCGGCGCGGGAGCGGGCGGAGCCGGTTCCGTTTCGGTGCAGACGAATTCAAGGGCCATCTCCGGATGGCCGATTTCCTGCAGCACCGCGTGCAGCAGCTCGCCGTAGGTCTGCACCAGGCGCTTGCGGAACAAGCGCGTGGGGACGTGAATCACCAGGCGGTTCTCCTCGGCATGCTCCAGGCGCGTGGGGCGGAACCATGTGGCGAAGCTATGCGGATTGACGCGCCGCTGCGTGTGCTGGAGGACCTTGTCCCAGAGATTCATCCGAAAAGATGCCCTTGCCGCAATTTCCACCGATGTGGAAATGCTGTGGAAATAAATTTCCCCCGCCAACGTGAGGGTAGTGTCCTGGTCTGATCCTTCAGGTCCGATGCTGCCGAGGCGCACCCCGCGCCCACACCGTCAAGCGAGCGTTCCCGCTAAAGAATTGCCGTCTTCGATCCGTGAGCCGGGATTCTGCCTAAACGCGGCGCAATGAGCAAGAGAAAATTACGCGAAGATATCCGGCGCGCTCCACACAGCGTGCACAGTTTTTCCACAGGGCGTTTTGCGGTTGCCTTCGGCGCAAATTCGCGTTGTTTCCCCGCTTTTTGCCGCGCGCGGCGAACCTCGGCGCGCGAAACATATTCGATTTCAACAGGGCGGAGCTTCCTGCGGTGTTGTGGGAAACCGGCCGCCCGCGAAATCTTTTTCAGGTTTTGCCATGCGGGCCGGATGCCGCGGGCACCATTTTCGGCCGCCGCGAATGGGACGGCATTCAGTCGAGCCGAAAATTCAGGCGGTCGATCGAGCGGGCGCGCCCGGTCGCTTCGTCGATATCGAGCAGGACGGTGTTCATTTGCACGTCATTTTCGGCGACGACGAAGCGCGCGGGCATGGCGTCGAGAAAACGCTGCAGCACGCCCTGCTTGTCCATGCCGATGACGGAATCGTGCGGCCCGGTCATGCCGGCGTCGGTGATGTAGGCGGTGCCGGCGGGCAGCACGCGGAAATCGGCGGTGGGCACGTGGGTGTGCGTGCCGATGACCGCGGAAACCTTGCCATCCAAATACCACCCCATGGCCTGCTTTTCCGAGGTGGCCTCGGCGTGCATGTCCACCACGATCACTTTGACGTCCGGCGGAATCTTCGCCAGTTCCCGCGTGGCCCCGCGGAAGGGATCATCGAGCGGAGTCATGAACGTGCGCCCCTGGAGATTCAGCACGGCGTAGGGCGTGCCGTTCCTGGCCTGCCCGGTGTAGAGCCCGCTGCCCGGCGAGCCGTTGGGAAAATTCGCGGGGCGGAGCAAGCGCGGCTCGTGCGGGAAGAAATCGAGGATGTCCTTGCGGTCCCAGATGTGATTGCCGCTGGTGATCACCTCGACGCCCGAGGCCAGCAGGTCCTGGGCGATGCGCGGCGTGATGCCGAATCCGGACGCGGCGTTTTCGCCGTTGGCGATGCACAGATCGATTTGCCGCTGCGCGAGGATGTCCGCCAGCCGCTCGTGCACGATCTTGCGGCCGGGCGATCCCACGATGTCGCCGATGAAGAGGATTTTCATTTGTAGGTTTAACCCAAGAGGGCGCAGCCAGCGGCACCCCTACGATTCACGCGCACGGTTTCCGGACAGAGCCCGCATCCCGCCTCAGCGTCCGCGCTTCGAGAGCGGAGCGGTCCACTTCGCCGTGCGCCGCCAGGCCCTGAACCCCACGAATAGGTGGGTGCCCTGCGCCTGCTTGCAGGCTTCCCCGAGGCGGCAAGCCGTCCGGGGCATGCACAACGGCAGGACGACGCGGGCGCCCTGGGATCCAGTGTTGGTTCAAATAGGCTTTCGCGACGTCACCTGCGTCGCAGACCATCTCCGCGCTTCATTGTAGCAGCAGGAATGGTCAGCGCAACGTTTTGAGGTAGGCCACGATCTGCCAGCGGCGCTCCAGCGGAAGTCCCGACCAGGACGGCATGCCCGCGGCGAGGTTGCCGTTGCGCAGGAACCAGACCATTTCGCCGGGCGTGGCGTTTTGCACGAAGGGCATGCGCAAATTGGCGGCGCGTCCACGTCCGCGCGCGTCGTCGCCGTGACATTCGGCGCAGTACCGGCGAAAAAGTTTTTCGCCCGCGAGAATTGCATCGGCCTGGCCTTCGTAGGGATTTTTCCAGGCGCGCGTTTTCGCGGGCGCCCGCGCGATGGCAGGCAGAAGTCCGCGCGATCGCGGCCAGCTTTCTAATTAATATCCGGTATCAACTACAGCCAAGGTATTCCAGTTGCAACCCTGTGTCAAGTAGAAGAAGCGGACATTTCTACTTTGCGTTGACGGTAGAAAAACGCCCCGGGCGCGGCGACGGCAGGCGGTCCATTTTGTCCTCGGCAGAAAGCTCCGCGCCGCCCAGCAGGAAGGGCCGCGGCCCCACCGTATCAAGTTCGCGGTGGCGCGGCGCGGGAGGCGCAACTCCCGCGCCGTCTTTTGATATTCTCGCGGCAGTGCTCGACCTTCTCTACATCCTGGTTGTCGTGCAGATCGCCCTGGGGCTCTATTCGTTCTGGGACGGCTACCGATGGCTGCGCATGGCGCGGCGGAGACTGTTGTCCCATGCCGGTTTTTACGCGCCGGCGGCGGCGGTGATTTGTCCCTGCAAGGGCCTCGAGCCGGGCCTGGAGGAAAATCTCACGGCGCTTACGCGGTTCGACTACGCCAGCTACGAACTCTACTTCGTGGTGGCCGCGAATCGCGATCCGGCGCTGGAAGTTCTCCAGCGCGTGCAGGCCGCGAGCAAGATGCCGGTGCACGTCGTGGTGGCGGGCCCGCCCGCGGATTGCGGCGAGAAGGTGCACAACCTGCGCCGAGCCGTCGAAGAACTTCCGGAGACGTGCGAAGTGGTGGTCTTCACCGATTCCGACGTGCGCTGGCCGCGCGGGTGGCTGGCCAAGATCGTCGCGCCGTTGCAGGACCCGCGCGTGGGCGCCACGACGGGCTATCGGTGGATCATTCCCGGCCGCGGCGCCGGCGCCAGTGATTTTGCCGGGGCTCTGGCCTCCGCGTGGAACGCCTCGGTGGCCACGCTGCTGGGCCGCACGGGCGAAAATTTCTGCTGGGGCGGCGCCACGGCACTCCGCCGGAAAATGTTTGATGAAGCGCAGGTGCTGGAGGCCTGGAAGGGCGCGGTGAGCGACGATTTGGCGCTGACGGGCGCGCTCGAGCGGGCGGGCAAGCCGATTGTTTTCTGCCCGGAATGTTTTGGCGCCACGCTGCATCCCTGGACCGGCAGCGGCCTGGTGGAATTCACCACCCGGCAGATTCTGATCGCGCGGGTCTATGCCCCGCGCCGGTGGAGAATGGGCGCGGCGGCGCACCTCGGCTATTCATTCACACTGCTCTACGCGGCGTTCGCCATCGGCGCCACGATGATGACCGGCGATCCGTGGACGCATCTGGCGTTGATGACGCTGGTGATCCCGCTGCTGGCGGCCATGAAGGGAGCGCTGCGAACCGTGGCGGTGAGCGAACTGCTGCCGGAATGGAAGCCGCAGCTCAATCGCTGGAGCTGGGTCTGGACGGTGCTCGCGCCCGCCGTGCCGTTTCTGTTCAGCTGGAATTTTGTGGCCTCGCTGGCGACGCGGCGAATGCGCTGGCGCGGCATCCACTACGAACTTGTGTCGCCCAGCATGACGCGCATCCTGCCGCGATAAAGTCTGAAGGGCAATTGGAATTTAAGCCCCTCAGCGGCTAAAGCCGCATTCGTTTTGCGGCGGTTGCGGCACGGCTGAAGCCGTGCCCTGACGCAAAGCTGAGGTTGCCACATACAGTCGATAAAGCCTTTCCCTCCCCGCGCAGTTGGTGTAACTTTTCCCTGCCTCGCGCGTAATGCAAGAGACACCCGGCCCCTCAAATTTCAAAGCGGAGGACGCGACCCATGGCCAGCACGGCGATTCCCCCGGCGGAAGCAGCTGAATCCGGCAACTCGATCGGGCGCATTTTCGGCGCGGTGTTCAATCCCAAGCCAACCTTCGAGTCCATCGCGCGGCGGCCCACGTGGCTGGTGCCGCTGCTGCTCCTCACCTTGGTTTCGATGGGCACGGTCGTCACGTTGGGCCACACCATGGGATGGCGGGCTCTCATCGAGCAACAGATCCAGAAGAATCCCGCCGCGCAGCGGCAGATCGAGCGGCTCACACCGGAGCAGCGCCAGCAAATGCTGGAGCAGCAGGTGAAGTTCGTACCGATCACCGTCTATGTGGGGGGCGCCCTGGGTTCGGCCATCACGCTCGTGATACTCGCGGCGGTTTTTCTCGGCATCTTCAATCTCGTGAGCGGGGTTCCCATGGGTTTCAAGACCTCGCTGAGCATCGTGGCGTACGCGTTTACGCCCCGGTTGATCTACGGGCTTCTGGCCATTCCGATTCTGTTTCTGAAGGACCCGTCGACCGTGGATCCTCAAAATATGGTGGCCTCGAATCCCGCCGTCTTTCTTTCCGACGGCGCCGCGGCCTGGCTGGTCGCGCTGCTGGGTTCCCTGGACCTGTTCAGCATCTGGGTGATCCTACTGTTGTCGGTCGGCTACAGCGCGGTGAATCCCAAGAAGCTTTCGTTCGGGAAGGCATTCGGGGCGATCTTCGGCGTGTGGCTGATTTACGTGCTGGTGCGGGTGGGTATCGCGGCGGCGTTCTCCTGATACACTGGCTCGGATGGGTTTTCAGTTCGAAGTTTTGGCCACCGATCCGACGGGCGCGCGGCTGGGCCGCCTGACCACGCCCCACGGCGTGATTGATACGCCCGCGTTCATGCCCGTGGGCACGGCCGCGACGGTCAAGGGGCAGACGCAGCAGGATCTCGAGGGCCTGGGCGCGCAGATACTTCTCGCCAACACCTACCATCTCTATTTGCGCCCCGGCCACGAGCTGATCCGCGAGATGGGCGGGCTGCACCGCTTCATGTCGTGGCCCCACCCGCTCCTCACCGATTCGGGCGGCTATCAGGTCTTCAGCCTGAACGATCTGCGGAAGGTGACGGACGCGGGCGTGACCTTTCGTTCGCATCTGGACGGCTCGGAGCATTTTCTTTCGCCCGAAAAGGCGCTGGAAATTCAGATGGCGCTGGGCGCGGACATCATCATGGTGCTCGACGAGTGCATCGAGGCGCCCGCCGAGGAATCCCGGGCGCGCCAGGCCGCCGCGCGCACGCTCGATTGGGCCCGGCGGTGCCGTGCGCACTTCGGCAGCCACGGCGACGCGGGCCGGCAGGCGCTTTTCGGAATCGTGCAGGGCGGAACGCACGCCGCGCTGCGCCGCGAGAACGCCGATGCGCTGGTTGAGCTCGATTTTCCCGGCTACGCGATCGGAGGTTTGGCCGTGGGCGAATCGCACGAAGTCACCTGCGCGATGACGCAGGCGGCCGCCGAGCGCCTGCCGGCGGAGCGCCCTCGCTACCTGATGGGCGTGGGCAAGCCCGAGCAGATTCTGGATTACGTGGCGCTGGGCGTGGACATGATGGATTGCGTGCTGCCCACGCGCAGCGCGCGCCACGGCTGCCTATTTACTTCGCAGGGGCGCCTGTTGATTCGCAACGCGCAGTACGCGCGCGACCCGCGCCCCATCGACGAAAATTGCGCCTGCGCCGTCTGCCGGAGATACTCCCGCGCCTACTTGCGCCACCTGTACGCCACCGGGGAATTCCTCGCCACCATCTTGAACACCCACCACAACCTCCACTTTTACCTTGACATCATGGGCAAAGTTCGCGAGGCTATCCGTTTTGGGAAGCTGGGAAGACTTCGCTCTGACCTTCAGGCACGCCTCACATAGGCAAACCCAAGCGGGCGCTGGGTGCAGGAGAGCACGGAGCAGAGTCTTTAGGGGATGGTTTGACCGTCTGCCGGCCCCGGCAGGCATGCCCAAAACGGCGGAAAAGGCAGAACAACTGTGACCATCAGTCCGACATTTCCGGAAGCTTTGTTCCTGTTCGTGCAAGCGCCCGGACAGCCGAGCGGGTTTTCGCTCTTTCTCCCGTTGATTCTTATCATGGTTATCTTCTATTTTCTGATGATCCTGCCGCAGCAGCGCCGCCAGAAGAAGGTCGCCGAAATGCTTAGGAACCTGAAGAACGGCGACAAGGTGATCACCAACGGGGGCATCTACGGAACGATCGTAGGTCTCGAGGACGACGCCGTCCAACTGCGCATTGCCGAGCAGGTAAAGATTAAGATATCGCGCAGCGCCATCGCCGCGATTCAGGCCGAAAGCAAGGAGAGCTAGCCAGCCCGCATGAATTCCCAGCTCAAGTGGAAGTTCACGTTCATTCTCATCATCGTCCTCCTATGCATTGTGGGGGTCGCGGGAATGAAGGACAACGGCCTGAGTTTCCCCACTTCCTGGGCGCAGGTCAGGGAGAATGTCGCCGACCGCATCAAGCTCGGGCTGGACCTGCGGGGCGGCAGCCACCTGGTGCTGCAGGTGCAGGTCGACGAGGCCATCGGGCAGCGTTGCGACGAGACGGTGGACGAGCTGAGCAAGCAGCTGCACACCAAGAACATCGGCTTCGGCGAAATCCGCCGCGTGGACAATACCCACATCCTGCTGCGCAGCGTGGATACCGCTTCTTCCCCGGCCTTGCGCGACCTTGTCGCCAGCCAGTTCACCGAGTGGAGCATGTCCCCGGCAGCCGGAGAAGTGAATGGCTACCTGCTCACCCTCAAGCCGTCCGTCGTGGCCGACCTTCGCGTGCAGACCATGGACCAGTCGCTGGAATCGATCAAGAAGCGCATTGACGCCCTGGGCCTGACCGAGCCGACCGTGGCCTTCACCGGGCGCGGCGACGACGAAATTCTCGTGCAACTTCCCGGCGTCGGCGACCCGACGCGCGCCAAGGACGTGATTCAGGCCGGCGGGCAGCTGGCGCTGCAGCGCGTTGCCGATGAACAGCCGTATCCTTCCGAGGCGGCCGCGCTGGCCGCGCATGGCGGCATTCTGCCGCTGGGGACCATGGTGGTTCCCGGCAAGCCGGAGGGCGGCGCGCCCAGCGGGCAACAGCAGGTCTGGTACATTCTGGATCGCGCCCCGATCGTGACCGGCCAGGATCTGCGCGGCGCTTCGCCGCAACCCAGCACCGAGAATCCCGGCCAGTACGAGGTTCTGTTCCATCTCTCCACAGTGGCCGCGGCGCGCTTCGGGCCGTTCACCGAAGCCAATATCGGCCACAAAATGGCCATCGTTCTGGACCATCAGGTGTACTCCGATCCCGTCATCCAGGGCCGTATTGACGACCAGGGCCAGATCACCGGAAATTTCAGCCAGGAAAGCGCGCAGGATCTGGCGCTGGTGCTGAAAGCCGGGGCGCTGCCCGCTTCGATCAAGTATTTGGAGGAACGCACGGTGGGGCCGTCGCTGGGCGCCGATTCGATTCGCGAAGGCGTCCGGGCGTCGGTGGGCAGCCTGATCGTGGTGATGATTTTTCTGGTGATCTATTACCGGCTGAGCGGTGTCAATGCCATCGTGGCCCTGGTGCTGAACCTGGTGATACTGGTCGCCTTTATGGCCCTGGTGGGGGCGGTGCTTACGCTGCCGGGCATCGCCGGCGTGGTGCTGACCATCGGCATGGGCGTGGACTCCAACGTCCTGGTGTTCGAGCGCATACGCGAGGAGTTGCGCGCCGGCAAGGCCTCGGCCCCGGCGGTGGATACCGGCTTCGATCGCGCGTTTCGGACCATTATTGACACGCACGTGACGACGTTCGTCTCCGCGGCGTTCCTGCTGCTGTTCGGGACCGGCCCGGTGCAGGGCTTCGCCATTACCCTGATGATCGGTTTGGCGGCCAACGTTTTCACGTCCATCTTTGTTTCGCGGGCCATCTTTGATTTTCATCTGACGCGCATGCAGCGCCAGGAGCAGCTGAGCATTTAGCAGCCGGCGGGAACAAATCGGCCGGTTGCGGTGTCCAATGGAAGGGACCAGACTCGATGGAATTCTTTCACGGCGTCAACATCAACTGGATGGGGAAGGCGAAGTACTTCGTTGCGCTTTCTCTGATTCTGCTGGCCGTGGGCTGGTTTTCCATCCTGCGCGCGGGCGGGCTGCGCTACGGCATAGATTTCCGCGGCGGCACGCTGGTCTACGTGCGCTTCGCCGGCACGCCGCCCATTGAAAGGATTCGCAAGGGGTTAGCGGACGCCGGGCTGCCCAACAGCTCGATCCAGCAGATCAGCGACATCTCCAACGCCAGCGCGAAAAACGACGTGGTCATCGGGCTGGAGCAGCGCGGCCAGGGTGACGAATCGCTGGACGCGGGCAAGCAGGCGATTCTGGGCATTCTGCATAAGATGTTCGGCTCCGATCCGAGCGGCAAGCCGGATTTCAACGGCCTGGGCTCGGCCGATCTGGCGGCCTTCCTCACCGTGAAGGACCCCTTGTCTCTGGGAACCAGCGCCGGCGACCGCTACAACCAGCTGGCGCAGCGGCTCGTGGATGTGCGCGACAAGGAGCATGGCGGCCTGCTGACCAGTTTCGACGAGCTGAAGGGCGCGGAGGGCGCCACGCCGGGCGTCCTGAGCGCGCTGGCAGGAGGATTTTCGCTGGGCGATTTTGCCATCCGCGACGTCGAGGTGGTGGGCCCCAAGGTGGGCGCCCAGCTGCGGCGCCAGGCCATCCTCGCGACGCTCTATGCCCTGGGGGGCATGTTGGTGTATATTGCGTTTCGATTCGAGTGGGTGTACGGGGCCGCCGCGGTCATCGCCGTCTTTCACGACGTGCTGATCACGCTCGGTTTCTTCTCGCTGTTCCACTACGAGATTTCGCTGACGGTGATTGCGGCGCTGCTGACCCTGGTCGGCTACTCCATGAACGACACCATCGTGATCTTCGACCGCGTCCGGGAGAACCTCCGGGTGATGCGCCGCGAGCCGTTTGCGGATATTGTGGACAAGTCCATCAACCAGACGCTTTCGCGCACGATCCTGACCAGCGGGTTGACCTTGCTGACGGTTTCAGTGCTGTACGTGATGGGCGGCGAGGTGCTTCGCGCTTTCTCTTTTGCCATGGTAGTGGGAGTTGTGATAGGAACATACTCCAGCTTTGGAATTGCCGCCCCGATCGTCGTATTGTGGAGTAAGTACGCGGGCGGGCAGGGAGTCACCGCCAGCGCCGGATCCGCAGCCGAAAAGCGCGTGGCGGCCGCCGCAAGGAGATAGAAGATGTTTGACCAACTCATTGTATCCAGCGTGCATCCGAGCAAGACCAACCAGCGTTGGACCGTGATGATTTCCACCGCGGTTCAGATGCTGTTGGTCGGCATCATGATCCTGGTTCCGCTGATCTACACCGAAGCCCTTCCCAAGGGGATGCTGAGCACGTTTATCGTGGCGCCCGCTCCACCGCCACCGCCGCCTCCGCCGGCCGCGCCGGTGAAGATCGTGAGGCCCATCCGCATCGTGCAGCCGCAGGCGATGGTGGCTCCCACGGTCATCCCCAAGCGCATTGAGATCGTGCGGGAAGAGGCGCCGGATGTCAGCATGGGCAACACCGTCGGCGTCGTGGGAGGCACGGGAACGCTGGGCGGTACTCTGGGCGGAATTGTGGGCGCTCCGCCGCCCCCCCCCAAGCCGGTGGTGACCGCGCCGGTGCGCATCGGCGGCAACGTGATGGAAGCCAAGGCGCTGGAAAGGACCCAGCCGATTTATCCGGCGATCGCCAAGGCGGCGCACGTGCAGGGTACGGTGGTTTTGCACGCCATTATTTCCAAGGAAGGCGTGGTCGAGCAGTTGCAGCTGGTTTCCGGGCATCCCCTGCTGGTGGGCGCGGCCATGGATGCGGTGCGCCAGTGGCGCTACCGCCCCACGCTGCTCAATGGCGAGGCGGTGGAAGTGGATACCACGATTCAGGTTGTGTTTACGCTGGGTGGTTAGGCAGGGCCGGGCCCGTCCAAGGGCCTGGAACGTTGGGGATGGGATAGGCGACCGGCAGAATCTTACTGCCGCGATCGATTCGGCAGCAACGGAGGAGGATTGAACTTTATGCTAGCGAATTTGGTGTGGGCCGGTTTTGTGATGCTTTTGCAAGAGGGCGACACGGGCGGCGGGATCAGCTGGAATCTGATCGACATGTTGCGCAGCATGGGCTGGCCGGCACGGTGCGTGGTCATCCTTCTGTTCCTCATGTCAATTTGGTCAATCGCCATCATGATCGACCGGGCGCTGATGTACAGTGCGGCGCGGAAACAGTCACGCGTATTCGTGCAGCAGGTGGCCGGTGCGCTCAAGGACAACAAGCTCGACGAAGCGATTTCCATCGCCGAGCGCAACAAGAAGAGCCATATCGCCAAGGTCGTGGCGACGGGCCTCTCGGAGTTTCAGGCGGCTTCCGCACAGGTCAGCGATCAGGAAGTGATCGAAGCGGCCAAGCGCGGCCTGGAACGCTCGGTGGCCATCGTGCACGCGGAAATGAAGCGCGGTCTTTCCGGCCTGGCGACCATCGGCTCGACGGCGCCGTTCGTCGGACTGTTCGGCACGGTCATGGGCATCATCAACGCGTTCAAGGGCATTTCGGCAAGCAAGGTAACCGGCCTGTCAGCGGTCGCCGGCGGTATCGCCGAAGCGCTGGTGACCACGGCTCTGGGGTTGTTCGTGGCCGTGCCCGCCGTCTGGACCTTCAACTATTTCACCAACCGGGTCGAAGCCTTCGACGTCGAGATGGACAACTCCTCCATGGAGTTGATCAACTACTTCATCACGCGCCGGGGCGGAAAGAAGTAAGCGATGGCCTTCAAACCCAAAGCGCCGCCGGTGATGGCCGCTCCCAACGTCATCCCCATGGCGGACATCATGCTGGTCCTGCTCATCATTTTCATGGTCATCACGCCCATGCTGCACAAGGGCGCGCCCGTGAACATGGCTTCGGCCCGCAACGTGGACCCGATGCAAGGGGCCGACAAGGATGATGCCCTGATCGTGGCGGTCACGCACGACGGCCGATTCTACCTGGGCAATCAGACGCTGGGACTGGATGAGATCACCGACCAAATCAAGGACCAGATTTCCAACCGCCTGGATAAGACCGTCTACGTTCGGTCCGACGCCCGCGCCAAGTACGGCGACGTGGTCAAGGCCGTGGACGCCGTCCGCTCCGCGGGGGTCGAGAATCTGGGACTTCTCACCGAGAAGATTGTCGGCAAGGCCCCGCTCCCGCCGGGGGACATGACCGGCGGCAGGAATTAGCACGGCAGTCAGCGCGTAAAGGAGTTTTTCCATGGGAATGGCAGTTGGCGAAAACAAAGGGGTGGTATCGGAACCCAACATCGTGCCGTTGATTGACGTGCTGCTCGTCTTGATCATCATTTTCATGGTGATCACGCCGCGGGTGCCGTCCGGGCTCAAGACGCTAGTTCCCCAGCCCAGCCCGCCGGACGCGAAGCCAACCCAGCCCGATACCCGCACCATCGTGGTGCAGGTCCTGGCGGGGGGACAGCTGAAAATCAATCAGGACGACGTCAGCTGGGGAAATCTCGGCGCGCGCCTGTTTGACATCTTCAAAGAGCGCGCCGATAAGATCGCCTTCGTGAAGGGGGACGATAATATTCCCTTCGAGGAAGTCGCCCGGGCGATCGACATCATGCGAGGTTCCGGCATCGATCACGTCGGTCTCATCACCGCCAAAATCGAGGCGGGCCAGTAGGCCGATTCACCGCACTTGTTTTTCTGATGGGGCGGCCGGCGTCGGCATGGTGCCGGAGCCGGCGCACCTACGGCTCGAAATCATCGAAGGAGAGCAGGGATGCAGCGCAAGCCCCGTAGTCTTTTTTTCATAGTGGTCCTGGTCGCCGCTGTCTCCGCCGGAGCCGGCTGCAACAAGCTCCGCGCACGCGATAAGCTCAACAAGGGCGTGCAGGCCTATCGCAACGCCCAGTTCGACGTGGCCATCGAGAACTTCAAGGAGGCCAAACAGCTCGATCCCACGCTCACCAACGCGCAGCTGTATCTCGCCACGGCCTACGCCAGCCAGTACGTTCCCGGCGCGCCGTCGCAGGAAAATGTCCACAACGGCGAACAGGCCCTGGCGGAATTCAAGACCATCCTCGACAGCGATCCCAAGAATCTGTCCGCCCTGGACGGCATGGGCTCGATGCTCTACAACATCGGCAGCACGCCCTACGATGCCAATAAGCTCGAGGAATCCAAGACCTACCACCAACGACACATCGAAATCAGCCCCAACGACCCGGAACCCTATTACTGGGTGGGCGTCATTGACTGGGCCCTGGCGTTCCGCGGCAACAAGGACCTCCGCGAGGAATACGACAAGAACCCCAAGAACATCAAGAAGCCGCTGAAGGAAAACGACCCGCTGCCTCCGGCCCTCGCCAAGGAATTTGCCGATAAGTTCGGCCCCAGCATCGACGATGGCATCTCTCACCTGCAGCAGGCCATCACGCTCCGGCCCGATTACGACGACGCCATGGCCTACCTGAACCTGCTCTATCGCCAAAAGGCCGATACCGAGGCCACCACCGAGGCCCGCGACGCCGACATCAAGCAGGCCGACGATCTGGTGGACAAGGTCAAGGCCACCAAGCAGAAGAAGGCCAACATGCAGCCGAGTAGCTAGCCGCCCGGTTCTTCCTCCTGTTCCGTTTCTTTCGCCGGCGGGCCGCACGGGCCCGCCGCCGCCCCCGGTCGCCGATTCCAGCGAATCAAACTGACAAAAGTCCACAGGCTCTCACCGTTGCATTTCTCCGCACAGGTACTAACATGGCTACATGGAGCAATGGTTCAAGCCCGGCGCATGCCAGGCGGCGACCGGCGGTCCTCTCCCACGGGCCGGCGGAGTTCGGCGCGCCGCCGTTTTCTACCCGGCAGACCCTGCGAGTAGAAAACGATGCAACTCATTGAAAACACACGACCGAGACACGCTCTACGCGGTACAAATTCCGGCTCCCGCCGGAAGGCTCGGAGCACAGCCAGGAGTGGCTGTGCCACGGCTACTTGGCATGGATGGATTTGAGGTAGTTGGTCAGGTGGGTGATGCGCTGGGTGACTTGCGCTTCATCTGCTTTGGTCGTGGCCTTGAAGATGACTCCCCAGACGGGCATTTCCACGGGGCCGTGGCCGGGCAATTTGACGCCGCTGCGCAGGATGTCCGCGACGTAGGCGGCGGGGAATTTCCCGTCGTGGCGCTGCGCCAGAGTGGTCAGGTCGGGCGCGGGCTCCGAGAAGGGCGAGGACGCCGGAGGAGGGCCGCCGCCCTTTCCGTCATTTCCGTGGCAGAGGGCGCAGTTTTGTTTGTAGAGTTCGGCGCCGGATGCGGGGGCGCCATTCTTGTTTCTTGGCGGTTTTTCCTGCGCGGCAGCGACGCTGACGGCCAACAGACCTTGGCCCGCCTCAAGGCGGCCGCTACAAATGCCCGTGCAAGAACCAACAGCCAGTCCCAGCAGCGCGCAGGACATGAGGACATTGCGAACGGATCGGACGAGCATCAAACGTCTCCCGGCGGAAGATTACGTGTTTGCTCCGGGAACGGCAAGCAAGAACGAGGGATGAGGGGCGAGGCGCGGGGGGCGAGGAACATGAG
>VFSW01006635.1_pt1 | contig 16977 bp, 26 predicted proteins | sample 5358111 | NCBI WGS metagenome assembly VFSW01 (sample SAMN11554181, study PRJNA540505) | mine drainage metagenome | isolation source: sediment from site ElyBrook_90M | place: USA: Ely Copper Mine, Vershire, VT | collected 2017
TTGTGCCGCAGGTTGTGCCGCAGGTTGTGCCGCAGGTTGTGCCGCAGGTTGTGCCGCAGGTTGTGCCGCTCTGGTGCGGCACAAACTAATTACCTTGTATACAGCAGACTGTCGGCCACTCCGTGATCGCCATTGAATCAAACCTGTTTGTTTCAATTGATTCCTTGCTCGTTCCAATGAATCCCTGCTCGTTATGCCTGCCCTTGAAATCAGGGTAGATGCGGCTACAGCAAACTCATCCGGCCACCCCGCTTTATTCGCTATGGACATCAACGCATGCCATAAGGCGATACAGGATGTGTTCAGTCCGTTTGTCTCGAGCCGATCATAAAAGGCGTTTATTTCTTGCAGGTAGTTCATTCACTCCATCCCTCCAACTCCTTTGCAAGCGCTAATTCCCCCTCGTAATACCCACCTTCATCACCCCAGTATCCCTTGGGCAACGTCTTCCTGAACTCATCACAGTCATCGCACAAATGGATGCTGTAAATGCTGTCATCTACTCTGTATGTTTCGGATGCTGCATGTTCGCCCTTCCTGATCACCACCAGGCACCCAAAGCACTGGTGATTTTTGGCCGTCTTAACGCGTGTTGACTTTATGAGTTCTGTCATACCGTCACCCCCTTTCGGTGCTGCTTGGACGTCCACATCTCCAGTTGCACGATCTTTACCTGTCGCGTCCGCCCATGGCATTCCCGACAATGCGGCCCTGATAGGACAACTCCTAATGCTTGTACAACATGCATTTCGTCGCAGTGTTTGCAGTACCAAAACGTGGTTTGCAGCGGCGTAAGTGGTTTCATTCGTTGCTTACTTCCCAATCAATCCACCAATTAACGGTTTCACCAATCACTGCCTCGTGCAAGACGCACCTGAAGCAAATGTATGATTCCTTGCGAAACTGGGATAGCTTGTCCAACGTTTTTTCAGTGTGCATGACACCACGAAAGCCGCAGCATGGGCAAATTGATTCATGATCCAGTTCAGGCTTCACACGATCTACCCCCTTTTTGTTTTGTTAAAACATGCCTAGATAAAGTGAAAACGGGCAAATAAGGGCTAAACGCCCCTATTGCCCGACAAATCATCGCAATCTGATGTCAAACGTTGCTTTGGGACAAACCCGCGTTTCAGGGCGCGGACAGCAATTTCCTGCAAAAACTGTTCGAACTGCTGTTTTACCCTCTCGGACGGCTCATTGACCACGATCACTTTGGCCCCTTCTGGCCAACTGGGATCCCTGTATTCATGCACCAGATCCACCCCCATGCAGACTATGCCGTGTGGTAACCTTTCGTGTAAAACCACCGCGCGAAATTAAGCACGTCTTCGACCGACCATCCATCCCTGATATCGCTCACCACTGCCGAAAAGTCAGCGTCCATTAAAGTCCTGATACAATTCGACTCGGCGTTGGTTCCTTCAATCGCACCCGCAATACGATTGATGCGAGATTCGATTGATTCATCCTCATAATAATCCCCAATAAGATCGATGCGAGATTTCACTGTCTCATCCACAAACTCAACCCTTTCCCTTTCTCTATCAGCGTGATAAGATAGAAAAAGGTGTTTTTTGATATGCTTCTACTTCGTTGACAGTCCGGCAAAGGGATCTGTCCATTTTTTGCGTGCGCGGTCATTGATTGGCCACCTCGGCGATGCTAGAATTAAGGCAAAAAAGTTCCGGTATCGGCTTCCCAAACAAATTGGCAAGACGATAAGCTGTCTTGAGATTTGGAATGTGTCCTTGTTCGATCGCACGCAAGTTTTTTTCTGATATGCCTACACTTTGCGCTACAAAGGCCATCGTCCAACGGCGTTCTTTTCTAATTTTTTTTACTTGGTTCAATCTATCACCTCCATTTTATTTCCGAACCAAATGGTTCTGTGGGATCATTATATATCGAACCATTTGGTTCGGTCAATAGGGAGATGAAAAATTTAAGTGTCAGACATTGGCCAACGATTGCGTGAAATTCGTAAGAGCAGAGGTCTAACGCAAAAAGACGTAGCTGATGCAATAGGCGTACATGAGCTTACAATCCGTCGTTATGAGAAAGACAGAAAACCCACCGTTGCTGCCGTCACTTCTATGGCAGCACTATTTGGTGTTAATCCAGGCTATTTACTTGGCGTCGAGGATGAATCCGGAAAATCACCTGTCCCACAGAATCCGCTGAACATCGTCCTTACACCTCAGGACGTGAACCTCCTGAAGATCATTTACAACGATCCAGACGGCGTTGATTTGGTGCAAGATTTGACGCCGGAGGAAGGGAAAATACTGATTGAACTTTGGAAGGGCTTACGAAAGGCGAAAAAGAGAAAGTAGGCAACCAGACCATGCGTGCAGCGCTCTACATTCGTGTTAGTAAGGAAATTCAGGCCGAAGAAGGATATTCCCTCGATTCGCAGTTGCAGCGGCTCCATGCCTTTTGTGATTCACAGGCATGGGAAGTTGCATCTGTCTTTGTGGAGGAAGGGCAGAGCGGCAAAGATACCGACCGCCCGCAGCTGCAACGGCTGATGGCTGCGGTGCAGGCCGGGATCTGTGATGTTGTATTGGTCTGGCGTCTGGATCGCCTCACCCGCAGCGTGACAGATCTGCATAAGTTGCTGGAGTTCTTCGGCACGCACAACGTGGCTTTCCGCTCGGCCACGGAGGTGTTCGACACTACATCGGCGGTTGGTCGCTTGTTTCTCACGATCGTTGCCGCCATGGCACAGTGGGAACGTGAAAATCTCGGTGAGAGAACGAAGGCCGGGCAAATTGAGATGACCCGGCAAGGAAAGTGGAGCGGAGGCAGGGCGGCTTTTGGGTACCGACACGAAAATGGTCAGCTATACGTACATGAGGCCGAGGCTGCCGTAGTGCGTGAAGCGTTCCAACGGTATATTTCTGGGCAAGGGATGTCCACTCTGCTGCGCTGGCTGAATGATCCTGCATCCCCGCAGCTGGCACCCCGCTCTGGACGCTGGGCACAACACACGCTGAAATCCATGCTGCGCAATCCGCTATACGCCGGAATGGTACGCTACGGTTATCGGGACGTGTCCGGGCATCGGCGCGCTGATCCGCTGATTGCGCCAGGGCAACATGAGGCCATTATAGATACGGCCACTTGGGAGCGGTCAGAGGCCGTGCGGATGCGCCGACGCACCATGCCGAACCGGTCTGGCACCGGGACGTATCCATTCACTGGGCTACTCAAATGTGGCTTGTGTGGTTCATCCATGTACGGACGCACCACGGTAAACAAAACGAAGGCCGGGCAAACCGAGCATAGACATTACATGTGCGTCGAACGAATGCATACCCGCCTGTGCGAAATGCCGATGGTTCGTGAGGATCTGTTAGATAACATGGTTATGGCAGAAATTGCACGCTGGCGTGACGATATCATTCAGATGGATATGGATGTGTCAGAGCAAAATAAATCAGCAAGTCATACAGAAAAACTCGAGCGCGACATGCGGAAGGTAGAGAACCGCCGACAGCGTTTCATGGACGCCTATGCAGACGGCAACATGACCAGTGCGGAACTGCGCGGTCAGCTGGACAAGATACAAATCGAGATGGACAGGATTACGGATGCAATCAGGGCGTCAGAATTGCCCCAAGAGGCGGTTATAAACGCGGAGGCGATGAAAGATATCTTGACCGCATTCCCAACTGCCTGGCAGGCTGCTGATGCGCCAGAAAGGCGCGAACTGCTGCGGCTGATTATAAAACAAATCACGGTCATGCCTGGGCCGCAAATTCAGGTGGCATACATGGTATGATCATGGTGAGGTGATCGTAATGGCAGTGCAACGGAGAAAGGCAAAGGTCAATACAAAGAACATGATACGGCTGCCCAATTCCAAGCCAGGAGAAGTATATGAAGTAGAAAAAACGAACTACGGATATCGATTGCGCAGGGTTGAGAAAGAGCCGACACCCAACCAGTTGAAGGCCATGGAAACATTGGCAAAACAGGCGGTAAAGGACCATAAGGAAGGAAAAACGATCCCGTTGGATGAAGCAATTAGGAGGCTTGGCCTTAGCCCTGGTCCTCAAATTCGTGTCGATTACATGATATGATAATCATGAGGTGATGAACATGGCGACGAGAAAACATAAGAAGCAATATACATTTAAGGTAGATTCCACGGGAAGGATCACGCTGCCAAAGTCTCTGCGTTTAAATCCCGGAGATATTGTGTCCATTGACGGCGTGATTGAAAAGGTCAAAAACTCCGATAAAGAACCCACCCCGGAGCAGATGAAAGATTTGGATGCACTGGCGGAGTATGCAATCAAGGAAAATAGAGCAGGCCGAACGACATCCCTTGATGACGTAATCGTTGAGCCTCAAAGTCAACGTATGACCGAAGAAGATTGGGAAGAAAGCCTCCGCCGCGCTGAGGAAGATATAAAAGCTGGACGGGTATATGATCTCAAAAACCCGGACGATCTGGAGAATTTGATTGATGAAACATAAACTCCAGTTCACGGAGGAATTCAAACGCGGATACAGAAAACTAAGTAAGTCGGAACGCAAAGCGATCATTCAAGCTCTTCACCATCTTCGAACAAATCCAAGTTACCCAAGCCTGGGCGCGAAGAAAATGCAAAAGTTCAAAGGCAGATGGGAAGCGCGCGCGTCACGTGATATAAGAATTCTGTTTCTGGTTGATGGACAAGTTATCACTCTTCTAGTTTGCGGACATCATAGTGTTGAAAGTCGATAGTGCATAAGGGTGGTTTAGCGTATGCAAGCCACCCATATGCATCTCATTACTTTTTGATAAACTTCCCCGTCTTTTTGCTCCGCTTCGGCATTTTGCGTTTTGCTTTTTTACCATGCATGTGTACATGAGCCAATGATATCACCCCCTTAATTTAATCCAATTGCGTAATCCGTAATAGCTCCAGTCATGATAGCACCAGTCAAATTAGTGCCGGTCAAGTTGGCCCCGGTTAGATTGCAATACGACAAATCGGAGTAGCTTAAATTTGCGCCGGCGAGGTTGCAACCCGTTAGGATGGCATTCCGCAAGTTGGCATTGTTCATCGTTGCGTTAGATAGATTGGATCCGGATAAATTTGTCCCATAGAACACTGCATAAGACATCGTGGCCCCTATCAAAGTTGCGCCTTGCATAGTGGCTCCCGTGAGGTCGGAATTGGACATGTTTATTTGACTCAGGTTTGCTCCGTTCAATGACGCAAGGCGCATGTTGGCACCAATAGCTGACACATTGGAAGGATTGGCCCCAATAGAGGGATTAACCCCATTGAGATTAGCACCACAGAGCGTCGATCCATCTAATACAGAGCTGGTGATATCCGCGCCGCTTAATCCGGCATCGCTTAGGTCGGAATCGGCCATGTTCGTCCCGGTCAGCGTCGCTCCACCGAGGTTTGATTGGCGCATGTTTGCGCCTGTCAAATATTCGTTTGTAAAGTTTAATCCGGGCATGCTTGCCCCATATAGTACCGCTCCAACAAAAGATGCTCCACTAATGCTTATTGCGGATGTTAGTACACTGCCCGCCAAGTCAGCGTGGTCGAGCGTGTCCCCGGTAAAGTCCGTATTACTCAGGTAATTTGAATTTGCATTCCGCATCACTGCACCGGTTAGATCTTGGGACATGTTGAGTCGCTCCTTAATTTAATGTCATCGTTGCCAAGTTGACACTTGCTGTTGCGATAGCAAAAATGGAAAACTGTGAATTTATCGCCACATCAAAAGTGATGGATTGGCCAGCCCCTAAAGGATATCCAGTCCCGGTTGTTACGGTGAATGCGCCAAGATAAACCGCATTTGTTGCATCCAAATTTTTGATCATGACTTTTGTACCTGCCATTGGAGTTGTCAGTACCTGCGTTGAAGTCGTTCCTACCGCTACTTGACTGGTATTTACTACCCCCTGCACAAGATTGGGTGTTGGCATGGACGAGACAACAACAGACGGGAGGGAAGATACAACCACCTTAGGAAGAGAACTCACAACGACGGCGGGCACGGAATTGACGTTTGCGTTTACAGTAGTGGCACCAGTCGAATCTATCTGTGGAAAGGCCGCCACCTGCAATGTGATCGGTTCATTGCTCACCGTGATAAGTACATTTGACCCCGAAACAGGGATTGGTGATTGGGAAGTCCAGAAAACTGTTATATATTCAGTGTTCTGCATTTCAAACGACGAAGATGTCAACGGTTGTACCACCTGCGCATCCGATGGCGCTACACCCAGCTGTCCTACGCCCAAACTGATGGTGGCGATGGTCGGGTTGCTGATGGAGATGTAAGAATAGCTGGAGGACAAAGATATTTGCTGTTGGCCGATTACGTTTCCTACCGGCAGGACTAACGGGTACTTCTCTAACCTGCGCTGGTTTGTCGGCATGGCCTATACCCCCTTAGAACTGAATCGAGTTGGCTTTTCTACACTGGCTTCAGCACGCTTGACGTACTTCGGTTTTTCTGTTCTCTTTGGATTCAAATTGTGAGCTTTGCTGGCAATGTATCGAGCCGGTCTCTCTAACGGTTTTCTTGCTACCGTTTGCGCTTTCTTATTTAGTCCGCCCCCCAGCTGCCGCAGGGAATTGGTCAGATCAGCAAACGGGTTAAAGGCAACCCACAACCCAAGCCCTATGATGACTACCCCGACAATCATCCATCCCACGCTCTGGATGCTTCCGCCGATACCAGTCGGCTTCTGGATCTGTACCTGACCCGTCTGGACGGCCCCTGTCGAACTACTATTGTAGGTGCCTGTACCGACCGCCTTTTGGCCGGTTACGGCGGTATAAGACTGAGCTAGACCGGTGTTGTAGCTTGCGGGCAAAACGCCCGTCTCGTCGGGGTGACCGCTATTGGCGGCCACATATTGCACCAATGGATAACCGGTCAACCCCTTGGCCACGCCCTGCTTATAGGGCGTGACCATGTTTGCGATCCCGATCTGGCTGTTTAAGTTGGGGTCCAGCAGTTGAGATTGGGTAAATCCGTCTCCCTGGCCGCCGCCCTGGTGCAACTGGAAAAGTCCAAAACTGGTCGGTGATCCATTGCTATAATCACCTGTTGCGCCAGCATTCAGACCGGACTCTTTCTGAGCAATGGTCAGCGGTATGTTGGACGGTAATCCGTAAAATTTTGCCCAGTTCTCAATGACGGACTGTGACGATGACATATCGGTCACCCTTTCAGCACACGGTCCAACCTTTGCATGACAACGGCTAATTCCCACCTTGCAACCGTATCGTCAGGCCGGAACAATCCGTTGCTATCCCGTGTAAGCAACCCTGTTTGAACAGCCCAATCCACCGATGCGGCATACGGTTGTCCAACTACATCGTCCTGTTTCTGCGGTTCATTTTGCTGCGGATCAGTTTGCTTCTGCTCGACTGTTCCGCCTGCCCAAGTGATCAGTGCCGGTGCAATCCAGCTGGCATAGTCATGCAAGTGTGTGCGGATAAAGTCAGCATCCTCCGTGTTGTCTATGAAACCTACCTCCAACAACATGGCCGGGGCCTTCGTATACCGCAGAACGTACAGTTCCGAAGATTCCTTAACTGGTTCACCATGCAGACCGTCATGGGCACCCACTTCATCCACTACTTGTTTTGCCAGATCGTTTGCGCCGCCATTTGGGTATACGTATATTTCCGCGCCTTTTCCACCACCGGAATTGGTGTGGATGCTGAAAAACAATTCGGCACCAGCGTTGTTGCTGATGGTCACTTCATTTTCCAAGTCCTGATTGACGTTGGTTGCGCCGCCCGCTGCCTGATCCGTGGTGCGCGTCATGATTACAGGGACACCAGCTGCCGTCAAAATCTTTTCAAGATCTAGCGCGATTGCTAGATTGATATCCTTCTCTTGCATGCCGTTCCCCACTGCTCCCGGATCAAACCCGCCGTGTCCCGGTGCAATACAAATTTTCTTCGCCATGAAATATCGCCTCACTTTTTAGGTACGAATTTATTTCCTTGATACGATCCCGCAACCCACTTGTTGTTCTGCCAGAGTCCACCCGCCTGATTGACCACTTGCTTATAGTTGCTCCCACTGACCGTCTTCCCCTGTGGCGTGTTGTCCACTACCGGACGCGCTGGAGTTGCTGCTGTTGATTGAGTAGTGGAACGAACTGCAGTATCGACACTTCCTCTGGCCACCTCATTCCACGCTGCGGATGGCTGTGAATAGGCCGGAAGCGACACGTTTGAAGGCTGCTGTTGCTTCCCCAGCAAACTGGCAATGGACGTTTGTACCGACTGCTGACTGTTTTGCAACCCTGATATCGGCTGCTGATATTGCGACTGTGTTGCGGATTGATTTTGCCCCTGCACTATGGACGTGAGCGCCTGCTGAAATTGCTGATTCTGGGCGGCCAATTGCTGCTGCGTACTCTGCTGACTTTGCGCCAAGGCTTGAGTAATACTTTGCTGAAACGCCTGGTCTTGCTGCTGACTGTTGGCCAGCGCCTGGGTCAGGCTGGTTTGAAATGTTTGATCATTCTGCGCCAGCTGACTAATTGCGCTAGACATATCTGTTGTGTCACCACTGGATGTATCACCACTCCCGGTTGTGTCTACTGCTGCGGGAGAAGTTGTGGTACTACTAGCACTGCTTGAGTTCCCGCTGAATTGATCATAGGCCGCACGCCCGAGAAAGAAGAGTGCTAATCCGCCGCCACCTACAATGGCTATCTTCTGTGGCGTGGAAAGCTTCTTAAAATCTTCCGCGATGCTCATTACTGCACTCTCCCCACCGGGGTAATAGCAATGCCAACATTTCGCGGACGGACATTGGCATTCGGCTGCGCGTAGGACACCGGTGTGCTATGCACCTGCCGACCCGCCAAGTTACCCGGCGTCACCAGTGCGCCCGCAGCCATGGCCACAAGATTGTTCGCCTGCCCAACCGGGACAAACATGTCTCCACGGTTCATTGCCGCATAGTTCTGCGGCACGGTTCGCACCCAGGCGTTTTGTGTAAAGGCTGGAGAAGCAAACATGTGATTACCTCCCCTGCAAGGTTTTGAACAGGCTGTTACTTCCGGTAAACGTGGTCCCGAGAAGGCTGGTTGTTCCTTGCCAATTTTTCAAGATCAGGTAGATGAACACCAGCAATAACATGGCGCCGATGACGCCCCACAAATCTCTTGCCTCAAAGATATCCACGCTGCCACCCCCTTTGTGATTATGCACGTGCCCCTCCCCCTTTAATGATTAGCGGCTCAATCTTGCTCCAATTCAGCAACACGATGCTTGTCAAGAGTACAAACAAAAGCATGTTGATGGTTGTCCGCGCCTTCCCTGTCGCACTCTGGCTGGTTGTCCAAAAGATGATGGCCAAAACAAAGATTGCGCCAACCGTGAAGTTTCCGCTCATGCTTGCAACACCGTCCAGGCTGCCTGAAATCGGCTTGAGGTAATAAACCATATCAATACGATCAGGAGCAACAGGATGGTCCCCGTCTCATTCATGCCGATCCCTCACTTTGCAAATACAGGGCTGATTGTCGATGGCAAAGGCTTTATTCCAAGACTCGCCGCAAGTGTCGAAGGCACTGATCCTCCTGATGTCACTGAGTTCGGATCATGTACCGTTTTATCCACCGCGCTGTCCTGATTGGTGCTGACAGGGGTGCTACTGGTTTCAAGAGGCACTTTCCCAGTCCATACCGCTGTCCAGAACGCGCCCATCTTCCCGGTCAGTCCGAGGTATATAATCAACCCGCCGACCAACGCAACCACGAAGCCCGCCGTCCTCATACGTTTAGGCCGTCTTGAGTCGTGCCCACCTGCTTATCCGCCTGGCTACGCAAGGTTTCAATTTCCTTTTTCAAGGCGGTAAGTTCTGCTTGCTTAATCACGGCATTGGTTGCAGGATCTTTGCTCCACTTGATATTGCCCACCAGTGTCACCAGCTGCGGAACAACCACCTGCAGATAGGCCAAGGTTGCCACTGCTACCATCACCCGCAGGAAATCAGGTTGTGAAACGTGCCCTGCCAGTCCAAGGGTTCCGCCCAGGCTGATAAACGCACTTCCTAATTTGTTCCATTGCTGGCCTTCTTTATGGACGTTCAACAAGATGTCGATTGCCGCAAGGACTAGCAACGCCCAAAACAGTGGCGTCAGAGTGCTGTCGATGTACGTCACGGCCAAGGTAGCAAGACCACCAATTGTTTTCAGTGCCAAGTTCATAGATTTCATCCGCCTTTCCTCCCTACCGGTGCTTCTTGATCGCGCGTTCGGCTATGTGTAGTCCAAACACGATCAGCACAATCGCTCCAACCGCAAGAGTGATTTTTTCAGCTGCACCACCAACAATTTGATGTGCCTGTGGTGCGGCTGCGCCGCTGGATTGTTCTTCGGGATCACTGGACGCACCAGGGCCGCCCGGCTGGCTTATTTTCAGATCTAGTATGGTTGCCATGTTCACCCTCCTTCCCCGCCGTAGCGGGGATCAATTAGAAAGCTACAGGAGACAAAGCCTCTGCATAGGTGATGATCTTTGCGGGACCACCGACTACCGTTGCGGAAGACACCATGAGTTGGCTCTGATTGGTCTGGAACAGCGTTGCATCCACCACCTGAGTTCCGTTGGGGTTAGCGGGGTCACTGCCGCTCCAGAAGTCAAAGACAAACACACCTGCCGGAAGGTCTTGCCGATACATACGACGAACCGCAGTAAAGTACTGCTGCATGGCTTCACTGTTCGGATAATTCCACTGCGGATATCCCGGCAACAGATCGTACTCAAACCCGGTCACGTCTGAGCTATCCGGTACCCCGTTCCCATTGATCACGATGTGCCACAAACGCAGGTACTTGAATGGATCTGGAAACTTAACAGGGATGAGTGATCCAGCTGTGGTGATTGGGGTCACCTTCTCTTGCACATTCAAAACGTACCCAATCGTTGGATTCGGCAACGCATGGCTTGCACTGGGTGGAGTGGTGCGGTACAAGATGTTTGGCTGCACATAGCTTGTCTTTGTAGTACCAATGGCAACGGTGACGCCACTACCACCAACCAGAGGATTTTGATAGTGATCCGTGCCCCACATGGTGTTCTGCAGAGTCAAGCGCACTTTGCCCTTTACACTGCTGTTGCCCAACGGGATATGTCCAAATACAGAACCGTGTTGAACCTGCATTGGAACGCGGATACTAAACGCCCAGTAGTTATCCGTCGTGCTACCGGCTGTTGCCGTCACTGCCGGAACGCTGTATACGCTGCTGGCGTAAGACTGCGCATTGGGGCCGCCGTAAGCAGGGTTCCACCCTGGGCGCATGACCATTTCACGCAGGTAACAGAAATAAGGGCTAACCCTCACAAATGGGCCACCACCCAGGCTCAATTCAACGCTTCGGAAAAGGTTCCAAGGCGCGAATTCTGACAGACTGGGTGCAGTTCCGCCAGTAGCTACCGTAATCGCATTGTCGATAAAAACATTGAGTTCAACTGCATCCGCCCACCCTGGGACACTCTCCAACTCGATATCCAGCGTTTGTCCAACTTGGGATATCGTCGTAGAAGGCATCGCATAGTTTCTCTCGCCCGCACCCAAAAGCCATGATTCATTCGCTTGTGCAACAGATGCTGCATTGGTTGCCATCCGGTTTTTCCCCCTCTCTCAGTTACGCAGTTATGCCGACTGGATCACAGAGTCCAGTGACGTCGTGACGGTATTCGGCCACTTTTCGGCAAGAATTTTACTGCCAAGTTTCAGCACAAACAGTCCGATAATGACCACAAACAACAGTTTCAAAATAGGCACCAATTTGAACTGCATAAAACTCTTCCCCCTCTTCGCTTGGGCCACTTTTGCACGATTATGACCCGTTTTTGCATGGATTTGTCTGGAATTTATTTCGACTTAATTATAGTAGTGCAAAAAGCAAAAATCAAACAAATAGTTTTTGTACAAGTGATATTTGTATTTCTACGTAAAAAAAAGGCCCTGAATCGGGCCGTTAGTTTAAGCTGTCTTCCCATCCGCAATGGGGACACCAATTGGCTTCGTGTGCGGAGATAAACGCCGTATGGCAGTGTGTACACCAGTACATCTTAGTTTCGCCCTGGTATTGATCGCCCATTGTCTTTGCAACCGCCCACGCCTGGACGATATTCACGAATCCTTGCTTTTCCATCCAACTGACGGTTTGCTGCGTCACATGCAACCGCTCCGCCAGCTGTCGTTGCGTCATTTGCATGTCCTTTCGGCGTGTTCGCAGCTGCATTGATAGTCTCTTAATGTTCACAGCACTACCACCCTTGGAGGCGTCTTTTCGATCTTGTTCCAGTACAGAAATTCGTACTGCTTGCGACTCTGGATCACATCGACCCAGCGTTGGCCGGTTGAGTGCTCAATATGATCCAGATCCGTGCCCCGCACATCACCGACAAAAAAATGTTCGGACATCTGGTATGCAAACTTAGGAATACCGACTGGTCTTTGCGTTACCGCCACTTCACCGCAATTTCTGCGGCGGCCCATCTGGTACAAGTATTTTAGCCATAGACTATATCTGCTGCTTTCGCCCATCAGCGCAAGCTCGTCTATGTATGTCAGGACGTTGCCATGGGCAACAATCTGGTGAAACAAATGCCCATAATTGCGCATGTTGTTTGTTACGGGCGGTGCAACGTGCTGCACATCTGGCCAGCTTGTATCAATATCCGGTCTTGCCTCTCCAAACGCTTCGTACAGTTTCGGTTCCGCTCCCGGATTGAAAATGACTGTTTTCTGGCGGCTCTTTTTAGCCATATGAGCCAAAATTTTCAGCGCCAGCGTTGTCTTTCCGTCCCCTGTTCCACCTATCACGATGATCCTCTGATCAGTCTGAAGATTGAGATTCGCCATTCAGCACCCACTCCAAAATGGTTTTTAACTCCATGATTTTTGCCTTAATCTGATTCTCTGGTAACTGACCGATGTCATGCATCACGGCTAGAAAATTTGATCTTGCAAAGTCGCGAATAAACTGCGGCGCAAAGGGCAACTGTGCAAACGCAAGCAGTCCATGCATCAGCTGCTCATTTTCCAACGGTGTTCCAGCAATGAGTGCATCAATTGCCCTTTGTGCCCGTTGCGTAATCGATTCGATAGTCTGCCGTTCCGTCTGCTCCATTTGCTCCATCGTTTTGAACCTCCCGTTGTGCATCTGCTTTTTTGGCCTGATTTCGGCCCCACACTAGATACCAGCTATATGCCTGATCCCAAATAAGCTGTGCCCAGCATCCTGCGGCATCGACCGCCTTGATTGCGTGCCCAACCATCGGCACTGTCTGGCACAGCTGGTTAATCTGTGGCGTGATCCCTTCGGCAATGCGCGTGTGCCATGCATCATCCCGCTCCCATAGGTCTGGATAGCGGCTAATCATTCCCTCGGCCTGGTACGATAACTTCAGGAAGCTTGCAATTTGTTCCGGAGTCACCGTTACCGGCTCTGGAATCGGTTCGTCCGTCTGCTGCTCTGGAGATGGGCCGGCCATGCCTTGCAACTCAGACTCCATTTCCGGGCTGATGTTCAGCGGCGGCAATCCATCTGCTGTATTATCGGTCACCTTCACATCTAGCTTCTCGACCATGTTTCATCCCCCTTAGGCCAAACTGTCCCAAAACGATTTTTTTCGCTCTGGTTTTTCTCCCTGCTTTTCTCCGGGATCTTTCGACCCCTTATCAGGCTGATCCGGATTCTTTTTCGTCGGCTTGCCCTGCTGTTTTTGGCCTGGCTTGTCCGCTTGAAGATGGGCAATCACCTGCTGGCGCTCTTCGTCTGTCGCGCGCCAAGTGGCGCGACATTCCGGATTTCGACAGCGGAATCTTAGCACCGGCTTGTTGAGATAATCACCCCTGCGCAGCACAGGATGCACCCGGCCACACACCGGGCATTGCGCATGCGGTTTACCCGTAGATCCCAACACAATCCTGCTCATGAGTAGACCCCCTGTAACCGATAGTTGAGCGTCCCCTGTTCGCCTGGGTACAGCTGCATGACACCCACGTAATCCCTGCACATCTCGTAAATCCGGCTCCCAATGCCCTCGTCAATTTCACAGATCTGGTCGATGCTTTTTTCGGACGATAGGAGAATCGGACGATGGTTGAGATACCGTTCATTCACCGTGTCAAATAAGAACTCCAACTGGTAGTCCGTGGGCGATTTCCTGCCCTTGAACAAATCGTCGATGTACAACACGTCCGACGTTTTCATGGCGTTAATGCGAGATTTCAACGTTTCCGACGCACCGTCTTTCACTGCGTCGCGAAGCTCATTCGACCCCTCGACCCACGGAAAATAGAGCACGCCGACCCCAAGCGCCATTAAGGCATTGGATACGGCCACAAGCAGGTGCGTTTTGCCGGAACCGGGCTGTCCCAAAAGAGCAATGCTATTTTTCCGAAGGGAACGAATGTGGCCGAAGTCATTCGTGTAATACCGCACCATGCGGTACGCACCCGCAACGGCTTTCGGTCTGCCAGCGATAGAGAAATTATCAAACGTCAATTGCCGAAAGTCATCGGTTAAGTTGCTCGCGTTGAACATGCGTTCGATCCTCCTTTGGGCAATGCAATCACATTGCCGCCATGCTTGGCGTGTGCTCTCCTTGCCGTCCACATCAATGATGGTTTCCTCCACAACAACGCCAAGTTCATCATGGCACTTGGGGCATTTTGACGTCTGGAGGTGTCCATTCGGGTATATTGATCTTTGGCCTTGCTGTGTCTCCGCCAATGCCTGAAACTTGGCCAGGAGTGCTTGTCCAGCCTGACTGAGTGTTTCCATGCTTGTCCTCCTCGCTTGGGCTGAATCCTTGACGCTTCCAACCTGCCAAAATGGATTCCGTGTATCGCAAAGACGTTGCGTTGCGCCTGAGTGTTTCTGTTAGCGCCTCCCTGATCCATGCCTCTGGATACTCCTCGCATAGATTCTGTATCTCATCGGCAATCTGAAAGTTCATGGCTGGCTTGAAACGATGATCGAGATAGATTGCAGACACGTATGCGCAGATGTCAGATTCGTTCTCGCGCGCGCGCGTTATATCTCTATCATTTAGTTTAGTTTCGTTTAGTTTAGTTTGTACTGTACTTACTGTATGAAGAAACTCGTTTTGTGCCGCAGGTTGTGCCGCAGGTTGTGCCGCAGGTTGTGCCGCAGGTTGTGCCGCAGGTTGTGCCGCTCTGGTGCGGCACAAACTAATTACCTTGTATACAGCAGACTGTCGGCCACTCCGTGATCGCCATTGAATCAAACCTGTTTGTTTCAATTGATTCCTTGCTCGTTCCAATGAATCCCTGCTCGTTATGCCTGCCCTTGAAATCAGGGTAGATGCGGCTACAGCAAACTCATCCGGCCACCCCGCTTTATTCGCTATGGACATCAACGCATGCCATAAGGCGATACAGGATGTGTTCAGTCCGTTTGTCTCGAGCCGATCATAAAAGGCGTTTATTTCTTGCAGGTAGTTCATTCACTCCATCCCTCCAACTCCTTTGCAAGCGCTAATTCCCCCTCGTAATACCCACCTTCATCACCCCAGTATCCCTTGGGCAACGTCTTCCTGAACTCATCACAGTCATCGCACAAATGGATGCTGTAAATGCTGTCATCTACTCTGTATGTTTCGGATGCTGCATGTTCGCCCTTCCTGATCACCACCAGGCACCCAAAGCACTGGTGATTTTTGGCCGTCTTAACGCGTGTTGACTTTATGAGTTCTGTCATACCGTCACCCCCTTTCGGTGCTGCTTGGACGTCCACATCTCCAGTTGCACGATCTTTACCTGTCGCGTCCGCCCATGGCATTCCCGACAATGCGGCCCTGATAGGACAACTCCTAATGCTTGTACAACATGCATTTCGTCGCAGTGTTTGCAGTACCAAAACGTGGTTTGCAGCGGCGTAAGTGGTTTCATTCGTTGCTTACTTCCCAATCAATCCACCAATTAACGGTTTCACCAATCACTGCCTCGTGCAAGACGCACCTGAAGCAAATGTATGATTCCTTGCGAAACTGGGATAGCTTGTCCAACGTTTTTTCAGTGTGCATGACACCACGAAAGCCGCAGCATGGGCAAATTGATTCATGATCCAGTTCAGGCTTCACACGATCTACCCCCTTTTTGTTTTGTTAAAACATGCCTAGATAAAGTGAAAACGGGCAAATAAGGGCTAAACGCCCCTATTGCCCGACAAATCATCGCAATCTGATGTCAAACGTTGCTTTGGGACAAACCCGCGTTTCAGGGCGCGGACAGCAATTTCCTGCAAAAACTGTTCGAACTGCTGTTTTACCCTCTCGGACGGCTCATTGACCACGATCACTTTGGCCCCTTCTGGCCAACTGGGATCCCTGTATTCATGCACCAGATCCACCCCCATGCAGACTATGCCGTGTGGTAACCTTTCGTGTAAAACCACCGCGCGAAATTAAGCACGTCTTCGACCGACCATCCATCCCTGATATCGCTCACCACTGCCGAAAAGTCAGCGTCCATTAAAGTCCTGATACAATTCGACTCGGCGTTGGTTCCTTCAATCGCACCCGCAATACGATTGATGCGAGATTCGATTGATTCATCCTCATAATAATCCCCAATAAGATCGATGCGAGATTTCACTGTCTCATCCACAAACTCAACCCTTTCCCTTTCTCTATCAGCGTGATATGATAGAGAAAGGTGTTTTTTGATATGCTTCTACTTCATGGACAGTCCGGCAAAGGGATCTGTCCATTTTTTGCGTGTGATCATTGCGTGACTTACGTGCTGGGTAGGCTGAGCGTTCCTAAAACAAAGCGAATCTGATGATCTGTTTGATAAATGTCGAGAAGCTTCCATCCAAAGCATAGGTGTTCATTTACTTCTTGGATGTCAGTGAGTTCTTTGATTTCTTTCACGTAGGCGTACATCACCACGCCACCCCCTTTCCCTTTCTCCTCTCACTTATACACATATCCGAGC
>VFSW01006636.1_pt1 | contig 16975 bp, 15 predicted proteins | sample 5358111 | NCBI WGS metagenome assembly VFSW01 (sample SAMN11554181, study PRJNA540505) | mine drainage metagenome | isolation source: sediment from site ElyBrook_90M | place: USA: Ely Copper Mine, Vershire, VT | collected 2017
CCTGCACGAGCAGCCGGGCTCTTCGAACCCGATCCCGGCGGCTCTTGCACACCCTCTTTGGCGTCGACCCGCGCGCCATAACCTGTATACCCTGCGAAAGCTCCAATTGAGACGAACCTAGACGAACCGGAACAATATCTTATCTGTGGCCAGAATGCGGTATCGTGGCTCAAACGACTTACGCCGGCATGGTGATATCGCAAGGCGACAGCAGCGATAGACTTATGAAAACTACTTCGAATATAACTTCGAATGACACATTCTCATTCGGCAATCCCTGGACCTTTTCCGGCAGCAATAACAAACGCTATTCCACCACCAGCCAACGCTGCGATGCGACAACGGAGGCTCGGTTCGGTCAATAGGCATGGGCATAACCAGGTATTTTACCTCGATGCATGCACACGTTCACGGCTTCGGCGTTCGATGCGCTGTTAGAGCCGTCCTTCGTGCGCTTCCACCACCAGCAACAAGCGGGCGATGCCTTCCATGATCTGGCCCAAACGCTGGTCACGTATCTTATTCTCCGCTGCCATCTCACGATTGTCAGCCGTCAGTAGTCCCACGGTTTGCGTCAGGGCTTCGTGCCGTTCCGCCAGCTTTTCCAGCCGTTCATCGATGGTCATGATTCAGGTCTACTCCTTTGGCGATGTGGTCCTCTTAGCTGGCGCGCCGATACTCTTCCGCCAGGCCGTTGACGCGGCGCAACTCCGGGAACCAGCAGGCCCATAGCGCCACGATCGCGACCGTTCCCAGGCCGCCCAATACCACGGCGGGGACGGCGCCGAACCACTGCGCCGTCAGTCCCGATTCGAACTGGCCCACCTCGTTGGAGGCTCCGATAAACACCACGTTCACGGCGCTGACGCGGCCGCGCATCTGGTCCGGCGTGGCCAACTGCACCAGGGTGTGGCGCACGATGACGCTGACCATGTCGCAGGCGCCGACCAGGGTGAGCGCCGCCAGCGACAGGGCCAGGTTGCGCGAGAGTCCGAAGACGACGGTGAAGACGCCGAAGCCGCCGACGCAGGCCAGCATGATGGCGCCGGCGTGGCGCCGCAGCGGCCAGCGGGCCAGGGCGAGGGCCATCAGAATGGCGCCCGCCGCGGGGGCGCCGCGCAGGATTCCCAGGCCGACGGCGCCCACTTTCAGAATCTCGCGCGCGTACACGGGCAGCAGCGCCACCGCGCCGCCCAGCAGCACGGCGAACAGGTCCAGCGAGATGGCGCCGAGGATCAGCTTGTGGCGCCGGATGTAGCGCAAGCCCTCGAGCGGGCGTTCGCGGGAGGCGGCGTGGCGCGCCGGGCGTGCACCGGCCAGGCGTATGGCGCCCAGCAGCGCCAGCGCCGCCATGCATTCCAGCGCCGCGCAGCCGTACACCGGCGCGGGACTCGCCGTGAATCCGTAGAGCAGGCCGCCCACCACCGGCCCGGCGATGGCGGAGGCCTGGAAGACGGAGGAGTTCCACGCCACCGCGTTGGGGAAGTCCTCCGCCGGCACCAGCAGGGGCGCGAAGGCCTGGCCCGCCGGCCCGTTGAAGGCGCGCACGGCGCCGTTCAGCAGCAGCACGCCGTAGATGGCGAAGACCGAAGACACGCGCCCGAGAGCCAGCCCTAACAGCAGGAGGGAACATATTGCGAAGCCCGCGTAGCAAGCCTGCAGGATGCGCCGGCGCGGCAGGCGGTCGGCGGCTTGGCCCGCCGCCAGAAACAGGAGCATGCCCGGAAGAAATTGCGCCAGCCCCACCAAGCCCAGGTCCAGCGGACGATGGGTCAACCCGTAGACCTGCCAGGCCACCGCCACGGCTTGCATCTCCGAGGCGGTCACCGTCAGCACCCGCGCGCCCAGATAGTAGCGGAAGTTGGGATGGCGAAAGGCGGCGCGGGCCCCGGCGTGGCGCATGCGTAGCTTTCAGTCTCTCAGAATCGTCACCGTCTTGGCCCGCGTCAGCCGCCGGTGCAAGGCGGCGCGATATAGTGGGATTCATCGTGCGAACCATCATCGCCTTCCTCCTGGCCGCCGCGCTCGCGGCCGCGGCCGATTCTTACCGCGACTGGACGGTCTACGGAGGCGGTCCGGAGAGCATACGCTATTCGGCCCTGGACCAGATCAATCGGGGCAACGTGGCGCGGCTTGCCGTGGCCTGGACCTACGACACCGGGGACGCCCTCGGCGATTCCGAAATGGAGTGCAATCCCATCGTGGTTGACGGCGTGCTCTACGCCACCACGCCCAAGCTGCGGCTGATCGCGCTGGATGCCGCCACGGGGCAGCCGCGCTGGTCCTTCGATCCCCGCCAGAATCAGCGCAGCTTCGGCAAAGCGCGCAACCGCGGCGTCGCGTATTGGGCCGCCGGGCAGGACCGGCGCATCTTCTTCGCCGCCGGCCCGTGGCTCTACGCGGTGAATGCGCGCAGCGGCGCGGCCATCGCCGGCTTCGGGGAAAACGGGCGCGTGGATCTGCGCCAGGGCCTTGGCCGGCCGCCCGCGGAGATGTCCATCTCCGCCACCAGCCCCGGCATTGTGTACCGGGACCTGCTCATCATGGGCAGCATTGTGAGCGAAACCCTGCCCGCTTCGCCCGGCGACATACGCGCTTACGACGTGCGCAGCGGCAGGATCCGCTGGACCTTCCACACCATTCCGCATCCCGGCGAATTCGGCTACGACACGTGGCCCAAGGACGCCTGGCAATACATCGGGGCGGCCAACAATTGGGCCGGCATGAGCCTGGACGAAAAACGCGGCCTGGTCTTCGTGCCCACCGGATCGGCGGCCTTCGATTTCTACGGCGGGAACCGCCGCGGCGACGACCTGTTCGCCAACACCCTGCTGGCCCTGAATGCCGCGACCGGCGAGCGGGTGTGGCATTTTCAGGCCGTGCACCACGATCTTTGGGACCGCGATTTTCCAGCGCCGCCCAGCCTGGTCACGATCCGGCGCGACGGCGCGCCGGTGGATGCGGTGGCGCAGATCACCAAGTCCGGGCACGTCTACGTGTTCGAGCGCCGCAGCGGCAAGCCGCTGTTCCCCATCGAGGAGCGGGCCGTGCCGGGTTCCGATGTTGATGGCGAGGCCGCCGCGCCCCGGCAGCCGTTGCCCCTGCTGCCGCCGCCCTTTGCGCGCCAGGCATTCACCGAGGACATCGTCACCAACCGCACGCCGGAGGCCCACGCCGCGGTCCTGGCGCGCCTGCGCCGGGTGCGCAGCGCCGGCCAGTTCGTGCCCCCCAGCCTGGAAGGCGCCGTGATTTTTCCCGGCTTCGATGGCGGCGCGGAATGGGGCGGCGCGGCCTTCGATCCGTCTTCCGGCTGGCTGTATGTCAATGCCAACGAAATGCCCTGGATCCTGCGTTTGGTGGAAGCGCCGGCCGGCCGCCTCAGCAGCGGCCGCGGCTTGTACAACGCGCGCTGCGCCGGGTGCCATCGCCAGGACCTGCACGGCAGCCCGCCGGAATTTCCGGCCCTGACGGACATCGCCAAACGGCGCACACGCGACCAGATTGCGGCCATCATTCAGCAGGGCGGCGGGCGGATGCCGGCCTTTGCCCAACTGCCGCCGGATGCCGTGTCGGCCATCGTCACTTATGTGGTCACGGGCGAAGATGTCCAGACCGCCGAGGCGCCGCGCAGCCGCTGGCCCATCGAGCAGAAGTACGTTTTCGACGGCTACAACAAGTTCCTCGATCCGGACGGCTATCCGGCCGTGGAGCCGCCCTGGGGAACGCTCAACGCCATCGATCTGAACAGGGGCGAAATCGCGTGGAAGATCCCGCTGGGCGAGTATCCCGAACTGGCCGCCAAAGGCCTGGGCGGCACCGGAAGCGAGAACTATGGCGGGCCCGTGGTCACCGCCGGCGGATTAGTGTTCATCGCGGCTACGGTGCGCGACCACAAGTTCCGCGCCTTCGACAAGACCACCGGCAAGCTGTTGTGGGAAACCACGCTGCCGGCCGCCGGCAACGCCACGCCCGCCACTTACCAGGTGAACGGCCGCCAGTATGTGGCGATCGCGGCCGGGGGAGGGAAGTGGGGCGCCCCTTCCGGCGGAAGTTACGTGGCCTTTGCGCTGCCACAATAAAGAGCCCGAAGAGTCGGCCATTCAGTGCGCATTCTGAACTTTTACCGTGACGGTCTTGGAGCCATTTTGCGGCACACTGAGGTCCGTCGCGCCCGAGAAGTGCGTGCGGACAAATTCCGGGTCCCGGTCTTCCCCTTCATATAACCCGGCGAAAGCGGCCAGCCGGTAATCGCCAGGCGCGATTCCGGAATCGAATACAAACTGACCCGTCTGATCGGACTGAGCGGAGAAGATAGCGCCCCGATCCGTGGCATCCTTGGGCAGCAGAATCACCGTCGCATTTTCGACTGGGTCATTCTTTTCGTCTACCGTCCTGCCGCTTACCGCGGCGCCGTCGCAGCCCAGTGAAACCAGTATCTCGCCCTGGCCCGGCCTGACCACGCCCCAGGTCACCTCGCGGCCCTCCTGGGTAATCCTGCGGACAAAGCATTGGCGCGGGAGGCCGGCAACCTCCAATCCATACTCGTCCGGGAACACATTCGCCAGGGCGAAGGTTCCATCCGGTCGAACCGCGCCCTCCAGGGCGTCCCCATAGATTATGGGCCGCGCCTGCCGCCGTAGCGCGACCGTCAGGCCGCGCGGGAAACCGGAATCGGATGGCCCGCCCTCCGCGCTAACCCTCCCGCGCAGCGGCGTGCCGGCTGCCAGGCGCAGCGGCCCAAGGGCCACGTCGCGCCGGGCGATGACGATGTTTTCCCGGAGAAACCCCGTCGCCTTGCTGGTCCGCCGATCCCATGACGTTGCCAGAAGACTGTACTCGCCAGCGGTCACGCCGCAAATCTCCGATTCCTTTCCAGGGGCGACGTCGCCATTCGCGACGGTTGGGAAGGCGCCACCCACACGCGCGTAGAGTTGCAGCACGGTTTCCGCCGGCGTGACATCGGGCGCCGGAACCGTCGCGTAGATACAGAAGGAATCCGCCTTGGCGGTCACGAGATCCGCCCCTTCCCTGTCGTCGCCGGCCCGTAAAATGATGGGCGCCGACCCCTCCAGCGAGGGAGAGTTGGGATAGAAGACCAGGCGTAAGGGGGCCCCGGGCTTCCTTTCGGCGGGCGCCCTGGGCGCCGCGGCAGGCACGCGCAGCCGTGGCTCCAGTATGCTTGGGAGGGCCGCCAGATAGTACCGGCCTTCGCAAAGCCCGGGTATTCTGTATGCGCCCAAATCGTCAGACGTGGCGGAGCCCTTTGCGACGAGAGTAAGCTGCCCGTTGTGAAAAGTCCTTATCCATGCGGCTACGAAGGCTCCCTGCATGGGCTCACCGTTCGCGTCCAAAACGCGCCCGCCGATTACCGCCTGCTTGCCGGCCAGGAAGTCGACCGAGCCGACTTGGGACCCAGCCATAACGCCGATAACCCTCGCCTTCGGCGGCGCGCTTCCCTGTTTCGACACGGAGATCAGGTAGCGGCCGGGAATGTGGCCTTGCAAAGCGAAGTGGCCCGCGGCATCGGTCGCCTGCGGCGGAAGGGGTTCCGGGCCCGTGGCAGTAACGATGGCGCCCTCAAGCGGACCGCCGGCATCCTTGACGTTCCCTTCAATGACCCACTGTTGTTTGTCTTGCGCGAATAAGGCTAACGCGAAGAGCATCGTTACAGCCAGCGTCGCCGCACGGGTTCTCACTGGGCTGCCCTCACGCTGACGGTGACGGAGCCGCCTGGCGGAACGGTCACACGCACTCCACCGGTTTCAGTCCAGAACAGCGGATCCAGGTAATCGTTCGAATTGAGTCTTTTCACTGCCAGCACCTCGTATAGACCCGGCGGAACGTGTTCGGCGCGAAAACTTCCGCCCGCGCCGGCTAGCAGAATCCGCACGTCCCCGGGGGCTACGTAGCCATCCGCCAGGTTTGCGAGGGCGACCGTCATTGGTGCGCCCGCCGCCTTTCCGTCCGGGCCTGCGACGACACCTGATACAACTCCGGCGGCCGGCCCCAGGATCACGGTTACGTTTACGTCTCCGTCGATGTCCAGCGCCGCGCGGCCGGCGCTTCGGCCGCCAGTGCGGAATTCCTTCACATAGCAGTCACCAGAAAGACCTTGGACTCTTAGTCTGAAGCGGCCGCAAGGGACGTCCGGGATCGCGAAGCCAGTTGGAGTGAGGGGCGCCCGGAGGCGCACCGAACCAGGCATGGCGTCCAGCGGCTCCAACACGGCTTCCGCGCCAGCATAGCAACTACGCTTCGGCGCAAGCCCATTTTCGAGCGCTAATTGCCCGTCAACGCGGTTCAAGCCGCGAAGCTCGACTTCAAGGCCGGTAACATCGCTAGTGCTCACCTCAATCGTGCGCGAACCCTGCCGGGCCCCGGCGCGCGTGGCCACCATACCATCAGCGCCCCAGGCGAAGATTGGTCCCCAGGCGACGACCCGGTACGAGCCGGGCGGCACGTTATGAAACTGGAAACCACCTCCGCGGTTTGCACGCACCGCTTGGATGGGGCGGTTGTCATTCGAGAAGATCGAGATTGCCGCGGCATGGTCTTTCCAGTCCGGCGGCACTGCCGTAACTACACCCTTGACCTCGAAACCCGGAGCGCTTACCAGGGAGAGATCGGCGCCGTCGCGGGCCTCGCCGCTGGTAAGCGCGAAGAAGTCGGCCTGGCTGTCGTTGGGCGTGCCCGGATAGTAAAGCGGCGCGAAGGAGACTGCGCCTTCCTGTTCTCCCTCTGGGACGGCGGCGACGGTATACCTTCCTGGAGGTAGCCCATAAAGCCGGTACATGCCACGATCGTCGGAAAAGGCCGGCGGCCCCTCCGCGAGCAGGCGCACCCCTCCGCCCGCGAACCGGCGGGCGAGGGCGAGGACCTTGATCCCGGAGGCCGGCCGGCCTGACGCATCCAACACTCGTCCCGAAACCGAGCAGGCGCGAATTAGCCTCAAATCGACCGCCGCGAGGTCGTGTCCGCAGACCAGCACGCGCCCCAAGCCGGCCGTCGCCGCAGCCAGATCCAAATAACCGGCTCTTTCCGCAGCTATCTTACACCAGCCTTGAGCGACGTTATGAAACGTGAACTGTCCTTGGCCCTGCGTGCGGGTCTCAGCGATCACACCGGCGCCCTGGATCAGCCGGACTGTGGCATCCTCGATGCCGACGCCAGAGTCCTCATCCCTGACGGTGCCGCGGAGGTCGCCGGCAATGCCAACGCGGCACAGTGCGGCCGCCGATAGGAAGGCGATGGCCCGTGCGGAGGCCCTCCCGTGACGCCGCGCCGCCTGGGGCCTTGAAGTACACACAAAACCTGCATAGCACCCGATGTGCGGCGGCGCAAGCCCCTGCCGCCGGCGAGGGTCTCGCTGGAGCGATGCCGCTGCGGGCTTTGAATGCAACTTGCGGAACATGCCGTCCCGGTCGAAGCCATGGGCCACTAATCAGGATCTTCAACGCCGCGGGATCCGAACGGAGGATACCACTTCGTTCTCGCGCTCCGGCGACAACTCCCCTCGCCAGATCCCGCGCGCGATGCCCCCAGAATCAACCAGGAGAATCGTTGGGGTGGACCCGACGCCCAACTCTCCAAAATCCACGCCCCACCGTGTTTCGATGCCGGACAGGGACGCAGACGGTTCTTTGTGGGCCTCCGAGGCGGAATCATTGAACACGCCGAGCAAATGTGCTCCTGCCTCCCCCCGCTCCTCCAATACGTGCAGCCTCTCGTAAAACCCCATACTGGCTTCACAGTACGGGCAACCTACGTGAAGTGCGAGCACGAGGGTGGCCGGGTGGGAACGCCATGCATAGCCGGGCAACTGGGCAAGGTGAGCGCCAACATTCAGCTTCGAGATGAAGGTCTCACCGGCCGTCGAGGCAGGAGGGTATGCGCGCATGAACACAATTGCCGCCAATCCGCCCGCGATTGCAACCGCAAACACGACGAGGAGATCTAAGGTCCTGTTCACATGGCCCCCAAAATACAAAGTCGCATCCCCAGATCCCGCGCCCGCTCCCAAGCGGGTTGCCGTCCTCGTAGCGCTGCCGCTACATCGGGCGGACCCCAAGGGTATGAGATGTTCCATCCCCGGCGCGGAAGCGGACGGGGAGGTCCCTAGATGCACTGGCTCTCGACCTCAGTGCACAAGCACGTTGATCCCACGACCGCGCAGCACCAATGCGAGTCGGGGCTCACCCGTTGTTGTCGTATCACGGATGGAATGCAGCCGCCCGAGCAGTTCCCGTTGCTGCACGAAATATCCGGCCGAATCGCGCGGGCAGCGGTAACTCGGCTCGCCACGAAGGCTAACAGCAGGGCAACGCCTACGCCAACCTTTGCAATCTGAACCACACGAAACATATAGGTTCTCATTTTGCGCCTCCCCACCTCGAATTTCCACTCGCGCGTCTAGAGCGGAACTGCGCGCGCGGTCACGCCCCGGCATATGCAGCTAAGCTCTTCAGATTTTCGCCCTCCAGGCGGCCCCTCCAGATCCTGTCAACCGTGCCGTCCGGCCGGATCGCCAAAACGTGCGGCACCGACTCGAGGCCAAGTTGAACGTAGGTGCTGTGGGTCGGCTCAGCGAGAACATACGAGAACGGTATCCGCTCCTTTTCCAAATACATCCGTGTGACGGCAACGGAGTCCCGACTAACCCAAACCACCTTCCAGTGCGCGCGTTCTTGTAACCTCAATGTTATGGCAACAAAGTTGGCCTTGCTCGCCTGAGACGCCGTGCACCCTGGCGACATCGCAACGCGCTGGCCAACCTCCACGTCCGGGGCTTTTGCCAATGCCCGTAACTCACGGTTCTGGCGGAGCAGCACAATGTTCTGCACTAGCACCGCTATCGCTAGGCACCAGAGCAGCGTATGGCAGGCAACCCACGCGTAATGAGAAGCCGGTTTCATACAACGGGCACCCCAAACGCGACTAAATCCTTCATTTACCATGTCGGGCTGCCGAAGTCAAGCCACATTCCAAAATATTCCAAATATTCCACCAAATATTCAAACGATTCCGGAACATCCCCTCAAGACGGGTAGGCCGCCTCTCCTCAATCCTGGAAGGCCGGGCCCGGGCCAGCACCCTCGAATCGCCCAGGACGGGCTGGGGCAGCAATTGCGAGGCCACTCGGCAGCGCGCTGTTTTCGGCCCCTCCAAGGGCAAGATTGCGGCCAATGCGCTGCCGGTGTGGCGCATGACCTCCGTTTCGTAGGGCTTCCGAAACTCCCGCCGAAGCGTCCGAGGGTGCGAAGGTCCCCTCCAAGACCCGCGCTTCAGTGCTATACTCTTGGCGCGACCCTCGTAGATCGCATTTAAGGCGGGGAAGCCGTTTGGCCTTCCCGCGCTCAGTCAGACTCACCCGTTTAGGGGGTGTTCTCATGCTCGACTTAACTATCGTTCGCGTCATCTTTGTACTTGTTCTAGCCGCGTCCGCCTACCTGCTGCACCCGTTTCGAACCGCGCCGTCTCCTTGGGCCGCGGCCGCGGGGCTGGCGATCGGCGGCTGCATCATCTTCTTCGAGGTCCGGCTGGAAGCCGTCAGCCTCAAACGCCTGATCGGCGCCGCGTTTGGATCGGTGCTGGGCATCATCGGGGCCTTCTTCATGTCCCTGGTGCTGCGCTGGGCGCGGCCCGATGGCGGCGACCCTTCCCACATGATTCCCTTCATACAGGTCTGCCTGCTTCTCTGGATGACCTACGTGGGCCTCATCGTGGGCGCCAAGAAAGGCGACATGCTCAACCTTTCCGCGCTGGGCGGCGTCTTCGGCGGCGAAAAGGTGTCCAAGAAGTCCTTTAAGATCCTGGACACCAGCGTGATCATCGACGGCCGCATCGCGGACATTGCCGAAACGGGATTCCTGGACGGCGTGCTGGTGATCCCCCAGTTCGTCCTGCGCGAGCTGCAACTGGTGGCCGATTCGGCCGATTCCATGAAGCGCAACCGCGGGCGGCGCGGCCTCGATATCCTGCAGCGCATCCAGAAAATGGCCCACCTGAACGTGCAGATTGTCGAGGACGATTTCCCGCACGTCCGCGAGGTGGACATGAAGCTGATCGAACTGGCCAAGGTCTACGATTCCAAGATCATCACCAACGACTTCAACCTGAACAAGGTGGCCCAGCTCCACGGGGTCCAGGTGCTCAATATCAACGAACTGGCCAACGCGCTGAAGCCCATCGTCCTGCCGGGCGAGACCATGCGCGTCTTCATTCTCAAGGAAGGCAAGGAGTACAACCAGGGCGTCGCGTATCTGGACGACGGCACCATGGTGGTGGTGGACAACGCCAAGAAGCTCATTTCGAAGACCATCGACATCACCGTAACCAGCGTGCTGCAGACCACCGCGGGCAAGATGATTTTCGGAAAATTCGACGAGCGCATGCACGCCGTCGCCGGGCCTGAGAAGCACGAACGGCCTTCCCGCAAGCCCGAGTCCCTTCCCGCGGAAAAAACCACGGTAGAATCGTAGTTGCCCGTCGAAGGGTCTATGAAAGTTGCCGTAATCCTGCCAGCAGCGGGGCTGGGAACCCGCATGGGACGGCCTTCCGCCGAGAAGGCCGGCACCAGCCGGAAGCAGTTCATGCTGCTGGATGGCGCTCCCATTCTGGTGCACTCGGTGCGCAAGTTCGCGGCCTCGCCACGCGTGGATGAAATCGTGGTGGCGGTGCGCCCCGAGGATGTGGAATGGGTGGCCGGCCTGCTCCGGAGCGAGGTCCGGGGCAAGCGGGTGCGCGTGGTGGAAGGGGGCAATTCCCGCCAGCAATCGGTCGAAAACGCCCTGCGCTCGCTCGATCCCGATACTACGCTGGTGGCGGTACACGACGCGGTGCGCCCCTTCATCGACCTGGAGACCATCGACAAAGTGATCGCCGAGGCGGCCGAGACGGGCGCGGCCATCGTGGGGATCGTGCCCGTGGATACGGTGAAGCAGGTGGCCCGCGCGCAGACCAATAAGGCCAGGATACGGGCCACGCTGCCGCGGGAGAAGCTGGTGCTGGCGCAGACGCCGCAGGTGTTCCGTTATGACCTGCTGGTGCGCGCCTTCGCCGCCGCGCAGAGCGACGGCTTCACCGGCACGGACGAGTCCAGCCTGGTGGAGCGCCTGGAAGTGGAGGTGAGCGTGGTGCTCGGCAGCGACCGCAACATCAAGATCACCAAGCCCAGCGACATGGACCTGGCGCGCCTGTTTCTCGAGGAAGAGACCGCGCCCCGCGAGCTATGAGCCCGCGCTTCCGGCCATGAGCGAATTTCGCAGCGGCCTGGGTTGGGATGTGCATCGGCTGGCCCGGCATCGGCCGCTGGTTCTGGGCGGCGTAGCCATCCCCTCGGAATTCGGGCTGGAGGGCCACTCCGACGCCGACGTGCTGGCCCACGCCGTGACCGACGCCATCCTGGGCGCCGCCGCGCTCGGAGACATCGGCATGCATTTTCCCGATAGCGAAGCGCGCTGGCATGGCGCGGACAGCCTGCGCTTCCTGGTTCACGCCCGAGATCTGGCCCTGGCCCGCGGCTACCGCATCGTCAACGTGGATTCCACCGTGATCCTGGAGCGGCCAAAGCTGAAAGACTACCGCGACGCCATTCGGCGGCGACTGGCCGCTTGCCTGGAACTGGACGTCGAGCGGGTCTCGGTGAAATTCAAGACCGCCGAAAAGGTGGGGCCGGTGGGGGAAGGGCGTTCGGCCGAGGCGCAGGCCATCGTCACGCTCAGGCTGGATTGACGGCGGGAGCAGCGGTGCGCTCGCCGCAAGCGGCGCGAAAGTGGGTCTTGGCGCGGTGCTGCAGCACGCGCAGATAGGCCGGTCCGGCCGCGAACTCGGCGCACAGTTGGGCCTTGTCGAGCTCCTCCAGGAAGAGCGCCCGCAGGATGCGCCGGTCCTTCCCGGAAAGGGCCGCCAGGATGTCCTGGATCATCCGCTTGCGTTCGTCGTTCACCAGGCCGGCATCCAGATCCACGGATGGGTCGGCGCGTTCTTCCATCTCGCTGTCCCAGGCTTCGAAGCGCCGTTCCGCACGGCAATGTTCCCGGATCACGTTCTCGCACACGGAGTTGACGAACGCGGCTAACTTCCGCGGCTCCCGGATGCCGCTGCCCTGGCGCAGGATCTGGAGCACGCGCAGCAGGGTGGCCTGGCGCACGTCTTCAATCAAGTCGATGGAGCGCAGCCGCACGCGCAGCTTGAGGAAGAGGACGCTGCCGAAATGGTTGGCAAAATGATCTCCGGCCAGCGAATCCCCTTCGCTCAGCAGGCGAACGTATTCCCCGTCAAATGTTCTGAACTGCAAGGTGACTCGCATAGTGTGGTATATTTAGGATCGCCCCGATAAGAAGGGGACCAGGAAGCGATCAATATAGGGTCAAATCCTTTTGACGCGGCCCAGGCGGAGCCTTCCGGCTCCGCCTGGCAAGCGTTCCGAAGATTTTGTCCTACATTAGATAACGCGTAAGACGGGGCTGAAACAGGTCACGCCGCTCCGGTTTTTTCGCGGACGCTATCCGGCGCAACACCATAATGCAGCTTCAGCAGCGCTTCGTGCATGATGCGGTTGGCGTCGCCTACCTGCTGCTGCAATAATTCCAGTTGCTGGCGCGATCGCCGGTCCAGGCCGGGCAATACCAACTCGAGATAGTCGGCGCAGGCTTCAATCACGCTAAGCGGCTGACGCAGATCGTGAACCAGCGACGAAACAATCAGCGCGGCGGGAGGCTCCGGCGGATCGGGGAGGGGAAGTGCGGTCTCGGGAGCGAAAGTAAGCATTTCAATCCAAACCAGGGGGGGCGTGTTCGATTATAACTCAGGGGGGCGCAATTGCAAGTAGATTTATGCCGCTTTCCGGGGCGGACCCCCAATTGATCCACCCGCTACCCCCATTCGGGGCTGCCCGCGAGACCGGCGCCCGCCGCTTCCACGCGGTTGCGGCCGTTATGCTTGGCCCGGTAGAGCGCGGCATCCGCTTCCCGCACCGCGTCGTCGGCCTCCTGTATAGCCGGCGCGGGCGCGCAGACCGCTCCCAGGCTGCAGGTGAGGGTGACGTCGGCATCGCCGCTCCGGAAACTCCGGGTGCCGATGGCTTCGCGAATGCGCTCGGCCTGGGCCAAGCCGCCGGGCAGTCCGCACCCCGGCAGCACGATGAGAAACTCCTCGCCGCCGTAGCGCCCCACGGCGTCGTAGCGCCGCACCGAGGCCCGCATGCGCGCGGCCACCTGGCGCAGGACGGCGTCGCCCACCAGGTGCCCGAACTGATCGTTCACGGGCTTGAAACCGTCCAGGTCCGCCATCAGCACGATGAGCGGATCGCCGCTGCGGCTGGATCGCGCCAGCTCGTTTTGCAGAATATCGTAGATGGCCCTGCGGTTCCACAAGCCGGTGAGCCCGTCGCGGGTGGCCTGCTCGCGCAGGGCCTCGCGCGCCTGCACCAGTTCGTCCTGCAAGGCCAGCACGCGCTGTCCGGCGCGCAAACGCGCGTGCAGTTCCTCCATCTGGAAGGGCTTCACAATGTAATCGTCGGCCCCGGACTCCATGCCTTCCACGATGTCTTTCGAATCCGAGCGCACGCTGAGCAGGATCAGGTAAACATAGCGGTCGCGGACCAGCGCGCGCACGCGGCGGCACACTTCGGCGCCTTCCAGGCCCGGCATCATCCAGTCCAGCAGGGCCAGGCGGGGACCCTGCTCGCGGCTGAGATGCTCCCATGCCTGCTGGCCGTCGGTGACCAGGGTGGCCTGGTAGTCCCAGGAGGAGAGCATCTTGCGCAGCATCTCGCGGAATAGAGGGCTATCGTCCGCGACCAGAATCTGTCCTGGGGGAAGGGCAAGGCGTTTAGGCGTTTCCATGGGCTGGCCGGGCCGCCACCTCATAGCATAACCCAGGTGCTCCATTCCAAGCACACTGGTGGTTTTCAGCCATCGGGGCGAGGCCGGCGCAGTCGCGTAACTCCTTGTGGAACAGCGAGTTGATTTGTGGGCAGTGAATTGCCCTTCTGGCGGGCATAGGTTGGAGACGATCGATGCCGGCTCACTACCGTTTCCACGGACTGATCGCTACCGCGGCGCTGTTGGCGGCTGCCGTTTGGCCTGCCGTGCTGGGCGCGCAGGACGCGCCGGCGCCGGACGCGGGCGCTACGGACCGCGGAGTGGCGCGCATCAGCGTGGTCAACGGCGAGGTTTCGGTGCGCCGCGGGGATTCCGGCGAGTGGGTGGCGGCGGCCGCCAATGCGCCGTTGATGGCCGGGGATCAACTGGCCAGCGGCCCGGGCGCGCGCGCCGAAGTACAATTCGATTCCTCCAACCTGATACGCATCGGCGCCAACGCCGAAATCCGCCTGGCGCAGTTGGATTCCGGGCACTACACGGTGCAGGTGGCCCACGGCACGGTCACTTTCCGGGAGCTGCGGGAGTCCCGGGCCCAAGTGGAATTGGAAACACAGGCCGTATCCATAAAGCCCTCGCCGCTTGGGTCTTACCGTATCTATGCTCAAGAAGACGGTCAGGCCGAAATTACGGTGCGGCTGGGGCAGGCCGAGATCTTCACCCCGCGTGGTAACCAGCCGTTGCGGGCAGGCCAGACCATGCTGGTGCGAGGCGCCCCAGCCGACCCCGAATTCCGCATCGTGCCGGCCATCGTGCGCGACCAGTGGGACCAGTGGAACGAAGAGCGCGACCGGCAGATCCTGCGCTCCAACAGCTACCGGCACGTTCCGCGCGACGTTTATGGCGCCGAGGACCTGGACAACAACGGCCGCTGGGTGGATGTGCCTACTTATGGCGAGGTGTGGAGTCCCGCCGTGGGGCCGGATTGGGCCCCTTACCAGAACGGCCGGTGGGCCTGGGAAGATTACTACGGATGGACCTGGGTGAGTTTCGACCCCTGGGGTTGGGCGCCGTTCCACTATGGCCGCTGGTTCTGGGATGCTCCTTATGGCTGGTGCTGGTATCCGGGCGGGCTTGGGGCTACCTATTGGTCGCCCGCGCTGGTGGCTTTCTTCGGCCTGGGTCCGGGAGCGGGCGTGGGATTCGGCTACGGCAGCATCGGCTGGGTGCCGCTGGCGCCTTATGAGCCGCTGTATGCCTGGTGGGGACATAGCGACCTCAACCGTGGGATTAACGCTGACAGCGTAAACGTAGGCGATCTTTACAGGAACGCGCGAGTGCCCAACGCCGTAGCGTCGGTGAATGCCGGCGATTTCCGCCAGGGACGGTTTGGCAACATTGCGCGCGTTTCCGGCGCGCAGGTGCGCCAGGCGGGGCTGGTGCGCGGGCCACTGCCGGTAGCGCCGACGGCCGCCAGCCTGCGCTATTCCAACCGTGCGGTGGCGTTCGCGCCTCGGAGCAACGGCAACGTGCGCTTTTTCAGCCACAATCCCGCGCGCCCGTCCGTCCGGGTTCCGTTCAGCGAACAACAGCGCGCCATGCAGCAATACAGCCGTCAGCCGGTGGTGGCGGCGCACAACAATCCGCCGGCGACTGGCGTGGCGCATCCGGGAGCCTGGCGTGCGGTGAATATTCCGAACGCGCCCGCCGCCGCGTCCGCGCCCGCGGTGCACACGAGCGGATGGCAGCGTTTCGGCGAGCCGCGCCCGGCGGCGGCATCGCGCACCGGGTGGCCGGCGCCCAGGCCTTCGTACACGCAGCCGGCGGGCCAGGCCTTTCGACCGCAATCGCAATCCATACGGGTAGCGCCGCCGGTGGTCCGGGAGCGTTCCGCGGCGCCGGCGCACCACAGCGAACCGGCGGGTCACGCCGCCCACGAGGCAGAGCACCGGTAACGAGTTTCAGTTTCTTCCCTCGGGCCCGCACCGGCGAGACATGGCGCGGGCCCGCTTTTTTAGGTGGGTGCGGCTGAGGTACACAAGTTACCATAATATTCGTTATGGGAAGTTGGGTACCCGGGCGCCCGAGCGTATGGCGATGGGTAGTCAGTCGACGTGAGTTTGTGAGGGTGGCGGACGCAGCTTCCGGGGGCGCCAGGCAACTGGCGCCGTCAACGCTGATTTGGCGAGGGACTGGAGTCGAGCTGCTAGCGTACGTTTGAAGTCAGAATGCGCGTTGAAGTACTGAAGCCAACCGGCAGAACGCGGGTTTGGGCGCCGGCCGCGGTGATCGGCGGCACGCCGTATCAGAGGACATTGACGAACACCGTCCAACCAAGTGCCCTCGGGTACAAGAGCCTGGGCACGGCATCGGAAAAGATCGCCACGGCGCAGCACTGCCGCGCCGAGGTCTACGTGAACGGCTACGGGTGGGCGCCCGCCGATCCGGCCGACGTGCGCAAGGTGATGCTCGAAGAACCGCCCGGACACCACCCGCTGGACGACGAGATGGTTAAGAGTGCCGTTTTGGGGTGGCGGCTTCGGGTTCACTAGAACGAATCCGCGTCAGGCCGGCCCAACTCGGCATAGCCGCGCCTTCCGCCTACGTTATAATTAAGCCATGCTGACGCCCACCCGACGCATCTGGCACAACGGACGTTTCATTCCCTGGGAAGAGGCCCACATCCACGTACTCTCTCACGTGGTGAGCTACGGCAGCAGCGTGTTTGAAGGCATACGCTGCTATGCCACACCCGCCGGACCGGCCGTTTTCCGGCTTCACGAACACGTGCGGCGGCTAGCCGACTCCGCCAGGATTTACCGCATGGATCTCGGTTACACGCGCGCGGAACTGGCCGAAGCCATCGAGGAACTTGTGCGCGTGAATGAGATGGAGTCCTGCTACGTGCGCCCTATCGCCATCCGCGCCTACGGCGACATTGGCGTGAATCCGCTCAACAACCCGGTGGATGTCTACCTGGCCTGCTGGATGTGGGGCAAGTATCTGGGTGAAGAAGCCCTCGCTCAAGGCGTGGACGTGTGCGTCTCAAGCTGGAAGCGCATCGCCCCCAATACCCTGCCCGCCCTGGCCAAGGCCGGCGCCAATTACATGAACTCGCAGCTCCTCAAGATGGAAGCCATCACCAACGGCTACGC
>VFSW01006637.1_pt1 | contig 16974 bp, 10 predicted proteins | sample 5358111 | NCBI WGS metagenome assembly VFSW01 (sample SAMN11554181, study PRJNA540505) | mine drainage metagenome | isolation source: sediment from site ElyBrook_90M | place: USA: Ely Copper Mine, Vershire, VT | collected 2017
CGGAAGTCGCTGCGCTCGCGATTCCCGGCATCCCGTGATGCTCGGCCAACCAAAAGCGCCTATAGCCCCAACTCTCGGCATGACGCGCCAGGTCCAGCGTGTTCCTGAAGGAGTGGGCCGCATCGCTACCCTGCGTGATGGGCGAGAGATCGAGGACGGATAATGGAACCATGAACGGGAGATGGGGGCACCGTCGGCCGTTCTCAACTTGGAAATGGTGACGGAGTTTCAGTCTGCGATTGCGGAATCGCGGCTGCGCGTCATTCGGCCGCCACGGCAGCAGCACCTCCCGCCGGGCGGCGCACGAGCCAGCACAGTGGAATCAGGAAAATCACCACCCAGCCGGAGACATAGAAGATATCCAGACTGGACAAAAGGTAACCCTGGCCGATCACCGCGCGCAGCACCGCCGCTGCGGCGGAGTCTCCGCCGAAACCCTGGGCATGAAGCTGTGTCAGGGTGTTCGTGTAGCCGGGATCGTAGGCGGACAACGATTCCACCAGCCGAGACTGGTGCAGCGCCTCGCGCCGGTCCCAGCAGGTCGTCGTGAGCGAAGTGGCGAAACTGCTGCCGATGATGCGCAGGAAGTTGTTGAGACCGGAGGCGGCGGGCACGCGCTCTGGTGGCAGACCATCGAGTGAAATCGTCAACAAGGCCACGAAGAACATACCCAAGGCGAAACCCTGTACGAGCAGCGGCACCACGAACACCCAGAAACTGGCATCCGGCGGGTAGGCCGCCCGCATGAAATAGGAAATGGCGAATATCACGAAGGAACCCGCGGCAAACCCGCGTGCGTCGTATTTTCCCATGTAGCGCCCCACGAACGGCGCGACCAACACGGCGGTGACGCCGCTCGGTGCGGCCACCAACCCCGCCCACGTCGCTGTGTAACCGAGCTGAGTCTGCTGCCAGAGCGGCATCAGCACGACATTCCCGAAGAACACGGCGTAGCCCAGGCACAGCGCGAGTGTGCCCAGGGTAAAGCTGCGCGATTTGAACAGAGTCAAATCGACGATGGGATGCTTCTCGGTCAGCTCCCATATTATCCAGGCGGCGAGGCCCAGCACCGTCACGACGGCGAGCGTGACCATGAGGCTGCTGGAAAACCAGTCGAGATCCTTTCCCTGATCCAACATTACCTGCAGCGCGCCCACCCACACGAACAGCAGCGCCAGACCGATTTTGTCGATCGACAGCTTGGTCGTCGGCGTCTCGTAGCTGCGCAGGAAGCGCCGGCAGACACTTGCGCAAAACAGGCCTACCGGGACATTGATCAGGAAGATCCACTCCCACGGAAAGTTGTCGGATATGTATCCGCCCAGGATCGGGCCACAGATTGGCGCAACCAACGTGGTCATCGACCAGATCGCGAGCGCGGTGCCCTTCCTCTGCACCGGGAACAGCGACAGCAGCAGCGCCTGCGAGCCGGGGATCATCGGGCCGGACACCGCGCCCTGCAGAACGCGGAACGCGATCAAGGCCGACAGGCTCCAGGCGATTCCGCACAAAAACGAGGCCAGCGTGAACAACAGGATCGACAGCACGAAGGTGCGGACCACGCCAAAGCGCTGCATCAGCCAGCCAGTCAGGGGCACGGAGACACCGTTGGCGACTGCGAACGAGGTAATGACCCACGTACCCTCATCGGCCGAGACGCCGAGATTGCCGGCGATGGTGGGAATCGAGACGTTGGCGATCGTAGTGTCGAGCACCTGCATGAAAGTGGCCAAGGCAAGCGCCAGGAGCGTGATCGTGCGGGCTCCGCCGGCGAGCGGCTCGGGATCGTTCTGATTGGTGGCGTTATTCATGATGGCTTGCTCTACCGGCGTGCCACGACGTCTCTGGTTCCGCCGCCGGCACCGCCGTTGGCTGCCAGGATGCGTTCGATGCGGGCTTCCACTTCCGGGTCATTGCCCAGGCTTTCTTGCACCGGGATGGGCTCGCTGCGCACCTGCGAAGCAATCAGGGGGCCGGAGGTGTCGCGCACATCCACGCTCACGGTCAGCGACAGGCCGACGCGCAGCGGATGGGCCTTCAACTGCTGCGGGTCGAGCGCGATGCGCACCGGTACGCGCTGCACGATCTTGATCCAGTTGCCGGAAGCGTTCTGCGCCGGCAGCAACGCGAAGGCATTGCCGCTGCCGGCAGACAGGCCTACGAGCTCGCCGTGATATCTGACACTGCGGCCGTAGACATCTGCGCGAATTTCGACGGGTTGGCCGACCCGCATGTCCTCGAGTTGGACCTCCTTGAAGTTGGCATCGACCCAGACGTCGTTCAGGGGCACGACAGCCATCAAGGCAGTTCCGGGCGCAACGCGCTGCCCAACCTGCACGGAGCGCCGCGCAACGACTCCGGCCACCGGCGCAATAATGCGGGTGCGGCGCAGCGCCAGAGCCGCATCGCGAACTTTTGCCTCCGCGGCCAATACCAACGGATGAGTCTCCACCGTGGTGCCGTCGATCTGCACGGTGGTGGCATCGAGCTGCTGACGCGCCTCGGTAAGGTTTGCACGTATCTGCGCGATGCTATCTCGGGTATGCGACAACTCCTCCATGGAAATGGCTCCGTCCTGAGCGATACTGGAACGGCGTCGGTAGTCGTCCTGCGCGCGACTCAGCTCGATTTCGCGGTCGGCGATCCGGGCGCGCAGTTGCCGAGCGGTGGCCAACAGGGAGCGCACTTCACGGATCGCACGGGCTAGGCTGGCCTCCGCATCGCCCATGGCCACCTGCGCATCGGCGGGATCGAGCTGCAAGAGGGTCTGGTTGCGCTGCACGCCTTGGGTGTCGTCCGCACTGAGCACAATGACCGTGCCCGGCACTTCGCTGGTGATCTGCACCAGGTCGCCATCGACATAGGCGTCGTCGGTACTCTCGTAGTGACGGCCGACCAGGAACCAGTAGCCGCCGCACACCGCGGCGCCGAGGGTCGCGACGAGGGCGAGGGCCTTCAAGCCGCGGCGACGCGTGTTGATCGCGTCGGCCGGTGCACCGGTCTGTTCAGCTGCTGCGGTGGTTGGGTTGTCGCTCATGGTGATCTCCCAAGTAGATTCAGGTTGGAAATGAGGAACGCGGTTACAGCGGCAAAGGCGCCTGCGGGTCGAAGCTGCCGCCTACGGCCAGCAGGAGATTCACCCGCGCGATGGCCTGGTCCGACAGCAGCGCGACGTGTTCACGGCGGGCGCTCAGAACCGCCGTCTCGGTGTTGAGTACGGTGAGATAGCCGGACAGACCGGCTTGATAGCGCTCCTCGGCGAGTCGATAGGCGACTTCCGCGTCGTTCAGCGAGCGCTGCTGTTGCACGATCCGGTCGTTCAGCGACTCGATCAGGCTGAGTTGGTCGGAAGTCTCCTGCACTGCGCGTAACACCGACTGGTTATAGGCCGCGACGGCCTCGTCGATCTCGGCGGCGGCACCGCGGTATTCAGCTCTCAGTCGGCCCGCGTCGAACACCGGAAGATGAACCGCCGGGCCGGCACCGTACGAGGCCGATGCGCCTTGCAATAGGTTGCCCAACCCGACGGCGCTTGTGCCGGCGAACGCCGCGAGGTTGATGTCCGGATAGAACGCCGCCTTGGCTGCCGCGCCGCCGGCACGGGCGGCTTCGATCCGATGGCGCGCCGCCAGCACATCCGGCCGGCGCCCCAGCAGGTCCGCCGTCAGCGCCGCGGGCGGTGACAGTATCGCGGCCGGATCGATTGTCGGCCGTTGGATCTGCGCATAGGCGTCCGCGCCCCGGCCTGACAAGGCCGCGAGTTGGTGCGTATCCAATGCGGCAGCCGCTTGTGCCTGGAGGAGTTCGACATGCGCCTCCGGTACGGCGCCTGATGCCTCGCGCAGCTCCACGTTGGTATCGAGCCCGGCCTGCACCCGCCTGCGCGTGATCTCGAAGATGCGCTGGCGCTGCGCTTCGGCGCGTTGCGCCACATCGGCCAGGGCGTTGTTGCGGTACAGGTCTATGTAGGCCTGTGCGAGCGCCCCGCTCAATGCCAATCGTGCGCTCGCCGCATCCAAGGCGGCGGCGGTGGTCTGTGAGCGCGCCTGTTTGAGCCGCGAGGCCTGGCGGCCCCAGAAGTCGATATCCCACGACAGGTCCAGGCCCTCGTACCCCAGCCACCGCACGGTACCGGCAAAAGGCGGCGGGATGGGATCATGGGCGCTCAGGCGCCGGCGGGACTCTTGCGCGTTGAAAGAGACCGAAGGCGCCAGGCCCGCGCGCGTCACGTCGGCGATTGACTGTGCTTCGCGCACCCGCGCGATGGCTTGCGCCAGGGTGGGATTGTCGGCCAGAGCCTGTTGCATCAGCCGGTCGAGTTGAGAGTCGTTGAACCCCGTCCACCAGGACTGCGCCGGAACCGGCGCGGACACTTGCGATGAAAGACCCAGGCGCTCGCCCGTGAGGGGCTGCGTCGGCGGGTCGAGCTTCGGTGGTGTGACGCAGGCCGAGAGAGCGAGGCTGAGCGTAATCGCAATCCAACGAACGGCGTACATGGTGAGTTCCCCCGGTGCGACTCAGGCCGGCGTTTTGCGGAAGGAAATCGCAAAGCGATTCCACACATTGATGGTTGACACCAACAGGGTCAGGTCCACGAGCTCTTCCGGTGTGAACTGCACCCTGACAAGGTTCCACACCTCGTCCGGCACATGCGTCTGCGCCACCAGCGTTACGGCTTCGGTCCACTCAAGCGCTGCGCGCTCGCGATCACTGAAGAAGGAGTCAGAACTGGGGGTGTCGCGCCATGCAATCAGCGTCGACAAGCGTCGTTCGGTTTCACCGGCCTTGCGGGCATCGCGGGTGTGAAGGTCGATGCAGTAGGCGCAGCCGTTGATCTGCGATGCGCGCAGGCGTACCAGTTCCGCCAGAGGCTTCTCCAGACCACTTTTGGCGATGCGATCTTCGAGGCCCTGTATGGCCCGCATCGTATCGGGGCTGGACTTGTAAAAATTGAGTCGCGGTTCCATGGCTTTCTCCGAATCGGTGCCGCTTTGGGGTGATTTCGATGGAGAAAGCCTACGCGCCGAGACAATAGGTGATAATTGGGCGATATTAGGATTAATTGTTCCTTTAATAGGACAATCGCATGGACCTCAACGACCTGCGCTACTTCGCCCTAGTCGTGCAACACGGCGGTTTCAGTGCCGCCGAACGGCACGCTCACGTCGCCAAATCGAAGCTGAGCCGGCGAGTGCAGCTCCTGGAGGAAAGTCTGGGGGTCAGGCTATTGCAGCGCAGTACCCGCCGCATGGCGGTGACCGAAGCGGGCCGCATCTTCTACGAACACTGCGCGGCAATGCTGGTGGAGGCCGACACAGCCAGTCAGGCGGTTGAACAGTTGCGCAGCGAGCCGGCGGGGACGGTGAGACTTACCTGCCCGCAAATGTTGGCGCAGGTATTTGTGATGCGGATGGTTTCTGACTTCATGCGGCTTCATCCCAAGGTGCGCGTGGAGCTCGAGTCCAACGATCGCCCGATGAACCTGATCGAGGAGCGCTTCGACATCGCCCTGCAACCGCGCGAATCCGCCCTGGACGACTCGAGTCTCGTGACACGTCGCATCGGGTCCAGTCGCTTCGTGCTGGTGGCCAGCCCCTCCTATGCCGACGGTAAACCGACTGTCGAAGACCCTCAGCAGCTCGCGCGGCATGCCACGATCGGCGCACTGCGCGATGGCGCCGAGCAAAATTGGGTGCTGGCGGGATCCGATGGACAGCGGACTGAAGTATTGCTGCGGCCACGATTCCTGTGCTCGGACTACAGCATGCAGTACCAAGCCGCGCTGAATGGCGTTGGCGTTGCCCTGTTGCCGTTGCGCGCGGTCTGGGTCGCGATGAGAGACGGCATGTTGGTGCATGTCGCCAAACAATGGAGCTCGCCGGAGACGGTCATCTATCTGGTGTATGTCGGCCGGCGTGGCATGCTGCCGTCCGTGCGAGCGCTGATCGACTACCTGGCAGAGCACATGTCTACGGCATACTCGTAACGCCGGGGCCGAATGCCTTCCGGTACGATTGGAGGGGGAATACTGTAGAGACCGACTCAGCGGGAGATGGTGTTGATCAAAGGTTCGGATCTGTTGGTCGCCGCCCTGGAAAACGAGGGGGTCGAGCGAATTTTCGGAATTCCCGGCGAGGAGAATCTCGATGTCGTCGAGTCGATTCGCCGGTCATCGATTCAACTCGTACTGACACGCCACGAACAGGCCGCCGCCTTCATGGCGGCAACCCATGGCCGGCTAACCGGTAAACCTGGCGTTTGCATTTCAACCCTGGGTCCCGGGGCCTTGAACATGTCCACCGGCGCCGCCTACGCGCTTCTAGGGGCGATGCCGTTCATCATGATCACCGGCCTGAAAGGCATTCTGTCCTCGCGCCAGGCCCGATTTCAGATTGTTGATATCGTCGCGGCGATGAGGCCGCTGACCAAGCTGACGCGTCAGGTGGTGTCGGCCGCAATGATCCCGACACTCGTGCGCGAGGCCTTCCGGGTGGCCGAGGAGGAGCGTCCGGGCCCGGTCCATTTGGAACTGCCCGAGGACATCGCAGCCGAAAGCTGCGATGAGCTACCCCTGATTCCGCCGCATCCGGTCGAGCTACCCCTCGCGAGCCCCGCCGCGCTCGATCGCGCGGCCGAGATCATCATGAAGGCGCAGCGGCCGCTGCTGATGTTCGGCGCGGCAGCCTCGCGTCCGCGCTCCACCGCCGATCTTGCCCAATTCGTACTACGGACCCGGATTCCGTACTTCACCACGCAGATGGGCAAGGGGACGGTCCCGGGGGGAACCGAGCTCTACATGGGTACCGCGGCACTCTCGGAGCGGGACTATGTGCACGAGGCCATCGAGAGTGCCGATCTCATCGTGACCATTGGTCATGACACGGTGGAAAAGCCGCCGTTCATCATGGGTAACTCCGGCCCCCAGGTCATCCATGTCGGCTACCAATCGGCGAACGTCGAGCAAGTGTATTTCCCGCAGTGGGAAGTGATCGGCGATCTCAAAATGTCGTTACGGCTCCTGGCCGACCGTCTCGAAGGCAGGCTCACCTGCGCGCAGGCTTTGCTGCCGTTGCGCGAATCCATACTGCGGAGCGTCGCCGCTCGAGATCGGGAGGAGCGTTTTACTCCGCAGCGTCTGGTCCACGAGATTCGTGAGGTGATGCCCGCCGATGGGATCGTGGCGCTCGACAGCGGCATGTACAAGATCTGGTTTGCCCGAAACTATCGGACCCGGATGGCGAACACGTTGTTGCTGGACAATGCTCTCGCAACGATGGGTGCGGGGCTCCCCTCAGCGATGATGGCCGCATTGTTGAATCCCCGACGGCGCGTCATGGCCGTTTGCGGTGATGGCGGCTTCATGATGAACAGCCAGGAGTTGGAGACCGCGGTCAGGCTCCGTCTCGACCTGGTGGTTGTCATCATCGAGGACCACGCTTACGGAATGATCCGTTGGAAGCAGGCGGTCGACCGCTTCCCCGACTTCGGAATGACCTTTGAAAACCCCGACTTCGTTCGCTACGCCGAAGCATACGGTGCACACGGATATCGCGTCGCGCGTATCGGCGACCTAAAACCCATGCTGGAGCGTGCCTTCGCCGCCGGCGGAGTTCACCTGCTCACCGTTCCCATCGACTATTCGGAAAACGATCGCGTGTTGGTTAAGGAACTGCGAGAACGATTGCCCGCGTCCCCGGAAGAGGGGTGAGCTCGGCAGTTCATCAGCCTATTTGTCGTAAATTCGCCTCACATGTCATTCCCAATTGCCACCTACTCCACGGTGAGGCTCTTGGCGAGATTGCGCGGCTGATCCACGTCGGTGCCCTTGAGCACGGCGACGTGATAGGCGAGTAGTTGCAGCGGCAGCGCGAACAGGGCGGGCGCCTGCAGCGGGGTCGCCGCGACCGGCAGGTGCAGAACCGTGAGGCCCTCGGCGCTCGTCATCCCGGCAAGCGGATCGGCGAAGACGATCAGTCTGCCGCCGCGCGCGCGCACTTCTTGTAAATTCGACTTAAGCTTCTCCAGCAGCTCGTTGTTCGGCGCCACCGCGATCACGGGCATGTCCTCGTCCACCAGTGCTAGCGGCCCATGTTTGAGCTCGGCGGCGGCGTAGGCTTCGGCGTGGATATAGGAGATCTCCTTGAGCTTGAGCGCCCCCTCCATCGCGATGGCGTACAACGTTCCCCGCCCGAGGAACAAGGCATGCCGCTTGTCGACCAGGGAATCCGCGAGGTGCGCGACCGCCGCATCGAGCTGCAGGGTCTTCTCCATGAGTCCCGGTAGCGCCAGCAACTGCGATACGAGTTCCTGCTCGCGCGCGGCGTCGATCCGTCCCTGCTTGGCGAGCGCGATGGACAGCATCGCGACCGCCGCGAGCTGGGTGGTGAAGGCCTTGGTCGAAGCCACTCCGATCTCGGGGCCCGCGCGAGTCAGCAGCACGAGTTCCGACTCGCGCACCAGCGAGCTCTCGGCCACATTGCAGATCGCGAGCGTCGCCAGGTAGCCCGACTGCCGGGCGTTGCGCAGGGCGGCGAGGGTATCCGCGGTCTCGCCGGACTGGGACAGGGTCACGAACAGGGTGTCGGGCGTGATCACCGGATCGCGGTAACGGTATTCGCTCGCGATCTCGACTCGCGCCGGGATGCGGCAGAGCTGCTCGATGAGGTGGCTCGCGACCAGGCCGGCGTGATAGCTCGTGCCGCAGGCGGCGATGTGGACCGCGCGGACTCGCTTGAACACCGCCTGCGCGGTCGGGCCGACGGCCGCATCGAGCAGGCAGGCGCCGGCGACCCGGTCCTCCAGGGTTTGCGCGACGGCGCGCGGCTGCTCGTGAATCTCCTTGAGCATGTAATGCCGGTACTGGCCGCGCTCCACGGCGTCCGCGGGCAGCTCGCTCTCGCGCATCGGCCGGTCCGCGACGCGTCCGGCGGAATCCGTGATTTTCACGGATCGGCGCCGGATCTCGGCGACATCGCCCTCCTCGAGGAACATGAAGCGTCGCGTCACGGGCAGCAGCGCCGCGACATCCGAGGCCACGAAGTTCTCGTCGATCCCCAGCCCGATCACCACCGGACAACCCTCGCGCGCCACCACCACGCACTCGGGATCGCGTTCGCAGATCACCGCGAGCGCATAGGCGCCGCGCAGCTCCGCCACGGTCTTGCGCACGGCGGCGCAAAGATCCGGGCTCGCGGCCAGATGGTGATGGATTCTATGAGCGATCACCTCGGTATCGGTCTCGGAGCTGAACGAATAGCCCAGCTCCACCAGGCCGGCGCGCAGCGCCTCGTGGTTCTCGATGATGCCGTTGTGTACGATCGCGATGCCGTCGCGTGAAACATGCGGATGCGCATTGTGGGTGGTGGGCACGCCGTGCGTTGCCCAGCGCGTGTGCGCGATGCCGACGCCGCCCGCAACCGGCGCGGCGGCGAGCGCCTCCTCGAGCGCCTTGACCTTGCCCACGGTGCGCACCCGCCCGAGCCGGTGGCCGGGCCCGAGTACCGCGAGGCCGGCCGAATCGTAGCCCCGGTATTCCAGCCGTCGCAGGCCCTCCATGAGGATGGGAACGGCGTTGCGCTCGGCGACCACGCCCACGATGCCACACATGTCGGCCGCTCCTTGGAAACCTTAGCCGATTAGTTTCCCAGATTGGCGGGGAAATACCAAAGCCGGCCGCGATCGGCCGCGGCGGTGCTACCGGCCGGCCGGAACGGACGGCGCGCGCGCCGGCGCGGGCGCCACCGGTCCGACCGACCCGCCCAGCGCCAGGAACAATGCCGCGGTATCGGCGAAGCGGTTGGCCCGCGCCTGGGCGAGCGCGATCGTGGCCTGCTGATCTGCCTGCTCGGCGCTCAACAGCGCAAGATAGCCCACCGATCCGAGATCGAGCTGGTGGCGCGCGACCGCCAGGCTCTTCTCGGCCGCGTCGGTGGCGCGGGAGGCCGCGCTCACCATGTCCGCGTCGGTGTCGAGTGCGTGCAGGGCGTCCGCCACGTTCTGAAACGCGGTCAGCACCGTGGCTTTGTAGGTGGCCGCCGCCTGCTCGAGTGCGGCATCGGCCGCGCGCTTGCGATGGAGCAGCGTGCCACCGGCGAACAAGGTCTGCGCGGCACTCGCGCCCAGACTCCAGAAGCCCGTACCGGCATTGAACAGATCGCCCATCGCGGTTGCCGAACTGCCCAAGGTTCCGGTAAGGGTGATTTGCGGCAGAAGATCCGCGATGGCCACGCCCACTCCGGCCGTGGCCGAATGCAGCGCGGCTTCGGCGGCACGCACGTCCGGTCGCCGCTCGACCAGCCGCGAGGGCACGCCGAGCGGCAGCTGCTCGGGCAGAGTCAGCGCGTCGAGATCCAGGGCCGGCGCGTCGAGCTTTGCCGGCACCCGGCCGGTGAGCGCGGCGAGCTGATCACGGGTCTGCTGCCACTGCCGGCGCAGCGGAGGCAGCGTCGTCTCGAGATTGGCGAGCGCCGCTTCCTGCGCATACACGTCGCCATCGGCGATGGCGCCGAGCTCGAGTTCGCGGCGCATGACGGCGAGCGCCTCGCGCTCGAGATCGATGACGCGCAGGGTCGCAGCGATCTGCGTGCGCAGCCCCGCCTCTTGAATCGCCGCCGTCACCACGTTGGCCGCAAGCGTCAGGTAGGTGGCGTCGAGCTGGAATCGGTTCATCTCGGCTTGCGCGGCCAGGGATTCGACCAACCGGCGATTGGCGCCGAAGACGTCGGGCACATAGCTCACCGTGACCTGCGGCGTGTAGAGATTGTACATCGAGGCGCCCGAAACCAGGTTCGGGGCGAGTACGCCGGTCGGGTCCTGTTCGCGGCTCACGTCGAAGCTCGCCTGCGCAGTGGGCAGAAAGGATCCGCGCTGCGCGGCCGTGATCTCGAGCGCCTGGCGCAGCGCCGCCTGCGCCACCTGCACGTTGGGGTTGGCGGCCAGGGCCCGATCGACCAGGGCGTCGAGCGGCGCGGAGCCGAACAAGGTCCACCAGCGAGGGGGCGGGTCCGCATCGAGCACGAAGCGCTGTGCCGCGCCGCCCGGACCGGGTGCGTCGGCGGTGCTTTGCGCCAGCGGGTCGACCGTATAGCGCTCCACCTCGGGTGGCGCCGGCCGATGAAAATTCGGACCGACGCACGCGGAGAGGATGACCGTGACGGCACCGAAGGCGGCGGCCCCGTATCTCATGCGGGTTTCTCTCCCGGCGGTTCGTCCGGGGTTTCTCGCGCCGCGGAGAATTTCAGAACCAGGACCGGCAACACCAGCAGGATCAGCACCGGCGCAAGCAGCATGCCGCCGACCACCACCAGCGCCAACGGCCGCTGCACCTGCGATCCGATGCCGCTCGATACCGCGGCCGGGATCAACCCCACGCAGGCGACGATGCAGGTCATCACCACCGGACGCAGCTGTGTTCGGCAGGTCTGCAGAATCGCGCTCGCCCGGTCGAGCCCCGAATCCAGGCATAGATGGTAGTAGGAGACCACGAGAATGCCGTCCATGGCGGCAATGCCGAACAGCGCCACGAAGCCGATCGCGGAGGAGACGCTGAAGGCGGTGTGCGTGACCCAGAGGGCGAAGATCCCGCCCAGCAAGGCCATCGGAATGACGCTCGCGGCGAGCAACGCATCGCGCAGGCTGCCGAAGTTCAGGTACAGGAGTAGCACGATCAACGCGATGGACAGCGGCACGACCATGCTCAGTCGGCCGATCGCCTCCTTGAGATTGCCGAATTCGCCCACCCACTCGAGCCGGTAGCCGCCCGGCAGCGTGACCTGAGAATCGACCGCCCGCTGCGCCTCGAGAACCGCGCCGCCGAGATCGCGGCCGCGGACACTGAACTTGATGGGCACATAGCGTTGCTGCTGCTCACGATAGATGAACGCCGCGCCCGACACCAGCCGCACATCGGCCAGGTCCTCGCGCGGCACCGGGATGGTGCCGCTGCCGTTGGCGGCGGGGGCCGCCACGGGAATGTGCCGGATGACATCGAGATTCTGACGATAGGGCCGGGCCAGGCGCACCATCATCGGGAAATGTCGATCGCTGGTGCCCTCGTACAGGTCGCCCGCGCTCTGTCCGCCGATGGCGGCCTGCACCACCGCGTTGACGTCGCCGGGTGCGAGGCCGAAACGCGCCGCGCGAGCCCGATCGACGTCGATTCGAATGGTCGGCTGGCCGAGCGAACGCAGCACTGCGAGGTCGGTGATGCCGGGCACCTTGGCGAGCACCCGGGCGATCTCATCCGCGGACTTCTCGAGAGTCTGCAGATCGTTGCCGTACACCTTCACCGAGTTCTCACCCTTCACGCCCGAGGCCGCCTCTTCGACGTTGTCCTGGATGTACTGAGAAAAATTGAAATCGACGCCGGGAAATTGCTGGCCGAGCGCGTCGGTCATCGCGGCGGTGAGCTTCTCCTTGTCCATGCCCTTCGGCCAGGTATCGAAGGGTTTCAACGGGACGAAGAACTCCGCATTGAAGAAGCCGGTGGCATCGGTTCCGTCGTCCGGCCGCCCGTGCTGCGAAACCACGGTCTCGACCTCCGGGTACGCGCGCATCAGCCTGCGCATGCGATTGACGTACTGATCGCTGTCCTCCAGGGATACCGACTGTGGAAAGGTCGCTCGTACCCAGAGGTTGCCTTCCTCGAGCTTCGGCAGGAATTCGAGGCCGAGCGATCGCACCGCCACCATGGCGAGCAGGATCAACAGGGCGAGACCCGAGAAGGTGAGAATCCGGTTGGCGAGCACGAACTCGAGGGCCGGTTCGTAGATCCGCCGCAGACCGCGAACCACGGGCGTCTCGCGCTCGGACAGCTCCTGTGGAAACAGCATCAGACTCAGCGCCGGCGCGATCGTGAAGGTCGCGATCAGGCCGCCTGCGATTGCGTACGCATAGGTCTTGGCCATCGGCCCGAAGATGTGGCCCTCGATGCCGGACAGGGTGAACAGTGGGACGAATCCGGCGATGATGATGGCGGCGGCGAAGAAGATGGACCGGCTAACCTCGGCGGCCGCCAGCGAGACGGTGCCCATCTTGCCGCGAAAGCCGCTGCGCACGCGCATGCGGTGCAGGGTGCTCGGTCCGGTGCCACGATGAGCGGCGGCCTCGGCAAGATGGCGAAAGATGTTCTCCACCATGATCACCGTGGCGTCGACCACCAGACCGAAGTCGATGGCGCCCACCGACAGGAGGTTCGCCGACTCCCCGCGCAGCACCATGAGCCCGATGGCGAAGGACAACGCGAACGGAATGGTGGTGGCGACGATCACGGCGCTGCGCAGATTTCCGAGAAAGGCCCATTGCAGGAGGAAAATCAGCGCGATGCCCGCCACCATGTTGTGCAGCACCGTATGAGTGGTGATGTGGATCAGGTCGCTGCGATCGTAAATACGCTCGATGCTCACGCCGGGCGGCAGGATGCCGCTCGCGTTGATCTTGTCCACCTCCGCCTCGACCCGCTTGATGGTCGGCACGCTCTGCGCGCCGCGACGCATGAGCACGATGCCCTGAACGATGTCGTCGACGTCGTCGAGTCCCGCGATCCCGAGCCGCGGCAGATTGCCGATGCTGACGTCCGCGACGTCGCCGATGAATACCGGTACGCCCTGGTTGTTCGCGATCAGCGTGCGACGAATGTCCTCCACGGAATGCACGAGGCCGACGCCGCGCACCACCGCGGACTGCGCGCCGAAGTTCACGGTCTGGCCGCCCACGTTGATGTTGGCGTTGCCGAGCGCGGTCAGCACCTGCGGTACGGACAGGCCGTAACCCATGAGTCTGCGCTGGTCGATGGCGACATCGTAGGTCTTGGTTTTGCCGCCCCAGCCGGTGACGTCGATCACGCCGGGGATCGCCTTGAAGCGCCGCTCGAGCACCCAGTCCTCGAGCGTCTTCAGATCCGTCACCGAGTAATTCGGGGGACCCGCCACGCGATAGCGAAAGATCTCGCCGATGGGGCTGGTCGGCGAGATCTGCGGTTGCGCGCCGTTCGGCAGGGCGGCGAGCTGCGACAAGCGGTTGATGACCCACTGCTCGGCCTGGTAGTAGGTGAAGTCGTAGGTAAACTGGACCTTCACGTCCGACAGGCCGAACAAGGATATGGTGCGGATCGCCTGTACGTTGGGGATCCCGGCCATCTGGATCTCGAGCGGAATGGTGATGTAGCGCTCGATTTCCTCGGCCGACTGTCCGGTGCTCTGGGTGACCACGTCCACGAGCGGCGGCACCGGATCCGGATAGGCCTCGATGTTCAAGGCGAGGAAGCTCATCACGCCCGCGCCGAGCATCATCACCAGCAGGACGACGATCAGCACCCGCTGACGCAGCGCGAAGCCGACGAGCGCGTTCATGAGGCGCCGGGTGTCGCGACTTGGTCGATGAAGATGCCGCCCTTGGTCACGATGTGCTCACCGGGTTTCAGCCCTTCGAGCACTTCGACGAAGTCCCCGTCGGTGCGGCCGGTGCGAATGGCGCGATAGCTGAGCAGCCCGTCGTCGGTCGCCACCCAGACATGCGCGGTCTCGCCCTCGTAGATCACGGCCGCTTCCGGCACCGCCGGCAGCTGCGCCGCAGCGCTGGTCAGAATCCGAAAGGTGGCGAACATCTCCGGCTTCAACGCACCGTCGCGATTGTCGAGCTGTGCGCGCACGGGCAGCCTGTGGGTCAGCGGGTCGCTCAGCGCCGCGACATAGGTGATCCGTGCCCGGAAGATGCGGGCCGGATAGGCGAGTACCCGCACTTCGATGGCCTGGCCAAGGCGCACGGCGCCGGCATCGGCCTCGCGGACGTTCGCCAGCAACCAGACGCTCGAGGTGTCGGCAATCGTGAACACCGGCGTGCCCGCGCCGGCTTGTAGATACTGCCCGGGACCGACCTGCCGGTCGATCACGACGCCGGCGAGCGGCGCGGCGATGGTTGCCGCCGGGTCGATCGCCGGCGCCGTCTCGAGCGCGGCGATCTCGGCGTCGGTCTTGCCGAGGATCCGCAGACGGCTCTTGGCCGCGCCGAGCGCGGCCTCAGCCGCCGCGAGATCCGCCTGCGCCTGCTGCCAATCCTGCAGGCTCCCGCCCTTGGCCTCGTGCAGGGCGTGCTTGCGGGCCTCGTTGATGCGGGCGAGCTTGACCTGGGCGTTGGTGGCGCGCAGATCGTTCTGCGCCTGCACGAACTCCGACGCCTCGAGGATCGCGAGCGGCGCCCCCGCACGCACGCTGTCGCCGAGTCCGGCGATGACGCGCGTGACCCGGCCGGAGTACGGCGAGAACACGGGGGTCGCCCGGTCGGCGTCTACCGCTATCTTGCCTTCGGTGTGCTCGGCGCTCGCGAAACCGTGCAAGGTCACCGATTCGACGGTGAGAGTTTTCAATTGCTGTGCGGTCGGGCGAAACGTGCCCGGCGGGCTGGGTGCGACCGGCGCAACCTCGCGTGCACCGAACAGCATTGCGCCGAAACGCAGCAACCCGACTGCGGCGACCAAGAGCAGGGCGGCGAGCGCCGCGGCGCGAATCTGCCGCCGGCGCGGCCAGGCGCGCCGCCCGATGGCGTCGCGGCCGGTGGGAGGATCAGGGGTGGGTGTATCGCTCATCGCGGCCGCGTCTCAAAAGTGCAATATGGCATCCATTGCGATCATCGCCTGCGAATGGCGGCCGGCGCCGGGTGTCGCCGTCGGATTGTCGTAGGCAGCCGCATCGAGGGCATGCTCGAAGCGCAGCTCCGGGCGAAGCTCGATGATATCACCCACCCAATGGGTATAGCCGAGATCGAACTCGCTGTAGCGCGTCTTGAAGCCCGTGCGCTGGCCGCGTGCGTCGTTCAGGTAATCGCTACGAAAGGTCGCCATGTCGCGCGGTCCGATCTGATAGTTCAGGTAATTCACCAGGGCCCATTCATAGGAATAGCAGACCACCAAGGCCGGGTTGCAGATCGCGCCGCCGGGCGCGCCGTAGGTCACCCCGGAATAGCGCTGTTCGATAAGCGCGGTCCCGCCGGGATTATCGACGTTCGGCGTATGGCTCTGCCACATGTACCAGACCTCGGTGTCGGTGTGCCAGCGGGAGTCGAATTTGTGGTACCAGGTGAGCACCGCGTGCTGCACGTTGTTCCAGCGCCAGTCGCCGTCGTTCAGGCCGTTCATGCAGGGATACAGGTTGTCCTTGCCGGAATCCGAGGTCCAGATCACGCAGGCCGCGGGCGTCAAGTGCCGCTCGCTCTTCACCCAGGGCGCCACGTCGTTTCCGGCCGAGACCTCCGTTTGGATCTGCCAGTTCTTGTTGAGCTTGGTGGTCGCGACGATGCCGTGCTGGGTGTACGGGTCGTAGGTATACAGAAGTGAATGGCTGTAGGTGAGGTTGTTGGGGGCAAGCTGCGCCTCGACGTCGGGGATCGAGATGTAACGGCCCACGCGCAGGTTCATGCCCTCGGCGATGTGCGGAAACCAGAAATCCAGGTAGTACATGACCGGGTCGAACCCGTACTGCTGCGCATTGGTGAGGTACTGGTTGCTGAACACGCCGTTGCTGAAGGTGTACTTGTAATCCGTGCCGTAAAGTCCGGCGACGCGAAATCCCCAGTCGAAGTGGTCGCGCTGGACCTCATCGGGCGTCCGCTCGAAATATAGCGCCGCCTGGTCGAGCTGCACGGTATTGGGCTCGAAGGAATACGCCGCCGGATAGTTTCCGCCGGTTCCGGTCGAGTAGTTGAACCGGCTGTGCGAAGTACTGATGTTGCCGCCGGGCTCCACCCAGCCGTACACGGTGAAGCGGCTGTCCTTGAGCTTCTGCCCATCCGGACCGCAGTACAGTGCGTCCATCAGCGCGCTCGAATACATGTTGTCGACGCCGATGGTGGGAGAGCCGCCGATGTTCCAGGTCGAGTACGGCCAGGGTGGATTCGCTTCGGGGACCTCTGCGCCGCCCACGACCGTCGCGGCGGGCTGCGTTTCGGGTTCAGAGGACCAAGGCTTCTGGCAACGCTTGCGCG
>VFSW01006638.1_pt1 | contig 16974 bp, 18 predicted proteins | sample 5358111 | NCBI WGS metagenome assembly VFSW01 (sample SAMN11554181, study PRJNA540505) | mine drainage metagenome | isolation source: sediment from site ElyBrook_90M | place: USA: Ely Copper Mine, Vershire, VT | collected 2017
AAGTGGCTGGTTTTCATTCGACCCGCCCTGGCTGGTTTTGACCGTCCGCTGACAAGGTTTGCTTCGTTCCACAGGCTGCCCGTCGCCCTTTTGCCCTTCGACGACGCCCGTTCCACTACGCAAATCCTCGCGCTCGTCACGAGCGAGCATTTGCAGATTGCCGCAACAGCGGCGGGCTTCCGTCTGGCGTTAGCGTCGTCGCTTCGGCTGCGCTGCTTCACTCAACTCGTTCCGCCCGCTCCGCCTTCGCTTGCACACCGCCAACACCCGCCCGAAGCCGACGAGATCATTGAGATGGGCACGCCTAGCTCGCAACTAAGCTTGCTCCATTAGATGTAGAGCGCATCCCAAGCATCCTCGTTTTTCAAGCGCTTTGAGCACCAGGATGGTGCTATCCTCCACGGTTAAAACATCACTGCAAATTTCTACTTCAGGAGAGTCAGGTGGTTCGTATGGCGAAGAAATGCCGGTGAAATCAGCAAGCTCCCCGGAGCGCGCTCGTTGATAGAGTCCTTTTGCGTCGCGTTTCTCACAGACGGCGAGTGGGGCATTAACAAATACCTCTATAAACAAGCCTGCGGGCATCCTCTTGCGAGCTTGAAGTCGGTCAGCGCGGAATGGCGAAATGAGTGCTGCCAAACATATCAAACCCGCTTCGGCCATCAACCGAGCTACGATGGAAGCACGGCGAACATTTTCTTGGCGATCTTCCACACTAAATCCCAAGTCTGAGCACAGATCGGCGCGAAGCGTGTCGCCGTCGAGAAGAAAAGTCCGGTATCCTCGATTCCACAACTCGCGCTCAACGGACTTTGCCAAAGTTGTTTTTCCCGCGCCGCTTAAACCCGTAAACCAAACAATCAAGCCTGTCTGTCCACCCTTCGCCAAGCGCTCGGCAGTAGTAACAGGGAAACAATTTGCGCCGGTCTTCATTTCACTCAATCCATTGGTCACTCTAGGCATATTGGTCAACTCACTTTTCGCTGCTTGCTAATGAATCCATCTGAATTAAAGCATTCCAAGCACAACGTCTCCCAAACATGGTCGGAATGGTAATGTAGGATGTATGGCAAGTTGTCTCTTGGAACTGGCATCAGATGCATAGGATAATTCATGCTGTTGCCCAACGGTCTAAACGTGGGCAAAAGACCTTTGTAATGGAGAACTGTTAGAGCAATCTGGTCACAGAAACTGCGTTCGCGCTGGCCATAATTATTTCTCCGATCTAAAAGCCATGTTTCTGAGTATAGGGAATTTATTTCAGTGAGCCAGTGACTAGCGAAAGCGGGTGCCGCATTCGCAGGAATAAATAAAACGCCGGAATTGCAATACATGACCGTTCTTGCACCTGAAACACTCGTGCGATATTCGGCAGGTGGTGTTCCGATCCCTCGCTTTCGAAGAATACTAACCAGCGTCGTTAAACTTACGGTTTCGATGTCGGCGATCTTCGCCTGAAATGCTCCCACAATTAACTCATCAGAGAACGGGCGATCAACGAATATATCGCAATCCAAGAGTCCAACAATATCGTATGAGCGCAAATCCATCAGCTCCAAAAAACGCAATTTATTCGACGGGCCATGTTCAAGAGGCAGTTGACAGAGGTCCACTGGTTCGGCTCCGAACGTCTTAAGAGACTGTTTAGCACTGCTCGACCCGACACCCAAGAAGCAGGCAAATATATGCACATTTGGAACACTACAAAAGGCGCGATGTAGGGAACGCACAAGCCGACTGGCCTGAGTGAAATACTTTGCATCGCGCTCGTCAATTACCATACCTATTGCAATCTTTGTCATCCGGTTTGGCGTTAGTTGTGATTGTTAAATACCCTCAAATCCGGTTTCCGTTAAGGTATTAAGGAATTCTTTAGACTTCGCAAGAGGCAACGATGTAAAGTCCATCAACTCGTTGAAAGATTTCAGATCGGTTACGATGCGTTCAAAATCAATAACAAGAGAGGCATTCGAGTCGTTCAACCACGGAGGATTGCTGTATTGTTCGCGAAGCCATCGTGAGGCTTCTTCTCGAAACCACTTTCCAGATGGAGAGCTTGCTCTTGACGTGCCCACCGATTTGCGAATGACAATCGTTCGAGCAGTTTGAAAATAAAGTTGCCATATTGGATAAGTTAAACTGTTGCGCGGATCTTTCCATCCCCAATTGCATTTTCGTTCCTGAAGTCCCCAGAAAGTATTAAGTATCATTTCGAGGTCGAGTTCCTTGGCAAGAGCGACTGTTGAACCTGGCTTTCTGATATGCGAAAGAAATGATCTAACCGTTACCTCGACAAAGCCGCATTTGTCCCCAAATCTCTCAAGGATAAATTCGTTGGTTTTTCTGAACACCCGCGATTCATGATATTTCCTGCTATTAAGTGGTTCAGCGTCCGCACCTAGAAATAGGCCGCGATACCGCAACAGTTTTGCAATGTATGATGTGCCTCCCCCATGGCACCCGCAGATGATAACGGGTGAACTATTGCAATAAGGGAAAACAGTTTTGTGAGAATTAAGTATTTGGTCCATTTTGCATCGCCTTGGCAAGAAGTGGTATGTTTATGGCATAATTGTGATAAGCCTCAATATAAGCCCTCGCATTGCGTGCTAATCGCAGCCTGTCTGCGGGATTGTCCAGTAAATGCAACATTGCTTCTGCTAGATCACAAATACTTCCGGGGCTACAGAGCATTCCGGTCACGTCGTCAGAAATCGCAGCCGTTATACCACCGACAGAAGTGGTAATCACAGGCACGCCCAAAGCCATAGCTTCTAGGATCGCAACCGGAAGACCATCGCAACGGCCCTCCTTCGGTGACCCCGGTGGCGTAACTATGCACGGCAGTGCAAATACAGTCGCCGATGCCAACTCATCTAATATAGTGGTTCTTGTTTGTGCTCCCAACAGCCGAACCCCGTAGGTTTTAGAGACAGCCATAGATAAATCCTCCCCATATTTACCCTCGCTTGCTCCAATAATTCGCAGTTCCGCTTCTTGGAAGCGCTTTCGCACAGACTTAAAGGCACCTATCAGAACGTCATGTCCCTTCATTGGCTCAATCCGTCCAACTGATAATATTCGCGCGGCATCTGCCGTGTTCATACGATAATAAAAAATGCTTAAATCGAGCGAGCATGGAATAACGACAATCCTTGCCTCGGGCACTCCCAGTTCCTCAAGTCGGCTCTTGTGGATTTTAGTAATTGCGATTATTGCTCTGCAAAGAGGACTCTCCCATATTGTCTGCCATTGTTTTGGCGATAACGCGCCGCCACCCCAAATTTCGCTCATGTGGACAGTAAGTGTGAATGGAATGTCCAACAGCGTGACCAACTCAAGAGCGCCTCGGTAATAAAAGAAGCGCCCAAAATGTGAGTGAACATGGTCAATTTCAAGTTGCTCTAAATATTTAACTAGGATTTTGTCACCCATATCCGCGATCAGCTTGCAACCGTCAAAATGAAGACATGGGGTCTCCTTCAATTCGCGTGATGCAATCACAAATACATCATGCCCCATTTGACGCATCCATTGTATCTCATCATGTATAAATGTTTCGCTTAGTTTAGGAAACCAATACAGCAAATATGCAATTCTCATGAGTTGAGTCCCGATTGTGTTGGGATAGAATCTCGGACATATTCTATCAGCAGACTAGCTATACTCGTGATTGTTCCAGCCAACTGGCCATCGGCATTTTCGATTACCCTATCCGCAAACCGCTTCGCATCTAGCGAAGCATTGTATTCCAAGCTTTTATGAATGTCCGGGTCGCATCGCACTTGCAAACGATCCAGAATGCTCTCGGAAGATGCTTCCAGCCAAATAAATAACATTCTAGGCCATTTCTTTCGAGCTGATTCGATTTGACTGCTCAAAGACATGGTGTAGCAATATATTGACCGAGGCCGCTCAAAGAGCAGATTCAGTTCATTCACGAGGTCTCCCCAGTAAAGACGAGATCGGACTTCTGTAATGTTTGAAAAGCGCGGGTTTCTCGCAATTGCCTCTCGTCCGATTGAACTAAAAATATAGTGATCCCCTTCATTTTCCCCGTGACGACGAAATCGAGATGTATATTGTGGAATCGTATAAAGACTTTCACCCATTAAGGATTTAAGCCCATAAATTACTGCGGTTTTGCCGACGCCACTTGGTCCTCCGATAATTAAGACAGGAGAAACACGAAAAGACTCTTTTAGGATTGGATGCGGTTCATCTTGTTTACAGTTCTTCGTATGGAGAACTATTACTGAAAACGCATTTTGAATGTTAAAATGAAGAAGATGTGACTCCCTGATCAGGCGAACATCCGTGTAATATCGAGTAACGCCGTCTCGCATCAGCCGTGTCGCGAGAAATGGCCAGAATCCTTCAAAATTGAGAAGATCGTCTGATTTTTGAGCTTTTAGAATCAACGTTGTGTTGCTTGAATGAATTTGCGCGGTTGAAAGCCGGTAAAGCTCGCAAAAATCTGACATCGCTGCACAACATGTCGCAAGGCAAGTCGTTGTCAGGCATTTGTTCATAAATACTTTTTCAAATTGATTTTGCCGCTCTCCACTTCTTTCAAAAGCTGTTCCACATCACAGTTTGGATCGGCATCGTTCCATACTTGGTGTTCGGCATGATGCTGTTGCGTTTCAACCTCAGCATCTGCGTTGGAAACCGCTTCTTCAGCGAGATAAGTCACATAATCCTGTAGTAATGATTCCCGCATATTATGGTTTTCTCCTCGGCAGAATCGAGATCGCATTCGTGCAAGCCGTAATATCCAAGGCGAATCTAGGTAAACGGACGCGTCATATAAAGATCGCACTTCCCTTCTGGCCAAGACTAGTGTGCCGTCGATAATGTATACGCCTCGATGGTCGGCTATCATCTTCCGTTCTAAAAAGCAGGTTTGTTGATTCTTGAATAGTGGAGCAACATCCGCCGCATCATGATACTGTGAGTAGCTCCTCCCTCTGTGTTTCAAGTCTGATTCTTTTGACTCAAGCGTGACTCGCGTCTTCGCGGACCTTCCTTGTTCTGTGTGCATCAAAAAGAAAGGAACGCAATTCGACAGGTCTGTCACATCTTCGACAAATCTGTTTAGAAAAAATTTATCCTCATATCGAAACGTGTTCTGGGAAGCTTTGTCTGGATCAAGCCATATCTCGAACGCGAGATTCGTCGCAGAGATTCCCAATTTCTCGCGGATGCAGCGCATTAGGCGCTGAACGAAAAAGCTCTTGCCAACAGCAACCTTTCCCGCAATTGCGATTATATATGGTTTTGGCAGAACCGACGTTGCCAACTGGTGAGCGCTTAGTGCTTCAACGAGATTGTTTATCGCTGCTTCTACGTTTGAGACAGGGGTTTGTTTCATAACACAAAATGTTCTCGTGTGTTTGTAGTCAGCCTCAATTCGGTAGTTGCAACTTGTTCTTTTTTTGTCTGCATCGAAATTCTTCCTTCCAAACACTTCCATCGTGAGCGAACATTCATGCCATCAAAAAGGAGGCTGCCGACAACCATGAAGTCCGCTACTGCAAGGAGAGCTTCGAAGCTCTCCTCATTTACACCGCCGTCAATCCCGAAACGCGTCGGTCTTGTGCGTCCTGCCATCAATGACTTAAATTCAGCAATGATTGGCAAAGCTCGCTTATTGAGTGGTAATCTTCGCGCACCGATAGGAATTCCCATCACTAGCACAACATCAACGTCGTCAATAAATGGTAAAATCTGTGTAGTGGGAGTATTGATATCGAGCGCAAGACCAACTTCAATTCCCACCTGATTTACCTTCTTGATTGCGGCGACAAGCTCTCCTTCTGTGGTCGAAGGAAAGACATGGAGGATACACGTATCGCCTTTGCACAGCGGCGGAATGCAGTGCGCTGGATTCTCAATTCCAAAAAGGTGAAGGTCCACTTTTCCATGAAACAAGTTGCGAACGTCAGTCGTAAACTCATCGCCAACCAAAAGGCTTCCGACACGAATACCATTGATGACATCTATGTGGACTCGCTCGCAATTTATATCATTCAGTGCTCGCGCCGCTTCCGCAAAAGATCCGGGGTAGGCGGCAATGCTTGGGATAAGCGATTTATTCACGGCAATAATTCTAGCGTTTGCTCGAATTCCAACCATCGAGCAAGTTTGGTTTGTGCATCACCACCATTGAAGTGCATCACTAGCACCTCACTATTATCGTGGAATACTTTGCGATTTTGTATCGCTTTTGAATACTGGCGCAGGCAATTGTTTTGAACCGGCATCGGCTTCACAGGAACATTGAAGGTAATAAGACAATAATTGAATACATTCTGGTCAAAAATAGAGGGGTAACGTCCAACCTTGCTGACATACCTAGCCCAGGTTTCCAGGCACCGCCTGAAAATCATTTCATGTCTTTGTCGCGAGGCGAAAAAGACGCCAGTGTTAAAATAATAGTGCCGACCGTCCGAAAAGAACTTCATTCGAAATGCCGGGTCGAACGGCTGAAATTCACACTCCATCTTTTCTTTGTATCCAATAAACAAATCAGGTGCAGCAACGAGAGCGTCTTGTGACTTGCTAAAATAACCTTCAGAACTCCAGAAGTCGCTTAACACTAACACATCAATGTCAATGAAGAGAACTTCTGTAATTTCATGAGGCAAGTGCTTGAAAATCCGTTGCTTTTCTGCGCAGGCGTGATCGGAACTTTGTTCTGGAAATGGATTTCCTGATGGATCAACTCTGAGAAGTTGGCACTCAACAGCACAATCTATTTCGGTTTGCCCCAACAGGAGCACAAAAATGGGTAAATCTGTGAAACGTCGTAAGCGTTCAAGCCAGCGATTCAGCAAAATGCGGTATGATCCGCCACAAATTGTAACAATTGCTCGCATTTTAGGATTTTGGGGATTTTACAGACACAGCCGTATCCGAGCAACACGAACTCACAGCGACTTGATGTGCAGGAAATCTGACCGGATACCCACCGGGTTCTGGCTACTCCTTGATTTGGGCTTCAAGCTCACGTTGATATTTAGCCCCAACGCATTCAGTTCGTGCCGAAGACGATCTTCTTCGGTTTCACAATCGCGGCCAACGAAGCCGGAAAAGTCCAAATGAACGTCACCTTTGGCGTCAACTCGCGTCTGGATTATCTTGGTCATGATTATTCTCCACTTTCAGTTTGTTTGCAATCCGAGCAAAGCCAACTCCTGACGAAACGACAAAATGTCTTCGACCGGCACAAGTCCGTTCAGCCGAAATCCCCCATCTGATGCGATTTGGATCTCCAAACCGTTTCTCGAACAGAAGCCTTGCACTTGGAGACTGCGGTAACGACTCGTCAGGAAAATAAACTCCTGGTTGCGCGAGCCGACCCACGGACGGGAGAAATCTTTTTGATCCTCAAGAAATGGCCCGGCCAAAAGGAGATCCGTGACGGCCAGCAAAGCGTTCCAATCCTCACGGCGAGCGGCAACGAGACGACTGTGTTCGTAACCCGTGAAGGTGACAACCGACAGGCCGCGCTCTCGGCACAATCGTCCGAGTGCAGCCAACGGATGTGCCTGCGAAAACGGTTCTCCACCAATGAAAGTGACGCCCTCAATGTTTTGCTGGTTGCGAATCTGGCCGAACAAATCCTCGACAGTTGCCTGGTATCCACCGTCGAACGACCACGTTGCTCCGTTGGCGCAACCGGGACACTGAATCGGGCAGCCCTGCACCCACAAGGCAGCACGCCGTCCGGGACCTTCGACTTCCGTTTCCGGCAGAAACCGATGCACGCGCAGAAGGTGTTTGTTTTCAGGAAGCATAAAGTTTGCTTTGCTAATTTCGTGTCGCAGAGATGACCACTTGCTTTCGTCCAGCCGAATCCGACACATCTCTCGCGCTTACGCGGTAACCAAGCTTCTTTTGGGCGTGCAAGACGGCGATGGTTGCATAAACACGGCAAACGTCGTCGCAAAGCGATTTGGCCACGGGCGCTACACCGCCTTCCTCATCGTAGCGGAAAACGACCTTACCTTCTGCCGTGATGTCAACACCTACGCCCCGTGGAAATTGGGGCGTCTTTAAGCCCATGACGCACGAGGTGCGCTTGCCGTTGCAATCCTCGTAATCTTCCGTGATTGAGCCGCCTCGCTCGCGTATGACGTTTTCAAGCGCTTGTCGCATGATGCGCATTGATGGCAGATCGCGAATGTTTGCCAAGGCAGAGGCAAGTTCCGGCTGAGGGGCATTCGTTGCGGCGGTCCGAGTATTACCATTGCCTGCGAACAGCCTCCGCAAAATCGCTGAGGCAGCGAGACCGGCAACTGTCCCAAGCGCACTGTTAATTTGGTTTATCGGAATTCGAATCTCCGTTTCGTAATCGGCTGTGAGTGACATAATTTTGGTTGGTTATTGAATGAACAGTCGTTGTCGTTTCAACTGACGAAGCGAAGAATATGCCTCAGAGGCTTGCTGTTGCAGCGTGTTGAGTCGCTGACGAAGTTCGCCGGTGATTGACCGCAGATTTTCATACTCCCTGGCATCTGATTCGTAATTTGCACCTGCACCAGCAGCGACCGCACGTTTTTGGATATTGAGTCGGATGACTCCCGCCCGCACAACCAAACCAGCGAAATAAGGCGAGGCTTGGTCGGTGCGGCTCATTTCGGTTTGAACACCTTCCAATTCCTGACGCAAGGCGTTCTCATCGAGGTTGCGGTATTCAATCTCCCAGCGGACGCGCTCGGCACTAAGAAATGCCGGATCAGTTGAGCGAACGACTTCTGACACGCTCTGTTCAAGCTGACGGATTTCGGTGAGGCGAACGCCTTCCCGTTGTTCGACTTTGCGAACTTTTGCGCTCACTCGATTCAATCGGAAGTCGTGCCGCCAGAGTTGATGACGCAGTTTCAAGCTTTCCTTTGTTGCTGAAATGATTGTTTTCCGGTGCGGCCAGAAGAATTCGCGATAAACACTCAAGCTGAGGTAAAGACCGATTCCGAGCAGGCAACCCGTGATGGACATCCAAACCGCGACGGCAGGCGCCCATTCTGAAGCAGGCGCAGACGCGAAGGCAAACGGCAGCCAGGGTAGAGCAGCTACCGCAAGTCCAACGAGCGCGCACTTTGCTATCTTGCGAGACCCAAGCTGGTATCTTTGGCGAAGAAGATTACGCAGCCAATAGCCAGCCCCGACCGGCGGCGCAAGAACCGCAGCAATCACCAACGCTGCGGCAACAATCAGAACCACTGCGTAAATGGCAACGATGATCAAAAACAGCACGCCGACGAGTTTTGCGATTCCTTCACCCATAGTTTTTGTTTGTGTTCGTTATCTATTCCAGCGGCGGAAGTTCTTTAATTTTGTCCTGCATACCTGCAAGTGGCTTTTCCGCCAAAGCCTTATCAATAGCTGCACGCAGCGGCTGCGCGTCGCCTTGAAAATAGGCGCGATACACGGCTTCCGAGCCAACGCGATTTCGCAGACTGTGTGCTTGGGCGCGTTCCGTCGGATACCCCGTCAAATCTCCCGGTTGCGGCTCTTGCCCCAAGACTTCAATCGCCAAGTCTTGCGTCACACCTTCGTAGAGCTTTTCGCCCAACAGACGTTTGGCATCCGCCGATGCCAAGTGGTGAAGCCTTTCGTGCAAGACGGCCTCTGGAACATTCGTCATTTCTGCAACGGAAATGCGCGCTGGCGAATCCGCCTTGGTGAAACCAGCCAAACCGTCGGGCGCTTTGTGACCTGTTTCTTCGTGATAAGATTTACGAAGCTCGCGTTCGCTCTCGAACTTGCTTGGCAAGTCCGGCAATGCCTTCAGCCGTTCAGGGGAAACGAATTTTCCGAATCGCTCACCAATCGCGCCGCTGGCCGCCTTGTCCACATCGGCAAAGTAAGTCCGCAACGCGGAAGTTTCGCGCGGGGTTTGAAGTTTCATCTTCTCTGGTTGATTGGCGTGCATGATGATTTTGCGATTAAGAACTTGCCGAGTGGTCGCGGAGTGTCGCGAGATTGTGCCGCATCCGCTCCACAGTTTCCGCGTCCCAACGATTCAACGCGGCGATATTCATCAAGAAGCAGTAAGCACAATTTGGTTTATTCATCGGTGAGAGACTCTTAGCGGCTGTCATGCCAAAGTCCCACAATCCATGCCACCCGTTCTCCAACGCCGTCGTAAACCCCTTTTCCCAGCCGCCTTGAGCGAGCTTTTTCAAAACCGCTTCACGCATGGAACAAGTTCCGGGCAGACAACCAACGCAAGGCGGGATGTTACCGGAAGTAGCAGTTTCGCTTGTCCGAGGTAACACATTCGCGACTGATGGAATTTCCGCCAAGTGCTGGCGCATGTGGGCAACGACAGCATCCTTCGTTGGTGTTGGGCCTTGAGTGCGTTCAAAATGAGGAACTCGGATATGGAAAGCTGTCTCACGACCTTCGCTGTATGCGACGGCCTCCCCATTCGGTACAGTGGCGAGGAATGTTTCCTGCGCTGCGTCGAGGTTCATCGTTCCAGCGAGCAAGCGGCGGTCGTCATTTGCGCCCAGCCGGTGAACGATTTTAACGGTCGTATTCTTGATAACATCAGGCGCGAGTTTCGCCGGAATTTGTTCGGCGACGATAATTCCCTCTCCAAATGCACGCAACTCCGCGAGAAGATGGCAAAAGGTCTCGACGGCTTTGCCGCGAGGATTGGCGACTTCCGAGGCGATATGCGACGGCACGGCTGTCAAAAGCCGATGCGCTTCCTCAATCAGCAACAGATGACGCAGCTTTCCATCGGTTGTTCCCTGGCGCTGGCGGTATTGTGCGAGCCGCATCAGCACTGCTCCGAGGAGGAAAGCTTTCTCTTCCTCATTGCCGATGGCAGACATTTCCAAAACTGTGGGTTTGGAGAGCAGGTAATCGAACGGTATTGAGTGGCCGGAGTTCAACATCAGCCCTTTTGCTCCAAGTGAAAGACTGGAAAGCCGTGTGATCAAACCGGCACGAATCGTCGAGGAAATCTCGTCGTTGTAACCGAGTTCATTTACCAGCCCCGGAATAATCGCCAGCAAATCGCGCAGCGTTGGTTGTGCGGGCGAATTTTCCGAATGTCCGTTAATTCCGGTTGCCAAGTCACAGCCGAAATTCGTGTAGAGCCGATGAACAACGAGATTCAAAACTTCCGGCATCGGCGACACCCAGGCAAACGCGGAGTTGAACAGCGCGATCAAAGTATCAATGTGCGTCTGGACATGAACGCCCGGCAAAACTTCCAATGGATTCAATCGAAAGCGAACACCCGTTTCGGCTCCAAGACTGAACACGCGCACATCCGCGCCGATGGACGCTTGGATCATCGTGCGATATTCGGATTTGATTGCTGGTTCAAGCACGAGCCAGGGAATCTTGTGGTCGTGCCAAAACTGATAAAGGAGAGATTTACAGGTATTGGTTTTACCCGAACCTGAAATACCGGCCACTAACGTATGGCGTGCAAAATCGTTGGCGGAAACAGAAAACCAGTTGCCGGTTCGCTGTCCATCTTTCAGGACAACACCCACATCCACGACATTGCCTGACCGATGCGAGGCGGGCGACACGCCAAAGGATACTCGTTGGCGCACTTCGTATCCCGGCATCTCCTCTTTCGGGAGACAAGTCAGCACCGTGACTTCTTTGGAATTCAGCCGAGTAAAGGTCGGCTAAATTCCGTTCTCGGCGTGACGCTCGCAAACATTGACTCGGATGGGTTGCGGTTGATTACGAGAACCAGTAAAGGCGCTTTGAAGCGCGCGGCTGCCCTCAACGAGATCATTGCCGTTTGTCGTGTGTAAATACGCACCCACATCCCACATGCCGATATTTCGACCCGCGAGATGATTCTCACGGGCAACTCGAAGCAGTTCCAAATAATGTTGCGCTCTCGGATTGTTCCCGTCTTCCACCGAACCTTTCCGCATAAACGCAGACCGTGTTTCACGTTCCTCCATAGCAATATCGTTTAACGACCGATCCACTTGCGAAATGTTCACAGGCCGCGCAATCACTAGATATGCAAAGGCACGTCCACGCAATGCGCTCAAGATGCGTTCCAATCTCCCGCCTTCGACATGAGCAACACGCTGCGAATCGCCTTCAGCGTTTCCGACAAATGGATTTCCTGTTAGAGCAACTGCGAAAGGCAAGTTGTCCAATTGAGAGCAGATGCTTTGCGAAGGAATCCTTTCTTCCAGTTCGCATCCGGGAAATGCTCCACGAATCGCCGCGTTCCAAGAAGTCGAGTGATTGCCCACACCGGGAAGCACAAAGTAAAACGAAACACGATTCGGTTCGCCAATTACGAGAAATCCCCACGGCAACTGAGCGGCGTAAAGGCCGGAGCAAAACGCTTCGTGAGCTGCCTCCAAAGTCTGACTGCCTGATTCCGCTGAATCCCAAAAACGGGCGACGCTTTGCAGTCGGACAAATCCCCAGCCGGAAAAATACGCCGTGGATAATTGCGGAAGGCCAGCGCCATTCAAATGGCCGCCTTCCAGCGCGCTAATTTTTTCGGGCAGTGTCATTGAAAGTTTCCAAAGTTGTGCATTGTTTGCCACATCGTGTGGAACGGACGGTAAAAATAGATGCCTATAAGAAGAATCAGACCCGCAGTCGCAGCGAGCATGATCCACGACTGTGAAGTTCTGACGAAGACGTAGCTTTGAGTCCGATGATTGTAGGCGCGTGTCAGAGCAAGCGCACCGCTCCGCCATTTGCCCCAGGCCGAAATCAGATCGTCTGGCGCGATGTTACCACCGTCAATCTGCCCCTTCATTCGCACAATCCATTCCCGCTCGTGAGAATCCCGAACTCGGAAATAGCGAACTGGAACTTGTTCCGCTTCATTACGACGCAGCGGATTCAGGAGCATGTTAAGCTGAATCAGCGAGAACATGTTCGTCGGACTAAAGAATCTCAACAGGAACAAAAATCCGACAATTGCAAAGACGGCCGGCAATGCTCCCAAATGGACGAGAACCGTGCGAAGTAAAACAAAAGGCGACACAACCAACAGTAGAAACCAAAGCAGGCGAGTAGTGAGCTTGCACCAATCGAAGTCGGGTCGTTCATGGATCACCGGCTCGGCGGCAATCACTCTTCCGCTCAATTCAGCACTGGCAACACGTTTGTCGTCGTTCTGAACCTGTGCAGGGATTTGCCTTTGCGCCGGGCGAGCAACTGCGCCAGAGAAAGCAAACGGTGACGGCACAGTGCTGTCAGAAAATTGCGACAAACGGGATTGGTCGGAGGTTCTCGTGTTGCCGTCGGGAGTGTTGGCAGACGATGCGTGGTTGGAACGCAGTGTTGCGCCACAAAATCCGCAAGCGTATTCGTTGGCGTCGTTGCGACGACCGCAATCCATGCAGCGTATCGTCGTGTTGGGTTGGCTTGGCGTATTCATTCACTTTGAGTTTGGCATTCGACGTTTCATCACGCCGCAGGATTTGCGGACACGGCATTTTTGCTTCCCGGCTCTACCGGCGCAGCCTGTTCGAGGAACAACAAGTCCGTTCCTTTAGGAGACGGCATCGGCAATTCTTGTTCGATTCCCATTCCTTGAACGCCTGACTTGCCGCAAATCGGGCAATTGGGAGCGCCGCCCAATCGAAACGAAAGCGTGGTGTGCTCTAAAGCATCGTAGGTTACAAGCGTCGGCGCTTCGGCAAAACCCGTCAGGTATTTCACAAGCATATCACCAGCGATACCAGCGATGACGGAATTGATGGTCACTACCGAGGCCGGAGTTTCGTCCGTGCCTTCAATGTATCCGATTCTCCGGCGAGCTTTGCGTTGGTCGGGGTCTTCAACAGCCTTCAAGTCCAAGCCCTGACAGGCGAGGCAAGGACCACCCGGCACAAACAACGTGACTTGCGCGCCCATGCTCTTGACCTTCGATGAACCGCATTCCAATTGAATGCCACTTCCAAGGTCAAGCAACGGTTTGAGTGTCCGTGCCGCCAGCACTTGCAGATTTAGCCGCGCGCTATCGTCGTCCACAGCAGCCAAAATGACATCAGCCTGGCCCAAGGCTTCCTGCGCCTCTGGTGCTTCGACTGGAATGGTAAGCGCAGTCACTTCCGCGTCTGGGATGACCGCCAGAATGAACTTCTTCGCGACTTTCACTTTGTATTCACCCACGTCCGCAGCGCTCCACATCAACCGGTTCAGATTTGCTGACTCCACCGTGTCCATGTCAATCAACGTGTAGTGCTTGACGCCCAAACCCCGGCAGATTTTGACCAACTCCGTGCCGACGCCGCCAACGCCGACGATGGCAACGTTCGTATTCGCAACGGCTATTTGTCCAACTTCCCCCAACCACCGCACGTTCCGATCCAGTCGGGCCTTGTCTGTCTCGCTCAAACTTGGAACGCTCGCTGATGCCCGCGCCATCAAATATTCACGCGAGATTTTCCGCATACCTTTTGTGCCGATAACACGCACTTCGGTGATGTCTTCGACAAAGCGCATTTGCGAATCATAAACCTCAATCTTAAAACCCCCTTCGTGTTGTCCTGTGACCATCCGCAAGAATCGGCACGGACGACAGGATTCCGTCGCTTTCAGATATTCTTGCAAACTTTGCACCGTTCCGGGCAAATAGGCGTCATCCGTTCCGCTGAACGAAGCGACATTGCAAAACGGATGCGAGTGCGCGTGCATAAACGCAGCGGTGTAGCTCTGCTTGTAGGCGTCGAAACAATCCACGACGGCTGCCGGGTCTGGCTCGACCAAATAAGGATGTTGCTCGACGCAGCGTTCGTCGGGAATCGTCAACAAGCGATGTCCGTAATACTTAATCCGTCCGTTTCCTTCCGATCTTCCAAGAAGCGAAAATGCCACGCGCTCTTTTTTATCTGGTTTCAAGAGATGCCCACGCAATTCGTTCCAAAATATTTCCGTGCAGACCAAAGTCGCCGGTTCGGGTTGATTGCGTAAGTTCATGAGTTTTCGGATAACAATATTCATCATTGAAAGATGTTTACGCATGGGCCAAGTCTGTATTCCAGTCGTAGTTTGGATTGCTCAAGTAGAGCTGAAGCAATTCCAGGTAGGTGAAAATGGAATCGCGCACATTCCATTCTTCAGCATGAACGCATAGATACCGCCAGTCCTTGTTGGCAAATCTCTTCAACGACTCCGGCATATACTTTTTCTCGCCACCGTAGTAATGCGGGGGTTCTACCCACTCGCCGTCCTCACAAAACTTGAGTCCGGGATCAATCACACAATCCCGCAACGGCGCACCGAAGCCATAGTTGTCGGGCAGGAAAACGACCAGGCTTGTTGTTGGTCTGCTCCACCCCACCGGAAGCGGCCAGTTCAAAATCAGAACCCATTCCAAAGTCGCCAGCCAATGCACCTGGTTGTCGCCAAACTTGGCGACCAGAAGACGCAATTCTTCATTGATGCGGCTTACGTTGCGGCCCGCCGTGCGGAATCGGTTGACCTCCAGAAATTGCTGGCCCGATGTCAGATCAAGCGGCGCGTCATTCCTCACCACCTGGTTGCCGTTTGCACCGCGCTCGATGAGCACTTTGTCGGATGGCACGTTGGCGAGTTCCTTGAATCGCGCTCCGGTAAGGCCGTCAAGCTGCGTGTCAGGGATGTTGATCTCATGGCTTCCGATTTTAACTGTTGTCATACGCTTTTGGTTTTTGTTTGAGTTGTTGTGAACCCATTTAGCGAGTGGCGTGCCAAGCAATAATTTTGTGTAACAATCGAACGAGATGAAACTTCGGAGCGCGTTTCGACACAAAAATGGGTAGCGATGATAACGCCATTGCTACTACGCGTAGCATTCAACAAATAATTTTCCATTCCTGACCGCAGATTTTTGCTGTTTTTTCGGTTGGCATTGCACTCGCTATGTCACAGAAATTATATGGCCCAACAACAAAACGAATCCACTGCTCCCACCTTCGACATCAAATGGCTTGAGAACGCCATGATGGAAGTTTTGTGCAGCGCGTCCACGGTAGTCACTGTGCAAAGCATGGATTTTCAGCGTGAACGTCAATTGGAGGCTTATATGGTCGCACTGTTCGAGCAGCAAGTCTTCCGCTTCCATCCTTGGAAGGGACTCGAACGATACGACGCGCGGAAACAAAACTTTGTCCCCGTCACAGCACCCGTGGATTCAAATTACGGCGCGGGCCTTCAGAATGAATTGAAAGACCTTCAGGGTGCGCTTCGCTTCATGGACGGTGAGCTGAAGCGCGAAAGAACTGCCCTGATTCTATCTGGCCTCGACCAACCGGAGGGCAACTCGGTTAAAAACATCGATGCCCTCAACGCAGTGCGCTCCTGGTCGCAGGATGGAAACATTCTGGCAAAAAAATCCGTTGTCTGTTGGCTGACATCCCAGCCCACGCTGGCGATGGATGAAGTCACGCTGGGAATGAGTATTTTGGCCCGCCCTGAACTGGCGAACGGTTCGGACAGAAAGGAGATCATCGCCAAATTTGTTCAGAAGTCCGGCGTTCGTTTGTCCGAACAGGAACTTAACGCGCTAACGCTTGCCACCGCTGGCCTGACCCTGCACCAAACTGGTGTTGTCATTTACAAGGCATATCGCACGGCCAAGGCCGGCAGGCGCGAAGGTGTTGATTTGGATACCGTCAAGAAATTCAAAGCCGATTTCATTCGCCGCTCGGACATATTGGAAATCGAAGACCCGTCCATTGATTTTGCGGATGTTGGTGGTTACGCAGGCGTAAAAGAAATGGTTCAACGCACTCTGGTGCGTGCGCTTCAGAAGCGAGAAAGGGCGGAACGGGCTGCGCTTCCGTTGCCGCGCGGAATCTTGATCTACGGACCGCCTGGCACAGGAAAGACTTTGTTTGCAAAAGCTTTAGCACGGGAGACAAATCTTCCGTTTATCAACCTCAAAACGGAAAATCTTTTCTCGAAGTATCTCGGCGAATCCGGTCAGCGCGTCCGTGATGCCATTCACATGGTTGAACAGGCTTC
>VFSW01006639.1_pt1 | contig 16973 bp, 16 predicted proteins | sample 5358111 | NCBI WGS metagenome assembly VFSW01 (sample SAMN11554181, study PRJNA540505) | mine drainage metagenome | isolation source: sediment from site ElyBrook_90M | place: USA: Ely Copper Mine, Vershire, VT | collected 2017
GCGTCAGCGATCTGACCTTCTCCATCACCGAGGCAAGCGCCTTCTTCGATGGATACGTGTAGACCGCCCGCTTGCCCGTCCGACCCCGCCAGGCTCGCCGCTGGATGCGGAAGCCCAGAAAGTCGAACCCCTCGTCGATGTGGGCGACCCTCGTCTTCGCCTCCGACAGGCGCAAACCCATCGGTGCGAGCACCGCCGCTACTTCGTCACGCAACGCCTCGGCGTCGTCCCGGGTGCCGGCGACCATGACCACGAAGTCGTCCGCATAGCGGACGAGCCGCATGGCCGGGACGCCTGCCCGGCGGCGCTTCCGGCGTATCCATTCCGGTCCGAGCGCGGCCCATCGCTGGGCGAAGTGCTCATCGAGGACGGACAGCGCGATGTTGGCGAGCAGCGGTGAGAGGATGCCGCCCTGCGGCGTGCCGGTGATCGTCTCGCGGCTGACAGAACCCTCGGAGAGGATGCCCGCCCGCAGGAACGCCGACAGCAGCCACAGGACCCGCCTGTCTCCGACCCGACGGCGCAGCCGGTCCATCAGGGCCAGGTGGTCGATCTCGTCGAAGCACGCCGTGATGTCCGCCTCGAACACCCACTCGTAGTTCCGAGAGGGTGACGCGAAGTAGAAGATCTCGGCGATGGCGTCCTGCGCCCGCCGCTTCGGGCGGAAGCCGTACGAACACGGCTTGAAGTCCGCCTCGAAGATCGGCTCCAACACCAGCTTCAAGGATGCCTGCACCACCCGGTCGGCGGTCGTCGGGATGCCGAGACGGCGGAGCTTGCCCGGCGCCTTGGGGATCGCCTTCTCCCGGACCGGGGCCGGGGTGAACCGGCGGGCCTTGAGACGCTCTCGCAGCCCGGTCAGGAACTCCCCGGCGCGCTCGCCGATGGCTCGCGGCGCGAGACCATCGACGCCCGCCGTGCGGGCGCCCTTGTTGTGCCGCACCCGGTTCCACGCCACGACGAGGAAGGCCGGGTCGGCGACGAGGTTATAGAGATCATCGAACCGACGGTCAGGATCAACGTGTGCCCATTGGTGCAGCTTCCGCTGCATTGCGAGTACCCGGTGCTCGGCCTCACTGAGGTCGAGCGACGGCGCGCCGATGTTCACCGGCGACCTCCTCGGTCCGCGCTGCTGCGAGTCCGCTGGACCCCTTCGCCATGTGGCCGGCTCTCCCGGCCTCGGACTACTGCGGGTCCTCCGCCCCATCCCGACTGCATCGGCCGGCGACGGGCCTTCCCGTCGGTCAGCAGGCAGCTGGCCGGTGAGGGGACCGCCGGGATGATTCCCACGTTCACTCTCCAACCGTTCGACGGGCGAGGTGCCCAGCTATGCCCCTGCCGCATCGCCACGGGTACGCCGCAGGCCTTCCCCGTGGCCTCCCCGTCCGGCGACATTGACCGGCCGGAGAGTTCTCCGCTCGACGAACGTCGCGCGGATGCGCGCGGCAGCCCAGCCCAGATCCGCCAGATTCGAGCTGGTGGCGTCGCTTGAGAGGCGTTCCGTCGCTGGTTTCTCGCGTACACCGTCCCGTCTCGCTTGCCGGACCCGGACCATCTGGCAGTGCTGGCCCGTCCCGGCGTTGTCAGGGCTGCTGTCCGCCCTCACCCACGTCCCTGGGCTCAGGCTGCCCCCAGCTTCACCGACCCGCTGCGACGGGCCGGCGGCGGTGCTCGTTCCATCACCGCACGGTTGAGAGCGCCTCGTGGCGCTCGATGTCGGCGACCCACAGGCGGTTCGGGGCGGGGGCGCTGAAGACCCGCTCGACAAGGTCGGCCGGCCGAGGCGAGAGCTCCGAGCTCACCGTCGTGCGCTTCACCTTGCCCCGCACAGCGCCGGCGAGACCGAGGCCGCGCATCACACGAGCGACCTGGTCGTGGCCGACCGGGGTGCCCTCCCGGCGGAGGGCGTGCCAGACCTTGCGAGCGCCATGTACGGCGCAGTTGACGCGGTGGATCCGGACGATGTCCGCCGTCAGTCCCTCGTCGCGGACCGAGCGAGCCGAGGGCGCCCGGCTGCGGGCGGCGTAGTAGGACGATGGGGCGATCGCCAGGGCCTGGCAGATCGGCTCGACCGCGGGGAACGGTGGACACAGACCGCCGAACGCGACCACGGAGGCGATGACCGCAGCGTGCGGACGCAGTCGGGAGAGGACGGGACACGCCCGTCTCGGGCTCTCCCCTGCCGCTTCATACTCCGGGGGCCGCACGCAGCGGAACGCGGAGCGGACCCCGGAGACCGGGCGTCGAGCAGTCGATAGCGTCCGTGTCTGCGCGGCCGTGGAGCCTGTAGATGCCGCCCGCGGGCCCCTTCGTACGACCCCTGAGTAGAACGCGGCTCTGAACCTGCGTCAACGCAGGGTACCCGGGCCGCCAGCGCCGCGACGGGTCGTGCCACGCCAGCGATCGGACATCGGCCTTTCGGGTCCCGTCGGTGCGGCCCCACAGTTGAACGGATGGTGCCGGGTCGGCCCTCGTACAGGTGGCCGTGGGGCACCGACTGCCATGGCTATCAGCCGAGCGCTGTCGCGAATCCCTCTCGCCAACTCGGGAACAGCGGTTGCCAGCCCAATTGCCGGCGTGCCTTGACGTTCGAGGCGCCCCTCTCACCGCGAGCAACACCGGGTCGAAAGCGAGGTGGCGGGGCACCCAACTGGTCTGCGTAGACCGGCAGCCAGACTCGCCCCGGGGCAGGCTCATCATCGACAATGTTCACCGGCCCCGGCGGCCAAGCCAGCGCCAGGAGGGCGGCCCGTGCGGCGTCCTCCACGTGTACGAAGGAGGTCACGCCATCGGTCGCCTCAAGCTCGCCCCGCCGGACTTGTGCCGCTATCGCTCCGCCCGATGCGTACCAGGTACCAGGACCGTACAGAGTCCCGTAGCGCAGGATGACGGCCGCGTCGAGCTCCACTGCGGCCTGCTCAAGCGACGCGACCCCGGCGACGGTGCCTCGACGGGGCTGCGGCGCATCAAGGTCGAACGGCACATCCTCACGAGCCGGCCCCTCTCCTGGCGCATAAGCGAAGGCCAGGCTCTGAGCGACGATCCGGCGGACGCCCTGGCTCCGTGCGGCATCGACCAGGTTGCGCGTGCCCTCGATCCGCAGGCGCGCGTTCGCGACTAGGTCGCGAGCGCTCAGATCGGTCAGTTGGTGGATGAGAGCGTCCGGGCGTTCTCCTCGGACGACAGCGAACACGCGGTCACGGTCGAAAACGTCGACAACCACCGCCTGCGCGCCGAGCTCGCCGAGGAGGGGAACCCTGCTGGGCTCTCGCGTCACCCCGACCACCGCGTGGCCATAATCAACCAGGAGGGGGACGAGCCGGCGGCCGATTGCACCGGTCGCACCGAAGACGAGGACCTTGCGCCGCAGCTGGTGACTGTCGGTCACGACAGCCACTCGTCCAGGTGTTCCGTGACGAATGTGTCGTCGGTCAGATGCGGGTAGGCCGCGCACACCCGGTCGATCTCTTCGACCTGGCCCGGCGAGAGATCCTCGGTCGGGTCTAGGCACCAGCGACCGGCCAGGAGACCCTGTCGGCGCAGGATCTCATGCAGGCCCGCGATCGACCCGGCGAACCCGTGAGCCGGGTCGAAGAGGGCAGCATTCGCGTCGGTGATCTGGTTGGCCAAGGTCAGAAGCTCGATCGGCATCGGAAGTCCGGCTCGCACCACCTCGTGGACATGCTCGAGGAGCTCGACGGCCCGCTTGGTCCAGACCGCCCACTGACCGAGTAGGCCCCCGACGAACCGCAACTCGGCCTCGACGCCTCGGAGCGTCGTCAGTGAGAACGGCGTGATCAAATCGAGCACGATGTGGTCGTCGTTACCCGTGTAGAGAGCGATGTCGCTGCTACGTCCGGAGTCCGCGACCCCGCGGACGACGTCGAGCGTTTGGTAGCGGTTGAACGGCGCGACCTTGATGGCCCCGACGTTCGAGATGCTTGCCAACCGCCGCCAGAGGTCGTAGCTCAACGGTCGCCCGCCAACGGCAGGCTGCAGGTAGAAACCGAACAGCGGGCGTACCGCGGCTAAGCGCCGACAGTGCGCGAGGAGCTCGTCGTCTCCCGTATCTCGCAGAGCGCCGAGATGGACGAGGATCAGGTCGTAGCCCAGATCAGCGGCTAGCTGGGCCTCTTGAAGGGCCTGGGCCGTCGGCCCGATCACGCCGGCGACCATGACGATGGGCTCGTCCATTGCGCGGACGTGGGATCGCACCGTGTCCATCGCCAACTCCAGGACAGGCCGAAGCAGTCCCACGCGCGGATCTCGGATCGCGAACTCGGTGGTATGCACCCCGACCGCGACGCCGCCCGCGCCAGCCGCGAGGTAGTACCGCGTGAGCGCCCGTTGTCGGCGCTCATCGAGCCGTCGCTCGGCCGTCAGCGCGAGGGGATGGGCCGGGATCACAAGCCCGGCGGCGAGGCGCTCCTGCTTGGGCTGCGGCAGCGCTGGCAGCTCTTGCATATCAGAACCGACCGTCGCGCGCTTGGAATGCCGTGGGCTTGTTGAGGAGCCGGCCCCCGCCTCGGATCCACGCGGCTGTCCACCGCAGGAGTTGGTCGAGGGGAACTGCGGGGTAGCCGAACAGACCATGCTGGCGGCTGGAGTTGATCAACAGGGCGGTCTCGGACTCCACGCCCACGATGCTCGGCCGGGCCACATCGAGAAGCTCGGCGAGGCGGGTGGCGATCCAGCGTACCGATGCCGTCTCCGGTCCCGAGACGTTGAGCACGACCGGCGGCGCCGCGCAGACGGCCAGCCCCCGGAGGATGGCGACGCTGGCATCACCTTGCCAGATGACATTGACGTGACCCATGGAGACATCGACGGGTTCGCCAGCGGCGACCTTGAGCGCGATGTCGACGAGGACTCCGTACCGGAGCGCGTTGGCGTAGTTGAGCCGGATGATCGCAACCGGTGTCCCGTCGCGCTCCGAGTAGTATCCAAACATTCGCTCTCGGCCGAGACATGATTGCGCATACTCGCCGACGGGGCCGGGTAGATCGGTCTCCGTGGCCCCGCCCGAGGCGATCGGCACCAGCGGGTAGACGTTGCCGGTCGATAGCGCGACGATCCGAGCGCGCGGGAAACGGTGTGCCACGAGTCCCGGCAGGAACGTGTTCATCGCCCAGGTCGCCGGGAGATTGCCCGAGCTGCCGAACTTCATGCCGGCCAGGTACGCGATGTTGGGCGCGTCGGGCAGCGACTCAAGCGCGCCCGGCTCAAGCAGATCCGTCGCAATCGTCTCGACCTGCACCTCACGGAAACGACCGGTCGATCCGGAATCGGCGAATCGAGACACCGCGATCACTCGGCGATCGTGGGCGCCGGCCAGGTCGAGGCTGCGGCGGGCCATGCGGCAGAGCGTGTAGCCAAGCTTTCCGCCGGCCCCAAGGACCAGGACATCGCCTGACGTCGCTGCGAGATCGCTCACCGTGCCGGCGGTGGGCCGACTCAGGTATTCATCGAGTTCGGCCTCGGAGCACGGTGCCGCGGCCCCCGTGAGCGGGGGATCGAGATCGATCATTGGGCGGCGTCGGAGGTGACGCGGGCTTGGGCTCGATTGAACTGGACGTACGGAAGGATCTGTCTCGCCCACAGCTCCAGTTGCGATGGGTCCGGTGTGAGTGTGTGGAGTACGAAGTACTGCACACCGGCGTCGGCTCGCGCCTGCATCTTGGCCACAATCTCGTCAGGGGTGCCAAAGAGGTACACGGAATCGAGGTAATCCATGCCACGCGCCTCGCTCATGACCCGCCCGTACGCGGCGTGCTGTTCTCGCAGCACGCGCTCACGATCCGAAGACATCACGAGGTGCAGGAAGTTCTCGTGTGCCACGGTTATCCGATCCGGATCGGACCCCCGGGCGCGCAAGTACGCCTGTAGGAGGAGCCAGTCCTCGGCGATCTGGTCGGGCGGTGAGGTGGGACGGGCGATCCACCCGTCGGCGTTGCGGACCCGCTCCATAACCGACGCGGCAAACACGGGCGGCTCGGGGGACTTCTCGCTCCGCAACTGACTGCCGCCGGCCACCCAGATGGGCGGTAGCCGTGGTGGGCGCGGTTCGATAGTCACGTCGTCAAGCGTGAAGAAGTCGCCGCGGTAGCTGAAGCCTGGCTCCGACAGGAGGCCACGGAGGATGTCGAGCACCTCATCAGAGCGTCGCCCACGTTCGCTCTTGTGGGTGCCGCATGCCTCGAACTCCGGACCGTACCACCCCACCCCGGCGCCGATGATGTAGCGGTTCCCGGACAGGTACTCGAGGTTGGCGATCTCCTTGGCCAGAATCACGGGATTGCGGAGGGGTAGGATGAGAATGCTCGTCCCCAAGCGAACCCGCCGGGTCACCGCTGCCACGAAGCTGAGGGTGGTGAGCGGGTCGAGCCAAGAGACGCTGTAGAAATGGCGGGCGGCGATGACATGGTCTGTGATGAAGATCGAATCAAAGCCGAGATCCTCGACGCGCCGTGCGAAGTCGAGCAGACCACGTGCCCGTTCCTGGCCGTCGCCCTCCCACACGTATGAGGGAAGGAAGACTCCGAAGCGGCTCAGCAGGCCGTCGTCTTGTCCGCGACCCTCGGTGCGTGCATCCTCCAGATCGCTCATCAGGCGGCTCCCTCGGCCACACGGGCGAGCTCCTTGACGGCAGCACGGACCCGGTCACGCTCAGCGTCGGAGACAGGCATGAGCGGCGGGCGCACCGTTGCCCGTGGAATGACACCTTGGGCGACTAGGCCTTCCTTGATCCGCGCGCGGTAGTTGCGTACAGGCGCCGCAAAGCAGGCGGTCACCAGTGGCATAAGCGCCCTGTTGAGCGCCTCAGCCCGGGCGAAGTCACCGGCCAAGCCTGCCGCGATCATCTCAACCTGTTCGCGAACGGCGATCGCGCCCTGCCCGATGAGCGCCCCTTCGGCACCGAGAACAAACGACTCGTAGATGAAGTTGTCATTGCCGGTGAGCAACGTGATTGGGCGGACGTGACGTAGGGCGTCTCGCGTCTGGACGAAGCGGAGCGCGTCGAACGACGCTTCCTTGATCGCGACCACGCTCGGGATCTCGGCGAGCCGCGCGAGCGTGTCGACCGAGAAGATCACGCCTCCCAAGGCGGGTTGAAGCTGGAACAGGATGAGGGGGGTCTCCACCGCATCGGCGATCGCCGCGTGGTAAGCGTACGGCAGCTCGTCCGGCAGTGGTGTGCCCTGGAAGGCCGGGATCGGGAACACGAGGAGAGCGCCCGCGCCCGCGCGGGCTGCCGCGCGGGCGCCCACACGCGCCGGCGCCGTGTACGCGGCGCCCCGCCCCCCGAGCACGGGCCCGCGATCGCCGACCTCGTCAAGTGCGGCGTCCAGCACCTGGCGACGCTCTGCCGGTGAGAGATGGGGCCCTTCCCCCGTATCCACGTTGACAGCGATGGCGACCGGGCCCTGGTCGACCACCCAGCGCAGATAGCGCCGGTAGGCACCGAGCTCAGGCTCGAAGTCTTCCGTCATCGGCAGCACTACCGCCGGAATAAGGCCGCGCAGGTTGAGGCTGGGCACCGGGCTACTCCCTCCTGGGCTGAGTCGAATTCCGGACTACGATCTGGTGCGGCAGCAAGGTCCGCTGGGGCTCGTCGCGCCGGTCGCTGGCAAGGATGATGCGGCCGGCTTCGGCGCCGAGCTCGTACATCGGCACGCGAACGGTCGTGAGATCGAGGAACTGCGCCATGCGGATGTCGTCGATGCCGGCCACCGACACCTGACCCGGAACGGCGACGCCGTGGTCTCGCAGACCCATGAGGACGCCAACCGCTGTGACGTCGTTGGCGGCGACGACCGCATCCGGCCACCCGTCGGCGGCCATATAAGATGCGGCCGCCCGGCCAGACTCGTAATCGAACCGACCCGGGTATACAAGCGATTCGCCGAGCCCTGACTGCCGCATTGCCCTTGAGAAGCCGATCCGGCGCTCGTGGCTCGTTGACAATCCCGGCGGGCCGTCGACGTAGGCGATCCGTCGGTGGCCCAGCCCGATAAGGTAGCTCGTCAGTTCGGCGCAGGCCGCCTGGTTGTCGATCAGAACCAAAACGCTGGCGAAGCTCCGCGACGCCAGCGCGACGACACGGATGCCGCGCGACTGCGCCCGTTCAACCGCCCGTTCGAGGGAACCGCGATCGGAATCGTCCTCCGCTCCGCCCCCGGCGAAGATGATGCCCTCGGCGTGGTAGTCACTGAGCAGCCGAATGTACTGGAGTTCCGTTGCGGCAGCCCGATCGGTGTTGCAGACGAACGTCAGGTATCCCGCCTGCCGAGCGACGTCCTCAACGCCGCGGGCGATCTCAGCGAAGTACGGATCCGCGATGTCGCCCACGATCACTGCAAGGAGACGGCTGTGCCTCGTCACGAGGGCGCGCGCGAGCGCGCTCGGTGTGTAGTCCAGCTCGTCGACGGCCCGGAGGACGCGCTCGCGGGCAGCGTCCGACACGGGATAGTCGGCGTTGCTCACCACGCGGGATGCAGTCGCAAGCGAGACGCCGGCCTGACGGGCGACGTCGCTTAGCCAGTGCGCCACCGTTCCTCCCGGCTTGTGCGGTGCATCACTCGGCCCATCAGGCACGTATTGTAGCGCCTCTCAGAAAGCGTATACTGCCCGCCAGTCGGTGTCCACAGGGTGAGGCCGAAGTGAGCGAAGGCATGTTCACCTCAGGCGGGGCCGCTGGCCCCGGGCTGGCCGTTTCCCTCGTGGGCAAGCGCGGAGCCCTCATCGTGGTGGACATGCAGAACGACTTCGTGCGCGTGTCTGCCCCGCTTGAGGTGCCTGACGCCCGGACGACGATCCCCGTGATCAGCCGTCTCGCCGACGCGTTCCGCGGGCGGGGTCTTCCGGTGGTGTTCACTCGATTCCTCGCTGGACCGGAACGCACGCTCATCTGGACCTGGTCGCCACAGCTCGCGCCACCGGTCTGTTGCTGCTGGGATGGCTTCCAACGCACGTACGGCGATATCGGCGGACTACGCAACTGCGCTGCGGTGGTGGATGAACTCGCCCCGAAGGTGGGTGATCTTGTGATCGACAAGTACGGCTACGGGGCGTTTCATCGCACGAACCTGCGCGATGTGCTATTCGCTCGCGGGGTCGACACCGTAGCCGTGGTGGGCACGGTCACGCAGATCTGCGTCGACGAGACCGTGCGCGGGGCCTTCGAGGCCGGGCTGCACACCATCCTCGTTACAGACGCGGTGTCATCCTTCGACCCTGATCTGCATGCCGCGACGATCCGGAACGTGGCGATGAAGTTTGGCTGGCTGTCGGATAGCGCGACGTTGCTTCGGGAGATCCGAGGGACGTGATGAGACCGGCAAGGGCTTTGCCAAGCCGTGCTCTGGTCATCGGCGGTGGGGTCACGGATCTCGTCCGGCGCTACGGCGTGTGGGTAGCGCTGTCTGTCACAACCGGATTGGGGCTTGTCGCGGTCCCATCATTCGCCACGCTCCAGAACCTTGGCTCCCTACTCCGCCAAGGAGCCATCCTCGGTGTCGTGTCGCTCGGTCAGACCTTCGTGATCCTCGCAGGGGGCCTGGACCTATCGGTGGGGATGCTCATGGGCCTGGTCACCGTCACCGGCAACGGGATCATGAACGGTGACGCAGGTCTCATCCTGCCAATCGTCGGGCTCGCACTCGTGCTCGGCAGCGTGGTGGGGATGGCAAATGGGGTGGCGATCGTGCTGACACGCGTCCATCCTCTCATCGTCACCCTAGCGATGCTCTCGGTCTTAGAGGGCATCATCTTCGTGTACACAGATCGGACAATCGGCGCGTCCCCCGCTTCGTTCCGCAGCCTAGCATACGGGAACATCGGCCCAGTGCCGACGCCGTTCCTGCTCCTCGTGGTGCTGGCGGCCGTCAGTTGGGTCGTGCTGAACCGCACGCCCTTGGGCCGTTACATCTTCGCCATCGGTGGCGACGAGTCGAATGCCCGGCGGGCGGGCATTCCCGTTTCCCGTGTAAAGGTCGCCGCGTACGTAGTCTCCGGTCTTAGCGCAGGGATCGCCGGTCTCGTGCTGGCGGCTCGGCTTGGCTCTGGATACACACTGGCAGGATCCGGCTTCGAGCTGCAATCGATCGTCGCGGTCGTACTTGGAGGGACGTCCTTGGCCGGCGGTCGCGGGGGAGTGCTCGGCACCGTCGCAGGGGTGTTTCTGCTCACGCTGATCGCCAACATCCTGAACCTGCTCGGCGTGTCTCCCTTCGTACAGGACATCGTCGATGGGGTTGTCATTGTGGTAGCCGTCGCGCTCTACACCGCCGGGCGGCGCCGGGCGTGAGCGCGCAGGACGTGCCTGAGGCGCCGACGGTGTCGAGCCGGGGCACCACTCTGCGCGTGCGTCGGCTGACTGTCCGGATCGCCCCGACGATCGGGATCTGGCTCGCGCTCCTATTGCTAATGCTGGTCGCAACCATCGCATCACCGGCATTCCTAACGCCGATGAACCTCTTCAACGTGGCCCTCCAGGCCAGCGTGGTGGGCGTCACGGCCACCGGGGTGACATTCGTGATGGTCAGCGGCGGTGTAGATCTCTCCGTCGGAGCCGTCATCTCCTTCAGCGCCGTCCTCGCTGCCTCGCTCATGGATGGAAGCAACACGGGCATTCCGCTGGCGGTCATTGCGGTCATCGCAATGGGTCTCGCGGTCGGGTTGGCGAACGGTGTACTCGTTTCGCGCTGGGACGTGCCTTCGTTCATCCTGACCCTCGGCATGGCGACGGTCGTGAGTGGCGTAACGCAGCTCTACACTGGCGGGACCGCCGCTGGCATCGTCGCGCCGGCCTATCAGCAGATACTCAATGCGCGCTACGGACCCGTGCCGACGCTGGTGATCGTGTTCGCGATCATCGTCGTCGTCGGGCTCGTGGTGCAGCACCGCACGACATTCGGAAAACGTCTGTATCTCGTGGGCTCCAACGTCCAGGCTGCCGCCTTATCAGGGGTGCCAGTCGAGCGGACGCTGCTCACAGCTTATGGGCTGTCCGGCGTTGCGGCCGCTCTCGGCGGACTTGTCCTCCTCGCTCGGACAGGGGTCTCAAGCAACTTCGCCGGCCAGGGCTTCGAGTTCGACGCGCTCGCCGCCGTCGTCCTCGGCGGCGCAACGTTTCAGGGCGGGCGCGGCGGCATCGGGGGCAGCGTCGCAGGCATCCTCATCCTCGTGACGTCGTTCAACCTGGTCAACATCCTCGGTCTGAACTTCAACACTCAACTCATCGTGAAGGGTGCAGTGATTTTCGGTGCGGCGGCCTTCTACGCGCTGGCGCAACGCAGGGAGGAGGGGGCGTAGACGCTGTCCGGTTTGCTTAAGGCATGCGTGAGTAGCAGGGGAGAGTCACATCCAATGAACCGCAAGTTCATCCCGATCGTCGCCGCGCTAACGCTGTTAGTGAGCGCATGTGCGTCCGCGGCGACAACCGCGCCGACGGCGCCCGCGGCAACCGGAACTCCAAGCGCCGTTGCCTCGCAGACCGCCGCGGCGCCAAGCACCTCGGGATCGGCGTCCAGCGACGTCAGCGGTCAGCCCATCACCATCCCAGCGGGCTACGTCTCTCCCGAGGCACAGACGGCCTCGACACCGGTCGATACCTCGCAGTTCAAGAAGACTGCCCCATGGAAGCTGGGGGTCAGCGCCGGTTATCTGACGAACTCCTGGGTCGTGTTCGCTCTGGCGAACATCAAGTACCAAGTGTCGCTGAACTCCAACTACGATCCCAACATTGTGGTGACGGACGCGAACTTCGATGCCAACAAGCAGGTCAGCGACATCGAGGACCTGATCAATCAGGGCGTCAACGCGATTATCTACTGGCCCGTCGATGACAAGGCAATCGAACCGGCGCTCGAACAGGCCGTAGCCAAGGGGATTCCGACTGTCAACGTGGGCGGGGGGTACGCAGACTCGCCCGGGATCGTTTCCAATGCGTACATTGATCAGTACCAACTTGGGGTCGCGTGTGCATTGCACCTGATGGAATCCCTTGGCGGCAAAGGCAAGATCGTCTCGATGCTGCCAATTGCAGGCACTACGGCCGCCGTTGACCAGGACAAGGCGCTCCGCGACGTCCTTAAGAACTACCCCAACGTTCAGCTCCTCGACACCCAGAACGGCGATTGGAACCGCGCGAAGGCACAGACAATCACCGAGAACTGGCTCCAGAAGTATCCACAGATCGACGGGGTATTCTCGCCTTCCGGCCAGATGTCGGCGGGGATGGCGACGGCCTTCGTGCAGGCTGGCCGGCTGAACCAGGTGAAGTTTTCGCCTGGAGATGAATACAACGGCTGGCTGAAGTGGATCGTCCAGAATCCGGAGAGCAACGGTGGGCTCGTGACATTCCCGCCGGAGGCTGGGGCCGTTGGCCTTCAACAGATGACGAAGATCCTCTCGGGTGAGCCCGTGACGAAGGGAATCCAGGTGCCGTCGGTGTGGTACGACCCCGCCGATGCCGCCAAACTCGCCGACATGAGCGCCCCCGACGACTGGTGGGCGAACAAGCTGCCGGCCGCGTTCCTCCCCAAGAGCTGAACTTGGCGGCTAGCACACCGGCCCGGGATGCGAGGTTACATCCCGGGCCGCCCCTTATCGAACTGCGCGGCATCCGAAAGGCTTTCGGCCTCGTCCAAGCCGTACGCGGCGTCGGGATGAGCTTCCATGCCGCGGAGGTCCACGCCCTCGTCGGCGAGAACGGCGCCGGTAAGTCCACCATCATCCAGATCATGTCCGGGGTATTCCATCCCGACTCCGGGCAGATCCTCGTGCGTGGGGCTCCGATGCACTTTGGGAGCCCCGCCGATGCTGAGGTCGTGGGGGTTTCGGTCGTCTACCAGGAACTCAGCCTGATCCCCGATCTTGACGTTGCTCAGAACATCTACCTCCACCGGGAGCCGCGGCGCGGTCCCTTCCTCGACACAGGCCGACTCTACGCGCAATGTGGCGCGTTTCTTCGGGATAACGAGATCCACCTGGATCCGCATGCTCGCGTTGCGGCCCTCTCGGTGGCGCAGCGGCAACTCGTGGAGATCGCAAAGGCGCTCTCTCGGCACGCCGGTCTCGTGGTCATGGATGAGCCAACGGCATCCTTGACGTCTGTGGAGCAGGACCACTTGTTTGCGGTAATCCGGCGCCTTCGCGACCGGGGCACCGCGGTGCTCTACGTCTCACACCGTCTTGAGGAGATCTTCGAAGTAGCGGACGTGGTGTCCGTACTGAAAGATGGGACGCTTATTCGCACGATGGACGTGAGCGCGACCGACCGTCACGAACTCGTGAGCCTAATGGTCGGCCGCAGCCTCGAGGACGACCTCTTCCCGCCACGGCTGATCTCGACGCCGGGCCCCCGTGAACCGTTGCTGACGGTACGACGACTCAGCAGCCCGGGCAAGATCGATGAGATTTCCTTCGACCTGCGGCCGGGCGAGATAGTCGGGCTCGCCGGATTGATCGGATCGGGGCGAACATCGCTGTTCCGGGCCATGTTCGGGGTCGACCCCGCGGCGACTGGGTCGCTCACCCTCGGGGGAGCGACCATCGGGCGCTCCCCGCGTGCCGCGATGGCGGCCGGAATCGGATTCGTCACCGAGGACCGCAAGTTAGAGGGGCTTGCGGTCAACCTGAGCAATCTGACGAATCTGACCGCGACGACGCTCCCCGGACGCTTTGGAATCTACGACGGAACGAAGGCTCGCGCGATCGCGACGGACGCCGCCGAGCGGGTTCGACTCGACGCAAGCGTCCTCGACGCACCGACGCGCTCCCTCTCTGGCGGCAATCAACAGAAGGTCGTCGTCGGCAAGTGGCTGGCGATCAATCCGCGCGTGCTCCTGTGTGACGAGCCGACCCGGGGCATAGACATCGGCGCGAAGGTTGAGATCTACCGGCTGCTCCGCCAACTCGCATCGCGGGGCATGGGCATCGTCTTTGCCAGCTCCGAGCTTCCGGAGGTCCTCGGGTTGGCCGACCGCGTCCTCGTCATGCGCGAGGGCCGCCTGGTCGCCGAGTTCGCGGCCGGCGAGGTGACTGAGGAGGAGATTATGCGAGCCGCCGCGACCGAGGAGGCCGTTTCATGAAGGCAAGGGTCGCCGTCGTGCAGATGGACTGTGTGCTCGGGGACATCTCCGCGAACCTCGCCCGCATCGAGGCACGCGCCCGACAGGCGGTGGAGGGGCACGGCGCGGACTTGGTGATCTTCCCCGAGTGCGCGACGACCGGGTACTTCGTCGGGCAACAGGCGCGAGACCTGGCCGAGGCCGCCGATGGCCCGGCGAACCGGCTGTTGGCGGGCCTCGCCCGTGACCTCGGTGCACACTTGGCGGTCGGAGTCATTGAGGCCGAAGGCGATCAGGTCTTCGATGCCCAGGCTTTGTTCGCGCCCGACCGGGGGCTGATCGCTTCCTACCGCAAGGTTCACTTGTTCGGCGGCGAGAAGGCGATCTTCACGCCTGGCACGGAGCCTTGCGTGGTCGACACGGCGCTGGGCCGCCTGGCGCTGACCGTGTGCTACGACTTAATGTTCCCGGAGTACGTGCGTGGCTTGGTGCTGGCCGGAGCACAGCTCATAGTGAACAGCACCGATTGGGTCACTGATCCGTGGCAAGCCGCCCACGGCTGGGCCGGTCCGACGCTGCAGGCACTGTGCCAGGTGCGCGCGCTCGAGAACGGCGTCCATGTCGCGATGGCGGATCGCGTCGGCGACGAGATCCGCTGGACAAGCCTAGGCTACTCGACGATCGCGGGGCCAACCGGGGCTGCGCTCGGGCACCTGGAAGCGTCCGAAGGAATTGTGGCCGCGACCGTTGAGGATCCCACACCCGATCTCGAGCGCTGGCGTTCGGTCGCCACCTACCTGGGGGCCCGTCAACCGGACCTCTACGAACGAATCGCGACCGGCATGGGGTCGAAACGATGATCACGGCCGAGAGCACCACCGAGGAGCTTCGGGCCGCCGCACCCACTCTGGCTATCGTCCCGGTCGGGTCGATCGAGCAGCACGCGGCCCATCTCCCCCTGGGCTCCGACTGGCTTGTCGCCGACCATGTTGCGCGGGCGGTCGGCGCCCGGCTGGACGCCTACGTCCTGCCCGCGCTGCCCGTCAGCTGCTCGCTCGAGCATCTCGGCCGCGCAGGAACGGTGACACTCCGTGTTGCGACGCTGGTGGCCGTCATCGAGGACATCGTCGACTCGCTCGCGCACCATGGCTTCCGACGGGTCGTCGTGCTGAACGGCCACGGTGGCAACTTCGTGCTCAAACCAGCGATCCGTGAGCTCAATCTTCGGCGCGACGCACCGACCACGATCTTGGTCAGTACATTCATGGCGACCGATGCCGAGCACGACATCACCAGTGTTCAGGACCGCCACGCCGGAGACTGGGAGACCTCGGTCCTGCTGGCGCTCGACGAGCGGTTCGTCCGTCGCCCCTTCTCGGCCGACAGCGTGCCCGTGGGACACGGGATCGAGTACTGCGACTACGTGCCCTGGGAGGCGCTGACGGGCAACGGCGTCTGGGGGCGGCCGAGCCGGGCCAGTCGGGAGCGAGGGGAGCGGTACCTACGGGAGTCGATTGAACATCTCGTCGAGTACATCCCCCGGACGTTTGCCGAGGTGGAACGGCTACGTCGCAGCCTTACGAACGCGTCCCTTGCAGCGCCCGAAGGTCGCCAGACCTGAGAACGCGTGGACAGTGCCCACGATCGCAGTGAGCCGCGCCAATCGCGATGGCCGGGGCGCCTGGGTCGACGTTGACCTCGCCGCCATCCTCGATAACGCTCAGGCCCTCGCGTCTCTGTTGCCCCAAGGGACGGTCGTCGCCCCCGTCGTGAAGGCTGACGCCTACGGCCATGGCGCGGTGGAGGTATCTCGGACCTTGGCGGGCGCCGGCTTTGGGGCGTTCTGTGTCGCCACCCGACCGGGTCTCGCCGCCGCTGCCCGCTTGGCGCGCTCGTACAGTGGTGTCCTCAGCCTCCACATCAAGCTCGACACTGGGCTGGGTCGACAGGGCCTCTTGGAGGTCGATCTGCCGACGTTCCTTGCGTTTCGCTTCCGGTCCGGCTTGTCCGCCTGACGACCGGCACTCCTGTCGGCTACGGCGAGACGTTCCGCGCACCGCGCCCCAGCCGAATCGCGCCGTTGCCGATCGGCTACGGCGACGGCATCGCCCGCTCGCTCAACGACGTCGGCTTTAGTGTGCTGGTCCGCGGCCAGCGGGCTCCGATCGTGGGTCGGATCGGCATGGACGGGCTCATGGTGGACGTCAGCGACATCTCGGGCGTCGGCGTGCGGGACGTCTTCACCCTTCTCGGGAGGGACGGGGCCGACGAGATCACCGCGTCTGAGATGTCCAGGGCCGCTGGGACCATTCCTCAGGAAGTGCTGGTCCGCATGCGGGTGCGCTTGGGGCGCACGTATTCGGGGTCGTGACCGAGCAGCTCGGTCTGAAGGGATGGAGCCACGTACCCACACTGCAACAGTCATCGAGAAGCGCTGCTACGAGAGGGGCGCTGGTTCGGGTTCCATGGTCGGAGTCCAGGCCAGGGGGCACCTCCTTGGAGTCGAAGCGCCGCTGCGTCAGCACACGGAGGCCCTCGTCGCCGGGAACGACGGGCCGATCACACGCCCGGATATCCGCGGCCCGCTCTCGGTCCCCAGCGACCGGATCGCCCGGCCCGCAGAGCGAGCGGCACGCCTCCTGACGTTGCTCGGTGCTGACGGCCACCCCGCCGCGGGTAACGGATCCGAGGGTGTGATCGAGGTCTATCCGGCCGGCACGTCCGGAAGGTGGGAGCCGCTTGCTACAAACAGCCCCAGGGAACGCCGGTGCGAACCAGCATGCGCGATGCCCTCATCGGCACCACGGGCTTGAGGGTCGAGGTCGCCCCCCCCGCGGGGCGGGGGCGTGGGGCGAAACCCCGCCCCCCCCGGGGCGGCCCCCGGATCGGCCCCCCGGGAGC
>VFSW01006640.1_pt1 | contig 16972 bp, 23 predicted proteins | sample 5358111 | NCBI WGS metagenome assembly VFSW01 (sample SAMN11554181, study PRJNA540505) | mine drainage metagenome | isolation source: sediment from site ElyBrook_90M | place: USA: Ely Copper Mine, Vershire, VT | collected 2017
GCCTGGCGGCTTCACGTTCAATCAGTTTCTCGTCGATGCTGACGATCCGCTCCTCTTTCACACTGGCCCGCGACGCATGTTCCCCCTCGTGTCGCAGGCGATTGCCCGTATCATTCCGCTTAAGCGACTCCGCTGGATCACCTTTGGACACGTGGAATCCGACGAATGCGGTGCAGTGAACGAATTCCTCGCTGCCGCGCCAAGCGCCGAAGTCGCACACGGAGCCGTCGGCTGTATGGTTTCGCTCGACGACTTGTGCGATCGGCCGCCGCGCAAGCTGGCCGACGGCGAGGTCATTGATCTCGGTGGTAAGCAGGTTCGGCACATCGATACGCCACACGTTCCGCACAACTGGGAGGCGCGGGTCATTTTTGAGCAAACTACCAAGACGCTGTTTTGTGGCGACCTGTTTACCCATACCGGCGACGTACTGGCGCTTACTGACGATGATATTATCGGGCCCGCGCTAGCCGCGGAGCAGATGTTTCATGCCACTGCGCTTTCGGGTGCAACCGTATCGACGATCCGCCGCCTTGCCGCTCTCGAACCGCAGGTGCTCGCGGTGATGCACGGCTCTTCGACGCGGACGCGGTGCGGCGATGCTCTTCTCGGACTCGCCGATGCCTACGACTCGATGAGCAAGCGAGGCTGAACCGAGAGCACAAGTATCGGTGAGTTATAGCACCCGTCCAGCAGTCAATTATTAGATCGATAGCAGTCGGCGGCGGCCGGCGGCTCTGGAGTCGCCCTTGGACAAACTCGTCTCGCCGCATCTGTCCGTGAATCCCAAGGAATGGTGACGGATGAGTTCGAACGCGATGTAGTATTACTCCTTGCTGAGGGTAACACTTTTATGGCAAGCAATCTCACGAGTAAAGGTCAGGTTACTGTTCCAAAGAAGGTCCGTGACTATCTTGGCCTCAAGCCCGGCGCCGCGGTGACGTTTGCGCACCTTGACAATGGCGAGATAGCGCTGCGCCCCGCACGGCAAGGCGTGAAACCCCGGCCCAGCAAATTCGCCAAGCTGCGGGGCCGAGCCACGGTGACCATGAAAACTGAGGAGATACTCGCGCTGACACGCGCAAATTGACCTGTGATTCTTGTCGACACGAATGTCCTGCTTGATGTCCTACAGAATGATGTTCAGTGGGCCACTTGGTCACAAGGACAACTCGACGCTGCAAGTGCGACGGACAGTTTGGCAATCAATCCGATTATCTACTCCGAACTCTCTATCGCTTTCGCCCGGATCGAAGAAATCGAAGCCGTAATCACTGAAGGCTCGCTCGCCGTGCAGTCCATTCCGCGAGAGGCACTTTTTCTCGCCGGCAAGGTCTTCCTGAATTATCGGCGCGGCCGCGGCACCAAACACGGCGTTTTACCGGACTTCTATATCGGCGCGCACGCCCCAGTCATGCAATGGCCGATATTGACCCGCGATGCGGGTCGGTACAGATCGTACTTTCCAAGTGTCCCGCTGATCAAGCCTTAAAAGTGCCTTAAAAGGGGGATGCCCAATTTGAAGCCGCGCGCCGACGGCCACCAGCGAATCTCGACGGAGTCGACCGCAGACCGACCTAGTGATCGGACCCCGTCGCCTTGTCGCTACGATAACGCGCAGCAACGCTACCAGTTCCTGGTGGACCGTCGAGGAAATCGTCGACGCCAGCGGACCATCGAACTCTTCGATACACATGTGGCTCTCAGTGCGCCTGATCGAGTGCCAGGAGCTGCCCAGATGAGTGAACGAAGCCCTGTAGCAGTGATAGCGCACCGAGGACCGCCATGTTGTACGCGTAGATCGGGCGTCGTCCGAACCGATCTGCTGCGGGACCGGTAAGCAGTGATCCGGCGAACAAACCGAGGAGCGAAGCCCCGCCGAGAAGTCCCATCCACACAGGATCCAGAGCCAATTGGGCCGATGCGTAGCCCAACGAGATGCCGATGATACCGAGGCCGAATCCGTCGCTGAAGACGCCGCCGACGCTTGCGAAGGCAACCCGCAGATGGAACCAGCGAAGCGGCGTTTCGTCATAGTCGACCATCGTCGCCTCGAGATTAATTGTCGAAGAAGCTATGGCTGCGCCAAGAAATCGATCATGGTGTTGGCGACCGCTTTCGGGTCTTGCCAGAAGAGATCATGCCCGAGCAAAGGGAAAACGCGAGTCTTGACGTGCACAATACCCGTACGAAGCGCATTGCGCCCGGTCTCGCTCATCAGCGTATCCTGCCCACCCCAGATGAGCAGGGTCGCTGCCTGAATGCGCGGCAGCATCCAGCGATAATCGACGCCGAGCAGCGTTTGATCGGCGATCGCGCGCCACACGCGTGCCGGGATCGCCGCCGCATCCTCCCGCTGCTTTCTGGAAAAGAACTCCGGATTGACAGACATCGACACCTTCCACCATTCGCGCACGAACGCCGAGTTGGGGTCGATCGGATCTTCGAGCGTGGTCAGCGGAGCAAGCCAGCTCGGTGCGAGGGGCTTGGCGAATCCCGGGGATTCTCTGGGTCCGAACGACGTGCCGGTCGATGAGATTAGGATCAGGTGCCGGGTGGATTTCGGCCAGAGCTCGGCGAACGTTTGCGCGACGATGCTGCCCAAGGAATGCCCCGCGAGGTCGGCCGAGTCGATGCCCAGCCTCTCGAGCAAAAGCTTGATGTCATAGGCAAGGTCAAACCGGGTATAGCAGCAGTCCGGCTTGCTCGAGGCCCCGTGACCGCGCAGGTCGACGATGATCAGTCGAAAACGCAGGGCCAGGAACGGCGCGATCGGCGCCCAGTCTCGGGCACTGTCGGTGTAGCCATGAATCAGCACCAGGGGTGGCAAATCGTGAGAACCTGAGTCGATATATGCGAGATTCTCGCCGTCGCTCAGGGCGGTTGCGGTCTTCTGCGCATCGAATCGCTCGAGCTGCGCCGGAGTAATCGTCGTGTCTGCGAACGCACCCGCCGACAGCACCGCAAGGCAGGCGCCTACCAGCACCGGCGCAACGCCACGCTTCAGCCCCCTAGCCGCCCGGCGCTTGCGGAGCGGCGCCGCTATTGCGATGTCGTCCGTCACGATAGAAATCCCCCGTGTGCGGTCCGGAAACGTCCCAGCCCACTAGGATGAGTGAACAGTTTAGCTGATACAATTCAGTTGCTTGCAATATCACATTGCAAAAACGCAGACGTTGGGTGTGGCATCGTAAGAGCTTCACGACGCGCGCCCGCGGCGAAGGATGGGCATGCATTCCAAAGACATCGATTGGAACGATCTACGCTACGTCTTGCTCCTCGCCCAGCATCAGACGATGGTTGCGGCGGCCGAGGCGCTGCGCGTTCATCAGACGACCATCGCGCGCCGGATACTCGCGCTGGAGGAGCGCTTGCAGATCCGCCTTTTCGACCGGATCGACGGCCGTTATGCGCCCACCAGCCGCGGGATGATCATCGTGCGCCGCGCCCAGGACATGGAGTCGGTCCAGATCGCGCTCGACAACGATCTCATTCATAATCCCGCTCAAGAGCGCGCGGTCGTTCGTTTGTCCGTCATCCAGACCTTCGTGACCGGATTTCTAGCGCGCCATCTCGCCGCGTTTTCGAAGGAGCACCCCAACATTCAGCTCGAACTGATCTGCGAGAACCGCCCTTCAGTGCTCGAGCACCGCCAGGCCGATATCGCCATTCGCTATGTACGGCCGGCACGGGGCCAATCCATGGTGCGGAAGATCGGCGTGCTCGGGTCGGCAGCCTACGCGCACAAGTCATTGCTTGGCCCCGGCGTCGATTGGCGCCGCGATCTTTCTTGGATCGGGTTCGCGCAGGTCGCGGACCGATGGCCGGAATTCAAGTGGATCGAGGCGAATGTGTCGGCGGACCGTGTGCCGGTCACGGTCAACGGAGGGCCGGCCTATACGGAGGTGGTCACCCGCGGATTTGGCGCAGGATTGCTGACGTGCGTGGAAGGCGACGCCCTACCGGACCTGGTGCGCCTGAGCGGCGCAGCCCCTCTGATCGTCCGTGAGATCTGGCTCATGGTACTACCGGCGCTGCGGCGCAATGTTCCGGTTAGAAAGGTCCTCGATTGGCTCGCGACGGTCACCAAGGGCGCGGCGGCGACTTTATCGGGGTCGTCCGCTCCGAAGCAGCCGTGATATCAGCCGGCTCCATCGTTACCATCGTAGCTGCGTGCTGCCTATGCGCGATCCGCATGAACTCCGCGCGCGCCGCGGATGCATTCGATCCCGCGAATGCGACGATCGAAGAGCTTCACGCGGCGCTGGAGTCGCACCGGATCACCTCGGTGCAGCTCGGACGGTACTATCTGAATCGCATCCGATCCCTAGATCAACAAGGTCCGCGCATCAATGCATTGATCACGCTCAATCCCAACGCGCTGGAGGACGCGCGGCGGTCGGACCGCAGACGCAAAGGCCGAGCGCAGCGAGGTCTTCTCGACGGCATCCCTTTCGTGGCCAAGGATAACTACGACACCCAGGGCATCGCGACTTCGGGGGGATCTGCCGCGTTGAGGCACTCGGTCCCGGCCGTTAACGCCTTCGTGCTGCAGAGGCTCGTCGATGCGGGCGCGATTCTCCTCGGCAAGTCAAACATGTCCGAGCTCGCCGCCTCCTATGGCCGGTTCGGCTACAGCTCGGCGGGCGGCTTGACGCTCAATCCGTATAACACCGCGCGCGATGCGTCGGGCTCGAGTAGCGGCTCCGCGGCGGCGGTTGCGGCGGATTTCGCGGTGTTCGCCCTGGGCACTGATACCAGCGGGTCGATTCGCGGGCCTGCCGCCGTGACCGGTTTGGTCGGCCTGCGTCCGACATTCGGCCTTACCAGCCGCAGCCATGTCATTCCGATGTCGCTAACTTCCGATACCACCGGCGTACTGACCCGCACGGTTCGGGATCTGGCCATCGTCCTGGACGTGATTGCCGGAGAGGATCCCGCGGACGCAGCGACCCTTTCGCAACCCAAGACTCGGCCTCGCTATCTGGATGCACTCGGAAATGTACGGCCGCTCGATGGTGTGCGTGTCGGCGTGATCGGTAACTTTCGCGGGGCCAACCCCGAGGTCGATGGGGTGGAAGCCGCGGCATTGAAGGAGCTCCAATCCCAGGGCGCCGAGCTGATTGCGATGACGCTACCGAAAGAATTCGAGGCGCTCTGGGGATCGATACTAGGCCCGGTGGGTGAGGCCGAATTCAAGCCGGAGTTCGAGCGTTATCTGCAAACGCTCGCGCCGGGGCAGCCGAAGACCCTGTCCCGATTGATCGATATCGATGATTCGCCGGCCGTGGCCGACACCGCGACGCCGGTCAATCCCGGTCGGCTCACGGCGTTGCGGGAGGCGAATGCGACGCGGCTGACCGACTCTCCCCGGTACATCCACATTCTGACCGACCTCATTCCATCGGTCCGCTCACAGCTAAAGTCGCTGATGGCAAAGTACCAATTGCAGGCATTCGTGTTCGCAACGATGAGTTGCCCGGCCACACCGCGCTTCGATCGCGCGGATCCGAGCTATGTGTGCCATAGCGACGATCCCTACAAGGCGAGCTACCTGGCCGCTGCCGCCGGCTTTCCCGAGATCACGGTGCCGGCAGGCAGCATTTCGGCCAGCATGCCGGTGGGACTTTCGTTCATGGGCTTGCCTTACAGCGAAGCTCAGCTGCTGAGCCTCGCCAACGCCTTTCAAAATGCTCGTCCGCGGCTGCCGCCGCCCGCGCTCCGCTAAAGACCGTCTCCGGCTCACGCCGCCCGCCCTTTGCGCTTTTGCAAAGCAGCCTTGCAGTTTAGTCAATTGTTTTGCGCGGACGAGTTCCCTCATGATCCCTGTCAAGTCACCGCCAACGTGGAGAGAGTGCAAGAATGAACGAGGGTCGTCATCGCGACGCGGGTCCCGGTATGTGGGTGACCGACACCGAGCCCGCGAGCGTGGACACGCTGAAATTGCGGGCGGGGCGCCTCGCGCGCCTGCGGACCATGATGCGCGAGAAGGAATATGCCGCGCTGCTGCTGTTCGACCCCAACAATCAGCGCTATGCGACCGGCTCGAGAAACATGTTCGGGTATTTCCTCCGAAACTCGACACGCTATTTCTTCGTGCCCGCCGAAGGTCCCATCATCCTGTTCGAGTATCCGCAAAGCGCACACGTATCGACGTGCCTGGAAACGGTGCAGGAGGCGCGTCACTCGAAGATTGTCTGGTCCGCCGTCGGCGGCCGCGACGCCGATACGGCCCGCCCGTTCGCGCAGGAGATAGCCGATCTCGTGCGCGAGTACGGGCGCGGATTGAAGAAGATCGGCCTCGACCGCTGCGGCTACTTGCAAGCGCTCGCGCTACAGCGGGAGGGATGCACCGTCACGGACTGCCAGCAGGAGCTGCTTCACATTCGTCGAATCAAGACGGATGAGGAGATCGCGTGCCTGCGGCTCAGCATGGCCGCCGCCGAGTTCTCGGTCGCTGCGGTGCGCGATGCGGTGAAACCCGGGATCTCGGAACAGGAGCTGTTCGCGCTGATGTATGGCGAGGTGATCAAACATGGCGGCGAGTTCATCGAGACGCGTCTCCTTACCTCCGGCCCGCGCACCAATCCCTGGTTCAACGAGTCGAGCGGCCGGCGCTTGCGTCCCGGCGAGCTCCTGGCACTCGACACCGACGTCATCGGTTGCTTTGGCTACTTCTCGGATTTCTCGCGCACCTTCCACTGTGGTCCTGGGCGCCCGACTCCTTACCAAAAAATGCTCTACGGTCTGGCACACGAGCAGATCCAGCACAACATCGACATCATCAAGCCGGGCCTCACGTATCGAGAAGTCGCGGGGCGTGCCTGGAAGATTCCCGATCCGTTCGTCGAGCGCCGTTATACCTCCGTGATGCACGGGGTCGGGCTGCACGGGGAGACGCCCTTCATCGCGCATGCTCAGGATCCATCTGGACGGATTTTGGACCATGTACTACAGTATTGCTGTATTACGCATTGGAGCAGCGACATGGCCATGAGTGTGCGTTTGGATCCGACGTTGGAGACCCGCGTAGAGCAAGAGTCTCGCCGGCTGGGCGTTACTAAATCCGAGTTCGTGAAGGATGCACTTGAGCGGGTGTTGGGCCTCAAGAACCCAGCGGACTTGCTCAGAACAGTGCGCAGCGGCAAAGCAATGGGGAATTCTCAGGCGTCACGCAACGTCTCGGCAAGAATGAGGGCTAAGTTGCGTGCGAAGCTGCCTGATTGATTCCGGGCCGTTGATCGCTCTGTTCGCGGTGGATGACCGCCATCACGCTCGCTTCGATGGGATTGTGAAAGAACTGTCAGTGGGTGGACTTCGGCTCATTACGACTTGGCCCTGCATAGTTGAAGCCTCGTATCTGCTCGAAATACCGCAGCGTTTTGAAATGCTCAAATGGGTAGAACTGGGCGGCGTTGTGGTTTATCCGTTTGAGCCCGAACAGCTTGGCGACATTATTCGCTGGATGCGTCGATACAGTGAAGGCGGCAAGCGCGAAATGGATCTCGCTGATGCTTCCCTGTATTGGCTGGCCGCCGAAACGGGCGTGGTCGAGATCTTGACGGTCGATGTCGCGGATTTTTCGCGCTATCGCCTGCCACGCGGCAAGGCTTTCACGTTGCTCTGACCGGCGAATGCGATGTCTTTGGTGGGCGTTCTCGGACGTCCTTGAACGTTATTGGATGGTGGGCCGTGGGCGATTTGGACTGTTCCTCCGATCTTGATGCGCATAAAACTCAAGTAATTTCAATCACTTGTGTAGGCCAATGATAGCTGGCATCTTGGCTCGCGACAGCGCGCACCTGATCCCGACGTGGCGTGGCCCCTCTTCCCAAGGTAGCAGGAGACCCTTGCCGGTCAAAAAGAGCTAGGAGTGCCTCAAGCCAGTTTTGTATCACTTTATAGACTATATTAATAATTTAGCCTATATTGTGATACATGCCAGCCAAGCAGCCCCTCTTCTACCCAGCCCAGAAACGTATCCTCACCACGCTCGGAGAGCGCCTGAGGCTCGCCCGCCTGCGTCGCAAGTTCACGATCGAGATTACCTGTCAGCGAGCCAGTATTTCGCGCATGACGCTCTTTCGGGCCGAAGCCGGAAGTCCCGCGATCGCCCTCGGAACCCTGCTACGAATTCTCTCAGTCCTGGGACTCGAGGGCGATCTTGAAGCGCTCGTGCGCGACGACAAGGCAGGCAGGCTCCTTCAGGACCAGGCGCTCCCACTGCGGCGTCGCCGTGGCGCGCGCGTGCATCGCAATCCTTCCGGACCCAAGGAGCGCGCGCCGTGACAGACGAAGTGGAAGTCTGGCTGGATACCAACTTCCTGGAACGCATGCGCGTGGGCACCCTCTCCCACGATCGCGCGACAGTGCGTTTTGCGTACGACCCGGTGTGGCTCAAGAATCCTCAGGCCTTCGCACTCGACCCGGATCTCTCTTTTGGCGAAGGGACCTACTTCCCAAACGCGGAAGCGGGCAACTTCCGCGTCTTTGACGACTCCGCCCCCGATCGCTGGGGTCAGACCCTCATGAAACGTCGCGAGGCCCTCGCCTCCAAGGATGAAGGCCGCAAGCCTCGCACGCTCTATGCCTGGGATTTTCTCCTAGGGGTCGAGGATGTGAGCCGACAAGGCGCATTACGCTATCGCCGCAGCAGCGAGGAGGCCTTTATCGCGCACGATGCCTTGACCGTGCCACCGCTGGCAAATCTCAATGAGCTCGAGGTCGTCGCTCGCGAGATCACTGCGAAGCGCATTGACGATCTCACAGCGCTGCGACAGTGGCTAAAAGTCTTGGTGGCCCCCGGGGCGTCGCTCGGCGGCGCGCGCCCCAAGGCCAGCTTCACCGAAACCAATGGCAGCTTGTGGATCGCGAAGTTTCCCGCCCGCGATGACACCCGCGATGTCGGCGCCTGGGAGGCGCTCGCGCAGCATCTGGCGGCCCAAGCATGCATCGAGGTGCCGGCCTCAGAGCTGCGCCGCTTCAGCGGCGAGTACCACACCTTCTGTGTTCAGCGCTTCGATCGTTCAGGCGCGCGTCGGCGCTTCTATGCCTCGGCAATGGCCCTTCTGCGAAAGGACCAGAGCGAGGGGACAAGTTACCTTGAGCTCGCGGAGTTTCTACACGCGCGCGGAGCGCAGGATCACATTGCCTCCGACCTCGAGCAGCTCTTCCGGCGAGTGGTCTTCAACGTGGCGATCGGCAATCGCGACGATCACTTAAGAAATCACGGCTTTCTTCTGACCCCGACAGGCTGGCGTCTCGCCCCCGCCTTCGATCTGAACCCGAACACGGACAGAGCCGACCACGTGCTGAACATCGATGAGTCTGACAACCGCCCGAGTCTTGCGACTGTGATCGAGACCTCCGAGTGGTATGTCGAATCGAAGGACAGAGGTCGAGCCATCGTCGCTGAAGTGCTGAGCGAGACACGGCATTGGCGGCGTGCAGCGCAGACGCTCAGGATCGCCAGGGCCGACATTGAACTGACCGCAACAGCGTTTGCGGAGTCGGACTTCGCCCAGGGCTAATCCTGTAGTTGCCCAACCTTGTCTATGCGATCTTGGGCAAGCTGAGAGTGGCAAGAACTTCGACGTTCGGATTCTCGATCCCGTGCAGTACGATAGTATTGCTGCGTCTAAACTCGGAAGCCGAGTTCTCCTCAAAAGTTTGGCACAGCGAGATCGGCCGGCTCCACTTAACCCCTGACGTGGTATACGATGCGGATTGATATTCACATCGGTCTACAGCGGTGAACACAATTCAGATCACCATCGATGAGCGGCCCTCAAGGTAATGAGCCGAGCCCGAAATTCCGCCCGATCTGCGTTCATTCGTGATGCACTCGAAGCGGAGATCCAGCGACAGCAAATTCGCGAGGACGAGATTCGTCTCATGATGGAGGAGGTGGCGGCCGCCGCCCACGCCGGCGCTAGGAACGTGATAAGTAGAGAGCGTGTCGAAGCGCGCATGGTCATGCAAGTATCTCTCTGCGGCTATATTCGACTGCCGCCCGTAACCGGCACGACCTCACCCGTGATGTACGAAGCGCCGGCACAGAGATACACGATTACCTCCGCGTAGTCTTCGGTCTGCCCCACCCGCCCGAGCGGTACGGTCGCCTTGGCCGCCGCATCCATGTCGCCGAACGAGCATTCCCAATTGGAGTTAACGTACCCGGGCGCAATGGCATTGACGCGGACGTGTGGAGCGAGTCCGCGAGCCAGCTCCCGGGTCAAGCCCGCCAGGCCGGCTTTTGCCGTGGCGTAGGCGGTGCTGCTCCCGCCGCCACCGAGCGCCGCCACCGACGCGGTATTGACCATGGCACCCTTGGAGTGGATCAACGCCGCTGCGACCGTCTTGGTCATCCAGAAGGCGCTCAGCAAATTGATTCGAAGGATCCGGTCCCAGAAATCGTCCGTCAATGCGTCGAGATCCGAGGGAGGAATCGGTGCACGCGTATGAGGCGCGCCCGCATTATTGATCAGATAGTCGAGGCCGCCGAGCACCTCAAGACTCCTCAGGCCCACATCGCGCGCGTTCGCCGAATCGCTCAAGTCCCCGGGCACCGCCTCGACCAAGAGGCCTTGCCTCCGCAAGTCGCCGACGGCACGAGCGAGCGCCTCCGTCGGCAAGTCGTTCATGGCGACGTGCGCGCCGCTCCTCGCCAGGCGCTCGGCCGTCGCGCGGCCAATCCCCGATGCGCTGCCCGTCACCAGCGCCCGAACACCCTGGAGCTTGAACGCGATCAATTGAGCCTTGGTCATGGAACCTCTCGATTTCTTTTTAAGGAGCGGCGCTACGTTGCAGCGATCGCAGCGGTCGCGGGAGCCCACTGAATGGGCGCGATCTTTCGCAGCATGAGCACCCAGCCAATCAGGCCGAGCACGTTCACGCCGGCGGCGAGTGCGAACGCGACATCGAACAGCCCGGTCTGGTCGACCAGCACGCCGGTGATCGCCGGTGCGATGAGACCCGCCACATTGCCGGCGGCATTCTGCAAGCCCACCCAGCGCGCACTCGCGCGCGGACCGGCAAGAATCTGCGGGATCGCGAACAAGCCGGGGTAGGAGCATCCGCTCACGATCTCGAACACGAACAGCGCCCCGATCGATCCCGCCGGCGGCAGCATGACCATGCCGATCATGCAGGCGATGCCGGCCAGGTGATTGGCGGCCATGATGCACTTGTAGACTATCGTAGGGCTGCGTCCGGCGCGAAGCCATCGATCCGCAAGCCAGCCCATGGCGAGCGCGCTCAGGGCATTGAGCAGATAGGCCCAGGATGCGATGGCGACCATCGAACCGAGGGAGAAGCCGCGAGATTTGACCAGGTAGTAAGGCAGCCACGACACGATGAAGTAGTAGCCGTAATTCGACGCAAAGTGCCCCAGGGATGCGCCCCACAACTCACGGCGGCGCAAAATCTCCAGGAACGAAGGGCGTGACTCGGCGCTCGATTGCTTGGGTGCCGAGGGCGGCGGCCGGCTCATCCGGACCCGGCTCCACGGCCACATCCATAGGAGAGAGGCCGCGCCGAAGACGATGAATACCGGTCGCCAGCCGAACACGGTCATCAGATAGCCGCCCAGCAGGGTACCCACCGCGGGCCCCAGGAGGTAGCCGAAGCTCAGGATGCCGTTGGCGACCCCGAGGCGGCTGACCTCGACTGCCTGCGCCAGTATCTTCGATGCACATGGAAACGCGCCGCTCTCGCCGATGCCGAGAAGCAGGCGAAGCGCCAGCAGGGTCAGGAAGCTTCCCGCGAAGCCGGTCATCAATGTTGCCAGCGACCAAACGGCAACCCCGGCCGAGAGCACGCTCTTGGCACCATAGCGCTCCGCGAGCCATCCCATGGCGGGCATGCAAACGACATAGCCATAAAAAAACGCCGACAGCAGGACGCCCAACTGGCTCGCACTCAAGTGCAGCTCATCCTGCATCAGGGGCGCGGCCGTCGCCAGGTTGCCGCGATCGACGTAGTTTATGAACACGGCCGCGGTAACCAGCAGCACCAGACGCGCGGCCGATGCGGTTTTTGCACCGAGCCGGCTCCGCCAAGCGCCGGACTCAATCGATCGTGACGACGACATTGCCGATCACGGATCCGCTCTCCACCGCGACATGCGCTTTGGCCGTGTCCGCCAGGGCAAACCGGGCACCGATGGGATTCTGCAAGATGCCCGCCTCCAGTGCTTCGTTGATCAGCCCGCAGGCACGTTGACGCTGCAGAGGGGTCAGAAGGTAGACGAGCAGCATCTGCACCGTGGTGTGGTTGAACATCATCGGGTAGAACGGCAAGGGCGGGGTCGGAACCGCCGCGGACCCGTAGGCCGCGATCACGCCGCCGGCTTTGAGCACCTGGGTCGAGACCGCGAGATTGCCACCGAACTCGACCTCGACGAGGCGATCGACTCCCGCGCCGCCCGTCAACTCCCGGATGAGCGCCGCGACATCCTGCTTGCGATAGTTGATGACGTGGTCCGCCCCAGCCGACTTCGCGTGCGCGGCTTTCGCCATACCGCTCACGGTCGTGATCACGCGGGCGCCCGTCCATTTGGCGAACTGAATCGCGTAATGGCCCACCGCGCCGGCGCCACCGGTCACCAAGACGGTTTTGCCCTCGAGCGGCCCGTCGCCAAGGGCCGCGTGACAGGCAGTCATGGCGGGGATGCAAAGACAGGCGCCGGCGTCGAAGTCCGTGTTCGGGGAAAGACGTACCGCCTGCTCCGAGGGCAGGCAGATCAATTCGGCGCAGGTTCCAAAAGGCCGCTTCCAGGCCGCATTCCAGGTCCAAACGCGCTCGCCGATCCTCCGAGGGTCGACCCCGCTGCCTGTCGATTCAATGATGCCTGCGCCATCGGAGTGGGGAATCACGTACGGATAGGCGGGCGCTCCGCGAGCACCGGCCCGGGCTTTGACATCCGACGGATTGACGCCGGATGCCCGCACCCGGATCAGAACTTCGCCCGCCTGCGGCAGCGGGGCGGGACGTTCGCCTACCCGAATGACGTCCAAAGCGCTTCCCACCGACTCGTAATAGGCCGCTCGCACCTGTTCGCTCTCCCCTCGTTGTCCAAAAACAGTAGCCGCGGCCGCCTTTCACAACAACCGATCATTTGTCCCATACGGATGAGATAAACTCAAGTTGCGGACTTGCCATACCGGGACCGACATGCGCTCGATACCTCCTCTCAATGCACTGCGCGCCTTCGAGGCGGCGGCACGGGGAGGCATCCTTCAAGGATGCCGCACGCGAACTGCACGTGTCGCAGTCGGCGATCTCGCACCAGATCAAGCACCTGGAAAAAGTGTTGGGGTTGCGGCTCTTCGATCGCGGTACTCGTGCCGTGGTGCTGACCGAAGCGGGCCGGACATACCTTCCGTTCTTGCAACAGGCTTTTGACTCGATCAGCGACGGCACCCGGTTGCTCACGCGCGTGAATCGAGAGGACATCCTCACGGTCCGGATGTATTCGACATTTGCGGTTCGCTGGCTGGTCTCGCGCCTGCAGCACTTCCAGGAGAAATATCCCGAATTGCAGGTGCGCCTCACGACCTCGCAACTCGATCCTGTCTTTCCCGACCCGGACATCGATCTCGCAGTCATGATCGGTACGCCAGTGCCGGGACGAGTTCACTACGAATATCTGTTCAGTCCGACCATGTTCCCGGTCTGCAGCCCGAAGTTGATGGCCGCGCGCAAGCGCATCAAATCCCCGGGCGATTTGACCGGCTTCACGATACTGCAAGTTCACTCTTCGGCAGGGGATTGGACCGCATGGCTGCAAGCCACCGGTACGCAGGGGGTGAATCCCGATGCGGGTTTGTCCTTTGACAGCTATGATCATGCGCTGCGAATGGCGGCGCGTGGCATGGGCGTGGCACTCGCGATGCAGCCCTACGTAAGCGAGGATTTGGCCGCCGGCTTGCTGCTGGCGCCGCTGCCCCGGCACACCGTACCGGCGCCGGGGGATTGGTACCTCGTCTACATGGCGGACCACAAGAGGCTGCGCAAGGTAACAGCGTTCCAGGCCTGGCTGCTCGAAGAAATCGATGCCGATGCGCATCTGGCCGAGCTGCGTTCAACGAAGCTCAAGAATTAGTATTTCTCACCTGTTGCGCAAACATCTCAGTTGTAGTCCGTGGCGCCACTGTGTCAGTCTGAACTGCCAAACTGAGAGCGGCACGATGATCAAACTAGAGCCCCTTCTGCGCTTCACAAACGGCGTGACTGCACAGCCCATCGGCAGGACGCCGTTCGGGGAGCGCACCACCTACATCGTGGGTGAAGGCATGTTCACGGGACCCAAGCTGCGGGGGCGAATCTGAGCCGGCGGAGGCGATTGGTTTGTCCGCGGCTCAAATGATCTCGCACGTCTGGATGTGCGCAAGACATTCGAAACCGACGACGGCGCGCTTGTCCACGTCACCTACGTTGGCTTGTACAAATTCAGCGCCGCCGTGAGCCGTACTTTGTCGAGCGGCGGCGACGCCCAATTTGGCGACACGCTCTTCATGGCACAGGTGCAATTTGAAACCGGCAATGCAAAGTACGCCTGGCTCAACGAGACGTTGGCGGTGGCCGAAGCGCGGGAGACCTCTTCCGGCGTCGAGTACCAGATGTACGCGATGTCGCACGCATGACTTTGGCCGAGTCGACAGACCAGGTTTAAATGGTGGGCCGTGTACCCACCACATTCTCATCTCAACCTATTGATTTTGCGACAAATAAAAAATTGTAATTCCTAAGAGGCCCCTAAATCATGCCGCTGCAAAGAGTGGCTGTCTCCGGTCGTTATTGGACAGCAGCGCCTTCGTTTCTCACGCTGCCAATTTCAGTCTTGGCTTGAGTCCGGCCCTCGATGCCAATCGAACTAACATGTCCAAGCTGAACTGACCGAATTTACCACGCTTGATATCGGACACCCGAGCCTGGGTGATACCCAGCAGCTTTGCTGCTTGAGTCTGAGTCAAGCCGCGTTCTTTAAGCCATTGTTCCAGCCCTCTCAGCAACGTCGAACGCATCACCAATTCGTCGGCCTCTGCCTTCGGAAACAGATCGTAGAACACACTGCGACCGGCCGGCGTCACATGCCGAGGCCCGTGTTCATCGCGTTCGCGCATCACCTTCTTAGTCTTCATGACTTCACCTGTATTGACTTGAAACGCTTATGCGCCAAATCCAAATCCTGCTGACGGGTTTTCTGGGTCTTCTTTTGGAAACAGTGCAAGACATAAATTCCCTCCGGCCGCGTTGCCAGATAAATGCAGCGAAAGGCTCCTGACGATTCCCGGACGCGAATTTCGCGCACCCCTGCGCCTACGGCAGACATGGGCTTCCAATCGTCGGGGTCCATGCCTTCCTGAACATGCTCGAGTTGATAGCCAATTTCGCGCCGCACCTCGTTCGGAAAAGCAATCAAATCTTCCTTGCTGCTACCCATCCAAATGACCGGTTTCATCGAGTTCTAATATGCACTAAATTGTATAATTATGCAAGTTCCCGCATATTTGGCTGAGACCCTATTCCAAAATCGCGAACAAGAACCGACGACCCAAAGATTTCGATCGCCCGGCCGCATCGAACTACTTGTAACCTCAATGGACGACAGGCAGCAGCCGGCCAAATTAACTCAGCATTGCGATAGGAATTATATATGGCATATGTTGGCGGCAATCCTGGGTCCAATGCCGCAAAGCCGACGGTGACCGAGGACCGCAACGGGTCTCGGCCTCCGTCAGCGAATTCGCTGATACCGAGGACGTTCTTGGACGTCCTAGAATGCCATTGGATGGTGGGCCGTGTAGGGATCGAACCTACGACCAATTGATTAAGAGACGCAGATGCTAATGACCATTTTTAATAATAAAAACAATTAGTTATGGCTAAACAACTGTACCACGATTTCCTGAGTTAGTCGCCAATAAGGCTCTGAATCCATTACGGTCGGGTAGATTCGATGGCACAGTGAAACAGTTGAATAACCTAAGCCGATTGGTTACTCTATCCCATGAGCCGTGTGTTCATATCTGAGGGCACAGGAGCCGGGATTTATGTCTTCTCCGACGATCATTGCCCTGCGCATGTCCACGCCCGCCATCGCGGCGAAGGTTGGATTGCGAGAGTGAGATTTTCTTACATCGTCCGTACGGTAGAGCTGATCAGCATCGCCCCGGCCAAGAACATTCCTCTGCAACGCGTAGTGAACCGTCTCTTGAGCGATGTTCAAGCGCGAGTGCCGGATTGTCGACGTAGCTGGTGGTTGATGCGAGGAACGACATGTTTGATGAACCAGTGGGCCTTGGTGAGCAAAACGGGAAAGATCGAGCTTCTCCCGAAACCTACTCCGAGTGCGAAACAGATCGCCGAGGCCGAATACGATCCCACCAAGGAACAGATTCACGTGATCTTTCGGGATGGCGCAAAAGTGCAGGTGAAATTATGACCACAAATGTACAACGGATCAGTGACGCCGAGTACGCCGCGGCGCTTGCCGCCGGCCGAATTGAGGCCGAGACCGAGATTCGGGCGCAAGCTGTCCGCTACGTCTCCGAGCGGGATGCCATTGAGATCGTCACGAACCGCAATGCTGGCTTCTTGATTCCACGACAGTGGATCGGGGCACTGCAGGACGTTCCTATCGACGAGTTGAGCAAACTCGGAGTGTGGCCGGACGGATCGGCGATTGAACTCGAGGACCGAGACATTCAGATTAGTGTGCATGGGCTCCTGACAGCGATCCTGCCGGCGATGCTGCCCTAGCGATCCGTTGCAGCCATCTTTGCGAGCCGCGGCGGCCAGGCGACCTCACGCGAGAAGCGCAAAAGCTCGCGAACCAACGGTCGTAAGGGTGGTCGACCTCGGAAAAAAGCGTCGACTGAGGCGGTCTAAAAGCTTTGCCCAAGTAGAAGCATCCTTTCTATTACACACATCTCGAACGATTTTCGCTGAAGCTTTGATGGTCGCGTAA
>VFSW01006641.1_pt1 | contig 16971 bp, 18 predicted proteins | sample 5358111 | NCBI WGS metagenome assembly VFSW01 (sample SAMN11554181, study PRJNA540505) | mine drainage metagenome | isolation source: sediment from site ElyBrook_90M | place: USA: Ely Copper Mine, Vershire, VT | collected 2017
GGCCCTGATACAACGCCCGCCAAAAACGCGGCAAGACTCGGAGCGGGATTCCTCGTCGCCCGCGGCTCCTCGGAATGGCGGCTCAAAGCTGATGGTCACGGCACGTTACGAATGGTCTCCGGCGAAGCGAAGCCGACCCGCCCCATTTTGTCCACCCCCACGGAATTCAAGATTGCTGCGGAATTTTGGAGTACAATATGAAAAGAGAGGCGAAAAATTCAGGTTGGTTGGCAAGTCTTTGACAAAGCTCAAGAGCTTTGCCCGGGCGAACCGCCTCTTAAGTTATCGAGCGTGGCGGTGCCACATGCTCCGCGGATATCCAATGAAGAAAGGCGTCCGCCCAAGCCCGGAATCACTGCGCCGGGCCGTGGCGCCTCTGCTGCTCGTCGCCGGCCTTTGCGCGTCTACCTGCCTGCTATTTGCCAAGAGAGAAGTTGAGCGCAACGACCGCCTGCTTCTGATCCGCTCATTAGCGCACGAAGTGGCGGTGGCGCGTGTGCCCATGCCTCCCGGACGCAAGGGCATCCGCTTAAAACAAGACGGTCAGTTGGACCAGACGCAGGCCAAAAAGGAGCTGATGAACCATGGTGTTTCCATTAAGCCCGGCATGCCGGTGGAAATAACCGCCATTCGCTTTAAGTCAGACCGGATAGTTTTTGAGCTGAACGGCGGGGGCAAGAGTGGAACGCACTGGTACAACCACATTGAGTTTGGCGTCGGAATGGAAACCGTGCCCATTGGAGGAACTCCGCTGAACGCGCCGCAGGGCGCTATGGGATCGTACCTGGCGCTATCTCTGCCGCCCAACTCTTCAAAACTTACCGTCGACCAGGTGAAAGGTTTGCTCTCCTCGGTTCTGGACTTTGAACGTAAGACCCCAACCGTTCTTTACTCGCCGCAGTACCCTCCTGAAATCAAGCAGGCCATCAAGAACCATCAGGTGATTGTGGGAATGGACCACGACGCCGTGCTCTCTTCAAAAGGCCCGCCGGATCGCAAAGTGCGCGAAGATAAACCCGACGGGTCGGAGGAAGAGGACTGGATTTACGGCACCCCTCCGCACATTCTTTACGTGGTCTTTGATGGCGACACCGTGAAATCCGTAAAGCAGTATTAAGACGCGGCGCCGCGCTGCAGGCGCGCTCGCCATGGCGCGCCGCGCCGCCACGGCCGCCCCGCGAAGGTGGGCGGTAAGTTCAGGATTGTGTTAAGCTTCACGCCATGCCTCAACCGATGCAGGCCAGCGACAGGCTGCGGGAAATATGCCGAGTGGCAGCGCGCGTGTTTTACAACAAGGGTTACGACGGCGCATCAATGCAGGATATTGCTGAAGCCGTCAGCTTGACGAAAGCCGGGCTTTATCACCACGTGGGCAGCAAAGACCGGCTGCTGTTTGAAATTATGAACTACGGCATGGACATTCTGCAGGAAACCGTAATCAACCAGGTTGAAAGCATTGCGGACCCGCGTGAAAAGCTGAGGCGATTGATTGCCGGACACATTGACCTGATCGTGCGCGCGCGGGATTTTGAGATTACGGTGATTCTGCACGAAAACCGCTCTTTAAAGGGAGAATTGCGCGAAAAGATCAATCTCCGTAAGCGGTCCTACATCCACCTTCTTGAGCAGTTGATTGAGCGCGTTCAGGCGCTGGACCCGCGGCCGCCGCGCATTTCGCCTGCGCTGGCCGCTTTCGCCCTGCTGGGAATGGTCAACTGGCTCTATCAGTGGTACAGGCCGGAGGGCCCCATTCCGCAGCAGGAACTGGCTGCGACTTACGTGAACTTTTTCTTCCGCGGCCTGTTGGGAGAAGGTTAAGCGTGGCGGCAAAACTACACTCGAAAAAAGGCGCCATCACCACTCCCGCGGCAACCGTGGCGATCCAGGGTGAGCGGGGCTCGTTCAGCGAAGAAGCCGCCTACGCTCTGCTGGGGCCTTCAGCGCGGGTGACGCCTCTCGAAAGCTTTGCCCTGATTTTCCGCAGCGCGGCTGAGGGCCGGACGCGCTACTGCCTGGCGCCGATTGAAAACACTCTGGCGGGTTCCGTGTATGAAAATTACGACCTGCTGCTGGAACACGACCTGCACATTGTGGCGGAAGTCAATCTGCGCATTGTGCACAATCTGATCGCCTTTCCACCCACCACGCTCAGGAACCTGCGCCATGTTTACTCGCACCCTGTGGCGCTGGCACAGTGCGGCAATTTCTTCAAGCGGCGCGCCGGGGTGGAGAAGATTGCCTTTTACGATACGGCGGGCAGTGTGAAGATGCTTTCTGAAAAGCGCCTGCCGTTTGCCGCTGCCATCGCCAGCCGCACCGCGGCCAGGGTTTATAGCGGGCGCATTTTGCAGACGCATCTGGAGGACCACCGCGAAAACTATACGCGCTTTCTGCTGCTTTCGCGCCAGCCTCGCGTTACACCCAGGTGCAACAAGGTTTCCATCGTATTTTCCACTCCCAACGCGCCGGGCGCGCTGTTCAAGTGCCTCAGCGTATTTGCGCTGCGCGAAATTGACCTGAGCAAGATGGAAAGCCGGCCGCTGCGAGGCCGCCCATGGGAATATTTTTTCTATCTGGATTTTTACGGCAGCCTGACCGAAACGCGGTGCGCCAAGGCCCTGGATCACCTGCGCGAAATCACCAACTTTATGCGCGTGCTTGGCTGTTATCCGAGCGGAGAGCGCGAAGAGCCCCGCGACGCCTGAGGGATGCGATCCCAGGTCCGGATCGCTTCCCGCCGGCAGCCTGAAGACCTGAATGCGAATGGGGCGGTTACTTGGGGGCGCGGCCCAGCAAGCCGGCCACGACCACCACCACGAAGATCAGAAAAGCGATCAGGAGCATTCCTTTGATGAACTGATTCGCTTTCGATTCCATGAGGGGAGAAGGAGCCAGTGGCGTGCGGCGCCGGGAGAGATACCAGGGGAAGACCAGAATCCAGAACAGCAGCGTGCCAAGCCCCCAGCGGAACGGGTGGGGAATATTCTTGCGTCTGGCATCGGAATACACCCAGGCTGTGGACAAAACAACAACCCCTCCCATCAGCAGTTGCGCGCGCTCCAGGCTTAGGAATCGCGCCGCAAGGTACGAGACCACCACCCAGATGGCGAGCACGTTCAGGAAAATGATGGGCGAAAAGCGAGCGATCTCGACGGGCGCCGCGGAGGGCTGGAATGTGGCCGCGGGACTGGGCGCGGGAGGACGAGTGATGGCTGCCGTATCAATCGGCTGATGGCAGGAGACACAAACCCGGCAGCTTGCACCAAGCATTTGACCGCAGTTGGGGCAGGCAAACGGTTCGTCATGCGAGGCCACGATCTCTGCTTCTACCCGGCCAACCGGGCCGGCTGGCTGATCCTGGTCCGCGGAGAAAGGTTCAGCCATTACACACTCCGCACGTTCCCTTTTGGGCCTGAAACACCATTTGCTGGTTCATTAAGACTATTTTACATCCAAAGGCGCAAATGCCGGAAAGCTTCGAAAAGCCGGAGTTAACGAGATGCATATTGTATGCATCGGACCCGATACAAATCTTTTAAACGTGTGTTAATCTGATGGATGAATGCGGGGTGAAAACGCGGCCAGCGTCTGGCACTATGGTTCAGATTGCCGTCTCCATGGCTGGGGCTGATTTGGCGCACCTTGGAAATGTGTTTTCGGCGCTAAAGGCGTCGGGATGCGGCGCAGTCCACTTGGAGGTTCGTGACGGCCACTTTGCAAGCGATGTGGCCATGGGACCGCCGGTTATTCAGAGTATTCGGAAGACCTGGGCGGACCTGTGGATTGATGTTCACCTGCTGGTGGAGCGGCCGGAGCGTTATTTTGAAGAATTCCGGGCGGCTGGAGCCGACCGGGTGTTGATTCACCCTGAATCCACACCGCGTTTGGGTTTTGCCTTGCAACTGGCCGCGCACGAAGGCATAAGAGCGGGAGTAGTGCTGGCGCCGGCCATTCCCGTTGAGGTAGTAGAAGGCGTTCTGGAAGGCTTGGATGCCGTGGTTGTGCTGGGCGCGGAACCGGATGAGGATGCGCCCGTTTGGAGCCGGCAGGCAACGCGCAAGCTGCGCTCATTGTCTGAGCGCAAGAACTCCGGCGGCCTGCAATACAAGTTGCAGGCAAAGTTGGCGGATCGGACTCACGCTGCCGAGATACGGGCGGCCGGCGCTGACGTCCTCGTTGTGAGTGCCGGATCGATTCTGGCGGATGGAATGGCGGTATTTACCGGTACGCGAGATTGAGTCATGCGATGTGTGGGCTCTTCAATGACCTTTGCAACCCGGCCGGGAGCAGCAAAAGGCATGCGGCTTCAGTAAGAGGCCGGGACCCTTTGCGCGGCGCCAATCAATAAGCCCTTCTGGGTAATTCAGGAAGTATACAGCTTGAAATTCAGAGCATTTAGACAGCAGCAAGGTTCGAATCTTAGGGCAGCGTGTGGCTGGCGAGGCGTCTTGCCAGTGGCGTTACTGGCCATATTATTCCTGCCGGGGTGCCTGTTCCATCGTCATCGCAACGCCGATCTGGCTGCTCCGGTTAATCCCGGCGACCAACCCGACAAGATTCTTTATGAGAAAGCCCTGAATGAAATTGACCACGGGCGGTACGACGTGGGGCGCCTGACGCTGCAAACCCTCATCAACACCTATCCGGATAGCGAATTCCTTTCAAAAGCCAAGCTGACGATTGCGGACTCCTATTATCGCGAGGGCGGTATTTCCGGGCTGACGCAGGCGGAGCTGGAGTACAAGGATTTCATCACCTTTTTCCCCACCGCTCCGGAAGCCCCCATGGCCCAGTATCGCGCCGGCATGGCGCACTTTCGGCTGATGAGCAAGGCCGACCGCGATCACGCTGAGGCAAAGCAGGCGGAAGAAGAGTTCAAGGAATTTCTCGCCAAGTACCCGGACAGCCCTGTTGCCGTGCGGGTGAAAGGCCGTTTACGCGAGGTTCAGGAAGTTCTGGCCGAGGGGAATTACGAGATTGCGAAGTTCTACTACGACCGGCGGGCTTACCCGGCCGCGGAATCCCGCTTTAAGCAGATCATCTCCGATTATCCCGATTACAGCCGCGGCGACGCGGCGCGGTGGTATTTGGCGCAATCATTGAGTTCATTGAAGCGTTCGCGCGAGGCGATTCCATTCTACGACCAGATTCTGACGGACTTTCCGCTAAGCCCGTTTGCAGATGACGCCAAAGACCAGTTGCAGGCCATGCACCAGCCTGTTCCCAAGGCCAGCAAGGCAATGCTGGCGCGCGCCCAGGCGGATGCGAGAGATCGCACCCGGAAAGGTTTGATGAGCCGGGCAGGGGCGTCACTCTCCGGATCGCCGGATCTTTCTACGACACTGCACGGGCCGGTCCACATTGGCCATCCGAACGCCGGGCAGACGGAAGTGGCGGCAGTTCCGCCGCCGGAACCCGCCGCCGGTGCTGCGGTAAGCGCTTCAACCGCAGGCGACGCGGCCCTTAAGTCTGGGAAGGCCGTTGCTGTGAGTGCGGATCCGAAGGCGCCCGCGAGTGGAAACTCCCAGACCGTCGCCACGAATAGCTCGTCCACCGATGCCAACTCTTCCTCGAAGACGCCTGCCAAGAAGAAGGGGCGGTTCCACTTCCTGAAAAAGTTGAATCCCTTCTAGCGGGAAGCCAGACCAGCTTCAGGATAGCTCCCGCGGCCCCGGCCCCACGCGCCGGCAGCAGGGCGGGCAGTTTGCAGTTCTGGCTTGGAAGTTCAGGCTGCTGCTAGTTTGGCTTGTAAACCTTGCATGATTTTCTCCGGTTTGAACAACGCGGGGAACCCCGGGCCTGGCGTTTGAATCAAATTGAAAGCCTGTTGTTATTTTTGTAGAGCAGGGCCTATTTTAGAAGTCCCCGGATACGAGTTAAAATTACAGCTTTATATCCGCACTGAGTTTTGCTTGGGGAGTGTTGAATGCCGACTGCGACTTTGCCACCCGGACCGAAGGGCCACTTCTTACTTGGTTCGTTGCCTGAAATACGCCGCGATGAACTGGACTTTCTTACTCGCTGCACCCGGGAGTACGGGGATATCGTTTACGTTCCGGTGGTGAACGTGCCCGCCTACGTCATCAGTCACCCGGATCATATTGAGCAGGTGTTGATCACCAATCATCGGAATTTTATCAAGTCCGTTTATTTGCGTGAGAGTAAAGCGTTATTCGGGCAGGGAATTCTAACCAGCGACGGCCCGCTGTGGCTTAAGCAGCGGCGCCTGCTGCAGCCGGCCTTCCACCAGCAGCGCGTGCTGGCCTACGGGCACACCATGGTGGATTACGCTGAGCGCATGCTTGAAACGTGGAAAGACGGCGAAGTCCGCGACATCCACAGCGATATGATGCGCCTTACCATGGAAATCATTGCCAAGGTTCTTTTTGGTGATGATATGGCGGCAAACACCGCGCAGGTAGGCGAAGCTTTGGGCGTATTTTTCGAACAATTCGACGACCGCTTTGGTCTCTATTCGATTCCGGAGTGGCTTCCTACGCCGGGCAACATTCGCTACAAACGCGCAATTGCACGGCTGAACGAATTGATTGGCGGCGTGATCAAAGGCCGCATGGAGCGTTTTCATGGCTCCGGCGCCGACGTTCTTTCCGCTTTGCTCAGCGTGCAGGATGACGAGGGCAAGCGGATGGATGAGACGCAGTTGCGCGATGAAATGATGACGCTCTTTTTCACGGGGCACGAAACGACGGCCCTTGCCCTTTCCTGGAGCTGGTATCTGCTCAGCCAGAATCCGCATGTCTCCGCCAGGCTTGAGGAGGAAGCTGATCGCGTGCTGGGCGGCCGCATGCCTACCGTGGAAGACATTCCCCAGTTGACTTATACCAGCCGGGTTCTAAAAGAATCGTTGCGGATGTACCCGCCCGCTTACGGGGTGGTGCGTGAAGCTCTGCAGGATTGCGAGCTGGGAGGATATACCATTCCCAAGGGCGCAACGCTGGCCATGTTTCAATGGGTGGTGCACCGCGACCCGCGCTTTTTTGAGAACCCTGACGAATTTCGTCCGGAACGCTGGGATGATGATTTTGTCAGGAACCTTCCCCGGTGCGCCTATTTCCCTTTTGGCGCCGGCCCGCGGCTGTGCATTGGCGAGGGTTTTGCAACCACCGAAGTCACCCTTTTGCTGGCCGCCATTGCTAGCCGGTTCCACATGAGGCTGGTGCCCGATCATCCGGTTTTGCTGAGCCCCTCGCTGACGCTTCGCCCGCGAAAGGGTATCAAAGTAGTGGTGGAAAGGCGAAACACGGAGAAGCGCGGCGCCCTGGTGATGTAAGGCCGCGGACGCCGGCTGGTGGCCAGCGTTACAGGTTGCGCGGCAATGCCTTCGCGTTGAGCGCGCTGCAAGCTCCTGCGGATGGGTTTCTCACCCCGCGGGCAGCCAGCGTGAGGCGGCGGCAAATCACGGGGCAATCTGTGGAGAAATCTGTTAGGATGTTTGCCCAAGCAAACGCGTTTGAGCACGCTAACCCATGAGCTTGGTCACCCTGCAACATACCGTTACCGGAGAAGCTGCGGCGCCTGCCGACAAACCACTGACCGATCTTTCCCTGCGCCATCGCCTGGAATTCATCCTTGCCAGGACCATACTGCTGGGTCTCGGCGCCATTCCCCATCGCCTGGCACGCGCTTTATGCTTCCTGATTGCGGCTCTCTGCTACTGGATCTGGCCCCGGTTAAGGCGCGTTGGTCTGTTCAACCTTTCGCTGGCCTATCCGGAATGGACTTCGCGCCAGCGGCGTCGCGTGCTATTCCGCAGTTTTCGCAACCTGGGACGTATGCTGGCGGACTTTGCCCACTTCCCCCGCCTGTCCTCACAAAACATCCGTGACTTGATTGTTTACGACGGCCTGGAACACTTTGAGCGCGCGAATTCGCAGGGGAAAGGCCTTATTTTTTTAACGGCGCATTTTGGCTGCTGGGAGCTGGGATCGTTCGCCCACGGTGTCTACGGCCATCCCGTCGCATTTGTAGTACGCCATCTCGATAACCCCGCAATTGACCGCCTGATTAATCATTATCGCTGCCTGAGCGGCGGCCGGCCGATTGAAAAGAGCGATTTTGCCCGGCAGGCCTTGCGCGCCTTGAAGCAGCGCGAGTCGGTGGGCATTCTGATGGATCAGAATATGCTTCCCAGCGAAGGCATTTTTGTGGATTTTTTCGGGCTGCCCGCCTGTACCACAACTGGTCCGGCTCGCATTGCCCGTAAAACTGGCGCGCCTTTGGTGCTGGGCTTGGTAATTTGGGACGCGGCGATGAAAAAATACCGCCTTCGCTTTGAACCGGTCGAATGGCAAAGGCGCGATGGCGCTGACGAAGAGATTGCGGCGAACACGGCGCATTTTATGCAGCTTTTGGAACGCTATGTGCGCCAATATCCGGACCAATGGCTATGGGTCCACAAGCGCTGGAAGACGCGCCCGCCCGGTGAGCCGCCCCTTTACCCCTTCTGAGTGATTTCAAACATGAGAGCGGATGATCTTGCAAGGCAACTCCAGGGTCTGCTCAACGGCGACCCCAGCGCGGAAATTACCGGAGTGGCCGCGTTGGGCGCGGCGACCTCGTGCGATTTGGCCTATGCGGAGGGTAGAGGCGCTCTTGAGCGCGCGGCAGACGCGCAGGCTGGCTGCATTCTGGTGCCTGCACAAGCCAGTGTGCCTGGCAAAAATACGATCGCAGTGCAGAGTCCAAAGCTTGCGTTCGTCAAGGCCTGCTCTCTGATCCTTCGCCCGCCTGCGCCCCCTGCCGGCATTCATCCTTCTGCGGTTGTCGCGCCGGGTGCGGAGTTGGACCGCGATGTCACGATCGGTCCGCTGGCTGTGGTAGAGCACGGCGCGAGGATTGGAGCCGGTACGCGCATTGGGGCAGGCGCCGTGATTGGCGAACAGGCGGTCATTGGTAATGACTGCCTACTTTACCCGAATGTCACCCTTTATCCACGAGTGCGCCTGGGTAACCGGGTTATTCTGCATGCCGGGGTTGTGGTAGGCGGGGATGGTTTTGGATACGTTTTTGCCGAAGGCCGCCATCAGAAATTCCCTCAGCTTGGCGGCGTGGTGGTTGAGGACGACGTGGAAATTGGCGGCAACAGCACAGTGGATCGCGGCTCGCTCGGTACCACGGTGATCGGGGAGGGCACAAAGATTGATAACCTGGTTCAGATTGCCCACAATGTGCATATCGGCCGCCACTGCGTGATTGCGGCGCAAACGGGTATTTCCGGCAGTACGGAGATCGGTGATTACGTTATGATGGGCGGCCAGGTTGGAGTGGGTGACCACGCCCGCATTCTGGCCCACGCCGTGCTGGGAGGCCAGGCTGGTGTGCTGCCGGGCAAGATTATCAGGCCGGGAGCGGTCATGTGGGGAACGCCGGCGCGCACGCTTGAACAATTTCGCCGGCAGCAGGCTGCCGTCACCAGGCTGGCAAACCGGTCGCGGAAGAAAACCGGCCGGGAAAACGATGGCGAGGATGCATAAATTCACGCTTTGGCCGCCGAAGATTGGCGCGGCGAGAGCGGCGGGAAACGGAAAAGATGGATCGCAGACAATTTCTGGGGCAGATTTCAGGCGTGGCGGGGCTTGCCGCGGAGGCGATGGGCGCGCAAACGGCACATCGCCGCCGCCGCCGCGTGGTGCACCCGGCGGTCAATCCACGCCTGGCGAGGGTGGGGATTTCTTCCTGGAGTTTTCACAATTATTTCCGCTCCACGCGCCAAGCCAACTCGCCCGAACCGCAGGAGTGGTTCGCCTTGCTCGATTTTCCGGCGATGATTGCGGACCGCTACAAGGTGCACAACCTGGAATTTGTCGCTCCCCACTTCGCTTCCGGTGAGCAGGCCTACATTGTGGAATTGAAGCGGCAGCTTACCCGCGCCCGCTCCCGGTTGATAAACATTCCGGTCGATATTAAGGAGCTTTGGACCCAGGGCGGGCTGTCGGATCCCAGCCCGGCGGTTCGCGCCACGGCCGTCGCCGCGGTCAAGCAGTGGATTGACATCGCCCATCAGCTTGGGGCGCGGTCGGTTCGCGCCGATCCCGGCAAAATGGACCCGGAGAATCTTGCGCCCACCGTCGATTCTTACAAGCAACTTGCCGCTTACGGCAGAACAAAGGGTGTTGATGTGATTATTGAAAATCACGGCGGTGTTGGTTCAGAACATCCCAGCCAATTGGTGAGATTGTTCAACCAAGTAGGGGGAAAGTTTATCGGCGCCCTGCCCGATTTTGGTAACTTTCCCGACGAAGCCACGCGCCTCCGTGGCTTGAAGATTCTCTTTCCCTACGCTCTTTCCGTTTGCCACGCCAAGGGCCTCGATTTTGACGCCGCGGGCGCGGAAACCCGCTTCGACTTCCCGCAATGCGTGGCCATTTCCAAAGCCGCCCGCTTCAAGGGCGTGTATTCGATTGAATATGAAGGTTCGGCGAATCCTTACGACGGAGTCCAGAAGGTAGTCAACGAGCTCGTAAAATACCTGTAGCGCAACTTCAGCGGCAACTTGGCATTACGCTGTTAAGTAGATATTGCCGCAACTGAGGCCCGGCGGGCAGCGTCCCGGCTTGAATGCCGAATTGGGTATAGCAGGAGGTCATCGGACTCAGCGGCCCGCTCTGCGTCTCGCACGGCGGCGGTCCCGTTGATCCGTAATTTATAGTCTCCAGCCCCAGCGGGTCGGTGAGCGTGGTGGGATTATTCATGACGTAGGCGTAGCGGTTCAGGGACTGCGGATTGGTCACGTCCCCGCCCAGCGGGTCCGGGCTTAGCCACCGGCCCTCCGCGAAACCATTCAGACTCATCTCAATTCATTCCCGGGCCTCAGAAGGTCCAAGCTGGCCTTGCATCCCTCGGATCGTTGACACGGTCAAACACGCCCAAGTTGCGCCACCCGGCGCCACCAGGAAAAAGGCTTACACAAACCCCTTGCCTCCGCCCTCAGGACCGGCAATAGAAGGGCTCATCACGGAGAACTCCCTCGGACCCTTACCGCTTGGCGAGTTTGTTGTAGCGCTCGGCCTCGTCTTTCAGGCCCAAGTGGCGCGCTGTCCTGGCGAGGTACGCATAGATGTGATCCGCCGGGATGCGGGCAGTCTCGCAGCCTGGCAGGCAAGCCTCAAACTCCAGTTGCGCCTTCGCGAAGGCGGCTTGCTCAAAATAGATTGTCCCGAGGTAGTAGTGCGCGGCGGTAGCATAAACACCCTGCTCTTTTTCTCGCAAGCACTCTTCAAATATACCCTTGGCGCGCTCGCGGTCACCCAATTCGAGATAGCATAGGCCAAGATCCCGAAGCACGGCTTCCTTCTCGATGACCCGGGAGTCGAACGAGCAGCTTTCTTCCAGCAATTTCGCCGCTTCCCGATGACGACGGAGTTCCGTCAATAGCATGCCGCGGCTGCTCACGATCTGCTCGTAAAGCTCCCGGTGCTCAGGAGACATTAGCAATTGCCGGTAACTTTCCTGAATGCGGTTCAAGACCTTCAGCGATTCCTCCTGTCTACCCTCGTGCCAACGAATTACAGCGTCCTCAAATTCAATGTAAAGGAGAGCCTGGGTCTTGGGGGCCATACGCCGCGCACTGGTGAGCGACTGCTTGCCTTCGGAGGAGCGTTCCAGGAGACGGTAGCACCTGGCCTGGTTGAGAAATAGGCTCGCTTTTTCTTCCGGGTCACGAGTCACCCGTATGAGTGCGGTAAGCTCCGCCAGCGCTTCTTCTACCCGGCCCGAGTCGCGTAAAGCTATCGCGTGTTCGAATCGTTGGGTATCCATCTCACTAGAACTCCGGGGCACAGACGGAGGACGTCCTCTGAAAAATCGGGTCAACGACGCACGGGTTCACAATGACACCGGGCACGCTTGTCGTCGTCCCAGTGTTATCTATGATCTGCTGCAGCACACTTCCCAGGACGTTCATGTACCGCGCCCACCACGTGTTGACTTCCAAGGCGTCGGTCGGAACCTGTCGGGGGTCTGGGCTCCAACGGAGCGGAGGGCCTTGCACCGGACGGATCGACCTTGTCCCGGCTTTTAGGGCCTGCATCGCTCCATTTGCTGCAGGCGCCATTCCCGGAATCCACGCATAGCCCGAAGGCTGAGACAGCGAGCCCTGCGAGCCGCCGAAGAATGTGAAGGCATCGCCGAGGGTCACTTCGCCTGAAACCAAAGTGCCCGGTGAACCCACCAGGCCAACCGTGCCGCTTAATTCGGCAAATAACACGTCGCCAACTCCGCCGGACAAGCCCACGCTCTCGCTGGGTTCTGCTTGGAAGCCGGGGAAAAACACGCTAGTGTCGGCAACCACCGGGATGCCGATCAGGGAGAATGGGTCGTACTGGCCTGCTGCGGGCAGAGTTCCGGCTTGAATGCCGAACTGAGTATAGCAAGAGGTCATCGGACTCAGCGGCCCATTCTGAGTCTCGCACGGCGGCGGCCCGGTTGACCCGTAATTAATGGTCTCCAGCCCCAGCGGGTCAACGAAGGTGGTGGGGTTATTCAGCGAGTAGGCGTAGCGGTTCAGCGACTGGGGATTGGTCACATCCCCGCCCAGCGGGTCCGGCGTCAGCCACCGGCCCTGCACGCGCCCATTTAGCCGGCCTTTAGACGTTTCCATAGAAGAGGCCCACAGTCAGGAAAGCGCTGACTGTGGCTACCCGCTACTCGCTCACACCAACCCGCTCATTCGGTTTTCTCGCCGAGGACGCGGGCCAACGCCGCAAACTTCTGCGCGACGGGGACAGTGTCGCGGATCATAAACTTCTCCGATCGAGGGTCCCACTGCCAAATCTCGGTCTCGGTAGGCATTATCGCACCGACGCCACCGGAGTATCGGCCCAACAGAACAACGGGCTTTGGCTCAGTCGCGCTCGCGGCGATGAATTGCGGGCTGAATCTGGACCCATTGTAAAAAACCACCTTGACGCTGTCCCCCTTCAGAAGATAAATCTTTACACCTCCTTGGCTATCTCCGCTTCCCCAAACTGTGGCCAGGAGACCTGCCGAGCCAGAAACGGAGTCAGGGGCAAGCGGGAACATGTAAAGGAAATAGTTGACATCGTGGTCCACGAGAATAACCTTCCCCCGGTCTAAGTCGGTTACCCTGAGCTCTCCCTGGGGAAACCCGATGCTTCCGTAGTCAAGCGCTTCAACGAGGTACAACGTGCACGGATGGTCCGGAAGGCCACCACAAGGGGCAAACCGCATCGATCCTAAGACCTTAGGTTTAGTGGCCTGAGCATCCCTCTGCCCGATCGCGGGAGGGCGAGCTGCTGGACGAGATAGCTGGCAGAATCCCGGAATTGCCACTGCTGCTAACATGAATGCAACAGCGGCCATGGCGAACAACTCGCCCCTGCTAGTGGGCGGTCGCAGCGACATATGCACCCCCCAAGTCTCCAGACTTGAGCTTCTCCACGCAGTCTCGGACGCGCGAAGCGTAATCGGTGCCAGGCGGGCCATAGCTTCGCACACCGGCTCCCACGCTGCCTAGGTGATTGATCTTTTGTCCGAGAAACCTTGACGCCACCTGGATGTTTTGAGCCGGATTTAGGCGATCATACGCGCCGACGCACGGACCTCCGTGATTACACGGCTCGAGTTGCATCAGACCTTCGGCGTAATGAGAATCGCGCCCCGCAAGGGTGTCAAAGCCGGAATTGATGCCGCTTGGCACGCCGCTGGCCCCGAGGTGGCTCTCCCTGAACACAATGCAGTCGATTAGCTCATTGCAAAAATCCGACCGGTTGTTGGCGGCGACCAGGGACATGACTTGGCCAGCGGTAAGAATAAACTGATTCCTGTATGTCACGATGCCACCGCCGCCTCCGCCTCCGCTGTGCAGGCCGGGAGCAAGAACCAGAAAGGGTGGCGACAAAACCCCACCGCCGCCGCCACCGCCGACCGAGCTAATTCCGCCTGCTGCGTCCCTTGCTCCGCCGGTTGGCAAATTGCCTACTACCAATGTGCAGATGGTTCCTGGTCCGCAGAACGTCGAGCTTAGCCCCAGCGGGTCAACGAAGGTGGTGGGGTTATTCAGCGCGTAGGCGTAGCGGTTGAGCGACTGGGGATTGGTCACATCCCCGCCCAGCGGGTCCGGCGACAGCGAAGGACCCAGGTCAACTTGGTTGCCTGCCTCGCAGGCTGACATTCGGGTAACTCACTTATTTGGCTGCGCACATCGCAAACAGCGCGATGTATGCGCCACCCGCGCGATGAGGGAATCGCGCTGTCGTTATTTGGGGCAACATGAGATGGGACGGGGAACTATTGCTTCAGTCTTTCCCACCAAGTTAACGGCCTAACAAAGAGGACAATCTCTCCAGGCTTGGGCGACGCTGAAGCCTTGCCGCAGGTGTTCTCTGAAACAAAACCATGCCGCAGCACCTCGTCTGTCGAAAAGTTTGCTCTGGCCAGCCAAGTGTAGTCACGTGTGCCCGGCTGACACAAGGCATAGCCGGAATGGATGCTGATAGTATCGCCGAGCTTCGCAACAGGATTGATTAGCCCCGTAAGGCCGCATGCTAGTCGCTGACCCCCGCCATTCGTCGTTACGTCTTCATGCGTAAGCCGCAGGCTAATGACGCCGTTCGCGTCCGTTTGAGTTTCCAGCAGGGGCTTGGAACCGGGGTCAGATCTATTACCCACCCAAACATACATGCACTTATCAGCTATCGGGCGGCCATTATGCCCATTTACTACCTTGATCGCAATTGTTTGTGCGCGAAGAACCGTTCCGCATGACGCAAGAACGAGGCCCGTCCAAAGCTCGACCGCAATCGCAAAAGCAAACCGAACGGTCAGCAGTTTCATACGGGCCTCGCTGCGGGGGGCTGCTATGGGCATGGGTGATGGCCTCCGGTGCCAAATACATCTCCGGAGAGATGGAACAGCAGGCCAATTGGGTTGTAAGCGTAGGCCGAATCAAGGTGAGCCGTAAACTCGGTGTCCGAAAAGTTCAAGGTTGATGGACTGTCTAATCCGCCGGGACCGGCTGGAACGTGGAGCGTCGCACCGTATCCGATAACGTAGGTCCACCAATTGACTGGGTAACGACCCGGGGAAATCCCGCCGGCCTGACCCTGGGGCGGAAAAATATCAATGTTTACTGTACCGCCCGGGACTTCTGGCCATTGGAACGGAGCATACGCTCCAGTACCGACGTCGGCAGACGTGAAATTTGTCCCGAACTGATTGTTGACCGCACCAAGAATTCTTCCCGTGCATCCTGCCGTACTTCCGCCCCCCGAGCCGCCGGTGCCTGCTCCGCCTGCCCCCTGTCCGAAGCCCGAACCTAAGTCGAACCCCAGTGTTCCAGGAAGCCCGATCTCCGCCGCGCTCTCCGGCGAAAGTTCCTCGCCATTCAGGTCGTTTAGCCAAGTCCATCCGTTGACTCCGGCGATCAGGCTATAGTCTCCGTTGCCGCCGCCGGAGCCCGAATACGAGCGGCCGTACCCCACCGCGCCGCAAAAGCTCCCACAAGCCAATACCGAATTCATCCCAATAAACCCACAGGGCATTGCAAGGCTATCCACAGTGCACCCTGGGCTGAAGGGGTTCTCGCCCGGCGTCACGAAGAGCCCCAGGGGGTCAACGAACGTGGTGGGGTTATTCAACGCGTAGGCGTAGCGGTTGAGCGACTGGGGATTGGTTACGTCCCCGCCCAGCGGGTCCGGGCTCAGCCATCGGCCCGATTCGACTTGATTACCTCTCTCGCAGGCTGACATTCGGTTAACTCACTTATTTGGCTGCACACATCGCAAGCAGCGCGATGTATGCGCCACCCAGCGCAAGCCCCTGGCCGCCCAGAAACGCCAACGGAAGGCGCCCTGCTCAGTGGCCGGATCGCGGCGCTGCCGATTTCTGGTAGGCAAACGAGGGCGGAACTGGGGGGTTCAGCATCCAGTTGGCATTGGTCGAAGAAGCCTTGCTTGGAAGCACCCGCACTGAGATCTCAACGCCGTAGCACTTGACTGCCTGGAAGTCGACAGACCGCTGTCCCTTATATGTCAGCTCCAGACGCGTTGGCGATAACCAGTTCATCCCCACGTTCATGCCTCCGGGGACGGATGGTCCATCAGAGAACGCCAAGATCAACAGCTTAGACTGTGAGCCCGTGGTGAAGTTCAGATACACATCGGTACCGCCGCCTCCGGTTCCGAACCCGCTCTGCTCGATTGTGAATGCGCTGGCAACTCTCTTTCCGTCCGGCGAGCGTGATTCTGCGGCCCACGTCGTTTCAGAGCCACCTTTTATGCATCCGGCTAGGGAGACAAGAAGAACCAGTGGCACAACCGCCCTGATGACCAGAGAGGAACCGTCGTGACCGAGTTTACTGCCTAAGCCCATACACATATCCGCCTCCGTCAAGAGTTCCATCTAGTTGTGGCACACGGTCCCATTTGCTTGCTCGTTCCATCCGTTTGTGATGTTCGTAACACTGGCCGCCGGGAGGAACGAGTAGTTGGGGTCCATTTGGTTCCCCGAATATTGTTTCCAATTGAACACCTTGGAGTATGCGGCGTAAGCGTTTGCGGCAGACAATGTCTGCGGCAGCGAAAATCCTGCTGCCTGAAAGTAAACACCGAAGACGTAGTTCCCGTAGGCCTGATTTTGGTACTTCGTACCAGATGCGAGCGGTTGGGGATCTAAGTAATCGCCTCTAGGCCAGCCCATGGCAACGTCCAGAGCAAAGTCGGTAGTGCTGTTTTTAGCTTGTTGCCCAGATGCGGAATACGCGCTTGGAGGTAGAGCGCGGCCTTGGGCTTGACAGGGGTTCTGCAGAACAACAGGCCCGTTGTTTGCGGGCCTGGGAGGGGACTTGCTTGTTGGTGTGCTGCCGCCGCCACCACCGCCCCCGCCCCCGGACCACGTTATGAAGGGAGTAAGAAAATTCGGAGTGAACCCCGACACGTAAGGAACATTGCATTGATTGTTCGTTTGGCCGAAGGGGCAATGAATTACTAGTCC
>VFSW01006642.1_pt1 | contig 16968 bp, 16 predicted proteins | sample 5358111 | NCBI WGS metagenome assembly VFSW01 (sample SAMN11554181, study PRJNA540505) | mine drainage metagenome | isolation source: sediment from site ElyBrook_90M | place: USA: Ely Copper Mine, Vershire, VT | collected 2017
TGCGGGCCGAATTGCTTCATCCGACTATCCAGGCCTGTTAAGCGAAAGTCCTGTAGCTATTGCCCGCGCCAATGCGCGCTGATCCATATCGAGCAAACGTTTGATGAGAATATCTATACTATGCGCGGCCACCGCGCCCACGAGCGCGTGGATGTCGAGATGACGCGCACCGAGAGCGACGTGCGTGTCGAGCGCGCGCTGCCGGTGTGGTCCGAGCGGCTGGGGCTGGTCGGTCGCGCCGATGTGGTCGAGTTTCACGGCGACGTGCCCTATCCGGTCGAATACAAGGTGGGCAAGCGTCGCGAATGGGTGCATGAGGCGATTCAGCTTTGCGCGCAGGGCATGTGCCTGGAAGAGATGCTGGGCGTGCCGGTGCCGCGCGGAGCGATCTATTATTGCGCTTCGCGCTCGCGGCGTGAGGTAACGCTCGATAAGGCGTTGCGCGCGACCGTTGAGCGCGTGACCGTGGCCGTGCGCGAGATGTTGCGGGCCGGTCGCCTGCCGCCGGCCCCAAACGATCAGCGCTGCCCCGATTGCTCGCTGGTGGAATCATGCCTGCCCTCGGTCGTCGTCAAGCCGAGGCGCCTGGCCGCATATCGCGCGACGCTCTTTGCTCTGAGCGATGACAAGGATGAAGCAGAGGAACATCAAGCCAAGAAAGGAGGTCCGCGCCGTGCATGAATTGCTCAACACGCTCTTTGTCACGACTGAGGGATCGTATCTGCATCTGGATCATGACACGTTGCGCTTAGAGGTCGAGCGAGAAACAAAGTTTCGCATGCCGCTTTTGCACATCGGCTGCATCATGTGCTTTGGCAACGTCTTGATCAGCCCGGCGTTGCTGCACCGTTGCGCGACGGACAGCCGATCGGTGGTTTTGCTGGATGCGAGCGGCCATTTCAAGGCGCGCATCGAGGGGCCGCAAAGCGGCAACGTGCTGTTGCGCCGGGCACAACACGAGGCCTATGCCAGCCAGGCGGCGACGTTCGCGATCGCGCGCAACAATGTCGCCGGCAAGATTCAAAACAGCCGGCAGAATGTGCTGCGCGCGCGCCGCGAGACCAGCGACGAGGGGCAGCGCGAGCGCCTCGGCCACGCGGTGGGTGTGCTGGCGCGCATTCTGGAGCACGTAGAACAGTGCAAGGAGATCGACGTGTTGCGCGGTCACGAGGGCGAGGCCGCACGCGCCTATTTTGGGATATTCAACGACATGGTGCGCGAAGACGGTGGGGCGTTTCGCCTCAATGGGCGCACGCGCCGGCCACCGCTCGACCGCATGAACGCGATGCTGTCCTTTGTCTATACACTCTTGCTCAGCGACTGTGTGGCGGCAGCCGAAGGCATCGGTCTCGACCCGCAGGTGGGCTATTTGCATGTGTTGCGGCCAGGGCGCCCCGCGCTGGCGCTCGATTTGATGGAGGAACTGCGCCCGGTGCTGGCAGACCGGCTCGTGCTCTCGCTCGTCAATCGCCGCCAGATTCAGCGAGCGGATTTCACGGAATTCGAGGGAGGAGCGGTGTATCTCTCAGAGACCGGACGCAAACAGGTGATCACGGCCTATCAACAGCGCAAGCAAGATGAAGTGCAGCATCGCGTGCTCGATCGCAAGGTGCCGTTGGGTTTGGTTCCTCACGTGCAGGCACGGATTTTGGCGCGGCATCTGCGCGGCGATCTGCCCGACTATCTGCCGTTCTTGTACAGATAAGGAGCACGCCGATGGAAGTCCTTGTCACCTATGATGTCAGCACTGAATCCACCGCGGGACGGCGCCGGCTGCGCAAGATCGCGGAGATCTGCCTGGCGTATGGGCAGCGCGTGCAAAAATCAGTGTTCGAATGCACGCTCAATGAGATACAATTCGAGCAGTTCAAGCACGAGCTGATCCATTACATCAATGAGAAGGAGGATAATCTGCGCATCTATCGCTTGCCGCAATCAAAAGAGCCAACCAGGTGGCATTTCGGCAACGAGCATTTGATTGATGTGCATGGCCCATTGATTGTGTGATGCGCGGAACTGGTGTGATGACAAAAGAGCGGAGGAATCGCGCGATGCTTCATCTCAGCCACTGGCTGGCTTTATCGCGAGCATGTCGATCGCAGCGCCCGTTGAAGGGTATGATCATCACACGGTCCGCGCACAGTGGCGCGCGAAGCCTGACGTATGCAGCGCTGGCGCCGCGCGGTCGCGCCTGGTGTCACAGCCAGGCGAGGATTGAAACGCGATCACGGCGGGCGTGTCAGCCTCATCCAACGGTCGCGCCTGGTGTCACAGCCAGGCGAGGATTGAAACTCATTGAAGAGCAGCCGGTCCTCATTATTTGCACGTCGCGCCTGGTGTCACAGCCAGGCGAGGATTGAAACCATCCGTAACTGGGTCGTTGGTCAGCCAGAGATGTCGCGCCTGGTGTCACAGCCAGGCGAGGATTGAAACCTGATCGGGCACGCTTTTGCCCCAGGGGCACGGCTGGTCGCGCCTGGTGTCACAGCCAGGCGAGGATTGAAACATCAACGCCGCGTGTTGAGCGGCCTGGATGGCCAACTGTCGCGCCTGGTGTCACAGCCAGGCGAGGATTGAAACGTCCTAGCGCCGAGCGCCTGTGAGGATCGCGCCGTGTCGCGCCTGGTGTCACAGCCAGGCGAGGATTGAAACATCATCTCCCGCACGCAATAGAGAGGCCGCCCATGTCGCGCCTGGTGTCACAGCCAGGCGAGGATTGAAACATCATCTCCCGCACGCAATAGAGAGGCCGCCCATGTCGCGCCTGGTGTCACAGCCAGGCGAGGATTGAAACACCGATCCGGCTAGCGCTGGCACCTATCAGGATCGTCGCGCCTGGTGTCACAGCCAGGCGAGGATTGAAACGTCAACGGCGTGCCGCAGACCGCCTGCACCCTGACGTCGCGCCTGGTGTCACAGCCAGGCGAGGATTGAAACGTGACCACCGCGTCCCAGCGCTCATCGGCAATCAGGTCGCGCCTGGTGTCACAGCCAGGCGAGGATTGAAACACGCGACCGGTCAGGTCAATCGCGGCCTCGCGCTGTCGCGCCTGGTGTCACAGCCAGGCGAGGATTGAAACATCGACACGGCAGGGGCGCTGCACGTCTATCAGGCCGTCGCGCCTGGTGTCACAGCCAGGCGAGGATTGAAACGAGGAGTCGCCTGAAGAGATCGAGTATTTTGGTGGTCGCGCCTGGTGTCACAGCCAGGCGAGGATTGAAACGTAAGTGAGTAATCGCAGAAGGGGCCGACGCCCACCGTCGCGCCTGGTGTCACAGCCAGGCGAGGATTGAAACTTGAAAGAGATCTTCCATGTGCTGGGCACTGTTCATCGTATTGAAATAAAAATCGACGAGCTGTTCCTCGCCGGGATACGCGGCGACAAATGCGGTAAGAAATGACGTGTCATTCCAGACATCGGACCGCACAGCCAGATCCACATCCACCGGATCGACTCGGTCGGTGATATAACTGCCATTGATATACAGCAGCGCCGTCGCATCTCTGGACCAAATGAGGGTCGCAGCATGCTGCAAGGCGCGGTTCAAAACCCCATCAGCCCGCCATGCTCTCGTCCGCCGAGAGCCGCTCCATCAGCGCCGTCTTGCGCTCCGCGAAGAGGTGGCGATAGGCGGGCGAATTGATCTCCTCGGTCCACATGATATAGGCGTCTTCGTTGTTGTCGCTGTAATAACGCGGGCGCGTGCTCACGATGTCGAAGCCGTATTTGCGATAGAGCGCTTTGGCCGGCTCGTTGCTGACGCGCACCTCGAGCGTGACCCAGTGCGCGCCAATCTGATAGGCGATGTCGATCAAGCTGACGAGCATCAGCTCGCCCACGCCGCGCCGCCGCGCGTCGGGGTGCGTGGCGATGGTCGTGACGTGCGCCTCGTCGATGACCAGCCACAGGCCGGCGAAGCCTACGATCGACGCCAGCGACGACTCGCTCGCCGCCGTTCGCGGAGTGCCGAATATCGTGAAGGGAAAAGGCCGGCGCGGCGCGACGATCTCGTCACGGGTGTGGTCATTCAAGATCTGCGTGTCGCGCGCGACAATGTAATGCCCATTGGCGTTCTCGGTCAGCTCGCGGCGATAGGCGCTCGGCGGCCACTGCGACGTGGGATAAGCCAGCCGGTCAATCTCCGTGACACGTGGCATGTCGGCCAGGGTCATACGATTCACGATATAACGCACAACGCTCTTCTTCCCTTCATATGAGAGACATCCGACTGTCGCCGCGTCAGCGAGCATCGGGCGCGACCAGTGGATGGCGCGCGCTGGTGGTGATGTTGGGGTGCCGCACATACGCCGGCTCGAGCGCCAGCGGATCGTCGCTTTCGCCCGCCGCGAGCCGTGCCAGCGCGATCTCGCCCAGTCCCACCGCGCGATCGGGTGGTGACAGCGGCTCCGCCAGCCGTACCCGCTCGCCCAGCGCGGTGACGAGCGCCATCCGATGCTCGTCGCTCATCTCGCCCACGATCAGCACCGGCCCAACGGGCGTGACGCCGCGCGCCAGCGCGATCAGCGCATCCGGGGCCAGCACCGCGATGTCGCCGCGCCGCGCCGCCACGTGCCGTGGAACAATAACATCATACCAGCCCTGACCCGCCAGCGTCACGTGATCGAATACCGCCGCGTACAGTTCGCCGCGCCCCGCTTCGAGCACGCCTATCGTGACGCCCGCGCTCGCGCCGCCGGCCTGGGCGATGGCGTCGAGCGTCGTCACGCCCACCAGCGGCACACTCCAGACGAAGGCCAGCGTTTTCGCCGCCGTCACCGCGACCCGCGTGCCGTTGAACGACCCCGGCCCGGTGGCAACGGCGACGGCGCGAATGTCGCCCCTGGCCGCGCCGCTTCCGGACAGCAGCGCGTCGATTGCGCCCAGGATCTCGACGCTGTGCATCTGCCCGATCTGCCAGGCGCGGCGGGCAAGCACGCCACTGGCATCGAAAAGCGCCAGGCTGGCCCAGCTCGTCGAAGTGTCGATGGCGAGCAGCATCACGCGCTCCTTTCCCTCGCCGGCAAGCGCAGCGCGGCCAGCAGCACTCGCGAGCGCTGGCCACGCGCCCGCAGCGCGATCGCGCGCGTCGTGGGGCCGGTGCTGGCGATCGTCGCCCACAGCCAATCGTCGCCCCAGGCGTCGGGCGCGCGCTCAGGCCATTCCACCACAACGACGCCGGGGCCGGCGAAATAGTCGTCAAAGCCGAGCGCCCACATTTCATCGGGATCGCTCAGCCGATAGAGATCGAAGTGAAAGAGCGGCAGCCGTCCGCCGCGATGCTCTTTGAGCAGGGTGAAGGTGGGGCTGTTGATCGTCTCGCTAAGGCCAAGCCCACGCGCGATCCCCTGCGTCAGAGCGGTCTTGCCCGCGCCCAGGTCGCCGGTGAGCAAGATCAGCGCGCCGGGCGGGGCGTGCCGGCCCATCCGCTCACCCAGCGCGCGCGTGCGGGCGGCGCTGGCGGTCGCGGTCCGGCGAATCATGTCGCACGCATCAGGCGTCATCGGCGCGTGTCTCATTCAGCGCGCCGCCGTGGCCAGCGCGGCCACCAGCGCATCACAGATGAATAGGCCGTCCGTGCCGCCCAGAGCGGATTCACAACAGCGCTCCGGATGTGGCATGAGGGCCATGACGTTGCCACGCTCGTTGATGATGCCAGCGATATTGTTGCGCGAGCCGTTGGGGTTCGCCTCAGGCGTCACGGCGCCCTGCGCGTCGCAATAGCGAAAGACGACACCGCCGCGCGCCTCGAGCCGCGCCAGATCGGCGTCGCCGGCGTAATAATTCCCTTCCCCGTGCGCGATTGGAATGCGCAACACCTGGCCGGGGCGGCACGTGCTGGTGAACGGCGTATCCGCTCGCTCGACGCGCAGGTGCACCCACTCGCAGCGAAACGACAGGCTGGCGTTGCGCAGCATAGCGCCCGGCAGCAGCCCCGCCTCGAGCAAGATCTGAAAGCCGTTGCAGCTCCCCAGCACCAGCCCGCCCGCCTCAGCGAAGCGCGCCACCGGCTCCATGATCGGCGAGAAGCGCGCGATGGCCCCCGCGCGCAGATAATCGCCGTGCGCGAAGCCACCGGGGACAATGATCGCGTCGCATCCTTTGAGGTCCGGGTCGTCGTGCCACAGATAGACCGCCTCGTGGCCGAGCACGCGCGTCAATACGTGATGCCAGTCGCGGTCGCTCCACGTGCCGGGGAACACCAGAATGCCGAATTTCATGCCGCCCTCGCTGCTCGTCTGTAACGTCTGTCGCGCCACACGTCATCTCCCCCACAGTATATAACGACGGACGGGGGCAATGCGGATCACGAAGTGGCGGACGACAGGGAATCGATCCCACCGAAGCAATCATCCTGAGCACCAGATCCGCCTGGCGAGGCCGCCGGGGAAAGATTGATAGTATCTTGCCCCGGCTCGAAAAACAGAGCCGCTCCGGGCTGCTGTCGGGGATGAGTGCTGGCCCCGTCACACATGCCTGCCTGAATCCAGGGGCACCGAGCGAAAGTCCTAACAATGTAACCCAGACATGGGCGCGGCGAACGCTGGCGGATGGAAGCCGCGCCTGGGTTCACGAAGCCGCGGCTTCAGCCACCTGGAACGACCTCTTCTTTGCGCCAGACAGCGCGCACAGCGGCGAGCACCTGTTCGACGCTGATGGTCGCCAGGCGATCGTCGGACTGCTGGCGCAGCAACGTGAGCGGCGGCACGGTTCCGATGTAAAAACCGGCTGGCGCGAGCTGGCCACCGGGCAGCACCACCTGCACTCGTCGCGGGTCTGAGGGGCGCGGCCCGAATTGCGCCAGGTTGCTGACGCCGTAGATCATCACGCAGGCGACATCGAGAGCGACCGCCGCGTGCGCCAGGCCGGTGTCGTTGGCGACACACAGCGACACGCTCGCCATCATGGCGACGCTCTCGCGAATGGTGGTTTGACCGGCGAGCGAGATCGCGCGTCCCCCGGTGACGCGAGCGATCGTCGCGGCCAGATCCACGTCGTCAGGGCCGCCAAACACGACCACCTGAGCATCGTCCTCTTGGATGAGATGAGCGGCCAGCTCGCCAAAGCGCTCGGCTGGCCACCTCTTGCGCCCGCCAAAGCCCAACGCGCCGGGTAGGAAGGCCACCACCGGGCGGCCACTCCGCCAATCGACACCCATCGCCGCCAATCGCGCCCGCGCCGCCGCGTGCTCGTCAGCGCTCACGTGCCAGCGCGGAACGTGATCCGCCGGCCCTCTGGGCGCAACATCGAGCTGTGCCATGACCCGCCAATAGTGCTCGACCGCGTGGCGCGTGCGATAGCCGGGGTCCAGCGCGCTGCCCCACACCCAAAACACGAAAGGCAGACGCTGCCAATATTGACGTGGAATCCCGCTCAGCAGCCCGACGCAATTGCTCCCCGTCGAAAAGCTCACCAGCATGTCGAATCTGCGCGGGACGATCTCTTGGAGCGTGAGATCGAGCCGCGTCAACGAGTTATGCTCCGTCGTGTCGTCATAGACGATCAGGTCGTCGATGTCGGGATTCATGGCGATGAGCGGCGCGCGCGCCGCCGTCACCAGCGCCGTCAGCCGCGCGTGTGGAAAGCGCCGGCGCAAGCCCGCGACCGCTGGCTGGCTAAAGATCACGTCGCCGATCGGCATGATCAGCCCGGCGAGAATCGATCCTGGCTCATAATCGTGCGCGCCGCGAGCGCGGTGCCCGTGTGCCATAGCGCCTCACTTGGGCAGGCGCGACGGCACGTTGGGGCGATGTCGGCCAGTCGCGCGTCCGGAAATGGTGCCGCCGCCGTTCGGCTTGTCTTTCAGCGACGGGGGCAAGGGATTGCTCTTGGTCCCATTATGACTAGTACCGTTGCGTGACGCCGCCGGGCGCTTAATGGGTCCACTGGTCTTGGCAATCTCGTCAGCCGAAGACCGCTTCACGTGCGCGTCACCCAGATAGACGCTGCCCAGGCCTGACACGACCACGAAGGCAGCCAGCAGACCGAGCGCGACAGGCAGAGTCAGACGGTCCGCCGCGATGCCCACGAGTGGAATAATCGGGATCTGCGCGCCGTTCAACAGCATCGTTTGCAAAGCGAGCACGCGGCCTTTGACCCAATCAGGCGACCGCTGTTGCATGACCGTCTGGGCGGGGAGCGTGATGAGATCAAGACCCAGGCCGATGCCGAACGTCAGGAAAATCATCACGGCCACATACGCCGGGGTAATGGTGAATGTGTTGTGGCCGCCCGACGCGATGAGCCACGTGATCGAAAGCAACAGGGTGCACGAGCTGACGCCGACGACTCCCAGCGCCACCGCCATTTGCGGCTTGATACGATCGATGATGCGGGGCATGAAGACTGATCCGCTGACCAGCCCAACGCCCGCCGGCACGAATACGATGGCGGCCTTGTCAGGCGAGAGCAGGAAAAAGTTCTTCACGAAAAGCGGCGCGATGACCGAGACGACCGAGATGACCACGCCGCCCAGGGTCAGCTGCAACACCGAGACCAACAGCCGGCTGTCGCGGCGCACGAAATTCCACGCCTCCATCACGCCTCTGAGCATACCCGACAGACGGCGACCCACATAGACGGTTTGGGGCGGCGCAGTGCCGACGAACCGCTGGTGCGGAATGGTCGCGATCAAGAGCGCGCACACGATGTACATGATGCCGATGAAAAGGAAGAGATCGTGTGGCTGCGTGAGGGTGATCGGCGCGTGCATCGGGAAGGGGATATTGAACCGTGGCCCAAAGAGGTAAATCAGCGGGCCGATGATGACGAAGCCGAGCGCCTGCGAGATCGAGAAGGTGATGTTGAAGAGCGAGAGTGCCGGCACGAGGTCACGCTCGCCGACCAGGAGCGGGATCGACGCGCCCTCGGCGGGACCGAAGAATTGCCCGATGATCGAAATCACAAAGGTCAGCAGATAGATCGGTTTTGAATCGTTTTTGTCGAGGAGCAGCACCGCGACGAAGCCAAACGCCGCCAGCGCTCGCAGGGCATTGCTCACCCATAGCACGGCGCGCTTGTCAAAGCGATCGACTAATACGCCGGCGGGCACGCCAAAGATGAGCGCCGGCAGGCTAAAGGCGATGACGACGCCACCGACCTCCGTCACCGATCCGCTTTGCGCCAGCAAGATGATCGATCCGTAGTTCGTCGCGTTTTGGATCGTTTGCGAGATGAGCTGCGCCAGCCACAATCGCTGGAAGTGGCGGTTGCGCAGCACGGAGCCGAACCCCGCCGATCGTGGGTGCGTGAGAGAGCGTGCCATCGGAAAATGCTATGCCTCCTCGGTGTCACGCTCGGTCGTCGCCGCTGGCGGGGCGCCGTGAGCAAGAATCTTTTTGATGCGCCGCTCAGCCTCCGCGCGCGGCAGCATGATGCGCCGGCCACATCCGTCACACACCAGGCCGATATCCGCGCCCACGCGCACGATATGCCAATCGGTGCTGCCGCAAGGATGTGGCTTGCGCAAGCGAACCTGATCGTGAACGGCGAGCGGCATCGGCTTCATTATCGCCCCTCCAATGGCGGGTGCTGTCGCACGTCAGCATCGTGGCGACGCGCGCCATACAGATCGTGCGCGGCGATGTAGTCGGCGACCGCGTCGGGCACCAGATAGCGGATGGGCAAGCCGTCGAGCACGCGGCTGCGCACCAGTGTGGATGTCACGCCGATGTGCGGCGCGTGGACGACGCGAATTTTGGCGCTTACGCCAGGAAGTTCTCGCTCAAATGATGCCAGACTCTCCTGATTCAGATCATAGCCAGGGCGATCGACCGCGACAATGCCCGCGACCTGCCGCGCAATGCCAGCGGCGTCGTGCCAGCCAGGCAGGTCAAGCACCCGATCGCCGCCCACTATGAGCCACACATCAAGTGATGGATCGCTCGCGGCGAGCAGATACGTGAGCGTATCGACCGTGTAGCTAGGCCCGGGGCGATCCACCTCGACGGTCGAGAGTGCGAAGCGCGTGTCACCGGCGATGGCGGCACGTACCATCGCTACGCGATGCGCGGCGGCGGCGAGGCTGTCGGGCGGCTTATCGGGCGGCTGGCCGGAAGGAATGAAGAGCACCTCGTCTAAGCGCAGGCACGCGGCAGCTTCTTGGGCCACGACAAGATGACCCAGATGTGGAGGATTAAAGGCGCCGCCAAAGATCCCCACCTGTCGTCGCGCGCTGTGTTGTGCTGCCACGCCGTGCCTCTCGCGGATTGTGCACTCTGCAGTGTCGTTTCCCGCTGTAGCTGCCCACTGTGCGGCTGGGTAGCGAAAGTGTCTCTTGTTAACAATAACCTGCACGGTGGCGCTGGCGCCAATGGCATGCGCTCTGGCTCGTGCAGTTCCGCGCCCAGAGCGAGCCACCACGGAAGCCTGTACAGCAGTATAACATACTCTGCTTAGAAAGAAAGCGGCAAAAGGGTGAAGATAGAGCGTCGCACGCGCCTCGCGGCTGGTTGATCGTTTGCCCTCGCTTGTGCCCCATGTGGTGCGACGTGCGTTGCTCACACATTGGCGTGGCAACGCTGTCTCCTCTCGACAAGCGTGCACGAGGGTGCTATGCTGCCCCTGTCCTTTTGATCATCTGTGACCGTGAGAGGAGAAGATGCGCAATGGCAACCATGACAGCCGCTCCGCCGACCTTGAAAAAGACATTGAAGAAAGCAGTGGGTAATGAGTCAAAACCTCCCAACAGCATTCTCTCTCGCTTCTATATGATTCTGGCGTTGATCATCATCGGGGGAGTGAGCTTGACAGGCCTCACCGCTCTCATATCACATTCTCTCGCTGTTGGACCTGATATTGTATCAACTCTAGGAATCAACCCGGCGGCACTCTCGACCTTCAGCTATAGCAGCTTGTTTCTCTTTCTGACTCTCTTGCCAATCTCTATCGTGGCCCGACTCATGGCGACTGACCCTCCCGTCCCGCCGGCTTACCCGAAAATTACTATGGGCAAACACGTCGAAGGAGAGCTTGATTTCAACAAAATCCTGGAGCAGGAATTCGAGTACGCTAGCGATACAGCTGCTCAGGCGATGGAACACCGCATGACTATCGTCAACTTTTTTCTGATCGTCGTCGGCGGCGCTGGATCAGTTATCGGTGGCATTCTCGCGGCGAATTCCAACGCTATCGGTCCGCATAACAATCCGCTGTTCGTTGCCACCATCGCATTGTTATGGATGGTCTTTATGATCGGCTGGCTGTCGCTTTTCAAGCTCTTGCGATTGCGTCAGGCCTGGTACGAAAGCGTGACGGCAATGGGATACATTAAGGAATTCTATATTTACAACAGCAAAGTGGATTCCCCTGAGCTGCTTTATCAAGCGTTCTTCTTTAATCCGCGCAAGCCGCCAGCTCCTTTTAAACCCTGGAATGTCTTTCATTTCTCGGCCATTCTCGTCGCTTTGCTCGACTCTGGCGCACTCTTCGGCGGCTACCTGTTGCTGGGACTTTTCCTGCGAGCCACAGGCCCATTTGTCATTGCTGGATTGGTGTTAGCGGCTGTGGCATTTTTCGCACACACGTGGGTCTATGACATCGTGCTCAAACCCAAGCCAGGGTGGCAGCAGCGCGCCGCTCTGCGTACCCAAGAAGCCGCCAGAGTGGTGAAGATACAACCGGCCAGCGCGATGGGAGGAAATATGTCGCCACGCAACACAGTTGTCTCAACGAAGCAGATTTTTACGGGCAAGCTGATTAACGTGCGCGTCGATGACATTCGCTTGCCCGACGGGCAGCCGGGCGTGCGCGAGATCGTGGAGCACAAGCCGGCGGTCGTCATCGTCGCCTATCTGGAAGATTCGGACGAGTTTCTCTTCGTCGAGCAATATCGCGACGCGCTCGGCCAGTACTTGCTCGAAGTCCCCGCCGGCATGATCGACCCCAACGAGCAGCCGATCCAGACGGCGCGCCGCGAGCTGCGCGAAGAGACGGGCTATGAAGCGGGCGAGATGGCCCAGTTAGGGGAATATTACACCTCGCCGGGCTTTACCGACGAGCGCCACACGCTCTTTGTGGCGACGAAGCTGACAAAATTGTCCGGGATACAGGATACCAACGAGATCAGCGCGATCCGCCTGGTGCGCCGTGACGACGCCATGAGCATGATCGAGCAGGGCGCGCTGAAAGACGGCAAGAGCATATTGGGCATTCTGTGGGGCATGCGCTACCTGTCGAAGAAGGTTTAGCCCACTGGCAGCGCCAGCGCGGGCGCCACGTCGAGCGACAGCGGCGAGCGCTCGCCTCGCGCGATATGGAAATAGGCCGCGCCGGCGATCATCGCTGCGTTGTCGGTGCACAGCGCCAGCGAGGGGAAGCGCAGCGGCACATTGATGCGCGCCAGATCGCGCCGCAGCCGCTCGCGCAGCGGGCGATTGGCCGCCACACCCCCCGCCAGCGCGACGGCGGCCACCTGTTCAGCCTTGGCGGCGGCGACCGTCTTCGTCGCCAGCACGTCCACCACCGCCTCTTGAAACGCGGCGGCAATCGCCGGCACCGGCACGTCGCGCGCTCCCGCGCGGACCTGGGCGACGAGATGCGCCACCGCCGTCTTGACGCCCGAAAAGCTGAAATCATGCGTGCCTCGCAGCCAGGCACGTGGCAGCTTGAGCGGCAACGGCTGCCCCGCCGGCCACTCCGCCGCCGCGCGCTCGATCGCCGGACCACCGGGATAGCTCAGCCCCAGGAGCCGCGCCACCTTGTCGAACGCCTCGCCAGCGGCGTCGTCGCGTGTCTGGCCGAGCAAGCGATAGGCTCCGTGCGCGCGAATCACGATCAGCTCGCTGTGCGCTCCCGACACCAACAGGCTCAGCAGCGGGAAAGGCGGATCGTCGCCCGCTTCACCCATCGGGCGCAGCCAGTTAGCATAGATGTGCGCCTCTAGATGATTCACGCCGTAAAACGGCAGGTCGCGAGCATAGGCGATCGTCTTGGCCGCCGTCAGCCCCACCAGCAACGGACCGGCCAGACCGGGGCCACACGTCGCGGCTACGGCGTCGATGTCGCCCCAGCCGGCGCCAGCCTGCGACAGAGCGAGATCAACCACCGGCAAAATGGCGACGAGCTGCTGGCGCGCCGCCACTTCGGGCACGACACCGCCATAGCGCGCGTGCACCTCGGCTTGCGAAGCCAGCGCGTTGGATGCGATCCACCGACCGTCGCGGACAAGCGCCGCGCCCGTCTCGTCGCACGAGCTTTCGATGCCGAGAATGAGCATACTGCTTCCGCGCCTCGCTTTGTCGTCAGATACCCTCAGTGTATCATCCAGAGGTCCCGATTCCTATTGAGAGAGCGGAGCAGAGATGTGTTTGCGCGGATTCACCATGACGCCGGAATCCGCGCAATTTGTTCAAAGGAACACGCGGCGGCGCTCACGAAACAGTGAACGTCAGCGAGATCAGCTGCGTCGTCGTCCCGGCGTACAGATTCGCCTGGGTGGTCGCGTAGTTGAGCACGAGACGATACGTCCCGGAGGGGTACCCACCATGCGCGCCCGAGGCGCTGATCGTCGCGGTATACGTCGCCCCTGGCAAGATGGCGACGGCTCTCGCGGGGCGCTCGATCGGGCAGCGCGCGAGAGTGGTTCCCTGCCAGGTCGAGCTGACCTGTACTTGCAATTGCACGATGCCGCAACCGGCCAGGGTGTCCTCGGCATAGATCGTCACGTTGGTGTTATTCGTGACAGTCACTTTTGGCGAAGGATTCGCGGGATAGCTTGTCTGGTCGGTCGTGACAGTCACGGGACCGGATGTCGTGGCCGCGTCGCGAGCAAAGTTCCACACATCGGGTGTGCCGATGCCCGACGCCAGATCATAGCCCGAAGTCGCCGGATAGTACAGGTTGTTGCCACTGGTGATGTCATGAAAGGAGCTATGAGGCTGTGACGTGTTGAATAGGTGATAGATCGTGGCGCTGGCGCTGCCCAGCGTGGGCTGACTCTGGCCGGAAAGGTATTGATTGATATCGGCCGCGACAGCCGTCCACAGTGGCGCGGCGGCGCTGGTGCCGCCGATCTCGAACCAGCCGGTGCAACCGGCCACGCCCACTGTGCAATACATCGAGTACCCAGTGTTGGGGTCCGCGTCCGCCGACACGTCGGGCACTTCACGCATGCCGTTCGAGTACGAATTGCTGACGCCGGGGCCGGTCTGATAGCTCGGCTGGCTGAAATACGTGCTCAGACCACCGCCGCCGCCCTCGCCTTTCGCCGAGCCGTTGCCGGTGCACGACGAGCACGACCACACCGTCTCGCTCGAATACGTGCCGCCCGATCCGGTGTTCAATGAGGTGCCGCCGACGCCGACCACGTTCGGGTCGTCCGCCGGGGAATCGACGCCCAGATTGGTGTCACCGCAGTCATAGGCGCCTGAGTCGCCAGCGGCGGCAAAGATCGCCTGGCCTTGCGCCGCCGCCTGCTGAAAAATGGTGTCCAGCGCGGCCAGCTCGCTGGCGCCCGATTGTGCTTCGCACAAACCCCAGCTGGTACTAGCTACTTTAGCGGTGTCGTCGGTGACAATCTTGTTATAGGTGTCGTTCACGCCCTGGTCAGTATTCGGACCAATGTAGATCAATTGGTTGGCGCCTGGCGCGAAGGCCGAGACATCTTCCATATCCAGCTCGACCTCGATGGCGCCCGCGCCGGCGGTGTTGGTCGCGCCATCCACCAGCACGTTGGAATATTTGGCCGAGCCGAGGCTGTAGTAGCTCAGATAGGTATTGACATCGGCGGGAATGTAGCCGTCCAGCTCGAAGATGGCGACCGTCTGACCTGAGCCGTTGTCGCCGCTGATCAGCGAACCCATGTCATACGCCGTGCGCAGCTCATTGGGCGTATAGCCGCCGCCGGGGCCGCTCCCATTGCGCGGGCCTTTAGTATGTCGCAGATCCAGAGGATGATACACGGCCACGTCATCCATCCCGCCGACAGAGAGGATCGTCCCCCCCAGCGTAGCGGGCACGGAAGGATCGTTCGCGGGCGCAAAGACGACACGGCCAGCCAGAGCATAGTCATTGATGACTACGTCAAACGCGCGCTCAACGGTTGCCGCCGATCCGGAAGCGTCAATCAGCAGGTGATTGGGGGCGACGGCGCCCACGCGCAAGCCCTGGCTGCGTAAATAGGCGACCACCTTGGTGACGGTCGTCGTGGTGGGACCGAACTCCGCCGTGTACTCAGCCGGAGTGACGTATTGATGATAGGAGAGAGAATGAGGATTGTTTTGCGCGGCAATCAGCGCGCTCAGCTCGCTCTGGTTGCGTGGCGGGAGCGCGATGGAAAGATTCAGCTCTCGACTGCTGTTCGTGCGCCCAAGGACGCGGGCGCCGCGCAGCTGAGGAGCGATGGCCCCATGAATAGCGGAACGGGTGGAGATGACGCCAGAGTGAAGTCCGGTGGCCTGCGTGCCGTTGAAGGCCGCAAAAGCACCAGCGAGGATGACGATCGCGATGAGGCCACCGATACTGATACGCAGAATCGCTGAACGGCGCATGAAACACAACCTCTTTCACAGCCTGGATGACGACTACCCCCGTCTGGACACCGCCAGCCCCATCTACCCTCTGCGGATTGTGCGGCCATCGACGATGCTTAAAGCATGGATGCACTCCATTATAGCGAGCGATACCTGGCTGTCAATATGCTTTTCAGGTCCTCTCCACTCCGATTGCCTCCATTTCCCAACCTTGACTCTGTGCGCTGAGCGCTGGCGATTGAAATCGCGCCTCTGGACCTGCGGAGGGGATCCACAATGAAACTTTTGGTCTTCACCACGGCTCTCAATAGAGAAAGTTAGCAATACGGCGACACGCAAAGGGGACGTGATGAACAAGGCGATCAGACTGGCTATCGTGACGGCAAGCTCCACAGCAGCCCTGGGAATGGCGGTGGGCGGATCGTTCTTATTGCTCGCTGATCGATTCGTGCGCCAGCTGACGCGCCCCCACGAGATCATCCCCGACGACGCGCCAACCTGGGCGGGCTGGAAATTTCCCGACTCTGAGCCACCGCCGCCCCTGGCACTCCAGCGCGCGATCGTCTTTCACGCCGCCGACGGCGCGCGCATTCAAGGCGAGTTTTGGGCACAGCCCGCGCCTGCGCCGACCATCATCATCAGTCACGGATTTCGCTTGCCGCGCGCCAAATTTCGCTCGGTCGCCGCTCTCGAATATAGTTATGGATGCAACATCTTGCTCTTCGATTATCGCGGTCACGGAGAGAGCGCGGCGATCCCCACGACCGGTGGCAATGCTGAGGTGCGCGATTTGCTCGCGGCCATCAAGATCGCCGCCAGCCAGCCAGAGACGCTGCCAGGGAGCATCTTCATTCACGGCTTTTCGATGGGGGCGGCGGTTGCGCTGTTGCTGCCCCCGCAGCCTGAAGTGGCCGGCATCATCGCCGACAGCCCGTATGCACGCCTGGATGAGATGCTGCGGCGCATCATCACCTGGCAGCTACACACCAACAGCGTGGCGTGGCCGCGTGGCTTGCGCCCGCTCAAAAAGCTTTTCCCGATGACGAGCGCGGGGGTGATCACGGGCGCGCGGCTGCTGTTCCACCTGCGCTTTCACCACGCGCTCTCAGCCCGACCGGAAGCTCGGCTGCGCGCGGGCCTGCGTGGCACGACGGGTGCGCACCCACCGCTCTTGCTGATGCACGCGCGCGGCGATCCGCTGATTCCATTTGCCCACGCTGAGCGCATAGCCGTTGCCGCCCGCGTGGCTGGGATTCCAGTCGAGACGTATTTTGTCGATAGCGCCGTGCATTGCGGGGCGTATGGAGCCGATCCCGCGCTCTATTGCGCGCACCTCAAGGCGTTTGTGGAGCGCAACCATCCCGATCTGAGCGCGCGTAAAACCGGCCCCCGTCGGGAGCCGGTCGATTATCGAGCATGAGAGAGGGGCCTAGCGGTGGGGGGGCGCGGCTCGCACAGGCGGCGGCCCGGGGGCGCAGTGGCGGGAAGGCGGTTTGATG
>VFSW01006643.1_pt1 | contig 16967 bp, 16 predicted proteins | sample 5358111 | NCBI WGS metagenome assembly VFSW01 (sample SAMN11554181, study PRJNA540505) | mine drainage metagenome | isolation source: sediment from site ElyBrook_90M | place: USA: Ely Copper Mine, Vershire, VT | collected 2017
CCTTACTGGGGTCTGTACCTGCATTCCATCGGTTTCGGTCCCGGCGCCATCGGCAGCATCATGGCATTGCTCATTTCTTCACGTATCGTGGCGCCGCTGGTGTGGGGCTGGCTTGCCGATCACCGGGAGCAGCGCATGATATTCGTGCGTCTGGCCTCATTGCTCGCGCTCGTCGCTTTCGCGGGTGCTTACCTGGCGAGAAATTTTTGGTCGCTCGCAGCCGTGATGTTCGTGTTCGGTTTCTTCTGGAACGCCTCGCTGCCGCTGCTCGAGGCGACAACCATGGGCCATCTCGGTGCGGATCCCGGTGCCTATGGACGGGTGAGGTTATGGGGTTCGGTCGGCTTCATCGCGAGCGTCCTGGCGCTGGGTGCCCTCATTGATCGCAATGGCCCATGGCTGGTGTTGCCGGCGTTGTCGCTGCTGATGTCCGGGATATTGGTGATGGCCATGATGCTGCCCGAGGCCGAGGTGCGTGGCCACCTCGGCCATCCCGGACCGCTGCGCCAGGCGCTGTTGCGCCGTGAAGTTTTCGCCTTCCTGCTCGCGTGTTTCCTGATGCAGGTGAGCCACGGACCTTACTACACCTTCTACTCGCTGTACCTGGCCGGATACGGCTATTCGAAGAGCATGATCGGTGCGCTGTGGGCGTTTGCGGTGCTGTGCGAGATTGGTGTCTTTCTCTCCATGCGTCGATTGCTGGCGCGGGTCGCATTGCGCCCGGTCCTGCTTGCGAGCTTCGCACTTGCTGCGCTGCGCTGGCTACTGATCGGCTATTTCCCGAGCCACCTCGGTGTCCTGGTATTCGCCCAAGTGCTCCACGCTGCGACTTTCGGAGCGTTTCATGCTGCCGCGATGCAACTGATCTACAGATTTTTCACCGGACGTCATCAGCATCGCGGCCAGGCGATCTATGGCAGCGCAAGTATCGGGCTGGGTGGGGTCGTGGGAAGCTTCTATGCCGGACGCGCCTGGACGGCGCTTGGCCCGACGGTAACCTTCACGCTCGCCGCAGTCGCTGCCGGCCTGGCATTCCTGGTCACCTTGCTGCTGCTGAAGCCGCAGACGTTGCGGTAAGTGCCGTCACGGCTGCCTGCACCACAGCCTGCCGGCGCCGGACTCAGGCGAGCGATTTCATGCGTCGGCGTACCGCATCGAGTCTGACGAGTTCGCCGCGCCGCTGCGCCACCACCTCCGGTGCATTGGCGGCAATCGCCGCGACCGGATGTGTATCGAAGATCTTGGCAACGGCGGCACACAGTTCTTCCATGAACCGGTAGATATCAACGTCGGTGCGGTTGGAGCCGAGCAAACCAGCGCGGATCGGACCAAGTGCCTCAAACGTTGGCTGCGCCGCGACCGGGTCAGTGAGGCGGCAGCAGCTGTTGTGCTCGTAGATTGCGCACACGATACCGGCGGCAAGTTCGTAGTGCAGCGCGCTCGAATCAACAAGCGTCCGGACATTGTGCGAGGTGGCGTTCAGCGGAAGCTGATGCTGGCCGATGCGTGTTGTGAGCTGCTCGATGAGCTGCAGAAAATTCATTATCCGGTTGCTCGAATTGCCTCGATAATCGCCGTAGCTGCGTTCGACAAAGTGCGGGCCGCATGAGTCACCACCCCGAGTTCGCGCACTATATTGACCCCCTCAATCTGGACCACTTTGAGTTCGCCGTCAATTAACGTATGCGGCAGCGCGCTCCAGCCCAGGCCGATCGACACGAGCATCTTGATCAGTTCCAGGTAATTGGTCTCAAGGCTTATGTGCAGTTGCCGGCGCACAGGTGCCAGTGCCGCGAGAACGATCTCGCGCGTGGTGGCGCCCGGCACCGGTAGGATGACCGGATATTCGGCCAGCGTCTGCAGGCGCAGCTGCCTGGCGGCAGCCAACGGGTGGGCGGCTGCGACTACGATTTCGAGTGGATCGTCCCAGACCTTTTCCCGCTGCAGCCGCGGGTATGCGCCGTGTGGGAGCGTGACCACTGCCAAATCGAGCTCACCCTGTTCAACGGCATGGCAGGCCGCTTCTGAATCCATGAACCGAAGGTCGAGCTGGACTCCCGGATGGGCAGTATAGAATTGCTTGAGCGCGCGCGGCAGGCGGTGCAGACCGACGTGGTAGCTGGTTCCAAGCCGCAGTGGCCCGGTGATTTCAAGGGACAAAGCGGCGATGCGGCGCTTCGCTTCATCCACCCCGTTCAGAATCGATCGCGCCTGAGGCAGCAGTGCGGTGCCAGCCGGAGCCAGTTGAACCCTCCGCCCAACACGGTCAAAAAGCTTTGCGCCAAGTTCCGCTTCGAGTGCCGCAATGCGCTTGCTGACAGCCGGCTGGGTGATAAAGTTTCGTTCCGCGGCGCGCGAAAAGGAACCGTATTCGGCTACGGCCAGAAAGGTCTGCAGGTCGTCGATATCCATAACTTATAGTAATCGGAATCATGATAAATATGATTTTGCGTTATTTATAGCCGACTCCTAGAATAGACTCAAGATCCCGGCAGACGCGAGCGTACAGCCATGAACGGAAAGACACTATACGACAAACTTTGGGAAGCCCACGTGGTGCGGTCAAACCCGGACGGCACCGCCCTGATCTATATTGACCGCCATCTCGTGCACGAGGTTACGAGTCCGCAGGCCTTTGAGGGCTTGCGCCTCGCGGGCCGCGTACCGTGGCGCATCGACGCCAATCTTGCCACTGCCGACCACAATGTCCCAACGACTGGCCGGCGTCAGGGCATCACGGATCCGGTGTCGCGCCTGCAGGTCGAGACCCTCGACCAGAACTGCCTGGACTTCGGCATCACCGAATTCGCAATGAACGACCCACGCCAGGGCATCGTCCACGTCATTGGTCCGGAGCAGGGCGCCACTCTGCCCGGCATGACGGTAGTGTGCGGCGATTCCCACACCTCAACGCATGGTGCTTTCGGTGCGCTTGCATTCGGGATCGGGACCTCCGAGGTGGAGCATGTGCTGGCAACGCAGTGCCTGCTGATGAAAAAGGCGAAGAACATGCGGGTGCGCGTCGATGGCGAAATTCCGTTCGGCGTCACTGCCAAAGACATCGTGCTTGCTGTCATCGGTCACATCGGCACCGCCGGTGGCACCGGGTACGCGATAGAATTTGCTGGCTCCGCGATTCGGTCGCTATCCATGGAAGGCCGCATGACGGTGTGCAATATGGCGATTGAGGCCGGTGCGCGTGCCGGGCTGATCGCGGTCGACGACAAGACCGTCGACTATTTCCACGGTCGCCCGTACGCGCCGTCCGAGCAACAGTGGGACCGGGCGCAGACCGTCTGGCGCAGTCTGCACAGCGACGAGGATGCCGTGTTCGACCGTGAGATTGGCGTCAATGCAGGAACGATCCCGCCCCAGGTGACTTGGGGCACGTCACCAGAGATGGTCGTAGCGATCGATGATCGGGTCCCGGATCCAGCACGCGAGGCGGATGCGACGCGGCGTGCGAGCATGCGTGGCGCGCTTGAGTATATGGGCCTTGTACCGGGAACCCCTATGCACGATATCGCGATCGATAAGGTGTTCATCGGCTCATGTACCAACTCGCGCATCGAGGACCTGCGCGCTGCTGCCGCGGTGGTCAAAGGCCGGCGGATTGCGCGCAACGTCAAGCTCGCTATGGTGGTCCCTGGCTCCGGCTTGGTAAAAGCCCAGGCCGAACGCGAGGGCCTCGACAAGGTGTTTACCGGTGCTGGGTTTGAATGGCGCGAGCCGGGCTGCTCCATGTGTTTGGCGATGAACGCCGACCACCTGGAGCCGGGAGAACGCTGCGCTTCCACGTCGAACCGCAACTTCGAGGGTCGTCAGGGTGCCGGTGGACGCACGCATCTCGTCAGCCCGGCCATGGCTGCGGCCGCGGGGATCGCCGGGCATTTTGTGGACGTGCGTAATTGGCGCTGACCATTGGCAGATTTTCACAGGTGATCCCGGCGACATCCGCCTGATCTCTGAAATACAGTATGGAGTCATTATGCAGAAATTCACGACATTGACCGGTATCGCGGCACCCATGGACCGTGCGAATGTGGATACCGACGCGATCATTCCGAAGCAGTATCTGAAGTCGATCAAGCGCAGTGGTTTTGGTCCGAACCTGTTCGACTCCTGGCGCTACCTGGATCACGGCGAACCCGGCATGGATCACAGCCGGCGTGCGCTCAATCCGGACTTCGTGCTGAACCAGCCACGCTATGCCGGCGCTAGCGTCCTGCTTGCGCGTGTCAACTTCGGTTGCGGCTCCTCGCGCGAGCATGCTCCCTGGGCCCTGATGGACTACGGCTTCCGCGTCATCATTGCTCCGAGCTATGCGGACATTTTCTACCAGAACTGCCTAAAGAACGGCTTGTTGCCGGTTGTCCTGGATGAAGATATGGTGCAGCGCCTGTTCGAGGAGGTCTATGCGCAGGAGGGCTACCGGCTCAGCGTTGATCTCGGGATGCAGACGATCACTACGCCTTCAGGACGGAACATTCACTTTGACATCGATCCATTTCGCAAGCACTGTCTTATCAATGGCCTCGATGAGATCGCCTTGACCCTAGAGCATGTAGACGAGATCCGGGCATACGAAGCGCAGCGCCGGAAGGAAGCCCCGTGGCTGTTCCACGAGGCACGATCGTAGGCGCCGCGGCGAAATCACAGATCCAGTGCTGTGGCAGATGGGGCGTGCTGCGCGCCGATCCTGCCGCGGATACCGGTTTTAGCCCTGTCCGCGAAAATTCAAGCGGGTCTGATAAAACGGTTCATTGCATAATCTGACGGAGTCGATCGATGAGTCACAAAGTGCTGGTCCTTCCAGGGGACGGTATCGGACCGGAGATCATGGCCGAGGCGGTGAAAGTGCTGGAATCCCTGCGCTCCGACGGCCTGGATATAGAGCTCGAGCATGGGCTTGTTGGCGGCGCCGCGCATGATGCTTCCGGTACGCCGTTGCCTGAAAACACGCTGCGTCTGGCGCGTGCAGCCGACGCAGTGCTGCTTGGTGCCGTTGGAGGGCCAAGATGGGAGTCATTGAACATCGCGCTGCGGCCGGAAAAGGGGCTGCTCGGTCTGCGCTCAGAACTGGGTCTGTTCGCGAATCTACGTCCGGCGCTGCTGTATCCGCAGCTGGCTTCGGCTTCCAGCCTGAAGGCGGAAGTTGTCGCGGGGCTCGACCTGATGATCGTACGCGAGCTCACCGGCGGTATTTACTTTGGCCAGCCACGCGGCGTGAGGGTGCTTGCCGATGGTCAGCGTGAGGGCTTCAACACCCTCGTCTACAGCGAATCGGAGATCAGGCGCATTGCGCGGGTGGCGTTCGATATCGCGATGAAGCGTGGCCGGCGTGTCTGCTCGGTGGACAAAGCCAATGTGCTCGAGTGCACCGAGCTGTGGCGGGAAGTCGTCAGCATGGTGGCTAAGGACTATCCGCAGGTCAGCCTCACGCATATGTACGTGGATAATGCGGCCATGCAGCTAGTGCGTGCTCCCAAGCAGTTCGACGTGATCGTTACTACGAACATGTTCGGAGATATCCTGTCCGACGAGGCGGCGATGCTGACCGGATCGATCGGCATGTTGCCTTCGGCATCGGTTGATGCGGCGCACAAGGGCATGTACGAGCCGATCCATGGGTCCGCCCCCGATATCGCCGGCAAGGGGATCGCCAATCCTCTGGGCACGATCCTGTCTGTGGCAATGATGCTGCGCTACACTCTCGACCAACCGGACCTGGCGCTGCGCGTCGAACGCGCGGTCGAGGCGGTGCTGAGTCAGGGCTTGCGTACGGCGGATATCCACACTAACGGTTGCTCCCGGGTCGGTACGGCGCAGATGGGCGCGGCCGTGGTGGCAGCATTGCACGGGTGAGGCCTGCGGCCCGCAAGTCTTGAAGGTGGACGTCCCTTTCGGGGCGAATCCGGCTTTCGGACGATTGACGTCTTGGCGAAGGCGGCCGCTTTACTGGTTGTTCGACGGTGGTACCACCTCCGGAAGGAAAATCGTGAAGACCTCGGTTGTCTCCGCTCCCAGGTGGGTGCGCTTCTTCATTAAAGATCCCGGTATCGTTTATATTACCGACTTTTAAGCAATTAAGATCCCGGAAGATGGGGCGGATTGTCATAGAAGCGGTTCAGTTTGCAGAGGCGATTTATGAAGCGGGTAGGAATGGTTGGTTGGCGCGGCATGGTTGGTTCGGTGCTGATGCAGCGCATGCGCACCGAAGGCGATTTCGCGCTGATCGAACCGGTGTTTTTCACGACGTCCCAAGTCGGCGGGGCAGGGCCGGCAATAGGAAAGGAGGTTCCAGCGCTCAAGGATGCGCGCGATATCAGCGCGCTCAAGGCTATGGACATCGTAATCTCCTGTCAGGGCGGCGATTACACAGGTGATGTCTTTCCCAAACTGCGGGCCGCAGGCTGGAAAGGATACTGGATCGACGCCGCGTCTACCCTGCGCATGGATCGGGACAGCGTGATTGTCCTCGATCCTGTCAACCACGAGGTGATCAGCGCGGCGCTGGACAAGGGGATACGGAACTACATTGGCGGCAATTGCACCGTCAGCCTGATGCTCATGGCATTGGGCGCCCTGTTCCAGCGGGGTTTGGTTGAGTGGATGTCGGTGATGACCTACCAGGCTGCCTCCGGCGCCGGCGCGCAGAGCATGCGCGAGCTGCTCAGGCAGATGGGATCGGTTCATCAGTCTGTACTGTCTCTGCTGGACGATCCGGCTGCGGCCATCCTCGAAATCGACAAAGCGGTGGCTAACAGGTTGCGCGATCCGAAGTTTCCCAGGGAGACCTTCGGCGTTCCGCTGGCTGGCAGCCTGATTCCGTGGATCGACAAGGATTTGGGCAACGGCCAGAGCCGCGAGGAATGGAAAGGGCAGGCGGAGACCAATAAGATCTTGAACCGTGGCGAGAACCTCGTTCCCGTTGACGGAATCTGCGTGCGCATCGGCGCCATGCGTTGTCACAGTCAGGCGCTAACGATCAAGTTGACCCGTGACGTACCGGTCGATGAGATCGAGGAAATGCTGGCCACAGCGAATGACTGGGTGCGGGTTGTCCCCAACGAGCGTGAGCGCACGTTGCGCGAGCTGACCCCGGCAGCAATCACTGGGACCCTGACTGTGCCGGTAGGAAGGCTGCGCAAACTGGCGATGGGCAACCACTATCTCTCGGCATTCACGGTGGGCGACCAGCTCTTGTGGGGTGCGGCCGAGCCATTGCGACGCATGCTGCGCATCCTGTTGCAGGACTAGATCAGGATCGCGGCGCGCAGCAGGGTCGAGGAACGCCCCTAAAGTGCGATTGCGTTTTGCGGCGGTCGGCACCGCGGTTCGGCTGCATGGACGGATCATGCGAAAACGGCTATATACCCTTTGAGACCATGGTGTTCAGACCACCGGATCTGTGCATCGGACCATCGAGCGTAAATCGTTGTGCGTGGGGCACAGCTGCCGCCGACGGTATGCCGGCCAGGGTTTTGAGCTCGTCGGTGGCTTGCAGCAGCGTCCGGACGCTCGAGATTTTCCCGCTGTGGTAACTGAGGGTTGGTGAAACAGTATTTGTGGGCTATAGTTACTTGATGTTTGTAAACACTATTATACTTATGTGCATATAACTCCAAGTACTAAAAGCGGTTGTTAGGATAGGACAGGGGCAGTCGGGGGAGTGAGCGCCATGCGCCAAAAGATGTTGAAATCGGGCGGGCATCAATGGTTGATCAGCGTCATCCTTGGGACGGCGCTTTCGGCGTTGCCGGTACTCGCATTCGGCCTGGGACTTGGGCGGCTGGTCGTGGAGTCGGGCTTGGATGAACCGCTCAATGCGCACGTAAGACTGATCGATCCCACGCCGAACGAGCTGAAAACTCTCAGTCCCTCTCTGGCCCCACGCGCGGTCTTCGACGCTGCGGGTGTAGACCGCCATCACTTTCTTACCCGCATCAATTACGCCGTCAAACAGCACAAGGACGGTAACTATTACATCGAGCTTTCGACCGACGGCCCATTCCGCGAACCCTTTATCCAGACTCTGCTGGAGGTAGACTGGGCCGGTGGACAGCTGGTTCGCGAGTATAATGCGCTGCTCGATCCGCCTCACTGGATCGCAAGCCAGCATCCGGCGATTTTAGCTCCGACAGTGATCGCGCCCGCCGCCCAGGCCGCCACCGTGCCCGCAACAGTCCTGCCACCCGCGCCGGCGGCTTTGAGTCCCGAGCAGCAGCAGACTGTTACCACGCCGAAGCCGGCGGCGCCTCCGGTCTCCACCACCAGTACTTTGTTGGGACCTTCTGGGAGCATGCAGGCTGCGGCGACACCTGCGCCTCAAATTCCCAAGGTGGAGGCGAATACCACGCCGGCGCCGGAGCGCTCTTCGTCGTGGGCGAACACGACCCAATACACGGTGAGGAACGGCGATACCCTGAGCGGTATCGCGCACAAAATCACGGTGGACCGAAACATCAGTCCGGAACAGGTGATGATCGCGCTGCTTCGGGCCAATCCGGACGCGTTTTTCCAACACAATATCAACAATCTGATGTCCGGGAAGATACTCAAGGTACCAGCGCGTAAGCGGGTGGCGTCAGTGTCCAAGGCGCACGCCCTGAAGGATTTTCGCGTTCAGTATGACGCCTGGCAGGAATACAAAGTGAAGCTCGCAGCCGCGAGCCATGCCATGCGGGCTCCAAGCGGAAGTGCCCAGGCCGCAGGTCACGGAGCACAATCACCGGCCAAGGCATCGGTTGCGGCGAAATCGAAGTCTGCGCCGAACGCGACAGCCGCACAAACCAAGACTGCGGGAACCGCTGCAAACGGTTCGGCGGGTGAAGCGTTGCTGAGCATCGTACGTTCGGAGCTGAACGCGGAATCCACCGGCGGCCAATCCAGCAAGTCGGCCGGGCCAGCGACGGTCAAGAAGGGAGCGGCCGGCGAACGGACCGTCTTGTCGCACAAGATGACGACGCTCGAGGAGCAGATCGATGCCAGGCAGCAGCAAAATAAGGAACTACGCCAGCGCGTCGGCAAGATGCGCAAGCAGGTGCAAAATACAGCGCGCCTGATCACAATCGAGAACCGTGAATTAGCGCTCTCCGAAAAACAGGCTGCGAAGCCCAAGCCGGCCACCGCTGCGGCGCATCCGGCCGCACCCAAACCACTTATGCGGCGGCCGATCACAAAGCCATTGGTCCGACCCTCCATTATTATTCCGCAACCGCAGAGCGAGGGCTTGATCCAGGGTCTTGTCGGCGACATTTTTGGCAATCCACTGACGCTGGCCATGCTCGGCGGGGTTGCTGCCCTCGGAGTGGGCATTCTGGCGATGTACTACCTGCGCCGCCGGCGTGCCAAGGCTGAGTTCGAGGAAAGCATCCTTTCGGGCGGCAGTCTTGCGACCGATGCTTCGAGCGTCAGCGACAGCGGCAATCAGGCGGCCGCCAGCGACACGTCGTTCCTGAGCGATTTCAGCCAAGGCGGCATGGGCAACATACACACTGACGAAGTTGATCCGATCGCGGAGGCGGAAGTGTATCTCGCGTATGGGCGCGATGAGCAGGCGGAGGAGATCCTCAAGGAAGCGACTGTCAAGGATCCGCACCGGCAGGAGCTTAAGCAGAAGCTGCTTGAGATCTACCTGCAGCGTAATGATGTCGTCGCGTTCGAAACACTTGCCGAAGAGCTGTATGCGCAGATCGAAGGAAAGGGCGGCAAGGTCTGGGAGAAAGTAGAGGAAATGGGCCGCAAGATCAGCCCGAAAAACCCGATGTTCCGTGGCGAGGCGCCAAGCCGCAAGACCGGTGCGGCGACTGACGAAATGGACATGCTGGAAGAAATGACCAGGACTACGGGTCCGATCATGGCGGGTGCCGCCACCTCTATGATGAGCGATATGCCGCAATCGGCAGCGCCGGTCGCACCGTTACCGGAAACCGGCGGAATCGATTTCAATATCGCAAGCACGGCAGCTCCCGCAGCCGCTGGAATTGGCGATACCGCCGAATCCAGCGCGGCGCCGGCATCTTTCGCGTCGGTAAACTTCGATCAAAATCTTGCCTCAACGCCAGTCGCTGCTCCAGTTGCCGACGTCGCCCAATCGCCTGCAGCGGCCGCCGACACCGGCTTTGACCTTGATTTCAGCCTTGAAGGCGTCCCGTCCACAGGTGACGCAAATGAGATCAGCCTTGATACCGCGACGTCTACCGAAGGTGAGCCAACTCTCGATTTCGGGACCATTGCCGGCGAAGTACCGCACGCGGACGACGGCATTGCGTTTCTCGCGGATGCAGACTCAGGTGCCCCGGCGCTGGAATTCGAAAGCGCAGATGAAGGCAGCACCGAGGGTCAGTCGCAGTGGGATGAAACCACGACCAAGCTGGATCTGGCCAAGGCGTACATCGACATGGGAGATGCCGAAGGCGCACGCAGCATCCTCGACGAGGTTATGACCGAAGGAAACGAGACCCAGAAGAACCAGGCACGCGAGCTCGCCACGCAGATCGTGTGATTGCAGTGCACGCGCTAACGCAGTGAGCGCAGGAGCTGTGAGCCCGGCGTCGAAAACTGACAGCGGGAGTCAGGTTATCCGCTGCCGATCGCCTGCAATTGCGGCTCGGTCGAGGGATGTGGCCGTATGCTGCTTGGCCGGCGATCCCATGTGACAAAGCTGTAATTGAATGGGTTGTCGTGGTCTGCCAGATGTAGTTCGCGTGCCGTTTCCACCCATGCTTGCATATCGAAGTCCGGGAACAGCGTATCTCCCGGAATCTGCGCGTCGATCAGGGTCACATAGAGGCGGTCGGCCAATCCCAGAGTCTGGGCATAGAGCGTCGCGCCGCCAATCACGAAGATCTCCGGATCGCCGGCGGCCGTGCGCAGCGCCTCTTCGACCGAACCGACCACAGTGCAACCAGCTGCCTGATAATCTGCCTGCCGAGTGACCACGATATTGTCGCGGCCAGGCAGTGGCCGTCCCAGGGATTCGTAGTTCCTGCGGCCCATGATCACGTGATGGCCCAGGGTCAGGCGCCGGAACTGGCGCAGGTCGGCCGGCAGACGCCATGGGAGGGCGTTGTCCGCGCCGATGACGCGATTGCTAGTCATGGCCCAGATCAGCGAGATGCGCGACTGCGGGGCACTCATACCGCCACGGCAGCCTTGATTGCCGGGTGCGGGTCGTAGTTCAGCAGCTCGAAGTCCTCGTAGCGAAAATCGAACAATGAGCGGACAGCCGGGTTCAGACGCATCGTGGGCAACGATCGCGGCATGCGCTTTAGCTGTTGCCCAGTCTGTTCCAAGTGGTTCCGGTAGAGGTGGGCGTCTCCCAGGGTGTGAATGAATTCCCCGGGCCTCAATCCGCTGACCTGGGCAATCATCAGGGTCAGCAGCGCATAGGATGCGATATTGAAGGGTACACCGAGGAATATGTCGGCGCTGCGCTGATAAAGCTGGCAGGAAAGTCTCCCCTCGGACACATAGAACTGAAAGAATGCATGGCAGGGTGGCAATGCCATGCGGTCGATGTCTGAGACATTCCAGGCGCTGACGATCAGCCGGCGCGAGTCGGGATTCTCGCGAATCTCGCGCAAAAGCAGCGCAATCTGATCAATATGGCTGCCGTCGGGCATCGGCCAGGACCGCCACTGGTAGCCGTATACCGGTCCAAGTTCCCCGTTTGGATCAGCCCACTCGTCCCAGATGGTAACACCATGCTCTCGCAGGTAGCGCAGGTTTGTTTCACCGCTCAGGAACCACAGCAGCTCATGAATAATGGATTTGAGGTGGACCTTTTTGGTGGTCAGCAGCGGGAAACCGGCATCGAGATTGAACCGCATCTGGTACCCGAAAACACTCAGGGTGCCGGTGCCGGTGCGGTCGCCTTTGGGGCTCCCGTGAGTCAACACATGTGACATCAAATCGAGGTATTGCTGCATGTGCGCATTCTCCCACGAATTTCACGCAAGCTGTAGGGCAGAGCGCTGTGTCTGTGCGGTGAAGACAGTCGTTGCGCGCGACTGCGACCCCATAGGCTTCCGATCAGACGCCGCCCAGCCGTTCGTCGGCTCGATTGCCCATTTGAGGAGATTTTGCGACAGCTTCATCGGGGGTCGAGATAATATAAAAAATAAGGGGTGGATTCGACCACCGTCATGGTGCCGGGAGTAGTGAGTGATGGACAAGTATTTTTTCATGCGCCGCGTGCTGGAACTTCTGCATCAGCCGGGATTCCTCAACAGGCTGGCAGCGATTACGCTGCGCGCCATTGCCGGCTTTGTCGTTCTTCTGAGCCTTGTTACGTTTTTCAAAGTCGGCAAGGTCATTTTTGGGTTACCCCCGAGTGGAATACTGGGAGGAGTCCTGTTTCTGGTCTCCTATATCCTGGCAATCTATTCCGTGGTGCACATCCTGGTTATCCGCGCACGCGAGGCTGCCAAGATAGTCGGTTCCGAGTTCAGCACTTTCCCGCTGGTCGCGGTGCTGCTCAAGACCTTTGGCGAGGTTTTTGCGGCGTTCGCGAGCCTGGTCGCGCTGGGAGGGGGAATGTATGTCTGGTTCACAGGCATGAGCGTTGCGACCATTCTCGATCCGCTGCAGAAATTGACCCCGGTGTTCGGTGACGCGACGTTTCTGGGTGGGATGCAGTTCATTATTGGTGGTGTCCTGCTGGCCCTGGCCGTGCTGATCCTCAGCTATGCCCTGTCCGAGGCGGTGAGTCTCCTGTCGGAGGCGAAGAGGCGTCTGCGGGAGACAGAACGCGTCACGGAACATTCCTTCAAGTTCCGTTCCGGAACCTAACCTCCGTCGCAGCCAAGACCACAGCAGCGCCGTCGCACAGCTGCCCAACACCCGTGACCAGGGAGGAGGGGATCAGTGTCGACCACCGGTCTGTTGGCGGATGTGCGGTTACTGACCGCTGCGGCGGACCTCCCTGAATATTACTCTCATATCGTGCGCCCATTTTGCAAAATGAGAGTGCAGCCTGGGCTGCGTGAAGAATGTTGCAAGCTTCCTGGGGTCCGCGGCAAGAATCAGGGTATGACCGCGCTCGGCATAGATCACGATTTGCAGAGGCAGGTAGGCCGCTATTTCCGGGTCGAGCGAAGGCAGGGCACGCATCTCATCGGGCTTGGCGAAGAACACCACTTGGTATGCTGCAGTGGAGTAACCGTTTGCTCTGAGTCCGGCGTCGACGCGCTGTATCCTCGATATCGTGTAGCCGTGACTGACGATACTGTCCTGCAGTTGCGCCATGGCTTCAGGAAATGGAAGGTCCACGCGCGCCATCAGCAGTCCGCCGGCACCAGCGGCTGAAGCTGACAGCGCAGCCAGCAGCAGCGTGCCCAGCATCACACGGTATCGTCGCATGATCAGAAAGTAGCCTCCCCAATGATGTTGCGGTAGGTCCGGTACATCTGGTTGCACAGGTGGTTGAGGGCGGCGTTATTGAAAAGCGCGCCCAGACGCTTCGGATTGACAGACATTACCAGCACTTTGCCATGGTGCTGCAGCACCGTCACACGACAGGGCAGAAACAGACCGACCCGCGGATCAATCTGCAAAGCAGTATTCAGAAAACCGAAGTCGCAGGAATATACGATGACCTGCTGCCGATTCTCCGTCCCCGCTGGGACGAAGCCCTGGTCTAGATACTGTACCCGAATGAGACGCATGTTGGCGGCTTCGACCGCTTCCTTGAGCCTAGCGACCGTCGCGGCCACCCCGTCGGGTGACACGCCAACGATGTCGGGACCCTCATTTTGGGGTAGTGCGGCGCTGGTCAGTGCCGACGTGTCCTGAAGGCCGCGCACATAGGCGACGAGGTCGTCAATGTCGCGCTCGCTCAATCCCTGTTTCAGGAAAGAGCGCATCGGCGTACCCGTGCGGCCGCGAACAAGCGCGGTGCGGACGAGGCGGTCCGAGGCGGAGGCGAGAAAGCCCGGATTATTGAGCGCCGGCGCCATGATGGGCTGGTTGCGTGGTCGCGACAAAGTGACGCCTGTTCCCGTGCCGCCGATGCCATTTTTTCCGTGGCAGATTGCGCAGTGTCCGGTGAAAAGCCTGGCGCCGCGCGCAGCATTGCCGGGTTTCCCGGCAGCAGCCAGCTTGACCGGCTGGTTGCCGGACCAGTGGCGGATATAGCGCACGAGCGCATCAATCTGATTGTCCCGCAGTCGCGGGAATGCAGGCATGATTCGGCCCGGTCGACCGAGCCGTATCGTCTTGCGCAGGTAGGTGTCGTCGACGCTGGCCTGGAACGATGGCAGGGACAAAGGTAAGCCGATCCCGCCCAGGCCCCTATCGCCATGACAAGCCGCGCAATAGCGGACATAGAGGCGGGCACCATCCACTGCGGGGTGGTTCGGACTTGCAGCCACGGCAAGCCACGGCCACAGCGCGAAGGCAGCCAATGTGAAAAAACCGCATGTCTTCATCGGCAGGTAGCTGTCTTTCTTTCCAACGGATTTATGGATAGGCTAGCACCACGGATCAAAGTGTCACATATTCCCACAAGATTAGTACAGTGTTGCGCGATGAAGCTTTATGTCAGACAGAGCGGTCAGCACGGAAACGGGGTTTTCGCAGCCGATTCTATCCGTGAAGGCGAGCCGATCATCGTTTTCAGCGGCCCAGTTCTGCACCGTTCCGAGGTCGATTTCAACGGTTACCACCTGCAGATCGGGCAGACCCTGTATCTGGGGCCCTCTGGGGTTGTCGACGACTATATCAATCATTCCTGCCAGCCCAACTCGGGTTTCCGTGATGGGCTCACTCTGTTTGCGCTGCGCGACATCGCCACCCACGAAGAACTTACCTGGGACTACAGTACCGCGATCGACGAGGAGGATTTTAGCGGGTTTCCCTGCGCCTGCGGCGCTCCCGACTGTCGCGGGCTGGTGAGGTCCTTCCGCCATCTGCCTGCCGATGTACAGCTGCGATTGCGGCCATTGCTGCTTCCCTATCTGCGAGATCTCTATTTCCCGCGCTGATTCACCGCGTACACCTCTATTGCGCGCCCGTGGCATGCGCCGGCATAGACCTTGGCGAAAGTGATATAGGGTACGGAAATATGTGCCACGTTTGTGTATCGAGCGGAATCACGACTTCGTGATCCCAATAATCCAGATCAATGAATGTGAGCGTCTTGTCGCGGCATGATTCGAGGGACATCTGCGGCTAGCTGGCTGGTCTACCGCGCTGTCTCAAAGATTGCAGGAATGGATCCCTCTCGCCCGCGGTGAAGCGTCTCTGGGCCCGAGGTGGCAATCCGTCGGCGATCACCCATGCACACACAAACAGCCGATAGTACCACAATCTATATGGAAAATGGGCTGCTGACTTACGCTAAATATTTCCACCATTGATGGTCCATGCTGGCTACTTTGCAAGTGCGATCCATGTATAATCTGCGCCGGCTTCGTGCCAAGTATTTCTATTGCGATTACCGAATTTTGACTAAAATTTTCCCGGGAGAATCTACATGAAGAAACTGTTGGTTTTGTTTGCTATTGCATTTGCGGTTGCCGCGTGCCAGAAAAAGACCCCTGAGGCTCCTGCTGCCGCTCCTTCTGCTCCGGCGACTCAGGCTCCGGCTGCCATGCCTGCCCCGGCTACTTCGTCTGCACCGGCCGCTATGCCTACGCCGGCCACCAATACGGCTCCTGCAACTAACGGATCCGATACGAGCAAGTAACGGAAGCAAGTCGTAGCAGTTGAACTGTGAAGTCCGCCGAACGGTTCGGCGGAAAGGAAACAGCCGCTCAGGCGGCTGTGACCTGAACGAACGGTCGTTCGGCGGCTTCCAGCGTATTCAGCAACAGGGTGGCAACGGTCATCGGTCCTACTCCGCCGGGGACCGGAGTGATCCACCCTGCCTGCTGGCGCGCGATTTCAAACTCCACATCCCCCACCAGAGTGCCGTCGGTCTCGCGGTTGATACCAACATCGATGACCACCGCGCCCACCTTGATCCATTTACCTTTAATAAGGTGCGGCTTGCCGACCGCTACCACCAGAATGTCCGCGCCAGCGACCTGCGCGGGCAAGTCGCGGGTGAAGCGGTGGCAGACAGTCACCGTGCAACCGGCGAGCAACAACTCCAGGGCCATGGGTCGCCCGACGTGGTTGGATGCCCCAACCACGACTGCGTGTTGCCCGCGGACTTGAACCCCAGAGTTTGTCAGCAGACTCATTACTCCGCGTGGGGTGCATGGGCGCAGTACCGGCATCCGCAACGCCAGTCTTCCAATGTTATAAGGGTGAAAGCCGTCGACATCCTTGTTGGGCTGGATGCGTTCGATGATGGTTTCCGGGTCGATGTGAGCGGGCAGCGGAAGTTGCACCAGAATTCCGTCCACACGAGCGTCGCCGTTCAGAAAATCGATGAGCTCCAGCAGACCGCCCTGCGAGGTGGATGCAGGCAGGTTATGGGAAAAAGACAGGATACCAACTTCAGCGCAAGCCTTGCGTTTACTGCGCACGTAGACCTGCGACGCCGGGTCTTCTCCGACCATAATCACCGCCAGCCCCGGCGCCCGTCCGCCGCCGTCGGCGCGCCGCGCGACCCGCTGCGTTATTTCGGCCCGGAGCGAGGCGGCAATCGCCTTACCATCGATAATATGTGCGCTCATTCTGAGCCGAACCCTCACACCCTGGGAAGGGGCGCATCATCGCACGACCCCTGGCGGCCGCCAAGTCTCGTATCGGAGCTCCGGCCGTGGCTGGTGTCAGCGATATTCGGCGGCACGGCGGCGGTGCGTATTGCCATTGACCGTAGTGGAGGCAGCGCGTATATTTTGCGCCCTTGCGCGGCGCCGGGCTTGCCTTTCCGAGCTTGGGGTTCAAGGCTCCTGGCCGACGGCGGGCCCGGGTGCTGTGGGGTCGCGCGACGCTTTCCGAGATGAACCGTGGTCGTCGGGGTATAGCGCAGCCTGGTAGCGCACCTGCTTTGGGAGCAGGGTGTCGGGGGT
>VFSW01006644.1_pt1 | contig 16966 bp, 15 predicted proteins | sample 5358111 | NCBI WGS metagenome assembly VFSW01 (sample SAMN11554181, study PRJNA540505) | mine drainage metagenome | isolation source: sediment from site ElyBrook_90M | place: USA: Ely Copper Mine, Vershire, VT | collected 2017
TCCCGGAAATGGGAGGTCGTGCGTCCTTTTACTGCTCATTTTATCCACGATATGGTTCTCCCTTTAAGATATATATATCTTATTTTTTTGGAAGGTTCGAAAAAGGATGGCAACATTAATATGCGTTGCATACAATATATCAGGATAAAAATGAACCAGAATATGAGGTCTATTGCCGCTGTGCAGGATGCAGAGGCGAAGGCCCAGTCGATAATTGCCGCCGCAAAAAAACACGCAGACGCCAGGGTAAGGGAGGCAGCTGAAAGCGCCAGGAAGATAATAGAAGATGCGGAAAGGGATGCGAACTTATCCTCGGAAAGGAAGCTTGAGGGGATTGAGCAGGAGCTTTCTAAGATCAGGGAAGGCAGGATAAAGGAAGCGACAAAGGAGGCCGAAAGGATAAGGAAGAAGAGGCCAGGCAGGCAGGGCATGGAAAAGCTTGCCGCGGATGCAGCTAAAGAGATACTTGGGGAGTGAAACGCATGTTCAGGAGCGAGCCGATGCAGAAGGTCAGGATAGTATGCCTGCAGAGGGACAGGAAGGGAGCTGTAGCGGCGCTGCACAGGGCAGGCATAATCGACCTGAGGAAGAGCAGGCTGGAGCTGTCGGATGACTCCCCAGAGAATTACATTGTTGAGCTTTCCAACGCGGAGATAAGGCTTGCGGGGGCCATTGCGCTGCTCGCGAAGCCCAAGCGGGGCGCAAGGATAAGGCCAAGCATAAGCACCAGGTACGCCAATGCGGAGGCGCTTGTGAAAAGGATCCTTGAGACCAAGCAGATAGAGGACATATACGGAGCCTCGGAAACGATAAAGAGGTCAAGGGCGGAACTTGGCAAGCTGCAGCACTCGCGAAACATCGCAGCGCAGCTTTCCGGCATACCTATAAGCGTGGACGGCCTGACGAGCGGCAGGCTCTCCTTCAAGGCGTTCTCAGCGCCAAGCTGGTCCACGATAAAGGAGCTCAAGAAAGAAGCGGCATCGGACAGGAAATCAGGCATAGAGATCATAGAATCAAGGAAGGCGGGGCAGCAGACGCTGGTCATGGCCTACAGGAAAGGGCTGCAGATCGACGGCATCGTGTCAAGGTACAAGCTCAAGGAGATAGACATGTCAGGCCTGTGCGGAATGCCTTCCGAATTCCTAAGCGATGCAGATAAAAGGATAACCGAATGCAAAACTGCGATCGCCTCTGCAGAATCTGCGCTGGCAGGCCTGAGCGCGTCCGAGTACGCAAACCTGGCCGCATTGATGGAGATGCTCAAGATAGAGATGATGAAGGCGCAGGCCGGCCATATATTCAAGAGGACAGATAAGGCAATAGTGATAGAGGGATGGGTGCCGGTCAAGCGGCTCACGCATCTAGACCCCATACTTGAGAAGGAGATAGGCAAAAGGTACTACATCGAGGAGCTGAAGGCCGACGAGCTTGCGCCAACGCTCATGAACAGGCCGAAGCTGCTCCAGCCGTTCGACTACATGATAAACTTCCTGTCAGTTCCGAGGAGCGACGAGATAGACCCTGCAATGGGGTTCATGCTCTCCTTTCCGGTATTTTATGGGCTTATGGTGTCAGACGTGGGGTACGGCATTGCCTCGTTCATATTCTCATGGTACATAACAAAGATAACAGACCCGGAGGGATTGGTGTACAACACCGCGAAGATATGGCAGCTCAGCGCGGTCGCTGCCGTTTTCTTCGGGTTCCTCTCAAACCAGTACTTCGGCCTGCAGCTCAACCAGTACTTCACAACGTTCAAGGGGTTCGACTGGCTTACCGGAATAACCTCGATCATAACGATAGCGGTCGTGTTCGGGATAGTGCAGGTGGCGATCGGCCTCTTCATAGGCTTCATAAACGAGTACCACCACCACAGGAAGCTGGCCTTCGGAAGGCTTGCTTCCATGATACTAGTAATATCCGGATCGCTTGCGATCGCAGGGGGGCTCTTCGGCGCGCTAAGCGCAACGCTTGCATACGCGTTCACTGGCATAGCGATAGCCTCGCTGGTCGCGATGATCGTGCTTAGCGGGCAGGAGGCTGCGGAGGTGACAAACCTGATATCGCATCCATTGAGCTATGCAAGGATAATGGGATTCGGCCTGGCGAGCATAGTGCTCGCCTTCCTGATAGACAAGGCATTCACCCCGAACATAAGCGCGGGATTACCGCTCTTCCTGCTTTACATGGCAATATTCATAATATTGCACTTCCTGAACATGATAGTAACCATGTTCGAGGGCGCGGTGCAGGCGGCCCGACTGAACTTCATCGAGTACTTCACAAAGTTCTACAGGGGGGGAGGCGTGAAATTCATGCCCTTCCAGTCAAAAAGGGTTTACACTAAGGAAAACACATAGGTGAAAATGAATGGCAACAACAATAACACTGCCTATCGCGATAGCGGCGCTTTCAGCTGCCGGGGCGATAGCGGGCGGTGCAATAGCTACCGGAATAGCGCAGTCCTCAATAGGAAGCGCGGGCATAGGGCTGCTGGCTGAGAAGCCGGAGGAGATGGGAAGAGTGCTCCTGTTCCTCGTGCTTCCGGAGACCCTGATAATCTTCGGGTTCGTAGTGGCGATATTGATACTGCTTGGCGCAGGGCTGGTATAGGTATAGGGTGCAATAGAGATGGCTCTGGAGGAGCTCAAGGCCGAGATCGAGCATGAGGCGAAGATCGAGTCTTCGCGCATAGAGAAGGACAGCGAGAGCGAGGCGCAGCGGATAATCTCCGAGGCAAGGAAAAGGGCCGAGGGGATAATGAAAGCATCGGAGGAGAGCTCGGCCGCCAAGGCCGAGCAGCGAAGGCTGGATTACCTCTCCTCTCTGGACGAGGAGATGAGTGCGATCATTTCGGAGGCCATGACGGAGGCTGTGGACGCCTCGATGGAGGCCTTCCTGCCTTTGGTTAGGGAGAAACTTGAAGCTGCAGAGCAGGAGATAATAAAATCCGCGCTCGAGAGGTTCGGCAGAGTCGTGCCGCTTAAGCAGGCTGTCGCAACGGTGGACAAGCGGAACGACAGTTTGGTAAAGGGAGTAGGGAGCATAGAGCACTCGGACGTTAATGGCATTCTGCTTTCCTCGAAGGACGGAAGCATAACCGCGGACGCAACGATAGAGTCGCTGCTCGCGTCGAACTCCGATGCGGCAAGGAGGGCGCTGTACAGGGGAATGGTTGGCTGACATGGGAACTTTCAAGCGCGCATTGAAATACGGGTACTCGAATGCCAGGGCGAAGGCGATGGAGTCCAAGCTCATCGACAACCCCACTATGAAAAGCATAGCCGACGCGCCTGACGTCGCATCCGTGATGTCCGTGCTTTTCCAGACGGACTACAACGCGGCGATAACGAAGTTCGGCGGGCTTCAGATAAGCACCACGATGTTCGACTTCGCTGTCAGCGAGAACATGACCGAAAAGATAAACCAGCTGGCGCGGATATCGCCGAAAGAGGACAGGGACATCATAAGGACCATAATAGCAAGGTGGGATCTCGGCAACGTGAAGATAGCCCTTGAGGCGCTGGACAGGAAAAAGCCGTTCGAATCGATATCGATGTACCTTACGGGATCGTCGGAATTCGGCGCAAGGCGGGTGCAGGAAGCCATGGGCGCTGAGAGCATTGACGCCGCGTTCGCAAGGTTCATGCACAACCGCACATACAGGATGCTGATCTCCAAGGCGTACGATGCATACAGGAAGTCGGGCAGCATAGAGGATGCGATAGCCGCGATAGACATCGAGCACTACAAGAGGCTCAGCGAGGCCGCGCTCAGGCTTGAGGGGATGAAGGACAGCTCGTCGCGCATAATAATGATGGACATACACATGCGCAACATGATAACGCTGATAAGGGCGAAGAGGAAGATGCTGAAATTCGCGGACATATCCGCAAACCTCATGAGGAACGGGCTGCTCTCGATACAGCAGCTCTCGTCAATGTACAGCGGCTCGGACAGCATAGAATCCCTTGCATCGAAGTCGCCCATATTCAACCTTAAGGACGCCGTGGAGGTGTACAGGCAGGGCGGTCATCTGTATGCGTTCGAGATAAGCATGAGGAACCAGATATTCAATGCGAGCATGAGGATGCTGCGCGCAAGCGTGCTGTCGATAGGCGCGCTCGTCGATTACATATACCTTAAGGAGATAGAGGTGTTCACGCTGAGGGCTATTGTGAAAAGCAAGGAGTACGGGCTTTCAAAGGAGGAGGTTTCGAGGCTTGTTGTATGGAATCTGTAAGGACGTACAGGATAGCGGTTGTGGGCAACACGCAGCTGGCGCTGGGGTTCAGGCTGTCCGGGGTTGCCGAGGCGCACAACCCGTCGAATGCCGCAGATGCCGAAAGCATAATGAGGCAGCTACTCCAGAGCGAGGACACCGGGCTCATAATCACCACGTCGAAGGTGCTTAGACTGATAAGGGACAGGAAGCTCTCGGAGCAGATAGCTAACAGCGCGTTGCCGATGGTAATAGAGGTGCCAGAGTACAAGGAGGAGGGGCAGCCGGACACGCTGAGAAAACTGATACTGAGGGCAATAGGAATTGACATAGGAAAGAACGCTTAGGTGAGTTTATAGGAATCATTGAAAGAGTTTCAGGGCCGCTTGTTGTGGCCGAGAAAATGCTCGGGAGCAGGATGTACGACGTAGTAAGGGTAGGCGATGCCAGCCTCATAGGGGAGATAATACAGCTTAGGGGGGAGAAGGCGATAATACAGGTCTACGAGGACACGACCGGGCTGAAGCCGGGCGAGAGGGTGGAGTCGACGGGACTGCCGCTATCGGTGAAGCTGGGGCCCGGCCTTCTGAGCAAGATTTACGACGGGATACAAAGGCCGCTCGAGGCGCTCGAGAAGGCGAGCGGGGTCTTCATCGCAAAGGGGATACAGGCGGAGCCGCTTGACCTTAAGCAGAAATGGAAATTCGAACCCACGGCAAAGGAGGGCGACGAGGTCAAGGAAGGGGACATAATAGGATACGTCCAGGAAACAGAGCTGATGAAGCACTACATAATGGTTCCGCAGGGAGTCAAGGGAAAGCTTAAGGGCATAAAATCCGGCCAGTTCACCATAAACGACACGGTGGCGGAGGTGGACCAGGGAGGCAAGGCGGCAAAGATAAAGATGAGCCAGGAAAGGTCCGTCAGGAAGCCGTCAAGGATAACGAGGAAGTTCAGGGCCGATGAGCCGCTCATAACCGGGCAGCGAGTAATAGACACGCTGTTCCCTGTTGCAAAAGGGGGCGCGGCCGCAATTCCGGGGCCGTTCGGAGCCGGAAAATGTGTCTCTGGCGAAACAAAGATACTTGTTAATGGGGATATCAAAACCATAAAAGAAGTGTTCGATGCACATCCGTCCACAGGGATAAATTCATCAGACCATGAAACGATAAAGGAAGTCGTGCAGCCCGTAAAGATACAAACGTTCGATGGAAAAAAGATTGTTGAATCGATTGCGACTCATTTGTATAAGGGAAAATCCGATGAGCTCCTTGAAGTTAGGACACGGTCCGGCAGATCAATCCGCCTGACAAAAGTGCATAAGCTTTTCGCAATTGACCAAGAATTAAATATTGTAGAAAGGGAGGCCGGACTGCTAAAAACAGGGGATTACATAGTATCCCCAAGGAAATTGTGTTTTGCAGGCAGGTACCAGCAAATTAACATCGAATTCGAGTGCAGAGTAGCAGATCAGGAAGCGAGAGACAGGATGTTCGGGTTAATTGATAGATACAGGTCATCAAAGAGGATAACAGTTAAAGAATTTGCAAAAAGACTCGGAGTCAAGGAAAATATACTTCAAGGCTACCGCAAGGCAAACAACCCAACGCTTTCGTTTGTTAGGAGGCTAGAAGAATTTATGGGCGAAGCAATAAGCTTCAATATGATAAAAGCCGACCGCATGAGCGCACCAATAACGGTTCCAAAGGTATTGGATGAGGAGCTTGCAGAACTCCTTGGAATGCTGATGTCCGATGGCATGATTAGAGGAAAAGCAACGGTAATATTCTTTAACAATGACGAGGAGCTATTAAGGCGAGCAGAGCATTTATTAAACAAGCTGTTCGCACTGCAAACATCCAGGAAATATGAAAGGACCGTAAATGCAGTAGAAGTCAACAACAAGGCACTTGCGGAGATGTTATTGTCATTTGGTTTCCCAAAGAACAAAAAATCTAGGAACGTGAAGATTCCGAAAGGCCTGTTTAATTCTCCGGAGAGTGTGATAAGATCGTTTATCATAGGATACGTTCACGGGGACGGCCACATAGGTAAAAAGGAGATAGAAATTACGTCCGCGAGCGAGGAGATGTGCAGTGGGCTATCTTATCTTCTGCTTAGGCTCGGCGTCACTTATAGGATAAGGAAAAAACTCGTCGGAGATTGGACTTATCATAGGATCTTCATACCGAAAAGAGAAGCGTTCAAAATCAATCATTACTATGATCAGGAGCGCTACTTTAATTCAAGCGACATCGTTCCCATGACCAGTTCGTTATTCAGAAAGATACTTGGAAGCACAAAACCATATGCTTTGGAAAGAGAAGGGGTCTCGACTGCAGGTTATTACGTCAATCAGAATCTTACGCCGAACAGCTTCCAAAAGATTGTGCAAAAGCTAGGACAGGAACATCTTCACGACTTTGCAGAAGCCTTAGAGTATATAATCTGCGACAAGATTACAGAGGTAAATCTATTGAAAGGGCCTTTTGATGTCTACGACATAACCGTACCTGAAACCCATAACTTCATAGGTGGACAGATACCGATGGTACTGCATAATACGGTAATGCAGCAATCGCTTGCGAAATACTCGGACAGCGACATAGTGGTATACGTGGGGTGCGGCGAGAGGGGGAACGAGATGACAGACGTTCTTACCGAATTCCCTGAGTTGAAGGACCCGCGGACAGGAAAGTCGCTCATAGAGAGGACCATACTGATAGCGAACACCAGCAACATGCCGGTAGCGGCAAGGGAAGCAAGCATCTACACAGGGATAACGATAGCGGAATACTTCAGGGACATGGGCTACAACGTTGCGGTAATGGCGGACTCCACATCAAGATGGGCGGAGGCGATGAGGGAGATATCGGCAAGGCTTGAGGAGATGCCCGGGGAGGAGGGCTATCCCGCATATTTGCCGAAGAGGCTTGCGGAATACTACGAAAGGAGCGGCAAGGTGGAGAACCTGAACAGGACGACAGGGTCTATAACGCTCATAGGGGCCGTGTCGCCGCCAGGCGGGGACATATCCGAACCGGTATCGCAGGGAACGCTGCGAGTGGTCAAGACGTTCTGGTCCCTTGACGCCGCGCTGGCCAGCTCAAGGCACTTCCCCTCGATAAACTGGCTTAGCAGCTATTCCCTTTACAACGATGCGCTTGAGTTCTGGTACACCGAGCACGTGGGGGAGGAGTTCGTGAAGGACAAGAGGGAGATGATGCGCATACTCCAGAGGGAGGCGGAATTGAAGGACATCGTGCAGCTGGTAGGGGAAGACGCGCTGCCAGATTCCGAAAGGGTGCTGCTCGAGGTTGGCAAGATACTAAGGGAGGATTACCTGCGGCAGAGCGCATTCGACGATGCGGACGCCTACTCTAGCATGAGGAAGCAGGCATCCATGCTCTCTACGATGCTGCATTTCTCTAACGCGGCGAACGAGGCGGTGAAGAGAGGGATAAGCACCGCGTCGATGGCAAGGATGAAGTCAAGAGTCGAGATATCGAGGATGAAGTCGGTAAAGGATGACGAGATAGAGGCGAGCGCGAAAAGGATAAAGGCGGAGATTGACTCCGAGTTCGCAAGCATGGCCAGGGAGCTGGAAGAGCAGGGGGCGGAGGAAACAGGAAAGGAAAAGCAGCCCCAGCACCGCGCGCACAGGAAGGAGCAGGATAGCAAGAGGAATTGATTGCATGGCAATAGAAGTAAAATACAACACGATAGAAAGCGTTGCCGGGCCGCTGGTGGTTGTCGGCAAGGTTGGCAATGCATCCTACAACGAGATAGTAAGGATAAGGCTGCAGAACGGGGAGGAGAGGCTTGGCCAGGTGCTTGAGACGAGCAGCACCCATGCTGTGGTGCAGGTGTTCGGCCCTACAAACGGGATAGACATAAAGGGAACGTCGGTAAGCTTCCTTGGCGAGACATTCCAGGTGAGGGCAAGCGAGGACATGCTCGGCAAGGTTTTCGACGGGCAGGGAAGGCCGAAGGGCGGCGCCGAGCAGACCTCGTCAGGAGAGAAAAAAGACATAAACGGCGAGCCGATAAACCCGGCTTCAAGGGCGATGCCCAGCGACTTCATCGAGACGGGGATATCAACAATAGACGGGCTGAACACGCTCGTAAGGGGCCAGAAGCTGCCGCTGTTCTCCGGATCCGGGCTTCCGCACAACGAGCTCACCGCGCAGATAACCAGGCAGGCTAAGGTAAAGGGCACCAGCGAGAGCTTCGCGGTGGTGTTCGCAGGGATAGGCATAACGTACGACGATGCAGAGTATTTCGTTTCGGAATTCAAGAAGACCGGGGCCATGAAAAGGACAGTGGCGTTCATCAACCTTGCGGACGACCCGAGCATCGAGCGAATAATAACCCCAAGGCTTGCGCTGACGACAGCCGAGTATCTTGCATACGACAGGGGGATGCACGTGCTGGTAATACTGAACGACATAACCAACTATGCGGAGGCGCTCAGGGAGCTGTCCAGCGCGCGTGAAGAGGTGCCGGGAAGGAGGGGCTATCCGGGATACATGTACACGGACTTCGCGAGCATTTACGAGCGCGCGGGAATTATAAAAAACAAGAAGGGGAGCATAACCCAGCTGAACGTGGTGACCATGCCGAGCGACGACGTGACCCACCCGATTCCCGACCTGACCGGCTACATAACTGAGGGGCAGATGTTCCTGAGCAGGGAGCTCTACAACAAGGGCATTTATCCGCCCATAAACCCGCTGGGGTCGCTCTCCAGGCTTATGAACAGCGGGATAGGCAAGGGAAAGACAAGGGAGGACCACAGGGGAGTGGCTGACCAGCTTTACGGCGCATACGCGAAGGCGCAGGACGCAAAGTCTCTCAGCTCGATAGTGGGAGTGGAGGCCCTGAGCGAATCAGACAGGCAGTACCTCAACTTCGGGAACGAGTTCGAGAACGGCTTCATAAAGCAGGGCCCTTATGAAAGCAGGGACATCGAGAAGACGCTGTCGATCGGATGGGACCTGCTCTCGACGCTTCCGGAGACCGAGCTCACAAGGATAAAGGAGGAGTACGTGAAGAAGTACTACAAGGGGGCAAAATGATAAACCCGACAAGGATCAACCTAATAAACACGAGGAAAAGGATAGCGATGGCCAGGAAGGGCCACAGCGTGCTTAAGAGGAAGAGGGAGGTCCTGGTGATCGAGTTCCTGAAGATGCTAAAGCAGTCGAGGCAGGACAGGAGCTACCTCAACAGGCTGATGGAGAGCGCCTACAAATCGGTTACAATAGCGTCGGCTTACGCCGGAGACCTGGAGCTCCAGACCGCGGCTATGCACGTGCCCGAAGCCGAAAGGCTGAGCATAGGATTGAAGGGGATCATGGGAGTGCAGATACCTGAGATAGCCAAGCAGCAGGAAATTGCCAGGTCGAGCTACAACCTGGTATCGACCAGCATAGTGGTGGACGACGTGAATGAATCGTTCAGGAATGCGTTGGCAGTAGTGGTGGACGTCGCCCAGAGGGAGCTGGGGCTCAGGAAGCTCGTCCTCGAGATAGAGAAGACGAAAAGGAGGGTTAACGCGCTGGAGTACAGGATAATACCGACAATGAAGAGGAACTCGAGGTACATATCGATGCGCCTTGACGAGATCGACAGGGACAACTTCTCAGCGCTCAAGCACGTCAAGAGGAAGCTGCAGAAAAATGCAAGATAGGCTTGCTTGCCTTAGATGCGCATTACTTAAAATAGTTATCAGCTCATGTATTAGCGTATTGCCATGGCTTACCATACATTCATAACGGTCGTAATTCCCGCATTCATCGCATTCCTGGCGACGATAGCGGCAGTCAAGTTCCTGTCGCCGTATTTCTACGACGCAGGGATAGTGGCGGAGGACAGGAACAAGGAAAAGCTGTTCAAGCTGCCTGGCAGCGGGGGAGTCACAGTCGCGTTCGGGGTGACTTTCGGCATACTCGCATACATATTCGGGGTATCGTTCATATTCAGCTCCGCAATAGACATCTCCAACCTGTTCGCGACATCTCTTGCGATTGCGCTTATAGCGACCGTAGGTTTCATAGACGACCTCAACGTAAAGCAGAAAAGGGTGCAGGTCACAGGCATGAAGGGCATAAACAAGGGCCTGAAGCAGTGGCAGAAGCCCATACTCACCGCGCTGGGCGCGCTGCCGCTCATAGCGATAAATGCGGGAGTCAGCACGGTACACCTGCCGTTCCTCGGCGCGGTGCATCTCGGGATACTCTATCCGCTGATCATAATACCTTTGGCGGTCATATTCGCCGCGAACGCATACAACCTGCTTGGTGGGTTCAACGGCCTTGAGTCCGCCATGGGCCTTGTCGCGGGCCTGGGGCTGCTGGTATACTCGCTGCTCTACGGCAATGCGATAGGGGTATTGCTGTCGTCCGTCCTGTCGGGCGCGCTTCTCGGGTTCCTCATATTCAACTGGTATCCCGCCAGCATACTCCCGGGGGACAGCCTGACATACTGCATAGGCGGCGCGCTTGTGGCAATAATGATAATGGGCAATGCGGAGTCGTTCGGCATTGTCATATTCCTACCCTGGATAGCGGAATTCATACTTCATGCGCGCAAGAAATTCAAGGTGAGCGACCTTGGGATAAGGCAGAAGGACGGAACTCTCAAGCCCCCGTACGGCAAAAGCATATACAGCCTTACGCACCTAATGATGAACATAAGGAGATGCAGGGAAATGGACGTCACCATAATGCTTGCAGCTGTTGAGGTTGCATTCGTTGCGGCCGCAATACTGCTCAAGATGCACGGAATCCTGTAGAAATCCATGCGTTTTTAATAGTATACATCCTAATATAATTCGTCAACAGCCCTGGTATTTTGATGAAAAAGGCACGACTAGACATAGAAGGCATGGGCAGGATACTCACTGTCGTAATATTCCTGCTCCTGTCGGTAGCGGGGTTCGGGTTCTCCGTGTATCTATTCATGGTGGCGAACAGCCCGTTCCTGTACGTAATAGCTGCCGGCTTCCTGATACTTTCCATACTCTCGGGCTTCTTCAACGTTCTCGCCTCATACTGGTACTACAAGTCATTCAACTACAAGGCCTACCTTGAGGGAATAAGGAAAAAGCTCAGGCCGATAAAATCCTACCCCACCGTAAGCGTGGTTATGCCTACGCACGACGAGGACGTGGACATGATAAGGAGGAACGTGGCCGCGCTGAAAGGGCTATCATACCAGAAGGGCAGGATGAACCTCTTCGTGCTCAACGATTCGTCAGACCCCGCAATTAAGGGGAAGATAGAGAGCATGTGCAGGGAGCTTGGCGTGCGCTTCATATACAGGGGCACGAACAAGGGCTACAAGGGCGGCGCACTCAACAACTTCCTTAAGTACAGCAATGACGAGTTCATCGCCATATTCGATGCTGACGAGAGCCTGAAGAACAACAACTTCCTGAAGGAGCTCATGCCATACTTCCAGGAAGGCAACATAGCATACGTTCAGACCGAGAAGAGATACTCAAAGGGGACGTTCTTCTCCGATTCGGTGGACATCTTCGACGCGTTCTTCTTCCGGTTCATAGAATCCGCAAGGGCGATAGACGGAACCGCGATATTCTCAGGGTCGTGCGGTATTATAAGGCGATCAGTCCTTGACGAGGTGGGAGGCTTCCCAGAGTATGCGATAGAGGACACTTTCTTCAGCCTTGAGAGCGACCTGAAGGGCTACAGGGGATTGTTCGTGCCCAAGGTTTACGCATACGGAAAGCCGATAAAGACTTTCTCCGGATTGGTGAAGCAGCAGTGGCGCTACAACTACGGCGACACGCAGTTCATATCGTACTTCTTCAGGAAGAAGGGCCATGAGAAGAAGCCCGGCTTCCCGACAGTGAATTACATGGCGCACGGGATGGGGCTGAATTATCTCTCGATCGTGCTGATACTGTTCACAATAGTCTCAACGGCGATAGTATTCTCGACGCTGCCGTTCGCGCACATAGGAATCAAGAGCTTCTCGATACTGAGCCTTACCCCACTTGACATCGCCGAGCTGCTTGGGCTTTTCGCGTTCATACTCTCGATGTTCGCGCCAGCCATACTTACCAAGATGTACTTCAAGTCGTTCAAGAAGGGAGTCATGGTCTTCATGCTCAACTACGCATTGGCGTTCGTCAGAACCGGGGCTGCGATATCCGCCATCCTTGGAATGGAGAGCAGGCTGAAGTGGAACAGCAAGTGGGAGACCAAATCGGGGGTTGGCACAAGCATAATAGCTGCGGTCAACAAGGCAAAGGTGGAGGTGGCGTTCGTTGCGATCCTCGTATTCCTTGCGGCAGTTGCGCTTATGCGCGCAAACATCTCGGGGGGCATTTGGCTGCTCTGGTACGGCGGGATGTTCTCGCTTGCGCCCGTGTTCTTCTACAAGTACGGCTAGCCGAACAGACAATTAGTTAGCTTAATATATCTCTTAGTGCCCTATCCTTATGTGATATAGTGGTCCACAAGTACAGGCGTCCGTTTGATAGGAGAGATGCAGTACGCACAATCCGGAAGGATTATAGCGAAAAGAACCGGATCGAGGCGTTAAGGAACATAGTCAGGCAGAACGAAAGCAGAAGGATAAGAGGGGGCATTACCGAAAATGGAATCTGCTCAGGGCAGGGCATCGAGAGCCTTATCGGAAGGGTGCTTATGGCCAATCCATACCTTGCCGTGCAATACGAACCGCTGAGGCTTACCGTCAGGAATGGCCACGGCCCTTTTTTCTCGTATATCCCAACTTTCGTGTTCCCGTTCCACTACATAGACGGCAGGATGGCAGTCCTGGAGATAGGAAAGGAGGACAGGATAACGCACTCAGCACTCAAGCAGGTGAAATTGGCAAGTGACAATTACGGGTTGTACATAATGTTCGCCAAATCCGACAGGGCAGGCATTGGAACGAGCATGAAGGACGAAAGCATAAGGGCTTACGTGGACATGCTCGTCGATTTCAGGGAGGATATGGATGGCGTAAGGGAGCTATTCAGCAGGAGCATAATACCGGCGCTGAACGGCGCAAGCATATCGAGGGATAACGGGCTGGAGCGCGCCATGGCCATGATGAGGCGCGAGGCCGAGATGCCCTCCAGCGACATCATGCTGCGACCTTAGCATTCGAATATTCGAACGTGAACGTGTAGATCTTGAATCCAGGCATTGCGGTGTCTCCGCTTCATGCATGATAGGCCTGCAGAAGCGCACTTATGGCAAGATGCCTGGCCGTAATCCACATCGCCGAATTGTGCATGCCTGGGGTTGCCGCCCGTCACGCATATCCGTAATTCGACATGCCTTCCGGCTCCTGCACCTTCCTGTAGTATTTCCATTTCCTCTCCCGCCAGTCATCGACGCGCCTTATCGCGGCCCTGCAGAAGAAGCTGGAGAGAGATGGCATATTCAACGGGAAACGTGGAAGGCCGCAGGGCACGGTGAGCGGCAAAACGACAGGAACATACGCACTGACGCTAAGGGAAAGGATCAGCTACGACGACTTCAAGAGGATATTAAGGGGTTAACAGTATGAAAGCGCAATTTTGTCAAGTATCCGGTCTTTCAGCCTCTGGGGCGATCCGGTATCGCGTTAAGAAGTCAACTATGCGGCCGTCAGTGAGTATATGCCTCTTTTCAATGCGCCTCTTTAGCACGATGCCTTCCAGGGTTGTGCACCTGCTAAGGGCCACATATAGCTGCCCGTGCGCAAATGTCCCTGACCCCACGTCTATCACAACGCGGTCGAAGGTCTTGCCCTGGCTCTTGTGTATCGTAACGGCCCAGGCAAGCATCATCGGATATTGCCTGAAGCTGCCCATTTTATTCGAGGATAGCCTCTTTGCAACATTGTCATAGGAGAACTTGAACAGCTCCCAGGTATATGGCTCTACATTCGCTTCAGATCCGTCAATTAACCTTACTTCAATTCCTGCATCCCCTATCCTAACAACCTTTCCTATGCTCCCATTGACCCATCTCTTGCTTGTGTCGTTATTCAGCATCATTACCTGCGAGCCCTCCTTCAAGACCAGGCTCTCATCGGCCGGCAGGACCTTCTTGTTGAAATCGCCAGTTATTGATGCCCTATAAGTGTATGACATCCTGGGGATCTTAGATAGGTGAATATCGTTTATAGCGTCTGCCAGCTTGTTTGTTGAGGTTAGCGTTATATACATTTCAGAGTCTTTTGGAAAGAAGGCAGGGTCGTATCTTCTGTTGATCTCATTGAGATGGGCTTCGGTAGCAGAATTAGTTCTTATCGCATTTAACAGGTCTATGAACTCTTTGTCCTTTTGGCGATAGTGCTTGGTTAGCTCTACGAATTCGAATGTCAGGCCATTGAAAGCGTATGAATCAAAGAAATACTGGCTCTTGTACGGCCCGTTGAATATCTCCCGCTCAACTTCAGTTACAACGGGAGGAAGCTGATAAAGGTCGCCTATGAAGATCATCTGCACGCCCCCGAAAGGGAGCGAAGGCTCTTTCCCGTTGAGCCGCATAAAGCGGTCTATGCAATCCAAGAGATCGGCCCTTACCATCGATATCTCGTCTATCACTATTGCATCGAGAGCCTTGTACATCCCAGTATTGTATGCCCTTCTAACGGTGTCCGGGGTCGTATCCGGCTTGAAATGGAAGAATGAGTGGATCGTCTGGCCTTTGACATTAAGCGCAGCAACGCCCGTAGGGGCCAAAACGGCTATGTTCTTCGTTGTTATTGACCTGAAATACTCCAAAAGGGTGGATTTGCCTGTTCCCGCCTTTCCGGTTATGAATATATTGTTTGGGGTATTCTCAAGCAGTTTCAATGCCCTGCGAAACTCTTTGTTAAGCTCTACGGCATTCGATTCTGTGCCTATTTTGCTTTGCAACCCCATGCAGCCCCACTCATAAGAATATCAGCCTTCCATGAATTTAAATGCGGGCTTGTACAGCCCCTATGCAGGGCTACCAATGCCTGTACAACTGGTACTGCAGGTAATTCATGCCTATCCCTATGCCTGCCTGCGTGACCTGGTTCCTGATGCTGTACTCTTGCTGCGCCGCCAGTATGGCCGCCTGCTGTTGCTGTGCATATGCCGCCTGCGCCTGATGCTCCCTTGCCATCATCATCTCCTGGTTCATCAGGTTCCGCCTCTCGGCCAGTTGCTGCGCGAGAAGGTTTGACATCTGCTGCTCCTGGTATGCCTCCATCCTGTTCAAGTACTGCATCTCCTGGTTCACCGCGGCGCTGACCTGCGCCGGGGCAAGGTGCTCCTTTACCAGATTCCTTATTATCGCATCAGAGCGCTTCTGGTAATCCTCAAGCTCCTTCTCCTGCGCGTCCTTGAGCTGCTGGATCGCACGGTCCTGCTGCCTTGCAAGCATCTGCATCTGCGGATCGGCATAGGCATTGCTGTTCTGGTATGAGGGCCGGGAGGACTGCTGCTGGCTCTGCCCTTGATACCGCTGTCCTGGGGACTGCGCGGAAAGCTTTGCGGTGCCGGCGAGCGCCAGGCCCAATGCGCCCGCAGCGACCAGCTTCCTGATCCTCTGGCTTCTTTTGGATGCTGATGCGGCCTTTTCCGGCCGCTTCGCCTCTCTTGTTTCAAAGAACCTGTTGAACGCGGAGACCGCTGCATGGACTGCCTTGTAATTTTTCCTGGAGATCGAGGAGGATTCCGCAAATGCATCCAGCCCTGTCCTCGCTGACTCGGCAGTTGCCATGCCTTTCTCGAACATTGCAATCGATTTTCTCATTATCTTGACGGAGGCGCGCATGCGCAGCCTTTCCATCCTTGGCATCTCATCAGTGCCGGATTCCATCCTGGCAAGGGCTTCGTTTATCCTTTCCTTCATCCCTGCGCGGGCCCCTGCGCGCTGCTTAGTTGCTTCCGCCATCCAATCAGATAATTCTTGCTGCTCTTTTATATAAAACTTTCGCAGTGCCTCTATCGGGCCCCGTATGGCCATTACGGCAGTATCTTGCTTTGCCCGCTTTCAATGAACCATTTCCGCGTTGGTTTTGCATCTATCTTTTTCTTAGAGTGCCGTAACGTTGGTAACCTTCCCATTGAAGCCCAGATATCTTGGCCTTGGTGCCAAGTCCCTAACGGTGCTGTCTAATATGGTTTGGTAGTATAAGTTCACAAGGATTCAACACTATTTAAATCCCTGAAATCTGAATCTTTAACTAATAATTTTAGGTTGTAAGTCATACCTGTAGCCAAAATAAACGAATCTAACATTCCCCACTTCTTATTTATCTTCTTCCTTTCAAAATTCAACTGACCCGCTAAAACAGATATACCATTATCTATATTTATTATCGAGCTCAATTTTTGCATTGTATCGATAAGGAATGCGGTGTCCTTCCTGTATTTTAATGACCAATTAGTAATTTCTGCAAGGCTCACTATGCTTGTGTAACATTTGTTTTGACCTAAAACCTCTTTTACTCGTTTCCCCTTATCTGTACCTTCAAAAAATTCTATCCATGCAGATGTATCCAAAAGCATCGAATCACACCCTGTCTATGCTTTCCCTTCTGAACGGCCCTGCACCTTTTGCTATCCCAAATGCCTTAGCAATCAGCTCTTTTCTCCGTTTAAGCAGTGAGATTTCTATTTCTTCGCCTTCCCTTATCCCTTTCCCTTTTATCATTTGTTTGGGTATGAGTACACCAAGAGAACTGCCTATCTTTCTAACTTTAACCTTGAATATGGTTTCCATTTCCATAATCTCACAT
>VFSW01006645.1_pt1 | contig 16966 bp, 29 predicted proteins | sample 5358111 | NCBI WGS metagenome assembly VFSW01 (sample SAMN11554181, study PRJNA540505) | mine drainage metagenome | isolation source: sediment from site ElyBrook_90M | place: USA: Ely Copper Mine, Vershire, VT | collected 2017
GTCTTGGACTGGTCCGTATTCAGCTTGAGCGGGACCTGTTTGAGGTTGAGGATGATATCGGTGGCATCCTCGACCACGCCGGGGATCGGCGAAAACTCATGGAGCACGCCTTCGATCTTCACGGCGGTAATTGCGGCGCCCTCGATGGAACTGAGCAGGGCGCGCCGCAGGGCGTTGCCCACGGTGGTACCCCAACCGCGCTCGAACGGCTGCGCGGAGAATTTTCCGTACTTATCCGTCAGCGTCTCAGGTTCAGCCGCCAACCGCTTTGGTTTCTGGAAACCCTTCCACATCTTTACCCTTCCTCCCGGCCCGCAAGGGGCCGACCCGCAAACTTTCAAAAAAAAGCGTTACTTCGAGTACAACTCTACGATCAGCTGCATGTTCATCGGCGGCGTCTGCACGTCCTCGCGGCGCGGCAGGGCCACGACGCGCGCCTTGAAGTTCTCGCGGTCGATATCGAGCCACGGCGCGACGCCCTGGCTCTGCGCCAGGTTGCGCGCTTCGAGAACCATGGCGTTCTGGTGCATCTTATCCTTGAGGACGACCTCGTCGCCGACGTCCACCAGATAGCTGGGGATGTTGACCTTGTGCCCCTTGACGCGGATGTGTCCATGGAGCACGAACTGGCGAGCCTGGGTGCGCGACCCGGCCAGGCCCATGCGATAGACGACGTTATCCAGCCTCCGCTCGAGCATGACCAGCAGGTTGGCGCCCGTGGGACCCGGGGCGCGTTCCGCCTTCTCGAAGTTGTTGCGGAACTGGCGCTCGAGCAGCCCGTAGGTGCGCTTGACCTTCTGCTTCTCGCGCAACTGGATGCCGTACCCCACCATTTTGGGGCGGCGCGCCTGGCCGTGCTGGCCGGGAACGAAATTCCGTTTTTCGATGGCGCACTTCTCCGTAAAACACCGGAGACCCTTCAAGAAGAGCTTCTGCCCTTCGCGCCGGCACAACCGGCAAACCGCATCACGATGTCTTGCCAAGTGCTTCTCTCCTTTGCAACGAACAACGAAACCGTGTGACCGAGACTACAGAACCTGTGCGATTGCTATACGCGGCGGCGCTTGGGCGGCCGGCAACCATTGTGCGGCACTGGCGTCACGTCCTTGATGGAGTTGATGTGGAGCCCGGACGACGCCAGCGCGCGGACGGCGGATTCGCGCCCCGCGCCCGGCCCCTTGACGCGCACTTCCACCGACTTCATGCCGTACTGGTCGCGCGCGACGCCGGCGGCGGTCATGGCCGCCTGCTGCGCGGCGTAGGGCGTGCCCTTGCGCGAGCCTTTGAAACCCACCGAACCGGCCGAGGACCAACTGACGGCGCGGCCATCGGGATCGGTCAGCGTGATGATGGTGTTATTGAACGACGCCTGAATGCAGACGACGCCATGCGGCACCACGCGCTTTTCCCTCTTCTTGCGAAACTCTTTCTTGCGTTTCGTCGGCTTCGCCGCGGCCGGAGCCGCGGCAGCGTCCTTCGTTTCTTTGGCCACGATGGTTTCCTCTTTTGCCTTTCCAGCAGGCGCCGGCCGAAGCCTGGAGCGCGTCTATCTGATTGCCAATACCACGGCGGCTACTTGCGCGCCGCTACTTTCTTTTTGGCCGCGACCGCGCCCTTGCGCGGGCCCTTACGAGTGCGGGCGTTGGTGTGGGTGCGCTGGCCGTGGACGGGAAGATTCCGGCGGTGGCGCAAACCCCGGTAGCACTGAATTTCGATCAGCCGCCGGACGTTCATCTGCGTATCCTTGCGGAGATCTCCTTCGACGCCGCCTTCGGCCTCGATGGCGGCGCGGAGGCGCGTGACTTCCTCTTCGGTGAGATCCTTGATTTTCTTGGTCACGTCGACGTTGGCCTTTTCGGCGAGCGAACGCGCGCGCTGCTGCCCAATGCCATAGATGGCCGTGAGACCGACCCAGAGCCGCTTATTGGGCGGCAGGTCCACGCCTGCAATGCGAGCCATGCGGTTTTCCTCCCTGCGTTTCCGGTTATCCCTGGCGCTGGCGGTGCTTCGGGTTGATGCAAATGACCCGGACCACGCCGCGCCGATGAACAACCTTGCACTTCATGCAAATCTTTTTAACCGATGCGCGAACCTTCATTTCGTCGACTCCGTCGTTCTCTTCCCCGAGGGGCTGAAGCCACTTTTATTTCCGGCCGCCGATGCCGGAGCTAAAGCTCCGATCCCCTAAAAGACGCCTCAGGAAACCTCAGGGGCTAAAGCCCCACTTACTTTACGGCGCTGATGTCACGGCTAAAGCCGCGACCCACAAAACTCTCCGTACCCTTCAGCATCCTGCTACAAGACTTCTGGTTTAGCCTCCGCCCCATCGCTTCTTGCGGGAGCCCGCCTACTTGTAGCGATAGACAATGCGCCCGCGCGTCAGGTCGTAGGGCGACAGCTCCACGGCAACGCGGTCCCCGGGCAGGATGCGGATAAAGTTCTTCCTCATCTTCCCGGAAATGTGGGCGAGGACCTGGTGCTTATTCTCCAGCTGGACGCGAAACATCGCGTTGGGGAGCGGCTCGATGACCGTGGCCATCACCTCGATGGCGTCTTCCTTGCCGCTGCCCTCGCCGGGTTTCTTTCGTTCCTGTTGTGGCCTGTGTGCCATGTGCTCCTTACCGCGAAGGCTCCGGGGACCGCGTCCCCGCGAAGCGAGCCTTCGTGGCTGCGAACTCAACCGCCGCCGCCATGCTCCCTCGGGCTACCAGCAGGGGCCGACGGCATCCCGCGGGCGCGTCAGAATCCACGGCCCGCTGCTGGTGACGGCCACCGTGTGTTCGAAATGCGCCGAATCGCTTCCATCCTCGGTGACCGCTGTCCAGCCATCTTCCAGGACGCGCACGCCGGGTCCGCCGACATTGACCATGGGCTCGATGGCGAGCACCATGCCCTCCTGCAGGCGCAGACCTTGTCCGGGCACGCCGTAATTCGGGACCTGCGGATCCTCGTGCATCTTGGTTCCGATGCCGTGACCCACGAACTCGCGCACCACGGAAAAGCTCTGCTTCTCGACCCACTCCTGCACCGCCGAGGAAACATCCCCCAGGCGATTGCCAGGCCGCATCTTCTCGATCCCGCGCTCGAGCGATTCACGCGTCACGCGCAGCAACTTTTGCCGGGCCGGGGAAATCTTTTCCACCGGAACGGTCAGCGCGGCATCGGCAAAGTAACCCTCCAGCTCGACGCCGAAATCCAGCGAGAGGATGTCTCCCTCGCGCACGCGGCGGGAGGGCGACGGAATGCCGTGCACCACCTCGCTATTGATCGACGCGCAAACCGAACCCGGGTACCCCCGGTATCCCTTGAACGCGGGCCGCGCATGATGCTCGGCAGTGTACGCTTCGGCGCAATCGTCCAACTCTTTGGTCGCCAGGCCCGGCCGAACCATGGCGCGCATCTTTTCGAGCGCGCCCCAGACGATCAGCCCGGCCCGGTGCATCTTTTCAATTTCGGCCGGCGATTTACAGACGACCATCGCGCCCTTCAACGCGCCGGATAATCTTTTCGAGCGCGCGGCTCACGTCTTCCATTCCCGCCGAAGCGTCCACGGCATCGAGCAAGCCCTGGCGGCGGTAATAATCGGCCAGCGGCTTGGTCTGGCGCTCGTAGGCCACCAGGCGCTCCTTCACTACGTCGGGGCGGTCATCCGGGCGCTGCACGAGCTTGCCGCCGTCGCGATCGCAGATTCCCGGAACCTTGGGCGGCGCTTCGTACACATTATAGATCGCGCCGCACACGCCGCAGGACCAGCGGCCGGTGAGCCGCCGCATCAGCACGTCCAGGCTCACTTCAAAATCCACCACGACCGGCTTGCCAAAACCTTTTTTTTCGAGGACGCGGCCCAGCTGCTCAGCCTGCGGCAGGGTGCGGGGAAACCCGTCGAACACAACCCCTCCGGCACAATCCGGCGCCGCCAATCTCTCCTCAACCATCTTCATGATGACATCATCGGGCACCAGCTCGCCGCGCTCCATAATGGGCTGAGCCAGCCGGCCCACCTGGGTGCCGCGGGCGACCGCATCGCGCAGCATGTCGCCGGTGGAAAAATGGGGCACGGCGCAGCGCTGCGCGAAACGTTTCGACTGCGTGCCCTTTCCCGCTCCCGGCGGTCCCAGGAAAATGAACGCGCGATTGGTTGCCATCTCCATGCGAGCCCGGGACGTCACCCCCGGCGGCTCCGCAGCCGGCCCTTGCGCACAAACCCTTCGTAATTTCGCATGACCAGCTGAGCTTCGAGCTGCTGCACGGTATCCATGGCCACGCCGACGACGATCAGCAGCGACGTGCCTCCGAAATAGAACTGAACGCCCAAGCCGTCGAGGACGAAGCGCCACATGTGCTGGTCGAACCAGTTACCGACCAGCCAGAGGTGCTGCAGGTGGATGCCGGAGATCATCCACTCCGGCAACAGGCAAACAATGGCCAGGTAGACGCCGCCCACCAGCGTCAGCCGCGACAGAATGCGGTTGATATATTCCGAGGTGTTGCGACCGGGACGAATGCCGGGTATGAAGCCGCCGTTTTTGCGCATGTTATCGGCCAGCTCGGTGGGATTGAAAATAATGCCCACGTAGAAGAACGCGAAAAAGATGATGAGTCCGACGTAGAGCACGGTATACAGCGGCTCGCCCCAGCTAATCCATTTGGCGAACGACTGGAAGATGGAGGACTTGCTCTGCACCAGCAGGGCCGCGGTCTGCGGGAAGGTGAGCAGCGAACTGGCGAAAATCGGAGGGATGACGCCTCCGGAATTGACGCGCAGCGGGAGGTAGGTCATCTGCCCGCCCATCACTTTGCGTCCCATCACGCGCTTGGCGTACTGCACGGGGATGCGCCGCTGGCCGCCTTCCACCAGGACGATAAACGCGACGACCGCCACCATCATGGCGACCAGCCCCAGCAAGATGATGGGCGTGAGCGGGCCCCACTGCTGGGTCATGGCTTTCTCGACGAGGTCCTTCACCGCGCGCGGCAAGCCGACGACGATGCCGGCAAAGATGATCAGCGACATGCCGTTGCCGATGCCGCGATCGCTGATCTGTTCACCCAGCCACATGATGAAGGCCGAGCCGGTGGTGAGGGTCAGCATGGTCATGAGGATGAAACGCGGACCCGGATGATAGACCAGCGACTGCCCCGACATGCCCCCGCGCTGGAGGGTCAAGGCGATGGTGAAGGATTGAAAGCAGCTCAAGATGATGGTGAGGTAGCGAGTGTATTGCGTAATCTTGCGCCGGCCGAGTTCGCCTTCCTTCTGGAGGCGCTCCAGGTAGGGCCACACGACCACCAGCAACTGCAGGATGATGGAGGCCGTGATGTAGGGCATGATGCCGAGCGCGAAGATGGTCAGGCGGCGGAGATTGCCGCCACTGAACAGATCGATCAGGCCCAGCATCGAACCCTTGCTCTGGTCGAACAGCTGACCAAGCAAATCGGTATTGATTCCCGGAGTGGGGACAAAAGCGCCGAGGCGATACACGGCCAGCACCGCCAGCGTGAACAAGACGCGGTTCCGCAGGTCCGGCGTGCTGAAAATATTCCGAAAGGCCTCGAGCAGCTTCCTCATTTCAGGACTTCGACCTTCCCTCCGGCCGCCACGATTTTCTGTTCCGCCGATTTACTGAAGGCGTGGGCCTGCACGGTCAAAGCAATCTTCAATTCGCCGTTGCCGAGAATTTTGACGCCCTCGCGCAAGGCGCGCACGATGCGGCGTGCGGCGAGCAGTTCCGGGGTGACGGTATCGCCGGCGGCGAAGGCGTTGAGGCTTTCGACGTTGACGACGGAATACGATTTGGGAAAGGGGCTGGAGAAACCGCGCTTGGGCAAGCGCCGGTGCAACGGCATCTGGCCGCCTTCAAAGCCCGGCCGGCGGGAATAGCCGCGGCGGGACTGCTGGCCCTTGTTGCCGGCGCCCGAGGTTTTCCCGAGCTTGGAGCCCATCCCGCGCCCCACGCGCACCTTGCGGTGGCGCGAGCCGCGCGGAGGTTTCAGATTCGACAGTGTAGGTTGCATGGACATTTCCGATTACCCCTGGATCTCGACCAGATGATGGACCTTGGCGATCATGCCGCGCGTCTCGGGCGTATCCGCACACTCGATGACCTGCTGCATGCGGCGGAAGCCGAGGCCGCGAATGGTCTGGCGCATATCGCGGGTGCAGCCGATGAAGCTGCGGACCCACTTGAGCTTCAGCGTTCCCGACGTTTTGGTTTTGGTAGCCATAGTTGCTTGCTCCGAGTTTCCGAGCGGCTAGGAAGCAGCCGGTTCTTCGGCGCCCTTGCCGCGCGCTTCGGCCACGCGCGCCGCGTCCTTCAGGTGCAGCAGGGCGTCAAACGTGGCCTTGATGACGTTGTGCGGGTTCGACGTGCCGAGCGACTTGGTGAGCACGTTCTTGATTCCCGCGACCTCCATGACGGCGCGCACGGGGCCGCCGGCGATCACGCCGGTGCCTTCCTGAGCGGGCTTGAGCAGCACCTTGCCCGAGCCGTATCGGCCGAGGACCTGATGCGGGATGGTGGAGCCCTTCAGATTCAGCTTCACCATATTTTTTTTGCCCTGCACAATGCCCTTGCGAATGGCCATGGGCACCTCGCGAGCCTGGCCCATGCCGAAGCCGGCTTGCCCGCCCTGGTCTCCGACGACGACGAGGGCGGAGAAGCTGAGGTTCTTGCCGCCCTTGACGACCTTGGTGACGCGGTTGATCGAGACCACCTGATCTTTCAGGTTGGCCTGGTTGGTTTGCAGCAGGCGGCGCACCGCCAGCGTGTCTTTGAGTTCTTGTTTCGCCATAGTTGTCAGAACTTCAGGCCCGCCTCCCGGGCCGAATCCGCCAAAGCCTTCACGCGGCCGTGATAGAGATAGCCGCCGCGGTCAAACACCACGAGTTCCAAGCCGAGTGCCAGGGCCCGTTCGGCAACGATCTTGCCAACGAGCTTGGCCGCGGCGATGTTGCCGCCACCCTTGATCTGCGCGCGCACGGCTTCGTCGAGGGAACTGGCGGAAACCAGGGTGCGGCCGGCGTTGTCGTCGACCACCTGCGCGCGAATGTGACGGATCGAGCGGTGCACGCAGAGCCGGGGACGCTCGGGCGTGCCGGCAATCTTGTTGCGGATGCGCCGGTGCATGCGCTCGCGGTGCAGTTCGCGGGACAATTTTCGGACCGATACGGCCACGCTGGTTCTCCTTTTCCTGTTCCTGCGGCGGTGTTACGCCGCCGAGGTCTTGGCGCCGGCCTTGCCGGCTTTCTTCTTGAGGCGCTCTCCCGTGATGCGAATGCCCTTCTGCTTGTACGGATCGGGCGGGCGCAGGGCGCGCAGGTTGGCGGCCACCTGTCCCACGGTGTTTTTGTTCGCGCCGGTCACGGCGAGGTGCGTCATTTTCTCGACCACGATCTGGATTCCCTCGGGAATGGGGAACTCGACCGGATGGGAGTAGCCCAGAGCCAGCACGAGGTTTTTGCCCTTCACCTCGGCGCGGTAGCCAACGCCGACGATATCGAGATCCTTTTTGAAGCCCAGGGTGACGCCGGTGACGGCGTTGGCGACCAGCGCGCGGGCCAGCCCGTGCAGGGCGCGGAACTGTTCGGCTTCGCGCCGGGCGATCAGGTTGGCGTCTTTCTGCTCGAAACGGATACCGCGCGGCAGCGGCACGGTGAGTTTGCCCTTGGGCCCCTGCACCTCGACGGAGGTGTCCTTGATCTGCACCTTCACGCCGGAAGGCAGGGGAATCAGTTTGTTTCCAATTCGCGACATAGCTTTATGAAAACCTCGCTCGCACCGGGTTGGCTACCAAACTTCGCACAGCATTTCGCCGCCCACGCCTTCCTTGCGGGCCGCCTGGCCAGTCATCAGGCCGCGGGGCGTGGAAACAATGGAGATGCCCATTCCGCCGACGACGGGGCGGATGCCGGTTTTTCCGACGTAGCGCCGGGAACCGGGCCGGGAGACGCGCTGGAGGTCGGTGATGACGCCGCGGCGGTCCGGGGTGTAGCGCAAGAAGACGCGCAGGGTCTTTTTGCCTTTTTCGTCGACGACCTTGAAATTCGTCAGATAGCCCTCATCCTTGAGGATGCGCGCGATCTCGACCTTCAGCTTCGAGGAGGGAAGATCGACGCGGGGGTGCTTGGCGCGCACGCCGTTGCGGATGCGGGTCAGCATATCGGCAATAGGATCAGTGGTCATTCGGGTTCTGCTCTCTTCCTGTGTGTTACCAGCTCGACTTCACGACGCCGGGGATTTCTCCCTTGAGCGCGTGGCCGCGGAAACAGATGCGGCACATTTCAAACTTGCGCAGGAAACCGCGCGCGCGGCCGCACCTGCGGCAGCGGTTGCGCTGGCGCGTCTTAAACTTGGGCTTGCGCCGCATTTTTGCGAACTGACTGTCTCGAGCCATACGCCGTCGCTCTCCTTACGCCCGCCGGTCAGGGCCGGAAAGGCACGCCGAGCAGCTTGAGCAGCTCGCGTCCCTCTTCGTCGCTTCGGGCCGTCGTGGTGATGGTGATGTTCATGCCCTTGATTTTGTCCACCCGGGTGTAATCGATTTCCGGGAAGACCAGCTGATCCTTCAGGCCGAGGGTGTAATTTCCGCGGCCATCAAACGAATTGGGCGGCAGTCCCTTGAAGTCGCGCACGCGGGGGAGCACGACGGCCGCCAAGCGGTCCAGGAATTCGTACATGCGCTCGCCGCGCAGCGTGACCATGCAGCCGATGGGCATGCCCTTGCGGATCTTGAAATTCGCGATGGACTTCTTGGCGCGGGTGATGACGGGCTTCTGCCCGGCGATCTGGCCCAGCTCGGCCGAGGCCGTATCCAACAGCTTCACGTTCTGGCTGGCTTCGCCCAGACCGATATTCAGGGTCACTTTCTTGACCCGTGGCACGGCCATGGTGTTCTTATAGCCGAAGCGCTTGGAGAGCGCCGGAACGGCTTCCTTGCGGTACTTTTCATGCAAACGACTGGTCATGGTTCCCTAGCCTCGACTTCACTTCTCATTTCACCGGCCCCCGGCATGCTCGCACGGCGAGCAACCCGGGACCTTTGCTGCGCTACTGGTTACTTCTCGAAGGCCGAATTGCAGCGGCGGCAGGACCGGACCTTGGTGCCATCGGGCAGCGAGGTGTGTCCGGTGCGGGCGTGCTTGCCGCATGCCGGGCAGACCAGCATCACGTTGGACACGTGAATGGGGCCTTCCTTATCGAGAATGCCTCCGCGAATATTCTTCGACGGGTTCGGGCGCGTGTGCTTCTTGATGATGCTGGCGTGCTCGACGGTGACCGTGTGCTTGACGCGGTTGACCGAGAGCACCTTGCCGGTCTTGCCCTTGGAACGGCCGCTCATCACCTTGACCATGTCGCCGTGGCGAATGCCGAGCGGTACCGCAGTTTTCTTGGTTTCTCTCATGGCTACCACACTTCCGGGGCGAGCGAGACGATTTTGGTGAACTTCTTGTCGCGCAGCTCGCGGGCGACGGGCCCGAATACACGGGTTCCCACCGGTTCCTTGGCATCGTTGATCAGCACGGCGGCGTTATCGTCGAAGCGGATGTAGGTGCCATCGCGCCTCCGCTGTTCCTTGCGCGTGCGCACCACGACGGCGCGCACCACCGTGCCCTTCTTGACCTGGCTGTCCGGCGCGGCCTCTTTCACGGCCGCCGTAATGATGTCGCCCAATCCGGCGGTCAGTCCCGCGTCTCCCCCGATGGGGAGGATGCAGGTCAACTGACGGGCGCCGGAATTATCGGCCACCGTCAACCACGTTCTCATCTGAACCATTGTCGTGCTCCCTTAATCCCTTCGGCTCAGGCCACGCGCGTCGAGCGCGCCAGAACTTCCTTGAGCCGCCACCGCTTGAGCTTGGAAAGCGGGCGCGTCGAAACAATACGCACCGTATCGCCCACGCGCGCGTCACCGGACTCATCGTGGGCGTAATATTTCTTTACGAATCGCACGACGCGCTGATAGAGCGGGTGCCGGGTGGTGCGGGTGACCTTGACGACGATGGTTTTGGCCATCTTGGCGCTGGTCACGACGCCCACCAACTCCTGCCGCACTCCGCGTTCGCGGACGGCCTGCTGGGCCGCCCCCTGGGTTGCTGCCTGGTTCGTCATTACGCCTTCCTCAATTCAGCCTCGCGCAAAAGCGTCTTGACGCGCGCGAGGTCCTTTTTCGCTTCCCGCAACTTTTTCAGCCCTTCGGTCTGGCCGGTGGAGAGCTGAAAGCGCAGGCGAAAAATCTGTTCGGCGAGCTCGCGCTGCTGGGTATCGAGCTCGCTGGGGTTCATTTCGCGGTATTTTTCCACGCGCCGCGCCATTAGAGTTCCTCCGCCCGGCTGACAAACTTGGTCCGGATGGGCAGCTTATGCGAGGCCAGCGCCATGGCTTCCTTGGCGGCCGCCAAGTCCACGCCGGCCATCTCGAACATGACCCGCCCCGGCTTCACCACGGCCACCCAGTGTTCCGGGGGCCCTTTGCCCTTGCCCATGCGCGTTTCGGCCGGTTTCTTGGTGAACGGCTTATCGGGAAAGATGCGAATCCAGAGCTTTCCACCGCGCTTGATGAAGCGCGTGACGGCCACGCGCGCCGCTTCGATCTGGCGGTCGGTGATCCACGCCGGCTCGAGGGCCTTCAACCCAAATTCGCCAAACGCCAGCGATCCGCCGCGCCACGCTTTACCGGTGCGCCGGCCGCGCTGCTGTTTGCGATACTTCACTTTCTTCGGCATCAACATAAGAATGTCCCTTTAGACTTCCGCGCTCGGTGCGGGCTTACCGCCGCGCTGCGGCATTTTTTCGCCCTGGTAGACCCAGCACTTCACGCCAATCACGCCGTAGGTGGTATGCGCCTCGGCGGTGGCAAAATCGATATCCGCGCGCAGGGTCTGCAGCGGCAGCCGGCCCTGCAGGTACCACTCCTTGCGGGCGATTTCGGCGCCGTTCAAACGCCCGGCGACGCGCACCTTGATTCCCTTGCAGCCGAAGCGCAGGGCGGAATCCACGGCCTTGCGCATGGCCCGGCGAAACGCGACGCGCTTTTCCAGCTGCAGCGCAATCGATTCGGCGACGAGCTGGGCGTTGAGCTCCGGGCGGTGCACTTCCTGGATGTCGATGTGCACTTCGCGCTGGGTGCGTTTCTGCACCTCGATCTTGAGCTTGTCGATTTCCGAGCCCTTGCGCCCGATGATGATTCCGGGGCGGGCGGTGTTGATGCGCACGACAAGCTTATTGGCGGCGCGCTCGATGTCGATGGTGTCGACGCCGGCCGAGCGCAGGCGCTCCTTGAGCATTTTGCGCAAGCTCACGTCTTCGTGCAGCAGGTCGGCATAGTCCTTTTTCGCGAACCAGCGGGACTTCCAACCCTTGTTGTAGCCCAGCCGAAACCCGTACGGATGTGTCTTCTGCCCCAAACTCGCCTCCTACTTTTTCTTCTGCGCTTGCTTCGCGCGCTGCTGGAGGGCCTTGCGAGCCTGGCGCACCGCGCCCTTCACGCCCTGGGACGCCGCCGCTTCAGCCGCCGCGGCCGCCGCGCGATGCTCGGCGGCGCGATGATGCTCGGCCACCTGGACAATGATGTGGCTGGTGCGCTTCTGGTACCCAAATCCCCGGCCCATGGGCGCCGGACGCATGCGCTTCCAGCGCGGACCCTCGTTGACGCAGCACATGGTGACGTACAGCGCGTCGACATCGAGCGATTCACCGGCATCGTCGGCCTTGCGTTCGGCGTTGGCGATGGCGCTGCGGAGCGTTTTTTCAACTTCCTTGGCCACGCGCTTTTTCGTGAAGCGCAGGGTCTGCAAGGCGTCGCCGGCGCGCTGGCCGCGGATCAAGTCCACCACCAGGCGCGCTTTTTGGGGCGAGACGCGGATGTACCGCGCCTTGGCCACGCCTTCAATCTGACCGGACATTTCAGTTGCCGTTGCCATCGTCTATGCCTTTATTCCCCATGGCCCTCAGGAGGGCTTTGCCGCCGGAGCCGCGCCACCACCGGCGGGAGCCGCCGCACCGGGAGCGGGTCCACCCGCCGCCGCAGCCGCCCTCTCGAGGGCCGCCTTGACGGCGTGCCCCTTGAAGGTGCGCGTGGGGGCGAACTCGCCGAGCTTGTGACCCACCATCTGCTCGGTGATATACACCGGGATGAATTTCCTGCCGTTATGGACGGCGATCGTGTGGCCCACCATCTCGGGGAGAATCGTCGAGCGGCGCGACCACGTCTTTATAACTTTCTTTTCGTTCCGCACGTTCAGGGCTTCCACCTTTTTCTGCAGGTGGCCATCAATGAACGGGCCTTTCTTGAGCGAGCGCGGCATCTTCTTCCTATTCCTCCACGCGGCGCAGCTTGACCCACTGCGCGCGGCGAAGCTTGCGGAACCCGCGGACGGGTCCGGACACACGGTGCGAGACCGGGCAGAAGGGACAGACGAACCGCGTCCCCTGCGCGTTCGGAATCTTCTCCACAATCACGGCCCAGCCCGCGCGGCAGAGGCGAAACAGCACCTGCGGCGCAGGCGTCAGCTTCGAGACTACCTTGAGCGCGGGCTTGGCAGCCGGCTTAGCCACCGGCTTGGCGGCATGGCGCCGCGCCGGCTTGCGCATCGCTCGCCGGGTTGCACGTCGAGACGTTCGTGTCGCTGCCATACGTGTGCTCCCAATTTCCCGCCGCGCCGGGTTCATTTTTTCTGCTCTGCCCCTTCGGTTCCGGTCCTCCCAAATCGAAGGGCCCTTCCTGGCTGCTACGGCTTGCGCCGTTCGACAATCATGCGATCGCTCTTGCGCTTCTTGCGCGTCTTGGCGCCCAGGGTTGGAAACCCCCAGGGTGTCTGCGGATGGTTGCCCTTGACGCGGCCTTCTCCTCCGCCATGCGGATGGTCCACCGGGTTCATGGCCACACCGCGCACCGTAGGACGTTTTCCGTGCCACCGCGTGCGGCCCGCCTTGCCGTACGTCACGTTTTCGTGGTCCAGATTGCCGAGCTGGCCGACCGTGGCCATGCAATCCACGCTAAACTTTCGCACTTCCCCGGAAGGCAGCTTGACCAGGGCCATGTCGCCTTCCTTGCTCAGAAGCTGCGCCGCTCCGCCGGCCGCGCGGACGACCTGGCCGCCCTTGCCCGGAAACAGTTCGAGATTGTGCACCATCGTGCCGGGCGGAATGTTCCGGATCTTCAGGGCGTTGCCCGGAAGGATGTCCGCGCCTTCGCCGTTCTGCACGGTCATGCCGACGTCGAGCCCGATGGGATGCAGGATGTAGCGCTTTTCTCCGTCGGCGTAATGCAGCAGCGCCAGGCGGGCCGAGCGGTTCGGATCGTATTCGATCGCCGCCACCTTGGCGGGGATGCCGGTTTTCTCGCGGCGGAAGTCGATGGAGCGGTAGCGGCGCGCGTGCCCGCCCCCGCGGTGCCAGGAAGTGATTTCGCCGTGAGCGTTGCGGCCGCCGGTGCGCTTCTTGGATTCGGTCAGCGATTTTTCCGGCGTCTGCTTGGTGATATCGCTCTTGTCGAGCATGGTCAAGAAGCGCCGCGCCGGCGTGTATGGTTTAAATGTTTTCAGTGCCATTGTTGCCTCATGCCTGCCCGCGGCCCTGGCCGCTTCCAGGCGTCTTCCAAACTACAAATTGTCGGCGAACTCGATCATTTTTTCGCCGGGCGCGAGCCGCACGTACGCCTTTTTCCAGTCCGGGCGAAATCCCTCGGCGCGGCCGCGGCGGCGAAACTTTCCGTGAAACATCGCGGTGCGCACGTGATCCACCTTCACCTTGAAAATGCGCTGCACCGCTTCCTTGATCTGCGTCTTGGTGGCCTCGCGGGAGACCTCGAACACGACGGTGTGCTGCGTTTCCTTTACGCCGAGACCCTTCTCGGTGATGATCGGCCGCCGGATCACTTGATAGAAACTGGTCGCCATCGACTAATCCTTTTTCGCCCTGGGCTTCGCGCTGGACTTGGCCTTGGGCTTCTGTTTCGCCGCTTTTTTGGCGGCGGGCTTCTTGGCCGCCTTGGGCGCCGCACTCGGCTTCGCGGAGGCCTTGGCCGCCGGGGCCTTGGCCGCGCGCCCTTCCGTGGCAACGTTCACCGCGGGCGCAGCCGAGTCCGGCTCAGGAGCCTCGCCCGACTTCTCCAGCGAAAGCGCGTGACTCAACCGCAGGGCCGCATCGCGCGAGAGCATCAGGCGGTCGTGCCGCATCAAGTCGTAGGTGCCGAGGCCGGTGGCCGGGACCAGCGTCACGCCCTCGAGGTTGCGGCTGGCGCGCTCGAGATTCAGATTCGGGCCGTTTTCGACCAGCAGGATGGTGCGCGTCTCGCCATCCAGTTTCGTCAGCGTTTGGCGAAACGGCTTGGTCTTGTGCGAGTCGAGCGTCCAGCCGTCGACGACCGTCAATTTTTCCTGCGCCAGCTTGGCGGATAGCGCCGAGCGCAGCGCGCCGCGGGTCATCTTTTTCGGCAGCGCGTAATCGTAGCTGCGCGGGACCGGCCCGTGCACGGTGCCGCCATGGCGCCACAGCGGCGAGCGAACCGAACCGACGCGGGCGCGGCCGGTGCCCTTCTGCCGCCAGAGTTTTCTGCCCGAGCCGCTCACTTCGCTCTTGTCCTTGGTTTTGTGCGTGCCGGCGCGCTCGCCCGCCAGATGATGCCGCACCGACTCGTGCAACAGGTGCGGATTCACGCGCGCGGCGAACACGTCGTCGGCCAGCTCAATCGTGCCTACCGTCTTGCCTTCCAGATTCTTGACGTCCACAACCGGCATAGTTCTCTCTCTTACAGGGCCAACTTGGCCTTGCGAATGAAGATGTAACCGCCCGCGGGACCGGGAACCGCGCCGCGCACCAGGAGCAGGTTCTCGTCCGGATCAATTTTCACAACCCGCAAATTCTTGGAGGTCTTGTACTCGTTGCCCATGTGTCCCGGGAAATGCTGGCCCTTCCAGACGCGGGAGGGGAACGAACTGGCGCCGATGCCGCCGGGGGCACGATGGAACATCGAGCCGTGGCTGGCGTCGCCGCCTCGGAAGTGCCAGCGGCGCACGCCGCCTTGAAAACCCTTGCCCTTGCTCACGCCGCGGACGTCGACGAGTTCGCCGACCTTGAATGCATCGACCAGGACGCGGTCGCCGGGCTTGCTCTCGTCCTTGGAATCCTCGATGCGGATCTCGCCCAGACAGCGCATGGGGGCGACGTTGGCTTTTTTGAAATGGCCGGCGCGAGGCTTGTTGACGCGCTGCGGTTTGATGAATTCCACCAGGCCCAGCTGCACGGCCTCGTAGCCGTCCTTATCCTTGGTGCGGCGCTGGACGACCACGCACGGGCCCGCCTGCAAGACCGTGCAAGGCACGGCCGTGCCGTCCTCGGCGAAGACTTGCGTCATGCCGAGCTTGATTCCGAGTATACCGTTGACTCCCATTTCGCTCGCTCTTTCCTGAATTGCCGCCGAACGCCGGACCGCAGCGCCGGTCTACTTGGCCACGTGCTCCCGGCCGAATGCCTTGATTTCGACGTCCACGCCCGGGGGCAGGTCGAGCTTCATCAGCGCGTCCACCGTATCGGGCGTCGGCTCGAGGATATCGATGAGACGCTTGTGCGTGCGCATTTCAAACTGCTCGCGCGATTTTTTGTCCACGTGCGGCGACCGCAAGACGGTCCAGCGGTTGATTACCGTGGGCAGGGGAATCGGGCCAGCCACGTCGGCGCCGGTGCGCTTGGCCGTGTCAACGATCTCCTTGGTGGATTGATCGAGAATGCGGTGATCGTAGGCCTTCAGACGGATCCGAATTTTTTCTCCAGTTTGCATGGGTTACTCGATGATCTCGGAGACGGCGCCGGCGCCCACGGTGTGGCCGCCTTCGCGGATGGCGAAGCGCAGCCCCTTCTCCAGCGCCACCGGCGTGATCAGCGTGATCTCCATCGCAATGTTGTCTCCCGGCATCACCATCTCCACCCCCGCCGGCAACTTCACGTCCCCGGTCACGTCCGTGGTCCGAAAATAAAACTGCGGCCGGTACCCCGTGAAAAACGGCGTGTGCCGCCCGCCTTCTTCCTTCGTCAGCACGTACGCCTCCGCCTTGAACTTCGTGTGCGGCGTGATCGATCCCGGCTTGCACAACACCTGCCCGCGCTCCACTTCGTCCTTCTCCGTCCCGCGCAGCAGCAATCCCACGTTGTCTCCCGCCATCCCCTCGTCCAACAGCTTCCGGAACATCTCCACGCCCGTCACCGTCTTCTTCATCGTCGGACGGAAACCCACAATCTCAATCTCTTCCCCTACCTTCACCTTCCCGCGCTCGATCCGTCCCGTCACCACCGTCCCGCGCCCCGATATCGAAAAAATGTCCTCGATCGGCATCGCAAACGGCTTGTCCACGTCCCGCGGCGGCAACGGAATGTGCTTGTCCACCGCTTCCATCAATTCCAGCACCGACTTCTCCCACTTCGCGTCGCCCTCCAGCGCCTTCAGCGCCGACCCGCGCACCACCGGGATCGTGTCTCCCGGAAATTGATACGTCTTCAGCAGCTCCCGCACTTCCAGCTCCACCAGCTCCAAAAGCTCCGGGTCTTCCACCATGTCGCACTTGTTCAAAAACACCACGATCGCCGGCACTCCCACCTGCCGCGCCAGCAAAATGTGCTCCCGCGTCTGCGGCATCGGCCCGTCGGTCGCCGCTACCACCAAAATCGCCCCGTCCATCTGCGCCGCCCCCGTGATCATGTTCTTCACGTAGTCGGCGTGCCCCGGACAGTCGATGTGCGCGTAGTGACGGTTCGCCGTCTCGTACTCCACGTGCGACACCGCGATCGTGATCCCCCGCTCCCGCTCTTCGGGCGCGTTGTCGATCGAATCAAACGCCCGAAACGATACCTTCGGGTTGTTCTTGCTCAGCACCTTCGTGATCGCCGCCGTCAACGTCGTCTTCCCGTGGTCGATGTGCCCAATCGTCCCCACGTTTACGTGCGGCTTGACCCTCTCGAACTTCTCCTTCGCCAT
>VFSW01006646.1_pt1 | contig 16963 bp, 11 predicted proteins | sample 5358111 | NCBI WGS metagenome assembly VFSW01 (sample SAMN11554181, study PRJNA540505) | mine drainage metagenome | isolation source: sediment from site ElyBrook_90M | place: USA: Ely Copper Mine, Vershire, VT | collected 2017
TGTTTTTCGGGTTTTTGTGTTTGTGTTTTTTGTTTTGTTTGATCCGTGGTCTTGCTGGCGCTGCGGCGCGCGCGGGGGCCGGCCGCCCCCCCCCCCCGGCTCCGGCGCCCGCCTTTCTCAGTGAATATCCACCTTCGCGGCGCCCTTGATCGTGACCCCGCCACCGGTGGGTCCGATGATCACTTGCAGGGTCGCGGGGCCTTTCGTCGATGGGACGGTCCAGCCGCTGACATCCACTTCATTGACGGCGTTCGCGGTGAACGTGATGGACCCCGAGATGATCGGCGTCGTCACGCCCTTCTGAATGATGTTAAACGCCACGGGTTGAGTGCCGCTCAAGGTGCTGGTCTGCATCACGAAGTAAATTCCCGCGCCGCTGGAGTGCGTCAGGAAGTACAGCGGCTCCTGGGTCACCAGCGCTCCCGAGGGCGCTCCGAAACAGGTTCCGGCAGTACCGGACCCAAAGCAAGGCACGCCGCTGGCGGAGAGGTCGGGACCCGCGGCAAAGGCGGTGATCCAGCCGCCGGGCGAAGTGCCGGCATCGGGCCCCACCACCATCAACGGGTAGGACCGCACGTTCAGCTCAGGCCCGGCCGCGGCCAGCGGCGGAGCCGCCAGGCCGCCCAGCAGGCCGCCGGCCAGCATCGTAATCACAAGCACGTTAGTCTTCATCTAAATCCTCCTTACAAATGTGACACTGTGGTTTCTAACTCCGGAACTTCCTTTGTGGAACCCAGACAGAGGCCAGTATACACCCATGCCATCCCCGCGCGGCCTGCTAAGGAACAATCTTATAAGTCTGCCGGTACCAGCCGAGGTTCTATAAGTAACCCACCTTCCGGATGGTAAACACCCCGCAACCGAAGTCCCGGGCGGGCCGCCGGCGGGAGCGGGCGGACCAGGGGCCGGCGCGCCTCCACGCATGGCCCTCCCAGGCTACAATGAAAACATGGATGTGCCATTTGCCAGCGGTCCCATCGATCTGTTCGAGCGCCTGGACAACGAATCCGCCATCAACGTGGCCGCCGCGGCTTCCGAAGGCCTGGTGTTGACAACCCTGGATAAAGCCGTAAACTGGGCGCGCAAGAATTCCATCTGGCCCATGTCCTTCGGTCTGGCCTGCTGCGCCATCGAGATGATGTCCATGAGCGCCTCGCGCTTCGATATCGCGCGCTTCGGCGCCGAGGTGTTTCGCGGATCCCCGCGCCAGTCGGACCTCATGATTATCGCCGGCCGGGTGTCCAACAAAATGGCCCCCGTCATCCGCCACCTGTACCTGCAGATGCCCGAACCCAAGTGGGCCATTTCGATGGGCGCCTGCGCCACCTCCACCGGCGTCTTCAACAACTACGCCCTGATCCCCGTCAACCAGGTGATCCCCATCGACGTGTACGTGCCCGGCTGCCCCCCGCGCCCCGAGCAGCTCATTCATGCGCTCATGATGCTGCAATCCAAAATTCAAAACCAGAGCGGGACCGTGCGCCAGATTCTGAACCTGGCCTGACCTCCGCCGCGCCTACCCCTGCACGCGCTTGGCCCGCCCGGCCCAGAACATCTCGCGCAGCTCGCGCTTCACGATCTTCCCCGTCCCGGTCTTGGGCAGCGCCGTGTCCAGAAACTCGAATACGCGCGGAATCTTGAATTTCGCGATGCGCTCCTCCAGAAATACGGCGAGTTCGCCGGAGCTGACCGCCTGGCCGGGCTTCAGCACCACGAAAGCCGCCGGGATTTCGCCCCACTTGGCGTCGGGCGCCGCCACCACCGCGCATTCCAATACCGCCGGATGGGCGAAAATGGCCTTCTCCACCTCCAGCGAAGAGATGTTCTCGCCGCCGCTGATGATGATGTCCTTCTTGCGGTCCACGATGTGGATGTAGTTTTCTTCGTCCCACACCGCCATGTCGCCCGAATGAAACCAGCCGTCCGTCATCACCGCGGCGGTTCCCTGCGGGTCTTTGTAGTAGCCGTCCATCACCTCGTCGCCGCGGATCACCACCTCGCCCACCGTGCGCATATCGCGCGGCACGTCGCGCATCGTCGCGTCCACCACCCGGATCTCCACGCCCGGTATGGGCCAGCCGGCCATCGCCTGGCGTCCCAGCCGGTCGGCCTCGCCGGCGTACTCCACCGTCCCCTTCCGCCGCGCGGAGGCCGCCACCGGGCAGGTTTCCGTCAGCCCGTACCCGCCCATCGCCGCGCAGTGAAATGCCTCCTCCAGCCGCCCGATCAGCTCCGGAGATGCCGCCGCGCCGCCCACGTGAATCTCCCGCAGCGTGGAAAGATCGAACTGCCCCATATCCGGCGCGTTCAACAGCGCGTTGGCCATCGTCGGCACCAGCGACATCGCCGTGGCCTTCTCCTCTTGAACCAGCCGGAACACCAGCGTGGGATCGAAGCGCCGCACCATCACCTGCTTGATGCCCATCATGGTGGAGGCCTGCGGGCGCCCCCACCCGTTGGCGTGAAACAGCGGGATGGTGTGCAGCTCCACCGCCGTATCGTCGTGGTTGAACGTGCCCGCCACCGCCAGGGCGTGCAGATACAGCGTGCGGTGCGACAACATGACCCCCTTGGGCGTCCCGGTGCTGCCGCTGGTGTAGAACAACTCGGCGATGGCGTGCTCGTCGAAGGAAAAAACGTCCGGACGCTCCAGGCGGCCGTGCGCCAGCAGTTCCTCGTAGCTCAGGTCCGCCGGCCCGCCCGCCTGGTCGATGCCCACGTACCGCGCGATGGCCGGGCAGGCTTTGCGGATGTGCTCCACCAGCGGCGTGAAGTCGCTCTCGAAAATCAGCATGCGCGCTTCGGAATGGTTCAGAATCGCGGTCAGCTCCGCCGGCGTCAGCCTGACGTTCAGCGGCATCACCACGCCCCGCGCCAGCACCACCCCGTAATACCCCTCCAGCAGAGCGTTGTTGTTGAAGCTCAAATACGCCACGCGGTCGCCCGGCCGCATGCCTTCCGCCGCCAGGCCCGCGGCCAGCCGTTCGCAGCGCTCGCCGAAGCGGGCGTAAGTGAACCGCCCCGCGCCCGACACCACGCCTACCTTGCCGCCGTACAGGTCGACGCCGCGGTACAAGCACCGCACCGGCGTCAGCGGAACCATCATAAAGCCTCCTTCGGGCGCGCCATCCGCGCCGCCCGCCCTACTATCGTACTCCGGGACAATGTCCTTGAATTCAGGGTTGCCGTGCGCTATCGTGAGTTTTTCATAGGATCAGGCTGAGCTAAATACCCCCTGATATCCTATTTCGGGCAGAGCCCCTCCCCGGGGATCTCTCCCTGTTTCCAGGAGGTTTTTTTCATGCGAGCAGTCTCTTGCGGCACGCCGGACCAGTCTGCGCGGCGGCCGGTTTTCCGCGCGGTTCTCCCCCTGCTGTGGACGGTTCTTCTAGGCGCCCCGCTGATGGCCCAAAACGAGGGCGGCGAAGCCAGCCTCGATCTGCCGGACCTCGCCGACACCGGGAAAGCCAGCTTCCTGGGCGGCATCAGCGGCCACAACCTGTTGCTCTTCGGCCTGGTCTTCTGCGTGCTCGGCATGGTTTTCGGGCTCATCATCTACCGGCGCCTGAAACACATGGCCGTCCATAAGTCCATGCTGGAAGTCTCCGAGCTGATCTACGAGACCTGCAAGACTTACCTGGCCACCCAGGGCAAGTTTCTGATCCTGCTGGAGTGCTTCATCGGGGTCATCATCGTCTTCTATTTCGGCTTGCTGCAGGCTCTGCCCGCCTACAAGGTCGGCGTCATTCTGCTGTTCAGCGTGATCGGCATCAGCGGCAGTTACGGCGTGGCCGCCTTCGGCATGCGCGTCAACACCTTCGCCAACTCCCGCGCGGCCTTCGCCAGCCTGCGCGGCAAGGCCTTCCCCTGCTACGACATTCCCCTGCAGGCCGGCATGAGCATCGGCATGTTGCTGATCTCCGTCGAGCTGATCATGATGCTCATCATCCTGCTCTTCATCCCGCACGACCTCGCCGGTCCCTGCTTCATCGGCTTCGCCATCGGCGAGTCCCTGGGCGCTGCCGCCCTGCGCGTGGCCGGCGGCATCTTCACCAAGATCGCCGACATCGGCGCGGACCTTATGAAAATCGTCTTCAAAATCAAGGAAGACGACGTGCGCAATCCCGGCGTCATTGCCGACTGCACCGGCGACAACGCGGGCGATTCGGTCGGGCCTTCGGCCGACGGCTTCGAAACCTACGGCGTCACCGGCGTGGCCCTCATCACCTTCATCCTGCTGGCGGTCAAGCCCGGCGCGCTGCAGGTGCAGTTGCTGGTCTGGATCTTCGTCATGCGCGTCATGATGATCGTCTCCTCCGCGGCCAGTTACTTCATCAACGGCGTCATTGCCAAAGCGCGTTACTCGAATCTGGCCAAGATGAACTTCGAAGCCCCGCTGACCACCCTGGTCTGGCTGACTTCCCTCATCTCCGTCGGGCTGACTTACCTGGTCAGTTACTTCATCGTTCCGGATTTGAACGGCGACACCAGCCTGTGGTGGAAGCTCTCCACCGTCATCACCTGCGGCACCCTGGCCGGCGCCATTATTCCCGAGGGCGTGAAGGTGTTCACCTCCACCCAATCGCGCCATGTGCGCGAAATCGTGACCTCCGCGCGGGAAGGCGGCGCCTCCCTCACCATCCTCTCCGGCTTCGTGGCGGGCAACTTCAGCGCCTACTGGCTGGGCTTCGCCATCCTCGGTCTGATGAGCGTGGCCTACGGCGTCAGCACCCTGGGCCTGGCCAGCCTCATGGTCGCGCCCGCCGTCTTCGCCTTCGGCCTGGTCGCCTTTGGTTTCCTGGGCATGGGTCCGGTGACCATCGCGGTGGATAGCTACGGTCCCGTAACCGACAACGCCCAGTCCGTGTTCGAACTGTCCACCATCGAAACCCTGCCCGGCATCGAGGCGGAAATCCAGCGCGATTTCGGATTCAAGCCCGACTTCGAGAAGGGCAAGGAAAACCTGGAGGAGAACGACGGCGCCGGCAATACCTTCAAGGCCACCTCCAAGCCGGTGCTTATCGGGACCGCCGTGGTCGGCGCCACCACCATGATCTTTTCCATCATCGTGGCGCTCACCAACGGCCTGAAGGACAACCTGGCCAACCTCTCCATCCTGCACCCGCCCTTCCTGCTGGGCCTGATCACCGGCGGCGCCGTCATCTACTGGTTCACCGGCGCCTCCACCCAGGCCGTCTCCACCGGCGCCTACCGCGCGGTGGAGTTCATCAAACAGCACATCAAGCTCGAAAGCGCTGAGAAAGCCTCCGTGGCCGACTCCAAAAAGGTGGTCGCCATCTGCACCAAGTACGCCCAGAAAGGCATGCTGAACATCTTTATCGCGGTGTTCTTCGCCACCCTGGCGTTCGCCTTCTTCGAGCCTTTCTACTTCATCGGATACCTGATTTCCATCGCTACCTTCGGGCTCTTCCAGGCCATCTTCATGGCCAACGCCGGCGGCGCGTGGGACAACGCCAAGAAAGTGGTCGAGACCGAGTTGAAGATGAAGGGCACCGAGTTGCATGCCGCCACGGTAGTGGGCGACACGGTGGGCGATCCCTTCAAGGACACCAGTTCCGTCGCGCTGAACCCCATCATCAAGTTCACTACTTTGTTCGGCCTGCTCGCCGTCGAATTGGCTGTGTCGCTGAATGCCAAACAGGGCAACGCCCTCTCCACCGTGCTCGGCGTCGTCTTTCTGATGGTTTCGATGACCTTTGTGTATCGCAGTTTCTACGGCATGCGCATCGAATCGAAGTGAGACCGGCGCTGTAAAAGCCGACCGCTGAAAGCTGAGCGCTTAAGACAGCAGCAGCTCCAGGTCCTCGCGCTGTAAGTCCCGGATCAGGCTGTTGTCCTGGCTGATAATCGCGGCCGCCAGGTCCCGCTTGCTGCTTTGTAACTGGAGGATCTTCTCTTCCACCGTGTCGCGCGCGATCAGCCGGTAGGCGAACACCTGGCGCGTCTGGCCGATGCGGTGCGCGCGGTCCACGGCCTGCGCTTCCACCGCCGGGTTCCACCACGGGTCCAGCAGAAACACGTACTCCGCCGCCGTCAGGTTCAGCCCCAGGCCTCCGGCCTTCAGGCTGATCAGGAACAGGCTGCAGTCCGGATCGTTCTGGAACCGCTCTACGCGCCGCTGCCGGTCGCGCGTGGCCCCGTCCAGATACTCGTAGACCATGTCCGATTCGTCCAGCCGTTCCCGCACCAGCGCCAGCAGGCTGGTGAACTGCGAGAACACCAGCGCCTTGTGCCCTTCGGCCACCACTTCCCCCAGCCGTTCGATCAGCACGTCCAGTTTGGCGCTGGCTTCGCCGCGGCGCTTCGGATCGATCAGCCCGGGATGGCAGGCCGCCTGGCGCAGCCGCAGCAGCGCCTCCAGCACCTGGATCTTGGACTTCGCCAGCCCTTGCGCCGCCACCATGCCCAGCAGCGAATTCCGGTAATGCCCGCGCAATTCGTCGTAGAGTCTGCGCTGCGCGGTCTCCATCTCGCAGAAGAGCGTCTGCTCGGATTTGGCCGGCAGTTCCCGCGCCACCTGCTCCTTGGTGCGCCGCAGGATGAACGGGCGCAGCGCGTGGGCCAGCAGTTGGCGCGTCTCCTGGCTGGGATTGCGGGCCGCGCCCCCGGCCAGCTTGAACACGCTGGCCGCGCCAAGCATGCCCGGGTTCAGAAACTCGAAGATGCTCCACAACTCGCCCAGATGATTTTCCACGGGCGTGCCGCTCAACGCCAGGCGATGGCGCCCGCGCAGCAGCCGCGCGGCCTTGGCCGACTCCGTGCCGGGATTCTTGATGGCCTGCGCTTCGTCCAGCACGATATAGTCGAATTCGATGTCCTTGAACTCCGCCGCGTCGCGCCGCAGCGTTCCGTAGGTGGTCAGCACCAGGTCGTGTCCGGCGAAGCCGTTGACCTGGCGCGCCACGCCGGTGTGGTCCAGCACGCGCAGCCCAGGCGTGAAGCGGGCGGCCTCCTGTTTCCAGTTGAACACCAGCGACCGCGGCACTACCACCAGCGATGGGCCGCGCTCCCCGCGCGATTCCCGGCGCGCTTCCAGCAGCGCCAGCACCTGCGCGGTCTTGCCCACGCCCATGTCGTCGGCCAGGCAGCCGCCGAAACCGAAGGCGCGCAGAAAGCCCATCCAACCCACGCCTTCTTTCTGATAGTCGCGCAACTGCCCGGCAAACCCGGCCGGCTGCGGGGCCGCGCTCACACCGGAAAAACTCCGCAGCTCGCCGCGCACGCGCGCGAACACGGCGTCGCAGCTCACCTCCGGCTGTGTCGCCAGCAGCGCGTCCAGCAGCCCGGCCTGGTTCCTGCGGAAGCGCACGTGATCTGCTTCGGGCGCTCCCATGCCGGCGATCGCCCCCCACCGGCTCAGCCACTCCGCCGGCAGCAGGCCGTACGTGCCATCGTCCAGACGCACCATCTTCTCGCCCCGGCGCAGGGCCGCCAGCAGCGCCGGCAGCTTCGCGGAAGCCCCCCCGTAATCCACTTCGCCGTGCAGCTCGAACCAGTCGATGCCGCTCGATACGGCCACGCGCATGCCGCCAGGCTGCCGGAAGATCTTGCCCTCGGCTTCCACGTGCCAGCCCGCCGCCAGGCACGCCTGCGCCACCGCCGGCAATTTCTTGGCCGCCAGTTGCAACGCGCCTGCCTCTCCGTAAAGGGCCCGGCCATCCTCCAGGCCAAGCTGCCGCGCAAACTCCTTCGCCGCGGCTTCCGCCGCGCGGTCGCGCACCACGAACCGCTGCGCTTCCGGGTCGAATATGCCGCGCCCCGGAAGCGATTCCGGCACGCTCCGGCCGTCGTAATCGAACGCCAGGTCGGCGCGCAGCAGCTCCGGCTGCCAGCCGTACCGGCTGTTGGAACGGAATGTCAGGCAGGGCCGCGGCGCCGGGCGAACCTCCTCGTAACGCAGTTCCTCGGGAACCTCCAGACGCGCCGCCACCGGATGCTCCAGCAGCGCCGCCAGCATCTGGCGCGCGTCGCCCGCGGGCGCTTCGATGCGGCGCAGCTTGCGCAGCGAAGCGATCCATTCCATCGGCGCGCCCGCTTCCAGCCGCGCCACCTTCTCGCCCGTGAACACCAGCCCTTCGGAGATCAACACCGGCGCCATCAGGTCCATCTCTTCCCCGCCGCGCCGCAGGTAGCCGTCCAGCGCCCACGCCTGCTTCCCCTCCCGGTTCAGCCGCAGCACCAACTGCCAGGGTTCGCCGTCGTCCCAAACCAGCGGAAGCCAGTCCTGGCCGCCGGGGTTCAACTGCAGCATGCACCGCCCGGTGCCGGCGATCTCCGGCATCACCGTGGCCGCGAACGGATGCCGCAGCCGGAAGCCCGTCGTCACGGCTTCGTAATAACCGTAGGACATCCAGTCCGCACTCATGGTGGCGCCCGTGACCAGCCCCAGAATGTGACGATCGGCCGGGTCCGGCAGCGTGGCCAGACGGGCGCGGGTGATTTGCGGGACCGCGGGCTTCTTCCACCCGCCCTTGAGCCGCGGCTCGCGCGTCTTGAGATCCACGATGAGCGAGCCGCGCGCCTCACTGGTGGCGGCATCTACGATGTACAGCAACTCCCGTGCCGCGGGCCACCCCGCGCCCGCCGCCTGCCGCGCCGGCGCGATCTCATCCAGGCGCTGCCGCCACACCGGCGGCGCCACGTGCGGCTGGAACTGGAGGACTTCCGCCCTTCGCGGCGGAGGCGCTACGTAGCTGTCCTCCTCCTCCTCCTCCTCCGCGTCCGCTTCGGGCGGCTTGTCAAAGTAGATGTCCCTGGGGCTGAGCCTGGTGATGGCCGTGAAATAGTTCCGCGCATCCGCCGCCAGAATGGTGGCCCAGAGGTGCTTGCAGGGACCCGCCGTCTCGAAGTACGGGCAGTCGCAGGCCAGGCTTAGGCGGCGGCCGTCCCACGCGATTTCCACGTCGTAGATCCGCGAGCCGCGCACCCCCGCGGCAACCTCCGTGGCGTTGCCCCGCTGGATGCGCACCGCCCCCAGCCTGTAGTAACTGGCCCCGCGCGCGCGGATGTCGGCGTCGAAGTCGGACGAAAGTACGGAGGCCAGCTTCATCGCAAGTCGCGGGGGGGTGCCTTCATTCTAACGCACGCGCGCCGCCCGGCGCCCGCTTCGCCCCTTACAGCGATTTGTCGAAGAAATCCAGCATCGCCTGGTACATCTGCTTGCGCAGCGGGCCGCCCACGCCGTGCGATTTCTGCGGATACACCAGCATCTGAAACTGCTTGCCCGCGCGCTCCAGTGCCTGGGCCATCTGCAGCGTGTTCTGGAAGTGCACGTTGTCGTCCTCCAGGTTGTGGATGATCAGCAGGCGCGCGCGGATCTGCGCCGCGTTGGTCTGCGGCGAGCTGCGCTTGTAACCGTCCGGATTCTCGTCCGGCAGGCCCATGTAACGCTCCGTATAAATCGAATCGTAATTCCGCCAGTCCGTCACCGGCGCTCCCGCGATGCCGGCCTTGAAGACCTCCGGCGCGTTGGCCAGCGAATACAGCGTCATGTAGCCGCCGTAGCTCCAGCCGCTGATCCCCACCCGCGTCATGTCCGCGTAGCCCAGCGTCTGCAGGTAGTGAATGCCGTCAAGCTGGTCGCTCAATTCCTGCTCCCCCATCTTGCGCGATATCTTCGATTCCCACGCGTGCCCGCGGCCCGACGATCCGCGGTTGTCAAGCTGCCAGATCAGGTAACCCTTCTGCGCCAGCACCTGGTCGAAATTCGCGCCGCTCCACGCGTCGCGCACCGCCTGCACGCCCGGCCCTCCGTAAACCATCACGATGACCGGGTATTTCTTGTCCGGCGAAAATCCCGCCGGCTTGATCATCCGCGCGTAAAGCTGGGCGCCGTCGGCCGCCTTCAGCTTGATCAGCTCCCCAGGCAGAATCTCCACCTCCGGCTCCGCGGCCTCCTGGTAGACCGCGATCTGCGATCCGTCGCTTTCGTTCAGCGTGCGCCGCGGCGGCGTGCGCAGGCCCGAGGCCGTGTCCATGTAATACTGCGTGGTCGGACCCATGGAAATGCCGTGCGTGCCCGCGCCCCCGCTCAGCCGCAGTTTCTGCTTGCCGTCCAGGCGCACGCGGTAAAGCTGCCGTTCCAGCGGGCTGGTTTCCGTGGAGACGAAGAAAACCTCGCGCGTAGCTTCGTTCACGCCCGCCACCCCGGTCACTTCCCAGTCGCCCTTGGTAAGCTGCGTGACGCGCCGGTCGTCGGTGGAGTACACATACAGGTGATGAAAACCGTCGCGCTCGCTGCCCCACAGAAACTGCTTGCCCTTGTTGAGAAAACGGAAATCGTCGTTCACGTTGACCCAGTAGGAATCGTCGTCGGTCAGCAGCACGCGCGTCGCGCCGGTGCGCACATCCGCCAGGCCCAGGTCCAGCCGGTTCTGGATCCGGTTCAGCCGCTCGTAGGCCAGCGACCGGCTGTCCGGCGCCCAGTAGACTCGCGCCAGCAGGTGATCGCGCGTTTCGCCAACATCCATCCATCGCGTCGCGCCGCCTTCGGCCGGAACCACTCCCAACCGCACATCCGCGTTGGGCGTGCCGGGCTGCGGAAAGCGCTCCGGCTCCAGCAGCGCGCGCCACGAGAGCAAGTCCACGTGCGGATACAGCGGCTCGTGGCCGACTTCGAACTGCAGATAGGCGATGGCCGCGCTGTCCGGCGCCCACCAGTGCGCCGTCGGCAGGTTCAGTTCTTCCGGATACACCCAATCCAGCTCGCCGTTCCATAGCGTCGCGGAGCCGTCCGTGGTTAGCCGCGTCACCTTCTTCGAGGCCACTTCCAGGCTGTACAGGTCATGCCCCCGGCGGAAGGAGACCAAACGCCCGTCCGGCGAGAGCTTGGGGTCGCGCTCCACCTCGGCCGTGGCCGTCAGTTGCTCCCATTTGCCCGATTCCGTGTGCAGCAGGAACAAATCCCCATCTACCCCGATCAGCATCTCCTGCCCGGTGCTGGACCATTGAAAGCTCTGCTCGGATACCCGGCGGTTCTGCCAGTCCGTGATCTCCTCTTTCGCCGGCTTCACCGCCTTTTCCCGCAGCGGCCCGAGCGCCACCAGCTCTTTCTTTTCCTTGGAAGCCACGTCGTATTGCAGGATGGCCTTCTCCTCCATCCACGCGAACCGCTTCCCGTCGGGAGCCCATGTGACGCCCGGCATGCGCGGCGGCGCGGGCATGTTCTGGATCGTGACCGGCTTCTTCTCGGCGGCCCAACCGGCCATCCCTAACGCCAGGACGCACCAAATCCTCTTCATAACCCTGCATTGTATCTACAACCGCCGCGCGAATCGCGGGCCCGCCGTCCGCCGCGGCCGTCCGCTTGTGGCCATTGTGTTTTAATCAGTCTTTCATGGAATTCCTCAGCGGCAACATCGGCTGGATCGAAGTGATCTGCGGTCCCATGTTTTCGGGCAAGAGCGAGGAGTTGATCCGCCGCCTCCGCCGGGCCATGATCGCCCGCAAACGCGTGCAGGTCTTCAAGCCCGCCATCGACAACCGCTACGCCTCCGACGAGATCGTTTCGCACGGCGACCTGCGCATGAAGTCGGAAGTGGTCACCGCCGGCAGCGAGATCCTGGACCGCGTGGACTGGCGCTCCGAAGTGATCGGCGTGGATGAGGCCAACTTCATGGGCGCCAGCCTGGTGGACGCCGCCCAGCGCCTCGCCGATAGCGGCAAACAGGTGATCGTGGCCGGCCTGGACACCGATTATCTGGGCCGTCCCTTCATCCCCATCCCCGACCTTCTGTGCCTGGCCGAGTCCATCACCAAAACGCTGGCCATCTGCGTCCGCTGCGGCAATCCCGGCAAGCACACCCAACGCCTGCGCGGCGCCGACGACCTCATCGTGGTGGGCGCCGCCGATATGTACGAGGCCCGCTGCCGCCGCTGCTTCGAACCCGGCATCCCCAAGCAGGCCGAGCTGGATTTTTTGAAGCCGCGCAAGCCCGAGCCGAAAGCCTGAACCCTTCCCGTCCCCGCAACTCCCGCCCCGCTACCTTCGGATAGCATTGCCGCCTTCCCGGACTTGCCGCTATGGTGATGGTGAGCGCCCGTGCATCCCATCGGCATCAACATCAACGTCAATTTCCTGGCCTGCCTGGTCCTGTTCCTCGCCGCGCGTCCCCGGCTGAAAGCCTTGCTGGTCATGTCCGCCGCCGGCGCCGCCCTGGGCGCCTGCCTGGGACTGCACGGCGGCATCCTGCACGCCGCCCTCGAGGCGCTCTCCTATTGCGGCGCGGGCGCCCTGCCCGCCGTGTGGCTGACGCCCCTGATCGGCGGACCGTCGAACCTGAAGCTGCTCGGCAAGCTGCTGGTCCCGCCAGCCTTCGGCTACCTCAGCGCGCTGCTCCTCGGCCTCGGCGCCGTTGGCATCACCTACGACCATCTCCTGTACGCCTTCGACGGCAGCCTCGGATTTCAGCCTTCGTTCTGGGCCGGCCAGGCGGTCTCCGTGGCCCCGTGGGTCAGCCGGCTCACCCGCGGCCTTTACGATGGCTTGCCCCTGTTCGTCGTGGCGGCCTATGTTCTCGAAGAGCGCCGCGACGCCCGGCGCGCCCGCGATCTGTTCTTTCTGGTCATGCTCATCGGGATCTGCGGCTCCCTCTGCTTCGTGCTCTTCCCCGCCGTGGGAGCGTATTTTCTCTATGCCGGGTCCTTTCCCTGGCGCGCTCCCGCGCTGTCCTCGGTCTCCCTGGTCCCCACCCTGGTGACCGCCGCCGTGCCGCGCAACTGCATGCCGTCGCTGCACACCGCCTGGGCGCTGGCGGTCTTCTGGGCCGCGCGGCGCTTCCACCCGGGCTGGCGCCTGCTTCTGCGCGGATTGCTGATGCTCATGCTGCTGCAGACGCTCGTCTTCCACTACCTGGCCGACATGGTGGTGGCGCTCCCGTTCACCCTGGCGCTCTACGCCCTCACCTATTCGGACGTGCCCTGGCCGGCCCGCCAGCGGCGCTACGCTTGCTACTCGGGTGTCCTGCTGGTGGCTGCCTGGCTGGCCGCGCTGCGTTGGGGCGCCGGCTTCTTCCTGCTCTCGCCGGCCATCCCCTGGCTTGCCGCGCTGTTCACCGTGGCCGCGTGCCATTTCCTGCGGCGCTCGCTCGAAAAGGCCGCCGATGCGCGGATGGAAAATGCGATGCCCGCCCCAGGCCGTCTGGAGCCGGAGTTGCGTCTCGGCGTCAGCCCGAACGCCGCATAGCCGCAACCAACGGCACGGCGCGCGGGCTCAGGTCTCCGGCCGCCAGTACCGCCAGCAGCGCCAGGCAGAACAAGCTGATGCCCGCCTGCCCGATGGCGGCCAGCCGGTCGTCCATCAGCAGCAGGTACGGAATCGGCGTCCCCAGCAGCAGGGCCCAATACCGCAGCGTTGCGGGAGTGCCCTCGCGGCGCGTCAGCGCCAGCGCCGGCAGCAGCAGGATGGCGTCGTACACGTAGGCGTGATGGCTCACCAGCAGGCCGGCGGCTGCCGCGCAGGCCGCGCCCGTGACCAGCGTCGAGCGCCTCGCGATGCGCCACACCGCGGCCAGCGCCAGCAACGCCAGGACAACTTCCGCCGCGCCCCCATGGCGAAGCTGGTACGTCAGGCCGTGCAGGTTCGGCATCTTCGCCACCGCCGGGCTGAACTCGGGAATCGACGCCAGGCGCAGCAGCTTCGCCGGCCAGTCCCAGCCCTCGGCCGCAAATGAGACCGCCGCCTGCGCCACCCCGGCCGCCGCGCCCGCCAGCAGCGCGGCCCACCGCCGCCGGGCCAGCAGGAATACGGGAATCCCCAGGGCCAGGTGGATCTTGGCGGCGCACAACGAGAACACCAGGCCGGCGGCGATGTCATGGTCGCTCTCCAGCAGCCGTACCCCAACGGCCACGAACAGCAGAAACATCCCGCTGTCCTGGCCCGTGGCCAGCAGCAGCGCCGCCGGAAAGCACCAGCATAGGCCGATCGCCAGGCGGGCACGGTCCTCCACCGGCCACAAAACCGCGAACATCAGCATGGCCAGCGCGTTCAGCGCCAGCCAGCCCGCGCGCGCCCACCCGTACGGCAGGGCGGCCAGGGGCTTGAACAGCACGGCGTAGAACGGAATCCGGCCGAAGGGGATCTGATTGGTCGCATGCAGCCGCTCGAGCGCCCGCATGCGCTCCCACTGGTACAACTCGCCGCCGCCCACCAGCTTGCCGGCGGAATAGAATTGGTTGAAGTCGGCGGCCCGCTCGGTAAGGCTGAAACCCATCCACAGGCACACGCAGGCGCCCACCATGCAGACCAACAGAGTCGTCCGCGAAAGCCGCGCGATGTCCGGCACAGAAACCATTATCGGCGTGACTATGGCGCCGCCGCAGGTCCTCTTTGGTTAACCGCCGCGCCGGGCGGGGAGCCGTCACGGCGCCAGCAGCTTGGAGGAAACCAGCACCATGCTCGCCAGCAGCAGCACGTCCACCGCCAGGCGCGCCCAGGGGATGGTCTTCCAGCGCGGGATGCTTCCCGGGCTTTTGCTTTCCGGCTGCACGCCGGCGGCCGGATAGGAAACCGCGGATTCAGTCATGGTGATTGTGCCTTTCGTTTGGTATCCGGGCGATGCGCAAGCCGCTGCTGCCAAGCGTATCGCCGGCCTCCACCGGCGCGGCGCAAAGCCCGCCGCCCGCCTCGCACGCCTCCACCTTGTACAGCGGGAGATCGCGCGCCTTCACTCGATAACGGCCCGTCTGCATGTTCCACGAGTCGACGCAGCTCGATGCCACCAGCGGGCTGTCGCCCTCGGCCCGCACCCGGAATTGCCAGGTGCACGGCTCGTAGTTGGCGTAGCTGAAGCATCTGCCCAGACAGACGCGGTCGATCATGTGGACCAGCGATCGCACACGGTCGCCCGGGTCCCACAATACGCTCACCACCCGCTGCCCCGGCGGCAGTTGCGCCACCACATGTTCCATGCGCGTCTCCACCCGGTTCCGGGCGCGTTCGTCCGCGTAGGACAGCGCGAAGAAGACCGCCGCCAGCGCCGTCATGGCCCCCACCAGGGCCCTCGGCAGCCGAACCGAAGCCAGCAGCCCGCAGAACAGCACCGCTCCCGCCAGCGACATGCGCTCGGGCAGGAAGTCCAGTCCCGACCGATAGCCGGGCAGCAGCACGCCGCCGGGCAGCAGCACCAGCGACGCCGCGCCCACCACGCAAAGTTGCAACCGGACGTCCAGCAGAATCCGCCCCTTCCCGCGCGCCCGGATCACTCGCTGGAAACCCAGCGCCCATAGGACCAGCATCGCCGCGGCCACCGCCAGGTAGTCCTTGCCGTAAATCCAAACCTGGTCCGCCCCGGTCAGGGCGATGAACTGGTCCGAACCGCGGCGCGTGATAAACAACTTGCCCAACACCAGTCCGGCCATGGCCAGTCCCACCACTGTGGCGGCCAGCAACCGCGGGCGATAGCGCGGGGCCAGCGCCTCGGCCGCGCGGCTGTATACCAGCACGCCCGCCGCCCACGCCAGAGGCAGGGGATGCGCCACGTAGGCCAGCCCCCACAACGCCGCCGCCGCGCCCCACGCCCACCGCTTGTTCTGCCGCGCCAGAGCCAGAGCTCCGCACGACAGCCCCAGCGAAATGTAGAAATTGAACAGGCCCATGCGGAAGACCCATCCGTAGGCCAGCATCGCCAGGCACGGCGCCAGCGCCCACGCCGCCCGCCGCCGCGACCACGACCACACCAGCGCGAAGGCGCCCCAGAAAAACACCAGCACGGCCAACCCGACCGCCATGCGTTGCGCCGCCGCCGCGCCCCAGGCGCGCATCAGACCCCCCAGCATCAGGTCGAACAGCACATTGTTCGACTGCCGCGCCAGCACCAGCCCCGGCGCCTGTCCGCGCTCGATCAACTGCGCCAGCCAGGCATTGTACACGTGGCTCGAAAGGTCGCCCGCCTGGATCCGCGGCTGCCAGAAGCAAGGCGCCAGCAAGGCCGCCGACATCGCCACATATCCCGCCGCGCGCTTCACCGCACCTCTCACGCCCGGTCCCTCCGCAGCGATCGCAACTCCATGATCAACTCGAACCGGGTGGCCACGGAATCCGGCGTTTCTCCTATTTGCTGGATGTTTTTCTCCGCAATTCCGCCTAAGCCGCCCGCTAGGGTTAAGTACTCCACCCGCGCCGGTTCGATCTCCATGATCCGGCAGCAGGTAGCGTCCACCGCCACCGCATCCCGCCCGCTCACGATCACCCCCGCCGCCTTCGGCTTCCCCTGGATCGGCCCGTTCCCGTCCATCCCCACGATCCCGTCCACAATGGCGAAGTGCCGCGGGAACAACGCGTGCAGATCCGCGATGCACTCCGCAATGCCCGCCCAATGCAGCACGTTCTTCGGCCACCCGTACACCCCTCCGGGCACGATGCCGAAAAGATTCTTCATCGACAGCGTGGCCCCGGCCCAGTGGTGCGTCTTCATCTTCGGCATCGAGACCAGCAGGTCGCTCCCCAGCACCGTGTGCGGCAGGTACAGCGAGTCCAGCCGCGAGACCGGATGGGGCAGCCGCACGCGCGAGACGTCGTCCAGGTTCAGATCCGTGAACAGATCCTCGAAGCCCGGAATGGTCTCGAAGTACCCGGCCGCGTCGGCCAGGTCCAGAGTGCCGCGGCGATGGCCCGGCCCTTCCGCGATAGTTACCGTCGCCCCCAGTTCCCGGAAAGCCTCCAGCGCCGCGTGCACCAGCAGCGGGTGCGTGTTGATGGTGCTCCCCGGTTCGAATTCCACCAGGTTGGGTTTCAGCACCACCCGCCGGCCCCGCACCCGCAACTTGTGCGCGGCCAGGATGCGGCGCATCGTATCGTAGAGGTCCTGCGAATAGCCGGGCGCCCGCGTCACCGCCACCAGCGCAGCCGCGCGAAGCGCCGGGCCCCGCCCCCAACCCCCCACACACACCCCCCACCCGCTAGGAAAATACCGCCGCCCCCGCCCCCGCGGACTGCGCCAAGACG
>VFSW01006647.1_pt1 | contig 16963 bp, 16 predicted proteins | sample 5358111 | NCBI WGS metagenome assembly VFSW01 (sample SAMN11554181, study PRJNA540505) | mine drainage metagenome | isolation source: sediment from site ElyBrook_90M | place: USA: Ely Copper Mine, Vershire, VT | collected 2017
AGGCGAAAGGTGATGGTGCCCCAGAACAGGCGGGCGCGCATCTGCACGGGCAGGGGGCGCTCGTCGTCGGTGTACCAGATCCAGATGTTGCCGCGGTTCTTTACCACGCCGGCGGCGGCAGTGGGCTGCACGCGAACGGTCTTGAAGGCGCCGAGCGAGGTCTTGATCTCTTCGCGTCCCTCCACCTTCATGGTGACGGGGACAATGTGCATGGCGTCCACGACCGGAATGACGAAGGTCTTGCCCACTTCCATGGGCTGGGATGCGGAGTAGTAGATGCCGCCGAGCAGGTCGGTCATGCAGCCGGGCACGGCGGCCTCAACGTGCTTGGTCTGGCCGCTGACCAGGTTCTTTTCGTCCAGAATGGATTTGCCCTGGGCGTAGTCGAGCCTGAGCGTGGAATCCACCTTACGGCGGCCTTCCACGGTTTGCTTGTCGAATTCGCTGGTGCAGCCTTTTTCGCGGTCGAAGGTTGATTGAAAGCGGTCGCTGACGTGGAAGAGGAAGTTGATGGCTCCGATGGTGTCGGCGTTGGCGGTGATGCGCTCGTTGGCGCCGTTGGCCTCAAAGTGGATTACCGCTGTTCCGGCGGGGAAGACGCGCCAGTCGACGGCGTAGGTGAGGGTCTGCTTCTCGGGAAAGGTGAAGCCAGCGCGCGGCGGAGTGAGCGGGGCCATCTGCGGGGCCTGCGACGAGGCGGCCGCGGCAAAGGTACAGAGAATGAGTACTGCGGTTGTGCGCGTCTTCAACGTCAGGGTAAAACTCCTCAATGAATTGCTGAATTGACTGTTCGGGCGCGGGAAGCGCTCACCGGAGCACATGCACGAGTGCGCCAAAAGCCCGCCGCAGGATGAGCAGGCTGAGGTACAGCAGTGCGGCCCCTATACCTGCATTGTACTCGCGATGCTTAAGATAGAGAGCCGGGGAGAAGGCTCCGGGGGTGGTTTGGGCCTCGGTTGGCCGTGCCGGAGTCAGCCGTGGAATGAGGCGGGGAACGCGCCGGCAATAAGCGCCGAAGCCGGGAAATGTGGCGCGCAGAAAGCGCTCTTCCGACGCGATGACAGGGATGTAGACGACGGCAAACCCCACCGCCAGCACCAGCCCGACCGGCCAGCTGAGCAGGGCCACGGCAAAGCCGGCGGCAATCAGCATCGAGCCCAGGTAAAGCGGGTTGCGGGTGTGGGCGTAGGGACCGGTGACGGTGAGTTCGCGGTTCTTCTTCACGTAGCCGGCCGCGTAGCCGCGCAGCCACAATCCGGGAAGCACCAGCGCCAGGCTCCAGGCCACGGCGGCAGGCTGCGGCGCGCGGCGGCCGAGTTCAAACAGATAGAGGGCGGCGGTGAGAAAGCCAAGTGGCACACGGATGCGGCGAGCGATGTGCTGCCAGCGGGCAATCCAGTCAAGCGGCTGAGAGTCGAGCGGTTGAGTCATGTGGCGCTTCCTTCGGCCAGCAACTCCGCGGCGGCCTTTAGCACATCTTCGGGAGCGATGGTCAGCAGGCCGGCCTCCGGCTCTGAGCGGCGGGTGTGGTCGCGGCGGCTCTCAGGGCTGCGCAGCACCCTGAACCTGGCGCCGAAAGGGCCGTTTCGGCTGGGGTCGGTAGGGCCATAGATGCCCACCACCGGCCGGCCCAAAGCGCAGCCCAGATGAAGCGGCCCTGTGTCTCCGGCGATCACCAGCGCAACCCGGCGGGTGAGGGCGATGAGTTGCTCCAGCTTGCAAGCGAGTGGAAAGGCCGCCCCACCGGTGGCCGCGGAGATAGCTTCAGCCAGCGGTTCTTCTCCCGGCCCGGTATTGACGACGACTCGGAACCCGCCGTCGATAAGCTCCCTGGCGACAGCGGCATACCGCCCGACGGGCCAGCGCTTGGCTCCCCAGCCTGCGCCGGGGTTGACCAGCACGACCGGCGTGTTCGGGTTGCCGGACAGAATCCGGTCGGCCCAGGCCTCGGCGGCGGGACCGACGGGCAGCCAGGGAGCTGTGTGGACAAGGTCGTCGCCGGCCACGGCGGCGGCCAGTTCAAGGCCCTGCTCGATGACGTGCGCTCCCTGGGTAGCCACGCGTTCGCTGAACAGCCAGCGCGCGGCGCGCTCCCGGGGCTCCTCCTCGCCTATCAGCCGTCGGCAGCCGGCCATACGCCCGACCACCGCCGAGCGTATAGCACCCTGTAGATCGAGCACCGTATCGTAGTCGCCAGCTCGCAGACCGCGGCGCAAAGCACTGATTTCATGAAGGGTCTGGAGGCTGAGGGGCGATTTGCGCCAATCCTTGGTGGGGGCCAGATATGCGTGATCGACGATAGGCTGAGCCGGGTTGGAGCCGGCGTTCAGGACGGTCTGGCGGCCGGTGCTGCCCTCAGACGCAAGCAGTGCTCGCCAGCGGGGCTCGACCACCCAGTCGATGACCCAGCCGGGGTGGGCCTGGCGCAGCGCCGTCACGCCGGGGAGCGCATGCAGAATATCTCCCATGGCGCCCAGGCGGACCACAAGCAAGCGGAACTTGGATTGCGTGTGCAAGCCATAATTTTCTCACAGGGACAGGTTCGCGGGAGTGGGACGCAGCCGCTCCAGGAGCCAGGTGATTGCTTCGTCCTCGTCCTCGATTTCGACGCGCAACCCCGCGGTCATCAGCGGCAGCGCATCCGGCGAGGTTGAAGCCCACTGGCCAACGCGCGCTAAATCCTTTTCGGTCGTCATCAGCGCTACGGCTCCAGCGGCCCGGGCGGATTTCTGGAGGCGGGCGAGGTCGCCAGCGGTGTAGCGGTGATGGTCAGGGAACGCATTGCGGGCAGCGAGATGCAGGCCTGCGGCCTCCAGGCCGGCGAAGAACTGCTCGGGCCGGGCAATGCCGCAAAAGGCCGCGACCCGTCCATCGACAACCGGAACGTCCATTGTGCGGTTCAGGCGCCAGATGGGGCCGATCCAGCGCGTTGCCTCTGAATTGTCAATAGGGATGATTTCGCTCAGGTATTGTTCAACTTCCCGTTCGTTTGCCGGGATCGCCAGGACTGTTGCGCGCTGCAAGCTGCTCAAGGGCTCGCGGAGGTTGCCGGCGGGGAGCAGTCTGTCTGCCAGGTCGTCACGGCTGACCAGCAGAATGTCGATGTCGCGGTGGAGCTGGCGATGCTGAAATCCGTCGTCGAGCAGATGGATCACCGGCCTCGGCTCCTCGCCGAGAACGGCAATGGCCAACGAATCGCCCTCGGCAAGCACACCCGCGTCGTAGCGCCGGGGAGCCACGTAGACCGGAACGCCGGCCTCGCACGCGATGACCAGCGGTTCGTCGCCGAACTCTTGGGCAGACCCTTGAAGAGCTACCCTCACGGGGAGCTCGTCGCGGCGGCCGTAACCTCGGGAGAGCACATCCACCTGCATGCCGCGCCGCGTGAGCGCCTTGGCCAACGCAATGGTCAGCGGAGTCTTGCCTGTCCCGCCGGTTGAGAGGTTGCCAATGCTGACGACCGGAAAGCGCAGCCGCTCGACTGGTTCGGCCCCCGAGCCAAGCCGCCGCTCACGCCACCGGAGCGCAAACCGGTAGGCAGGAACCAGCGGCAGAAACACCTTGCGGAGCGGAGACGGCTGACTCATGGGAGGCGTTCCATTCCTGATGATGTCAGCAACTGCCTCAGCGCTTCCACCGATCGCCCGGTGGCCCCTGCCTGCTCCTGGAAGACCTGCCGGGCCCGTTCGCCCATGGCCTCGGCGGCGGCCCGGTCCCGCAGCTGTTCAAGCAGCGCTTTGGCCAGATCTTCCGCCGCGACGATGCAGATCGCCTGGTGCGCCCGCAGGTCGTCGGTGATCGTGCGGAAGTTGGGGTACCAGGAGCCCATGACGATGGGTACGCCAAATTGCGCAGGTTCCAACGGGTTGTGGCCGCCGGCAGGAAACAGGCTGCCGCCCACAAAAGCTACCGACGCCAAAGAATACACCGAGGCCAGTTCGCCGATTGTGTCGAGGAGAACAACCTGGCCGGGCACGAGCGGCTGAAGAGAGTTGGCCGGGTGACTGCGCCAGTTGGAACGTTTGACCCAGGGAACGCCAGAGGTGTTTAGCAGCGCCTCGACGTCCCCGAACCGCTCCGGATGTCGTGGAGCGAGGACCATTGCGAGTTGCGGATCGGCGGCAAGCAGGAGCGGCCATACTTCGAGCAGAGCGGCCTCTTCGCGGTCGAGGGTGCTGCCGGCGACGATGAAGCGCAGGCCGGGAGCCAGCTCCCGCAGTTGGCGGGTTGCCTCGGCTTCCACGGCGGCGCGGACATCGAACTTCAGGTTGCCGGCGACCGTGACGCGCTCCGGCAGGCAGCCGATGGCCTTAAGACGCTCGGCGTCGGTCTGGCTCTGGGCGAGAGCGCAGCCAAGCCGGCTGAGGAAAGGGCGCCAGAGGCCCCGGAGACGCCGGTAGCGTGGCCAGGAGCGGTCGGAGACGCGGCTGTTGACCACGGCGACGGGGATTCCGCGGCGGAAACAGCCGCTGAGCAGGTTGGGCCAGAACTCGGTTTCAACCAGGATGAACAGGCGGGGCTGAAGTGTGTTGAGCCAGGAGCGGACAGCCCAGGGCAGATCCAGCGGGCAATAGAAGACGCGATTGGCGCCGAAGCGGTAGCGGGCGAGCACCTGGCCGGTGCGGGTGGTGGTGGAGATCACGAGGCGGTGATCGGGCAGGGCGCCATCCAGCTCTTCCACGAGGCGGCTCGCCGCCAGCACCTCGCCTACGGAAACTGCGTGTAGCCAGATCACCGGCCGTTCGCCGGGTGCCTCCTGCTGCAATTTGCCGAGCCGGGCGGGAATCCGCCCCAGCCGCTCCAAGAGCCCGTCGCGGTACTTGTGGGTGGTGGCCATGCGGAAGAGCCACCACGGCGAGCCCACCAGCAGGACCACCAGCAACGCCAGGTTGTAGAAAAACAGAATCATGATTAACGGAACTTGCCTTCCGCGGGTCTAACCCTCAAATGATACAAGCAGGTCTCCCATGATACCTTCGAGCACGATGAGGACATCGCGGGCAATTCCGCTCTCCCTGCTATGGCTGGCGTTGCCGGCTATGGCCAGCGACCACACTCCGCCTCCCGTGCAGCCGGCCACCGCCTTTGCCGCGGTCGAGGTACACGACGACGAGAAGGTGGCCATCGCCGCCGAACCCTACGAGACCAAGGAGAAGGAATCGATCTTCCACGTCGACTATCTGAGCCACGGCGTGTTGCCGGTGCGGTTGATCATCACCAACAACGGCGACAGGCCCATCAGCCTGCGCGACGCACGAATTCTCTTCCTCACCGCGGCGGGGGACAAGATTCAGGCAGCTGAGCCGGAGGACGTGGAGCGGCTGATGACCCAGAAGGAGCGGCAGGGCGGCAAGATTCCCATGCCCGGGCCGATTCCAGCCATCAAGCTCAAGCCCAAGGCCAGCAACAAAGCGATCGAGCAGGACTTCGACACCTTCGAGTACCAGGCGCTAGTGGTGGAGCCCCACACGACGCGGGCGGGATTCCTGTTCTATGACGTCTCCCAGCTCGACCACCCGCTCAAGGGCGCCAAGCTGCACCTGCACAAGCTGCGCAATGCCGACGGGCAAGAGCTGTTCTACTTCGAGATTCCGTTTGACAAGTACCTGAAATCCCGATCAAGCCAGATGAACTGAGCTGCCGCACTTATTCGTAGTAGGTGGCGGTGGTGGTGTCGGTCTCCCAGACGGTGCAGTCCTTTACGCGGACGCGGCCCTGGGTCATGGCCCCAAGCTGCTCGCTGGTCTGGTCGTAGAAGTATCTGGCCAGGTTCTCGGCGGAGGGATTTAATACAGTGAAGGGTTCCAGCTCGTTGAGCATCTGGTGGTCGATGCGGTCAATCACCGGGCGCATGACGTGCTTGAGCAGCTTGAAGTCGAGCAGCAGGCCAGCTTCGTCGAGGGTTTCGCCGGCAAGCGTGACGCGGACCTTGTAGTTGTGCCCGTGCGGGTTTTCGCACTTGCCCTTGTAGTTGCGGAGAAAGTGGCCGGAGGAAAATCCCGACTCCACGGTGACTTCATACATCGGCGTCTGCTCGATCCTGCGGGGAAGAGTCCCTGAATCTATTTTAGGCGCTGGCAACGGTTTACGGTTTGCGCCTGTTCCGCCTGGCTGCCCGCCGGGCCTCTTCACTGCGGCGGTCTACCTGCTCGAAGAGATGGCTCATCACGCCGATCAGCGCCGCCGCAAGCCCGAAGAGCAGCAGAAACATGGCTACCGTGCGCCAGAGGGAGCCGTTGGCGGGGAGACCGGGCTGAAAGCCCGAGGGCACCAGCGACATGGCTGCCGAGATCAGGGCAAAGAGCCCGAGCGTGGCGGCGAGAATGTAGAAGTTGCGCGACATAGATTAGGGTGCGAGCAAGCCCGCTTGCCTGTTGCGATTCTACGCGGGGAATAAGCGCTTCAGCGGAGAAGCAGCGCAGTTTCGATCAGGCTGACCCCGGCGTGGGCGAACTCGGCCTCCATGCTTGCCACGGAGCCGTTCAGGTCGATGGCGCAGCAGGCGTCGCGAAGGATGATCGCTTCAAAGCCCAGGCGGCGTGCATCGAGGGCTGAGTAGCCGACGCAAAAATCATAGGCGAGGCCGGCCAGGAAGACGCGGGAGAGTTTGCGCTCGCGGAGATAGCCGGCGAGGCCAGTTGCTGTCTTGCGATCGTTCTCAAAGAATGCCGAATAGGAATCGATGTGGGGGCGAAAGCCCTTGCGCAGGATGAGTTCTGCCTGGGGCAGATGAAGCGCGGGATGGTACTCCGCGCCTTTGCTGCCCTGCACGCAGTGGTCGGGCCAGAGGGTTTGCGGGCCGTAGCTGACTTTAATCTGCTCGAAGGGCTGTTTTCCCGCATGAGCTGAGGCAAAGGAGGAGTGCCCTGCCGTGTGCCAGTCCTGCGTGAGGACGATGTGCTCGAACTTCGCAGCCGTGCGGTGAATGGGAGCAAGGACGGCATCGCCATCCGCGACGGCCAACGCGCCGCCAGGGCAGAAGTCGTTTTGAACGTCGATGACCAGCAGAACATCTTGGAGAGTGGTTTGCAATTGCCTGCTCCTTGCGATGGGCTTCTCGATCCCCGGCCTCAAACCCCCGGTCTCAAACGAGGGCCGCCCAATCCTGTGAGGGACAACCGACACGAGGGCCGGTTGTACATTGCACCGAATCTGAATGCAGCCTCTGCAAAATTATCCTTCCACTTCTCGCTTATTTAGCGCATTGTCGAGATTTTTGTTTTTGCCGCCCATCTTGCGCGGAATCCCCGCTCTGAAAGGTCCTCCGCCAACTTGGTTCATCGTAGTCACAAATGCGCATTATATCTCCGCAGGACTCGTCTTGGCGGCGATATTAATCTTCTCGATAGGCGTTTCTGTGGGTATGTACATCGTGGTTCGCCGAAGAGCGATCACATACGAAGACGATCCGCAGGACTATCCGAGGATCGAAGACCCAGGTACTGGCGGGTTCTCCATCCGTCGCTCTTTTCTGGCGAAAGGGGAAAGTCTCGAACCTCAGTCGGTTATGCCGATGACAAGATCCTGGGCAACCAGCCATGATGAGAGCCGTTCTCGACACCTCTGTAGTTGTCTCGCCGATGCGCAGCCGGCATGGCGCCTGCAACCGGCTGCTCCAGTTTGCCTATGTCCGCTCGTTTCAGATGTTGGCCACACCGGCCCTTTTTCTGGAATATGAGGATGTGCTGGGGCGCGACGAACAGCGCCCGTGCTTGGTATGTCGCCGGGCGCACAATCGCTTTCCCGATTGGAATTGCTGCTATTATTGAGCCGGTCAAGGTCTACTTCCGCTGGAGACTGCAAATGCGGGAAGTGGACGACCAGATGATGCTCGATGCGGCGCTCAACGGACGCGCTGACGTGATCGTCACACACAATCTCAGGAATTTTCTTCCTGCCGCTTCACGGTTCAGTTCGCGTGATGTCGGTCCCGCGAGTTTCGCAAGGGAAGTGCTGAAATGAACAGCGCAACGATTTCGGTCAAGGCGCCTTCCTGGGAAATGCAGCTCGAAAGCTCACCGAAGGAGATGGTGTTTCGCTGAACCAGTGGGTATCTCTTGCGGTCGCGCAGAAGATCGGTGCGTTGGAGACAGCCGAGGCATTCTCCAAACGCAGATCGCAGGGCGCGGAGCAAGGGGATTTTCTGGAGATCCTGCGCAACGCTTCGGCCGCACACCCCGATCCAGGCGATGAACTTGCCTTGGCGAACGTTCTACAGGCGGGATTACTTGCGATAAGGCGATATGCCAATGGAAATGCACAGTCCCGCGCATCCCGGCCGGGTGATTCAGGAATATCTGGAAGGGATGAACATCGCGCACGTTGCCAGGCACCTTCACGTGGTGCCCGTAACGCTCTCCAGGATCCGAATTGCCCCGCGGGTATTTCGGCGGAGATGTTGCCTTGTCCGTCGGCGGCGCTGGGAACGCATCCCGGCTTCTGGTTCGATATGCAATCGTCGTATGGATTTGCGCAGGTAAAGCGCAAGAGGATTCCCCATATTCCGCCCTTTGGAATCGCCGCTTAGACAGGTGGGAAGCCCTTACTGGAGGGCATTTGATCTCGATGGAAGGGAAGACGGAAACGGCAACTGCCGAGGCACGGTGCGAGGTAGCCGGCTTTGTCTTGGCCGGCGGCCAATCCAGCCGCATGGGCCGCGGCAAGGCCTTGGTCCCGCTCGCAGGCCGCCCGCTGGTCGAGCACGCGCTCGGCATTCTGCGCGATGCGGGCTTGACCCCAGCCATCGCCGGGGGCCAGCCGGCACTGGCCGCCTTTGCGCCGCTCGTCCCCGATCACCACGCCGCACAGGGCCCGCTGGGCGGCATTACAGCCGCACTTGCCTCCACCTCAGCCCACTGGGCCGTCTTCGTCCCCGTCGATCTGCCGCTGCTCCCTGCCTCGCTGCTGCTCTGCCTGCTGCGCCATGCCGAGGTCACCGGAAACCCGGTTACCGTCGCCTCTGTTAACGGGTTCGTAGAGACCTTCCCGGCCGTGCTGGACCCCGCCTTGGCGCCGCTGCTCGAAAGCGAACTCCTCAACGGCCGCCGCGGATGCCTTGCCGCCTTCCATGCCGCAGCAGCGAGCCTTGGCCGTCCCGTCTCGGTGCTGCCCGTCGAACTTCTCGTACAGGCCGGCCAGCTCTCTCACCCGCTCGGCCGGCCCGCCTCCCGCTGGTTCCTCAACGTGAACCGCCAAGACGATCTGATTCGCGCCGAGGTTCACCTCAACGCGCCCATCGCGTAAGCTGGTCTCAAGGCAATGGCCGACATATCCCCCAATCCGGAGTTTCCCCAGACTCTCATTCCCGAGATCCCTGAGGCGCCTGAGTCCAACGGTCAGCAGGAATATAGCCCCCTGCCTGCCGATGGGGGAGCATGGCCACTGATCTCTTTCAGCCATGTCTCCATGTCGTTTGGCGAGAGGCAGATTCTGGACGACGTCAGCTTTACCGTCAATCGGGGAGAGACGCTTTGCATCCTGGGGCGCAGCGGCGTGGGCAAATCGGTGGCCCTGCGTATCCTCATGGGCTTCCTCAAGCCCCAGGTCGGCTCCATCCGCGTCGCCGGCGATGAGATCAACGCCTTCAGCGAAGAGCAGATGCGGGTGGTGCGCAAGAAAGTCACCATGGTCTTTCAGAATGGCGCGCTCTTTGACTCGATGAACGTCAGGGAGAACGTGGCCTTTCCACTGCGCGAGCATGGCGGGCTGGCCGAAGACCAGATCCACGAGATCGTCGAGAGGCTCATCAAAATGGTCGGCGCCGAGGACGTCTCGGATGCCCTCCCGGCCAGCCTTTCCACCGGCCGCAAGCGCGCCGTCGCCATCGCCCGGGCCCTGGCCGCCCAACCGGAGGTGGTGCTTTACGACGAGCCCACCACCATGGTCGACCCCATCATCGCCCGCCGCCTCGGCAACCTCATCCAGCGGCTCAAGCGCCAGCTTGGCTTCACCAGCATCGTCGTCACCCACGACATGCGCTTCGCCGAGCGGCTTGCCGACCAGGTGCTTTTCCTCGATCGCGGTCGCGGCGCCTACTTCGGCCCGCTGAAGGGTTTTCTGGAATCGAGCGAGCCGGACATCCAACAGTTTCTCACCCTGGATGCATACCAGATACCCACGTAACCCTCGGCCTGGCGAGCGTCTCGCTGAGCAGAGCCCCTCGTTGCGCCATACCTTGTCGTCCAGACTACAGACTTGTATCCAGTTTGCGCCTGCGCAGCTACCGCTGTGAATTGCCGCGGTCATGGACTTCATCGGCACCGGCGGCTGGGGCGCTCAGGCAGTCTCATTCTGCGGGGTTTTGCGGGAGCGGGTGAGGTTGTAATAGACAACCGGTGTGACCACCAGGCTGAGCACCATGGAGATGGCCAGGCCGCCGATGACCGCGATGGCCAGCGGCTGCAGCATCTGCGAACCGGCGCCCAGGGCGAAGGCCAGGGGCAGCATTCCACAGACGGCTGCGATGGCGGTCATGACGATTGGCCGCAGCCGGCGTTGCGCCGCTTGCAACATGGCATCCTCCGGCGGGACGCCTTCCGCGCGGAATCTTTCGTCGGCGTCCATGAGCAGAATGCCATTCTTGGCGACGATGCCGATGACCATGATGAGTCCCATGAACGACGCCACGTTGAACGTGGTGCGCGTGACCAGCAGGGCCAGAATCACGCCCGAGATGGAGAGGATCGACGAGGTGAGGATGGCGATGGGCGCCGGGAAGTTGCGAAACTCGGTGAGAAGAACGCCGAAGACCAGCGCCAGGGCCAGCAGCAGGACCCGCAGCAAATCGTGGAAGGATTTTTGCTGCTCTTCGTAGGTGCCGCCGTACTCAACGCGCACCGAAGCGGGCAGATGGAGTCCTTCGACAGTCTGACGAACCTTGGTCATGGCGCTGCCCAGGTCAGAACCTTCAAGGCGGCCGGTGACGACGATCAATCGTTGCAGGTTTTCTTGGCGAATCTCATTTTGCGGCGGCAACTGTTCGATATCGGCCAGCGAGCCCAGCGAGGCAACGTGGCCGGAAGCGGAGTTAAAAACCGTGTTCTCGATGGCTTCCAGAGAGGTGCGGTGCTCGTCGCCGAGGCGGACGCGAATGGTGTAAGGACGGTCATTGGAGATGAGCGGATCTGAGGTCGTGATGCCGTCCAGGATGGCGGTGGCGTCCTCAGAGACCTCAGTGGGTGTGAAGCTGAGCCTGGCGGCAATCACCGGGTCCACCTGAAAATTGGTGGCAGGGCCGCTGATGGTGTTCTCGATGCCGTTCTGCACATCGACGACACCCGTGATCTTGCCGATGGCGTCGCCGACCCTGGGCCCGAGTTGCTCGAGCAACGCCGGATCGTTGGCAAACAGCTTGATCTGGATTGGCTCCGGCGCGTTGGACAGGTCGCCGATCATGTCCTGCAGTACCTGGATGAATTCGATATCGAGCTCAGGTTCCGTGGCTTTGATCTGGGCGCGGACATCGGCAATCACCTCGTCGATGCCGCGGCTTCGCCTGGCTTTCAGCTTCACGGAAATATCGCCGGTGTTGGCCTCGGTGACCGCGGCGAGGCCCAGTTGCAGGCCGGTGCGGCGCGAGGTGCTTTCCACCTCGGGGGTTTCGTGCAGGATGCGCTCGACATGCTCGAGGACGCGGTTGGTCTCAGTGAGGGAGCTGCCAGCGGGCATGATGTAGTCGACGATGAAGCCGCCTTCGTCCATCTCCGGCAGCAGGTCGGAACCGAGAGCCTGATAGCCAGCCCAAGTGCCGACCACGAGCAGCATACAGGCTGCGCCAAGCCACAACGGATTGGCCAGGGCCCAGTGCAGCAGGCGGCGATGAACTTCGAGGACGCGGTTCAGCAGGCGGTGAACGCTGTGGTCGTGCTGCGCGGCTCCGTTGGCCCGCTCGCCGAGCAGCACCAGGCTCAGGCCCGGCGTCCAGGTGAGGGCCAGAACCAGCGAGGTGAGAAGAGACGCGGCCATGGTGATGGCCAGCGCCCGGAAAAAGCTGCCGGTGACGCCGGTGACCGAGACCAGTGGGAGAAAGACCACCACCGGCGTGATGGTGGAGCCGATCAAGGGTCTGGTGATTTCGCTCAGCGCCTTGCGGACGGCGGCGGCGCGGGGTTCGCCGTTGTCGCGATGGAGCACGATGTTCTCGACCACGACGATGGCGTCGTCGATGACCAGGCCGATGGCGGCGGCGAGGCCGCCGAGGGTCATGAGGTTGAAGCTCTGGCCAATCAACCAAAGCACCAGCACGGTAATTGCAACCGTGACCGGAATGACCAGCCCGGCAATCAATGAGGAGGTCCAGTCGCGCAGAAACAGAAACAGAACAATGCAGGCCAGGATGAGGCCGATGAAGATAGCGTCGCGGACGCTGGTGATACTGTCGCGCACGATCTGCGACTGATCGTAAAAGGGCTCTACATGGACGCCTGAGGGCAGCTTGAGCCTGAGTTCCTTCATTTGGGTGGCCACCGCATCGGCCACGGTGACGGTGTTGCTGGAGGGCTGCCGGGCAATGTTCAGCAGGACCGCGTCTTTCCCGTTGGCGGTGACCATGGTGTAGGCAGGCATGGTTGCCTGCTCAACCCTAGCTACGTCCGCGATCCGCACAGGCGCTCCCGCGGCTGTGGTCTTCACCACCAGTTGGCGAAGTTGATCGGCGTCGTGGACCTGGGCGCCGACCAGGCTCAGGATGAGTTGGTGGTTGGCCTCATAGAGGCCGGGCGAGTCCACGATGTTGGACGCCTGGATGGCATTCACGAGGTCGGGAATGGTGACGCCGGCCGACTGCAGCAGGGCGAGGTTGGGAACGACATGGAACTCCGGCACCTTGCCGCCCTGGACGGTGACGGTGCTGACGCCGTCCACGCGGTTCAGCGGCGGCTTCAGGTCGTAGGTGGCAATCTCCCATAGCTGCGTCTGCGGAACCGTGTCCGATGTGAGGCTGTAGCCGAGAATCGGGAACGTGGCGAAAGTGAGCCGGTTGGTAGTGACTCTGGCTGTGGGGGGCAGCGTCTGCTCCACCTTGCTGAGCGCCGAATCCACCAGTTGCAGCGTGGTGACCATGTCCGCGTTCCAGTCGAAGAAGAGACTGACCTCGGCCGAACCGCGGCTGGTGGTGGAACGAACCGTCTTGAGTCCCGGCACCGAATTCACCGCGTCCTCAATGGGCTTGGTGATGGTGACCTGCATCTGTTCGACGGGCATCACGCCGTTGTCTACTCCGATGACAACGCGCGGAAAGCTGGTGGATGGAAAGACCGCGATCGGGACCTGAAAGGCCAGGTAGATGCCGGCCAACGTGAGCATGGATGCAAAGAAGAAGATGGTGCGGGTGGAGCGCGCCAGCCAAAAGGGCTTGTCACCGGCAGGGGGCACGGAGTGCTCGTTGTCCATTAGTCGCTGCCTCCGCCGTTGCCGGCCGTGGGCTTGGCATCGTCTTCCGCCGCCGCCGGGCCCACTTTCACCTTGGCGCCATCGTCAAGGCCATAAGCTCCGCCGGTGATTACGAGGTCGGCCGCGGAGACGCCGGCAGTCACCTGCACATCGCCGGCATCCTGCAGGCCCAGGGTCACGGGCTTGCGGTGGGCCACGTCGTCCGCACCCACAACCATGACCGATTTGCTGCCGTCCTGCGCGGTCAGAATGGAAGAGGATGGAATCTTCCACGCCTTGTCCACGGTCCTGCCGGTGATGGAGACCTTCACCGGGGTGCCTACCTTGAGGATTCCCTTTTTGTTGTCGATCTTCAGCCACACCTCGACAGTGGTGCTGCCGGGATCAAGCGCGGGGCTGATGAGCGAGACCTTCGCCACCACCGGTTCGGCCACGCTTGGCACAATCACCGACGCCTCGTCGCCCACCTTCATGCGCTGGGCAAGACTTTGTGCCAGGTGCGCCTTGGCCAGCAGGATCGAGGTGTCCATCACCGTGACCAGCGGCGCGCCCGCGGCGGCTGTTTCGCCGGCGAACAAGGACCGGTCGGTGACCACGCCGTCGATTGGGCTGCGAATCTCAGAGTAGCCCACCTGGGCCTCCGCGCCCTTGTACTTTCCCTCGGCTGAGGACAGCTGACCCGCCGCAGACTTCATCGCGGCTTCGCGGCTGACTTTGCGCAACGATTCCAGATGAATGGTGGCGGCGCCGTAGGCGGCCTGCGCCTGCACCAGCGCGGCCTGCGCCGTGTCCAGATCGCGGCCCGGAATGGCGCCCTCGGCAAACAGTTGCTTGCGGCCCTTGACGATGGTCAGGTTGAGATCTAGATTGGCTTTGGCCTGGGCCATATCCGCCTCCGCCTTCTGCGTGTCTTCAGGGACCTGCGCTTTGGTAGTGGTGGCGTAGGCGGCCTCCGCGGCCATATAGGTGCCCTTGTTATCCTGTGCCGCGGCGGCCAGGTCATTGTTCTCCAGGGTAACCAGCAACTCGCCTTCCTTGACCTTCGATCCGCGCTGCACATAGAACTTGCGCACCGGCGCGGTGATCTTGGGAGTGATGGCGGCCTGCTTCAGCGGCGCCAGTACAGCATCGGCGACAATATGTTCCGCGATTGGCCCCTGCTCAGGATGCTCGGCCTGGACCGTGACCACCGTCTCCGGAACTGCATCCTTCTTGCAACCCGCCAACAACGCGAAAGGCAGCAGCAGCGCAGCCAGCGATATGCAGCGCCCGTTCAGATTCAGCTGCGGAAACAGAGAGCGCAAAGGGACTCCATGGGCGGCGCCCGGAGGAGCGCCCGTTCTTGTGTAAGAGGTCGGCGTTGTTTTTGTCATCGGCTTATAGTGTCCCCGTCAGCGTCTGAAGGTCGGCGCGTGCGGCCTGGTAGCGGGTGCGCCCGTCCTCGCGAGCATTCTCGGCAGTTACAAACGCGGTTTGCGCATCCACCACCTCGAGCACCGTGGCCTCGCCCTCTGCATAGCGCAGTTTGGTAAGGCGCAGGCTTTCCGCGGCAGTGGTCACACTGAGGTCGAGTGAGGCAAGCTGATCGCGAGCTGCCTTCGCCTCGGAATAAGCCTCGTCGAGGCGTGCAATCAGGCGGCGTTGCGTCGCGGTGAGCGCCACCCGGACGGCGTCGCGGCGAATCTCGCTCTGCTTCACTCTGTGCGCGGTCGAAAGCCAGTCCCACACCGGAATGTCGAGGGTGACGCTGGCCGAGTAGCCGAGATTGTGGATGTGATCGGGCCCGTTCACTGCAAATTGTGGCGCATCGATGCCATAGGTCACGTTCAAGCCGAGATCGGGAAGGTAGGCTGCCCGCGCCGAAAGTACGTCGGCATCGCTTACGCTCATGGCAGCCAGCGCGCTCTTCAGTTCAGGATTGTTCTTGCCTGCCGCCTCTTCCACCTCGGCCCGCGCGGCCAGCGGCAGGTTCGCATCGGCTGCCGTAACCGCATACTGCGTGCGCGGATCGGGGAAGAGCAACACGCCCAGTTCGAGACGCGCTCTTTCCGCGGCCAAGCGAGCATCGGAGAGGTCGCGCTCGCGCTGCTGCTCCAGCAGTTGCGCCTTCACCACGTCGGCATGCGCTGACTCGCGCGCCTGCTCGCGCTTGCCGGTGAGGGCGGTAAACTCCCCCGCCTCTGCCCTGGCACCCTCGGCAATGGTCACCTTGTTGTCGTAGGAAGCGACGGCGTAGTAGAGAGCGGAGACGGCGGCGACCAGGCCGCGGCGGGATACTTCCAGCTCCGCCGACATGCGCGCCGCCTCGGCGTCCGCGCGGCGTACGCCGGCCATCCCGGCAAGGCCGACCATCTCGTTGATCATGACCTGACTGGAATATTCGTGAACCGCGTTGTTGGCAATAAACCGCTGCGTAACGGTGCTCTGCCCTTCCAGGCCCAGCAGTCCATTGGGCTGGGTGTACAGTGCCTGGTTATGATAGACCGCGCTGGGCAAAAGGCCGGCACGCGCAATGGAACGATCCAGCCCCGCCGACTTGCTGTCGGCAAGCGCCGCGACAAACAGCGGCTCATTGGCTTCCGCCCGGTGGATGGCTTCCTCCAGGGTGATCGCGACAGGCCCGGCCGGCTGCGCCGCATCTGCCTGCACCGCCTGGGCGACCGCCTGGCAGGATGCGGGAAGGGCGAGCCCCGCCGCAAGAAGGAAGAGAACGGAAAGGAAACGCGCGCCTATCGAAGACTCTGAAGGGCCCATCTCTTGGCGCTGTATGGTCTGGCACCGCATCATCACTTCTAGAAGCATACGGGGGAAAGCTTAAATTCCGCTGAGAGTGGAAGAAAAACTTCCCGATGGCCGTGGAGCGCAGTTTCCCGGCAATTGACGCTCCCGCTTCCGGCCCGGCTCTGCGATACTAGTTTGTTATGCCAATCGACGACCTGCAACAGGCAGCACAGAAGATAGCCGGATTTCTTTCTTCCCTCAACAAGCTGGGCGGCTTGCGCCTGAAGTACCGCATCACGGCGGGCGACGGCGCGCACGACCCGCAGGGGCTGGAGGCTCGCCAGATCTATGTGGAGCTGGGCGGACCCGATGTCTCCCTGGTGACGCAGCAGAACGGCGAGCTGCTCAGGGCGCTGGAGACCGTTGCGGCGCAGATGCTGCGGCTGGACCAGCGCGAGAACGACCTGGTGAGCTTTGACGCGGCCAACTTCAAGGCGCTGCGGGCGCAAGAGCTCAGGATGCAGGCCGAGGTGGCCGCGGACAAGGTGATCCGCAGCGGCGTTCCGTATGCGTTTCCGCCGATGAACAGCCGCGAGCGGCGGCTGCTGCACATGTCATTCCGCGAGATCGAGGGCGTGGAGACGGCCAGCTCCGGCGAGGGGCAGGACCGGTTCCTGGCGGTCTATCCGGCGGGGAAGACGAATCTGCCGGTGACGCCGCCGGTGAGGCCGCGGAGCTTTGAGCGCGACGACCGGCGGGATCGGCGGCGGTAGCGCCGCAGGGGTCAGGGATCGGTTCTGGGCTTGCTCGGAATGCACGATTTGTCGGTTTTTGGCAAGGTTTCTTCAAGGGG
>VFSW01006648.1_pt1 | contig 16962 bp, 14 predicted proteins | sample 5358111 | NCBI WGS metagenome assembly VFSW01 (sample SAMN11554181, study PRJNA540505) | mine drainage metagenome | isolation source: sediment from site ElyBrook_90M | place: USA: Ely Copper Mine, Vershire, VT | collected 2017
CAGCCTTCGCGTCTGAGCATCACCGTCAGACGCCGATAGCCGAAGCGCACCCGGCTCGCCGCCAGCTCTCGCATCCGCACTCGCAGCGTATGCTGCGGATCGCGCCGGATCCGGTAGTTCATGGTCGATCGATTGATCAGCATCAGCCCCGACACCCGCCGCGTGCTGAGCGCAAAGACGGCCTGCGTCCAACGCCCAAGCTCGCGTCGATGGCGAGGCCTTACAGCTTTTTTTGCACGATCTCCTGCAGGATGTGACGGTCCAGCCAGAGATCCGCGACCAGGTGCTTAAGTTTCGAGTTCTCCTCGCGCAACTGCCGAAGCTCGCGCAGTTCGCTCAGCCCCAGTCCCGAATACTTCTTCTTCCAAATGTAGAACGTGGCTTCGCTGATCCCGTGTTCGCGGCAGATGTCGCCCACTCTGCTGCCGCCCTCCGCCTGCGCAAGGCCCGCAAGATCTGTTCTTCCGTATGTCCCTTCTTCGCCACCTTCGTGTCCTCCTGTTCGCGCTCCAGAGGACCACGTCGAAGACCTCCCACTCAACTTATCGCTGGCCTGTTTTTCGGGTTTTGGGTCAGACGACTGCTTGAAGCGAATCGTTGCCACTCTCCAGAATCGTGCCGTCTGGAGAAAGCACGGTCATAGTGAAGAAGGGCTCAAACGACTCCGTGCCGGTGTTAACCCCGGTTCCGGTCACAACATAATTCTCGTATGTGCTGCCACCAATAGGCTGAACACCGCATGTGAGCTGGAGAATTTCAGCGGCATGCGTAGCCGTACCCTCCGGCGACGCACCAGGGGAAGCATTGGATTCCGAGCCGCCAGGGTTGGCCGTTGGAGGAGAAAAGCTGCCGCTGTAAACGAACAGCCCTAAGATCAGCCCGATCGCCGCAACGCGGATGATGATGTCATAGAGATTATGCCGAAGCCACGATGCACCGGACGAACCAGCGGCGCCCATCGGCGCGCCGCAGTGATCGCAGAACTTCGCCGCCCGCCGATTCTCAATCCCGCATTTGGCACAGAACATCGCTTTCCTCGCACCGGGCGCGACGGACGCGGATTTCTCACCCGACGGCGACGGCGGTCACGACGATCACGATTCCGGCGACGGCGGCTAAGATCATAGCACCTCGGGCTCACGGATATTTCCAGAACAAAAACAGGATTAGCGAATTTTGTAGGACGCTCCCGATCCCACCGCCGACTATTCCGCCGATGAGCGGGTATTTCACCGCAGGGTCCGCAGAGTTCCAGTTCGGTGAAGCCGTCACGCTGCCCAGCATGAGAAGTGCCCACAAGACGCTGAAAGCGATCCAGCTTCCACACACGACGCGCACTGTCCTGTTATCGTTTGGATGATCGAGGAAACTCAAAAATATGCCCATGAGGAGAGCACTATCAAATAACAACCCCACAGAGTTACCGACTAACCCCCTGAGATAAACCGGCAACAATTCGCTTAGTGTCTTCGCCGGCCCGGTTGAATTCGCATTCGCCAGACCATACAGACCAAGAGCCACGCCCATGCCGGATAAGACGCCACCGATCACAATTCTGGCGATCGGCCTTGCAGTTGGTGTGTGATCGTCCGGCCTGTCACGGATAGGCCCGGAACGAGACTTCCCGCAGCTAGCGCAGAAGCTCGCGTCTTCGGGTATGGGCCGACCGCATTGAGTACAGAAAGCGCCCCCCGGGACTCATATGCTTCCTCCGCTGTCGCGGGTGTGCGCTATTCGTGGAATAGATTGATCGCGCTTGCAAAAGATCGACGCCGGCGAATCCGAGCTTACGCCTCGTTCGTGCGCTGAGGGCCGGCCGTTTAGGAGGATGGGTTTGATTTTAAGGGCTTTCATCATTTTGGTTGTGGCTGCGGCTCTCGAAGTTGGAGGTGACGCCCTCGTGCGGATTGGCTTATTACGAGGTCCAAGTTACTCAATAGCTGCCGGAGCCGCGACTCTGTTCGCGTACGGTGTCGTCGTCAACAAAAGTGGCCTCGATTTCAATCGGCTGATGGGAGTGTATATCGCGGTCTTCTTCGTCGTGTCCCAGGTAATCTCGTTCATCCTTTTCAGGCAGATCCCGGACGACAGGATTATCTTCGGCGGCGGATTTATCGTCGCGGGCGGACTGCTTATCCTGCTGATGACCTAATTATTGTCGAAGCACGTGGAAGGCTGTCGAACCTCAGGTGCTTGCGCGCAACAAACCCGGGCGCGGCGTTAGCGCACGTAGATGAAGATTCCTTCGTAGATCACCGCCGGCTTGTCGCTGCCGACCACCGCGACCTGCGTCTCCGTCGTCACTTGCGTCCCCTGCGGGCGCGAATCGACCGCCACCACGCGCGACCGCGCATGGACGCTCTTCCCGGCCATCACCGGCGAGATGAAGCGCAGCTTGTTGGCGCCGTAGTTCACCACGTTGCGATAGCCGGCCACTTTCCAGCTCTGCTCAGTCTGGAACGCCGGCAGCAGGCTCAAAGTCAGAAACCCGTGCGCCACCGGGCCGCCGAACGGGCTCTCGCGCTTCGCCCGCTCGATATCAATATGAATCCACTGATGGTCGCCCGTCACGTCTGCGAACTGGTTGATCTTCTCCTGCGTCACCTCGATCGGCGCGCTCCACGGACCGAACTCCGTGGATATCTTTGACTTCAGCAGCTCGACGTCCTCAAAGTGAATGTTCTCCATATGAACTCTCCCTGCGAAGGCGGCCGCCTCCGCTCCTTCCTGGATCGATATATGTGCATATACAAGGTATCGCCGGACGTCAAGGCGGTGGGCGGATTCCGAACGCCTGCGGTTCACTCCGCGACTCCGCGCGCGAGCGCTATCGCGCGTGAAAATATCCAGGCGGCCGGGGCCGCCACTTCACACGAGACGCCCGCCGCAACGCCCTGCGCAGGCCAATTCAAATATGAATGAGACTCGGAAACCTGAGATCGCCGCGCGCCGGGCACCTATCCAACAGTCATCCTGACGTGGTGATACCGGCGCCGCCGGGCACTTTTGATCTTACGCGTGGGCTGAATAGCGGACGCGCTACCTCACTCGCCGTGCGGTGCGGAATCGTCGTGCTCATGCTTCTCGCCGACGGCATCCTGATTCACGCCGGTCAGGTTCGAGAATAGCGCAAGCCCCTGCTCGCTCAGCCGGTAAGTAGAAATCGGACGTCCCCGCTCGAATCCGCGCTCACGATGCATCAGGTCGGTCAGCGTGATTCCCTCTTTGCGCGCCCACGAATTCAGCTCGCGGATAATCGGCGGAATATTTCCGGTCCTTATCTCCGCCGCCCGCGCGACTTCGTCGGAGGTCAGGCCGGCGGGCGCGCGCATCAGCGCAGCCAGAAACTGCGACGTGGCCGAACTCAAGATCACGCCGCTCGAGCCGTTCGGCTCAGGCTGCACTCGGCGCTGATCCACGCGCCGGCCACGAATGGCGTCGCGCACTGACAGGGCATCCGCCAGCTTGTCAGTCTCGATCGTCCCATCAGGCAAAATCCGGAAGGTCATCGTTAACCTTATTTACCTGTTTGTCAGCTTCTAGGCAAGTCAAAACAGATAATTTTATTTTATTTCATCACTAAAGTACTTTAAACATTGCTAGAAATGATGTCGAACCTCTAATTTAAAATTCGCTCATCCATTAAATCTGAATCAAAGTCCCTGAAACCGAATCTTGCCCCGATCCCTTGTCTTGGACAAGCGACCTTCGGCCCGCGATCACTGCATTTCGACAAAGGGATTAAACGATCGGGCGATGAATTGTCTTGATAGCTTTTGATATTGAATGTTTCAGTTAGAAATGTTTAGAGATGTTTTAAGATGAAATTAGGCTTGACAGCCACGTTACACGTTATTACTCTGAACTCGTTATGTTTGCTTATATCTTATTTAGGCAGGTTTTGACACAGGTTCATCGGCTCTGCATCATCAACGCGAGTCACCTGTTCTCTCTCTCGCTGCCAGTTCTTGCGATTCTGATGTTCCTAACCGCGTCTCCCACCCATGCGCAGCAGAACCCGGCCGTTGTCGGACAGTTCTCTGCGCTCTATCCGTGGCCTTCAGAAGCGATACATACCCATCTGCTGCCGAATGGAAAAGTGCTCACCTGGGACGAGGAGGCACCCAACGGCAACAACTACCAGCAGGGGACCACGCTGACCTACATCGTGAATATCCCGCCGGACGGCGCTCCGGGCGCTGTCGCCACCGCGATCGATTCACATACGTTGCTCTTCTGCTCCGGCCATACCTTCCTTACGGATGGACGGCTGGCGGTAATTGGCGGACAGGATCAGGGGCTCGACTACGGCGACAAAGACACCGACTTCTTCGACTATCGGACCAACACCTGGTCCTCGGGTCCCACGATGGCAAACGGCCGCTGGTATGGAACCGCCACCACGCTCGCGAATGGCGAGATCATGGCGAACGCCGGATGGGTCACGCCGGGCTCCAATGGATGGCCGGTTGATAATCAAGTGCCCGAGGTAACCACCGGCGGGAAGGCGTCCTGGGTCGAGCTGACCGGCGCAACCCGTGGATGGGGGCTGTATCCCCGAAGCTTTCTCGCTCCGAATGGCGACGTAATCGTCGTCGGACCGGCACCGGTTACCCGCTATATCGATACTTCCGGCGCCGGTACGGTGATCACGGTCGGCAGGACTATCTTCGGCCAACGCTATGCCGGCTCCGCCGTGATGTATGACGTGGGTAAAATCCTGATCGTCGGCGGCGCCAATCCGGCCACCAACACTGCGGAAATTCTCGACCTCAAAGCTTCCAAGCCCGCCTGGCAGTCCACCGGTTCGATGAGTTATGCGCGCCAATATCTCAACGCGACCATTCTCGCCGATGGCACCGTTCTCGCGACCGGTGGCACCGCCGGCGGCCTAATCGGCACCAACAACGTGCTGCCGAGCGAAATCTGGACCCCCGCGACCGGGTTATGGACCGTCGTCGCGAGCCTGCCCCATCAGCGGCTCTACCATTCAACCGCGACGCTGCTTTCCGACGGCCGCGTCCTCTCCGCGGGCGGAATCACTGGCGCGCCGGGCGGCAAGGGAATTGAAACCGACCCGGTCTACAAGGACGCAGAAATCTATTCGCCGCCCTACCTCTTCAACGGACCGCGGCCAACGATTACGGCCGCGCCGCAAAGCGTTGCCTACGGCGAGACCTTCATTGTCACGACGCCCGACGCCGCTTCGATAGCCAACGTCAACTGGATCCGGCTCTCCTCGACCACTCACGGATTCAACATGAACCAGCGCCTCAGGCATGTCAGGTTCACGCCAACGTCAGACGGGAGCGGTCTTACTGTCAGCGCTCCGTTGAATCCCAACACCTGCCCGCCGGGCCATTACCTGATGTTCATCCTGAACGGATTGGGAGTGCCGTCGGTCGCCTCGATTATCCACATCAGTTCGACTACGGAGTCGGTGCCCGCCAAGACTCCCGCGGGATGACGGCCGCCGCGCCCTTGCTCCGCGGATATCGTGAAGCCGCCGGCGGCTTGACTGCGATGCGGGGAACGTAAATCCTGCTGGATGCGCGGAGAGGTTCGGGAGTCTGGTTTAACCGGCGTGACTCGAAATCACGTGAGCCCTTGCGGCTCCGGGGGTTCGAATCCCCCCCTCTCCGCCAAATAAGATCGCGAGCGATCGCCGCGCCCCTGTTCCGGAAAGCCCGCATCTTTAGCTGTTCTTTGATCGCGCCGATGCGATAGGTTCGAAATTGCGCGAAGCCGCTAACCCGTGCGGCCCGCGTCCGTCAGCGATCGTACCAGTTAACGGCTTCGATGCCCGCGAATCCAACCGCCGCAAACGACAGCGGCTCTCGTGCCGACCATGCCGCTCATGCCACGGTGATAGCATCCGGAACGATCCGCCTGCCCATTCACTTTTTCGTTCTGTCCGTTTTCTGGTTCGTCTACGGCTCAATCGAGTTGCCCTGGATTGCGCCCAAGGCGATCCGCCTCTTCTACCAGCCGACCGTACTCAGCCTTGTGCATGTGTTCACGCTCGGCTTCATCACCTCGGCGATCATGGGCGTCATGTACAGATATGTACCGGCTCTGACGCACCGGTCGATCCCCTATCCGCGTCTTGCGATTGTGCAGTTCGCAGCTTACGTAATCGGCGTCGCCGGTATGGTCTCCCATTTTGCCCTCGACCAATGGAGCGGGCTCTGGTGGTCCGCCGCGATGGTGCTCGCGAGCATCATCCTTTTCGCGCTCAACCTGATACCGCTGCTCTGGACCGGCTTCGGCAGCGGCATCGCCGAAACCGGCATGTTCGGCGCGATCTGCTTCCTGCTCGTGGCCGCGGCGCTCGGCCTTTTGATGGGCGTCGAGGAGGTGCACGGTTTTCTATGGGGCAATCTCGTCGCGAGTCTTGGAGGCCATGTCACGTTCGCCGCGATCGGTTGGATGACGTTGACGATCTGCGCGGCCGCCTATCGCTTCGTCCCGGCCTTCATTTTGCCGAAGAAGCAGCTGCCGCCGTTCGCGCTCTGGCAGATTGTTGCGCTCGCCATAGCCACGCTCGGCCTCGGAACTTCAATTCTGTTCGGCCTCGATCAGACCCTGCTGTGGAGTCTCCTGATTGCCGGAGCATTGCTCGCCTGGATGATCATTATGATCACGCTGATACGAAGCCGCCGGATGCCTATCGAGTGGAGTTCGGGTCACGCGCTTGCCGGGATGCTCTGGCTGATCGTTGCGATCGTGCTCGGCCAACTCGTCGCATGGTCGGGCGCCTGGAGCGCGCGCGGCTCGCAGTTCGCCGGCGCGATGGCGACCGCCGCGCTCCTCGGATGGGCCGGCAATTTCATTATCGGCATGTCGTATCAACTATTTCCCGGCTTCGTCGCGCGAGTGAGAACCGCGATGCGATTTCCCCTGCTCTCGATCGCGGAGCTGTCGATCCAATGGCCGCGCCCGCTGATACTATTCGCCTACAACGCGGGCGTGATTTCGATCACCGCTGCATTCGTGCTCAAAGCTCCCGCGCTCGGCGCCGCCGGCGGATCGCTCGTGATAGTCGCCGCCGTTCCCTACGCCGCGATCACCCTCTGGACGCTCAGTTATGCGTAGCGCCGTTCGGTCCCGCGAACGGCTCGAAACGGCTTCCCCATCCTGCCCGAATAGTCCGGGATGCCGAGGCGTGCCGCGACTGTCACTTGCCAAAGCCACGCTGATAATGGTTATAAGCAATTAGTCGGGGATCGGGCCGAGCAACGCAAATCTTGACGGGGAGCCAATATGGCCAAGGTAATCGATTCGGACGGGCATATCGTCGAGCCGCGTAAGCTGTGGGAGGAATACGTCGAGCCTGCCTTTCGCGAGCGGATGCCGAAGATCGCCAAGGACGCCGAAGGTATCGATCGCTTCGGCGCCGGAAGCTGGTCCGCAGGAATCTATTTTCCGGCTGCGATGTGTATCCCCGGAGGCCTCAGCCCCGAGCGGATGCGCAAGCTCACGTGGGACGATCTGCGCCCCGGCAGTCACGACCCGCACGCCCGAATCAAGGACATGGACGGAGAGGGAATCGACGTGTCGTTTCTCTTCCCCTCGCTCGGACTGGGCTACCCCGCACTGCGCGAGCGCGATCTGACGATCGCCGCGTGCCGCGCCTACAACAACTGGATGGCGGATTTCTGCCGGCCGTATCGCGACCGCCTCTATAGCGTCGCCCCGGTCCCGATGCTCGACGTCGACGCCGCGATCGCCGAAATGCGCCGCGTCGTCAGGGAACACGGCGTACGCGCGGTGGGGGTGCGGCCGAATCCGTACGGCGATCGGCTGCTGAGCGATCCGGCAAACGATCCGTTCTGGCGCGAGGCCGAGGAGCTCGACTGCACGATCGCGCTCCACGGCGCGGTCGGCGGCGACATGCCCACCGCGGGCTTCGATCGCTACCACGACTTTTTCCAGCGCATGATCATCTCGCATCCGCTCGAGCAGCAGATGGCCTGCATGGACCTTATCTGCGGCGGCGTACTCGAACGCCATCCGCGCCTGCGCTTCGCGTTTCTCGAAGCCGGCGGGTTGTGGGTTCCGTACTGGCTTGGGCGAATCGACGAATTTTACGAGAAGATCGGCTTCCTCGCTCCCAAGCTCAAGATGAAGCCGAGCGACTACTTCCGCCGCCAATGTTTCAGCTCGTGCGAGCCCGACGACGTAGCGCTCAAGGCCGCCGCCGCGCTGGGCGTCGATGATCTCCTGATGTGGGCGTCGGACTATCCTCATTACGACTGCACATTTCCGGGCGCCGTCGAGGAGTTGCGCGAGCATTGCGCGGCGCTGCCGGCGGACGCCAAGCGCAAGATCATGGGTGACAACGCGGCGCGCTGCTATGGGATAAGCTGACCGGCGCTCGAAATCGCATAAGCTCCTGGTCTTCCCAACTGTCGCCGAACCTGAGCCGCTGATCACAGCCGACCGCGGACGAGGCTGATTGAAACGTCCGTCGATATCGTGATACGAGATTGAAGCTCGATGTCGAATCACGGTTACGTTAACGAGCAGGAAAATCGCCAGCTTTACGCGGGGTTGATCCGGCTCCACATCCTCCATCACGCATGCGAAGAGCCGATCTTCGGTTTGGGAATAATCGAAGAACTCGCGCGGCACGGTTACAAGCTGAGCGGCGGCAGCCTTTACCCGATTCTTCACGCCATGGAGCGCAAGGGCTATCTGCGTTCGGCCGAGGAGCGGTCGGGCAAATGGGCGCGGCGTGTTTACCGGGCAACTCCGCTGGGGCGCAAGGTTCTTGCCGATGCCAAAGAGAAGGTGCGCGAGTTGTTCGGCGAGCTTTTCGAAACCAGGGCTTCATCCGGAAAAAGGCCGGCCCGATGAATCGCCGTCCCACCGATCCTCGTGCGGCCGTCCGGACCTTCGTTTCGCTTCATTTCGAGCGCCTCACGCCGAAGGTTGGCTGGTCCTTGTGTCTGCTCTTCGCGCTGGCATTGCCGGGCGCTCGCCACTGTCTTGCCGAGACGGCGACGCCGTTAGCCTCGCCCTTAACCCTGAGTGAGGCGGTTAGCTATGCGCTGGCGCATCAACCCGCATTGAGCGCTCAGGACGCGATCGAGCAGCAGGCAGTTGCCGGTGTGGAAACCGCGCGGGCGGGCTATGTTCAGCAGTTGGACGTTTCGGAGTCCGTTAACTGGGCGCAAGCAGCGCACAATCCCGTCGGTCTGTATTTGCCGCTTCCGGGCTTCCCCGTATTCGAAGGGCCTCGAAGTAACGGAAGCTTCGGTGGCGGCGCATTGAATGGGGCGACCAGCGTCGTGGCGTCCGAGGATATCGTGGCTCTCATCCGCCAGATGTCCGTGGTCGATGCCGCACTGGCCCTGCACTCGCAACAAGCCGCCGCAACTGACGAGCAAAGAATGCTGATCGCATTCGGCGCGGCGCAAACTTTCATGAATGAGCTCGCCGCTATTCAAACGGTCAAGGCCGCGCGGGCAGGCGTGATGCGTGACCAGGCGTTTGTGACTTCAGTCAAGGGGCTCGTCGATAGCGGGCTTCGACCTGGGGCGGATTTGGCGCGCGCTCAGGCCGAACTCGCGACGACACGTAACCTCGAACTACAGGCGGAGCAGAATCAGCAGGTGGCCTATGCGGCTCTGGCGCAGGCATTGGGCGCGATCGATCTGCCGCGGGTGGAGATCTCAGATAGTCAGTTGCTCAAACCTCCCCTGCGCAACGCTCTTCCTGCCGGGCCTTCACCATCTGATCCGCTGGTTCGCGAGGCATCGGCTGGCGTCAACTCGACGATACATTTCGAACGCGCGGCGCAGCTCGAGTATCTGCCGCGCTTCAACGTCATAGCGGGCCTCTTTGGACGCGGCAGCGGCTTCGGTTACGGCGGCTCGCCGGTTTCCGCCGGCGGCGGCAGTTTGCCGAGCAGCTACAACTTCACGGCGGGAGTTGCACTGACTATACCGATAGAACAGATTCTGGCCGCGCGAGCCGATGTCGACCGCGCTCGGGCCAATGTGAAGCTCGCGAAATCCCAGTATCAGGAGACCGCGCTTCAGCTTCGCACGCAGTTCGACAGTGCGCTCGCTGTTTTGACCAGCGCCGTGCGTATCGCCTCGAATACCACTATCGAGTTGGACGCCGCGCAAGCGAGCCAGCGCCAGAATCTCGCCCGCTACCGCCCCGGCCTGGCCACGGCTTTGGATGTGGAAACGGCCAATCAGTTTCTCACGCAGGCCGAAATCGACCACTCGGTGGCGTATGTCAACGTCTGCCTGGTTTTTCTGGTGGTGCGGCGCGCTGCGGTGGAGCTCCGCCCGTTTTGGGCCCCTTGCCGGCAGGCGGAGCCAGGGAGCCGCTGATCATGTGGTTAATTCGTCTGGCGCTGCGCCGGCCGATCAGCGTGATGGTCGCCGCCGTCGCGATTCTCTTGGGCGCCTGGCTCTCGATCCGCAGCGCGCCCGCCGATATCTTTCCATCGCTCGGCATCCCGGTGATCTACGTGGTGCAACCCTACGCCGGCATGGCGCCGAGCCAGATTGAGAGCCAATTCGTCACTTACTACGAGTATCACTTCCTTTACATTGCGGGCCTCGACCATATCGAATCGCAATCGATTCAGGGCGCGGGGTTGCTCAAGCTCTATTTCCGGCGCGGCACCGACATCGCGCAATCCATGGCGCAGGTGACCGCGATGACCTTCCGCGCCACTTCCTTCATGCCACCGGGAACGCTGCCCGCATTTATAGTCAGATTCGATGCGGGTTCGATTCCAGCCGGGCAACTGGTCTTCTCCAGCGATACGCATAGCGAATCGGAAATTCAGACCGCCGCGCTCTATCGCGTGCGCCCGATGCTCGGTACGCTGCCGGGCGTCTCCGCGCCGCCACCCTTCGGCGGCAAGGTCCGCACAATAGTGATCGACCTCGATCCCGACAGCCTGCGTTCCTACGGCGTCTCGCCTTACAATGTCGTACAGGCGGTACTCCATTCCAATCTCACGCTACCGTCCGGCAATGCTCAGGTCGGCGATTTCAGCGCTATCGTTCATACCAACGCGATGGCCGATCAGGTGAGCCAGCTCGGCGATGTTCCGCTGCGGTTGGGAGCCGGTCCAACGGTTTTCATTCACGACCTTGGCCGGGTTTACGACGGGACTGACATTTTGACGCAGGTCGCTCTGGTCAACGGCCGCTCAACAGTCTACATGCCGGTCATCAAGCGCGCCGACGCCTCGACGCTCAACGTCGTAAACGCGGTCAAAACCGCGCTTCCCCGGATGCAGGCGATGCTGCCGGCCGGCATGCACCTGAGCTTTGAGTTCGACCAGTCGGTCTATGTGACGAGCGCGATCCGTGACCTGCTTATCGAGGGGGCGGTTGGCGCAGTCCTCACCGGCCTGATGGTGCTGCTCTTTCTGGCGGACTGGCGCTCGGCTTCGATCGTTATAGTCACTATCCCGCTCTCGATCATGGCCGCATTTATCGCGCTTCGGTTCGCCGGCGAGTCGGTCAATATCATGACCCTGGGCGGCCTGGCGCTGGCAGTGGGAATCCTGGTCGACGAAGCGACGGTCGCGATCGAGAACATCCACACCCATCTGATGTATGGCAAGCGTATCGCGCGCGCGGTCGCGGACGGAATGGCGGAAGTCGTCGAGCCGCGGTTTATCGCGGTGGTGTGCATAATCGCGGTGTTCATACCATCATTCTTTATGACCGGGATCGGGCAGGCCTTGTTTCCGCCGCTGGCGCTTGCCGTCGCATTCGCGATGATTGCCTCATACCTGGTGTCCAACACGGTGCTTCCGGTTTTGTCCGTGTGGTTCCTGGAAAGCAAGCGCGGCGCCGGTCACACCGAACAGCGGCGCGAGTCGTCCTTCGATCGCTTTCGGAACCGCTATCGCTCTCTGGTTGAGCATATACTCAGACTTCGATGGCCGGTGCTTGGAGTTTACCTGGTGGTAGCCGGGCTGTTGCTATTCTCCGCCAGGAGCCTTGGGACGCAGCTCTTTCCCACTCCGGACACCGGACAGTTTCAGCTTCGTATCCATGCTCCCGCCGGAACCGATCTCGCCCATACTCAGCAGATCGTGCGGAGGGTGCAAAAGGAGATCGGCGATGAAGCGGGAGCTGGCAACGTCCCTCTCACACTCGCCACGATCGGAGTTCCCAACTGGCAGTATCCCGTCGATCTGGTCTTCTTATGGAATAGCGGACCGCAGGACGCGGTCTTGCAGGTGGCCCTCGACAACCCTGGCCGCGAGCCGCTTGCGCTTGTCGAGGATCGCCTGCGCACGAGCTTCGTCCGCGATTTCCCCGGCGTCCGATTCTCATTCGAGGCCGGCGACATCGTATCGCAGATTCTCAACTATGGATCTCCCACGCCGGTGGAAGTCACCGTATGGGGCAAAAGTTTCGATTCGATCCTGCCCTATGCATTGCGATTGCGCGCCGCACTCGAACGTATCCCCGAACTGCGCGACGTTCAGTTGGCCGAAGCACTGGATTATCCGACCGTCAACGTGAACATCAATCGCGTTCTTACCGGCCAGCTTGGCGTGACCGTCAGCCAGGTCGCGGAATCCGTCGTCGATGCTACCGCGACCAGCGTGCTGATCAGCCGCAACTACTGGGTCGATCCCAAAAGCGGAATCCCTTACCCCATCGAAGTTCGCGTGCCACCCAACCAGTTGGCGATCCCCGGCGCGCTCCGTCATCTGCCGGTAATGCCGATCGGCGCGATGCGCCCGCTGGTCTCGGACGTTGCCACCGTCTCGCCCGGGGTTACCATGGGTCAAATCGATCATCTCAATAACCAGCGCAGCCTCAATGTCGTGGCTAATATTGCTGGCGACGGATACGGCCAGGCCGCAAACGATATCGATCTGGCCATAAGCTCGCTCGGTTCGCCGCCCCGCGGTGTCACAGTCGAAAGCCGCGGACAACTCGCCCAGATGGTGAGCACGCTCAGCGGCTTGCGGGTCGGACTCCTGCTCGCGATCGTCGTGGTCGTCCTGATTCTCGCGGCCAACTTCGAATCGAGCCGCGACGCCATTGTCGTACTTTCCTCCGTCCCTGCCGTCCTTGCCGGCGTGGTTCTAATACTTCTGATTACCCACAACACCCTCAACGTGGAGTCCTTCATGGGAGCCATAATGGCGGTCGGCGTCGCGGTCGCTAACGCCGTCCTGCTCGTCACCTTCGCGCGCCAACAGCGGCGCGCAGGCATGGGTCCCGCGCCAGCGATCCTCGAGGCCGCCGAACGCCGGCTTCGCCCGATTCTGATGACTACGCTCGCGATGGTCGCCGGCATGATTCCGATGGCCATCGGCATCGGCGGCGGCGCGACGCAAACCGCGCCGCTCGCACTGGCCGTCATCGGCGGGCTGCTCGCCTCGCTGTTTGCCACTCTTCTGGTTTTGCCGGTGGTATTCGATCTGCTGACTCTCGACCGGCCAGCCCGGTCAAATTCCCTCGACCCCTTCGATCGCGAAAGCATCCACTTCGAACAGCCATGAAGCTACTGACTAGTAACAACAATCCAATCCAGTGCGCGCTTCACCGGCCAATCGGCTTCGGCGTTGCACTCCTGGCCTGGCTCGCACTGTCGCTGACTGCGATCATTGTTGGATGCAAGTCCGCGCCAACTCCGGACGTTCAATCCACCGCCGCTGCGCCGGAAGTTTCCCAGGTCGAGGTAGTCGCGGCCGTATCCCATAACCTCTCAACTACCGATCGGCTGCCTGCCGAACTCATTCCGTGGGAGCAGGTCGCCATCTATCCCAAGGTGCAGGGATATGTTGAAGAGATTCCGGTCGATCGCGGCTCAATCGTTCACCTCGGTCAGTTGCTGGTGCGCCTGTCCGCGCCCGAGTTGTTGGCGCAAACCGCGCAGGCCGAGGCCACCATGGCCGGCGACGAAGCCACTTATCGAAGGCTGGTAAAGGCATCGGAAACTCCCGGTGCTACTTCGCCAAATGAGGTCGAACTCGCCCGGCAGGCTTACAAGGCCGACCGTGATCGCGTGCGCCAACTAAAGAGTCTGGCCGGATATCTCGAAATTACCGCTCCTTTCAACGGCATCATCAGTGAGCGCAATGTTCATCCGGGCGCCTTGGTGGGTCCGCCAGGCGAGCCGCTTGTCACCACGGTCCCGCTGTTGCGGCTCCAACAGATTTCGCATCTGAGACTGGTGGTTCCTGTCCCGCAAGCTGACGCTGACGCGGTCGCGATTGGCGCCAGCGTGCGCTTTCAGGTCAGCGCGTGGCCGGGAAGATCCTTCACCGCCACCATCAGCCGCATCTCGCATTCGGTTGATCCCGCCACCCGGACCATGCCCGTGGAAGCGGATTACTATCAACAACAATACGTACTGGACCCGGGGATGTTCGTCGAGGTTCTATGGCCAGTGCGGGAGGCCTCACCGTCGCTGTTCGTCCCGGCAAGCGCGATCATCCAGGCCGCAGGACGCGTCTTCGTGGATATCGTGGAGCGCGGAATAGTCAGGCAGATTCCAGTTAGTATCGGTCGGACCATGGGCGATTCAGTTCAGGTCTTCGGCGATCTGAGTGTGCGTGATCAAGTCGTCGCACGGCCATCGGAGAATCTTGCCAACGGAGAGTCCGTTCGCGCGGTCCTCAAACCCTCGTAAGGTCTTGAATAGCGCCCGATGTCGTCGCGTGCTTCGGGCCGTAAGAATTATGGCCGCCTGCCTGAGTTCCGGCCGCTGCTTCGCTATGCGCTCGCGAACTGGCGCAGAAACTCGACGTTCAGCTTAAGTTTCTCGCCCAGCCACAATGCGTTCACCGCATGATCCGTGTACGCATCTCCGGTATCCGGATGCACCAGGACCGCGAGCCCCGCGCGATTCACCATCAGCCACGGCACGATCCGCGCGAACTCGGGCGGATCGAACTTCACCTGGTACATCGCCTGCGGATGCGGTCCGACGGGCTCCTCCCGCCAACGCCCCATCACCACCTCGAAGCGGCCTTCGATCTCGCTGCGCAGACGCTCCGCCGCCGGACGCGAGGCCGCATCATAATAGACGTGGGCATGATAAAACCGAATCACCGACGAATCGACCGGATAGTCCATCGCACTAACCCTCGTCAATGCTCATTGCGCCGCCGAACAGCTACTTGTACTCCGAAAACAGAACCCCTTTTGCCCGCAGTTCCTTTACTCTGTCGTCCGTCAGCCCCAGATGCTTTTGTAGCAGCTCGCCGCCATGCTGGCCCAGCGTCGGCGCCTCGATATCCGGCAGCTCGGGAAACTCCGAGAACTTCAGCGGAAACCCCGGAATCGTCACCTCGCCCAGGATCGGATCGCTCACCTTCCGGACCATTCCGCGCGCCTTGAAGTACGGATGCGTGATGCTGTCCGCCACCGACATCACCGGCGACGCCGCTATCCGATGTTCCTCGAACACCTTCAGCACCGCCTCATCCGTCGGCTGCGACGCCATCCACGCCTCGATCATCGCGATCAGCTCTTTCTGATTCTTCGCCCGGTCCGGCATCGTCGCAAACCGCGGATCGTCGGTCAGCTCGGGACGCCCGATCGCCCGCGCCATCGACGGCCATTGCCGATCCAGCACCAGTATCACGATATATCCCTGCGGCCCCTTGAATACCCCGCACGGCGTCACCAGCGCGTGATGCGCCCCCATCCGCTCCGGAACATATTGCCCCTCGGTCATCGTGTACGCCTGGATATTGACCTCGTGCATATGATAAATCGCATCGACCATCGATATATCTATATGCTGCCCCACTCCGGTCTTCTCGCGATAGTACAGTGCATAGCCGATCGCCGAGAACGCATGGACTCCGCTGCCCTGATCGCCAATACCCATTCCGACGAACACCGGCGGCCGGTCCGGATAGCCATTCATATGCATCAGGCCCGAAAACGCCTGCGCGATAAAATCGTAGCCCACCTTGTGCGCCAGCGGCCCGGTCTTCCCGAACGCCGAGATCGACGCCATGATCACCCGCGGATTGATCTTTCGCACCGACGCGTAATCGAGCCCCTTGCGCTCGAGCACCCCCGGCCCGTAGTTCTCGATCACCACGTCCACCTTGCCCACCAGCGAGCGCAACAGCTCGATCGTCTCGGGCTTGGAGAAATCGAGACACAGGCTTTTCTTGCCTCGATTCTGCTGCACGAAATACGCGCTCCGCCCGTTCTTCACGATCGGCAGCAGCCGCGCCGGATCGCCCATCGGCGCCTGCTCGACCTTGATTATCTCCGCCCCCATCTCCGCCATGAACCGCGTCACCGTCGGACCCGCAAGATACTGCGTGAAGTCCAGCACCTTCAGCCCCGATAGCATCAGCGCACCATCCGCCTGATTCTTATTCATAGTCATTCGCCTTTGAACTTGGCCGGCCGCTTCTCGCGGAACGCGCGCACGCCCTCTCTGAAATCCGCGGTATTGCCCGCGATTCGCTGATTCTGCCGCTCGAGATTAAGTTGCTCCTCGTAACTGTTCTCGAGGCTCTCCCAGTAGATTCGCCGGATCAGTCCGAGCGCGACCGTCGGCCCGCTCGCGAGCTCCCGCGCCATCTCCATCGCCTTTCCCATCAGCTCGCCGTCCTCGTACACCCGATTCACCAGCCCCCATTCGAGCGCCTTTTCCGCCGCCAGCCGCTCCCCCAGCATCGATAGCTCGACCGCGCGCGCCTTCCCCACCAGCCGCGGCAGTATCCATGTCGATCCGCCGTCCGGTACCAGCCCGATTCGCCGGAACGCCTGCAGAAAATATGCCGACCTCGCACACAGGATCAAATCGCCCATCAGCGCGAAGCTCATTCCCACGCCCGCCGCCGCGCCGTTGACCGCCGTCACGATCGGTATCGGAAGCTCCCGCAGCCGCCGCAAAAATGGATGGAAGTGCGTCTCGAGCGCCGACCCCGCATCACGATTCGCCTCCGGCCGCGGTTGCAAGTTCGCCCCCGAGCAGAACGCC
>VFSW01006649.1_pt1 | contig 16961 bp, 12 predicted proteins | sample 5358111 | NCBI WGS metagenome assembly VFSW01 (sample SAMN11554181, study PRJNA540505) | mine drainage metagenome | isolation source: sediment from site ElyBrook_90M | place: USA: Ely Copper Mine, Vershire, VT | collected 2017
CACCTACCCGCCCGTGCCGGCGCCCCCGCCGCCGCCGCCACCAAACGGGGTTTGGATTCTCACGTCGAAGACAGCGGTATGGTCAGACGGGCCGTGGAATATGTCTGACCCGGCGCCGGACCTCACTCAATACTCCGGCGAGGCTCCGCACCCGGCGGTCTACGGGGATGCCTATGAGTTCGCATCCACGGCGGTACACCTGGGCGATCTGAAAAGCTGGTCGGTCAGCAATGGGTTCTGGAATTACATCTTTAATTTCTTCAACGTCAGCTTTTCGCCAAACGGCAGCAACTCATTCAGCTTCGCGGGGCCGGAGGCGGCCAAAGGGGGGTTTGCTGGAACGCCGCTCATCGGCGAAGTGTTTACCTCGGTGGGAACCTGCCCGCTGTCCGGCACGTTCTCGAATGCGAACATGACAGTCAACTACAATTGCGGCTCCGTGACGTGGACGCTCAAATGGACTTTCACGCAGACGTAAACGATGCCGACCAAACAAAAACAGGCTGAGACCTTCCAAACGCTGCACTTCCCGCGTGCAGGGATAGATTTGTCGCAGGCATACTCCAACCAACCCAACCGGCCGATTTCGTCGTTCACGCCGTCAGCGCTCGGCGAACCCTCTGGCCTCCACGTGGCGCCACTGGCGGAGACACTATATGCCCGCACGACCCGCGTTGGCCTTAACGTCCGAACCTTCGAGCCGGCGACCAACCGGGCGCGCGGGGCAACGCGGCCTGGGCTTTCGCGCTACATCCCGGCGCAACCTTCCGGCGCGAATCTGATACAGTGCCTGACAACGATGGCTGGCACTGGCTATGCGAACCCAGGGGGCGGTGTGCCACAACAAAGCAACAGCGGCCGAGTAGTCACCCTCGTGGCCGTCAGCCAGGGCAATGTGTTCGTGGCCGCGTCTGGAGCAACCGCCTGGGTGCCGACCGTGAACGCCACGGCCTTCGCCCCGCCTCTCAACGCCAACGGCATCGTCTACTCGGCCAGCAACAATCAGAAGCTATGGTTTGCCGACGGCTCGAATTGGTGTGTCTACACCCCCTCGACCAACACCGTGAACACTTGGGCCGCCTCCGCCGGTGCGCTTCCCGTGGATTCGGCCGGCAACAAGCCGCGGCTCATCGCCAGTTGGCGGGGCCGGATCGTCCTGAGTGGGCTGCTCTTCGACCCGCAGAGCATCTTCATGTCGGCGGTGGGCGATCCCACCAATTTCGACTACTCGCCCCTTTCGACCACAGCGACCGAGGCGGTGGCACTGACGGTTGGCCAGCAAGGCTACGTTGGCGACGTCATAACGGCATTGGTGCCGTACACGAACGATGTGCTGCTGATCGGCACGGACAACGAGTTGCACCTGCTGAACGGCGACCCGCTCGCCGGCGGCCAGCTCGATCTTCTGAGCGACAAGATCGGCATGGCTTGGGGCGCGGCGTGGACGAAGGACCCCTACGGCGCCGTCTACTTCGTCAGCAACCGGATGGGAATCTACAGCCTCACGCCGGGCCAAGGTCCGCCGGTGCGCATCAGCCAGGCCATCGAACAGCTTCTCCAGAACATCGACGTGGGGGCCAACACGTTCTCGCTGCTCTGGGACGATACGTTCCAGGGGCTGCATGTCTTTGTCACCACAACCGGGGCTGCCCAGGTCAACACCCACTTCTTCTGGGAAAGTAGAACGAATGCCTGGTGGACGAACCAGTTTGGCAGCACGAATTATAACCCCCTCTGCGCCTGTCTGTTCGAGGGGAACTTGCCTGGGGACCGAGTGGGCTTGATCGGCTCGTGGGATGGCTACGTGCGATTCTTCGATCCTACGGTGGCGACGGACGACGGCTTGCCTTTCACAAGCCAGGTTGTATTCGGGCCGATTTTGACCAAAGACCTAGACGAAATGCTCTTGAAAGACGTGCAGGCCGTGCTTGCCGAGGGGAGTGGTTCGGTCAATTACGACATTCTCGTTGGGCCAAGCGCCGAGAACGCGCTGAACTCGACACCGATTCAGAGTGGGACGTGGGAAGCGGGCCGGAACCTCACGAGTCATATCCGGTGGGCCGGCCATGCGATTTACGTTAGAATCACAACTACAAATCAATGGGCAATGGAATCCATTCGTTGCCGCATTGCCGCGCAAGGAAAAGTTCGGCGCAGGGGGTTCTAATGGTTCCGCAGCCCGGAATGCCGGTGATGCCTGGCTCGCTCTACCAAAGCCAGGTCAATCAGGCGCAGGCCGATTACGGCACCGTCATGCAGGGCTACCAGAACGCCCTCAGCGGCCAGCAAGCCGGCTCAGCAGCGCTCGGCGGCCAGGTCGCCGGCACACTCGGCTACGGCGGCACGCCATGGGGTGTGGCTGCGCCGGCCGCTCAGGCGATCGCCGATACTTACGCGGCGCAGCAGGGGCAGGCGCAGCAGGGCCTCATCAACAGCGGGCTCGGCAACTCGACCGTGTTGCAATCCGTTAACCGGGGCATCGGGCTGGATGCGGCCAAGGCGTATGCGGGCCTCGGAGCGCAGTTGGCCCAGACCTATGCCGGCTACCAGGCGAATCTCGGCTTGCAAAACCTGAACGCCCAGAACCAAATCCGCGCGCAACAATCGGCTTACCAAGGGGCCTACCACGCCCAAGGTTATTCGATGGCGCCCCCGTATCAGAATCCTTGGGGAAATCGGGGAGGTGGCTTTAGCGGCGGAGGCGGCGGCGTTCCTGGCGCGAGTCCGCGAGGCCAGTTCTTGGGAAGCGGCCAGGGCCAAGGGTACAACGGGCCAATACAGACACGCAATCCAGACCAAGTTCCGGGGCTTCCGGGTGGCCCGCAGGCCAGCCTGGGCGGTGGTGCGCCTGGGGCGCCCGGCGGTGCAGGAATCGATCCTTACGGAACTGGCGGCTACGGCGGCTATACCCCTCCAGACGGCCCCACCTACGGCGTCACCTTGGATGGCAGCGGCTACGGAGGTGGCGCGGGCGGCTGGGATATTACCGGCGGCGCAGGAGGCGGCACTGGCGGCGGCGGCACAGGCGGCTAACTCGAACCTCAACAACAAGGAACCATCCAATGCAAGGAATCTTTCTGCCTCCGATGTCCACCGCGTTCCGGCCCTATGAAGCGGCCGCGCTCCGCGTTCCCCGCGTCGATCCCGGCCTGCTGCTGGCGCAGCGCACGCGACGGCGCATGAACCGGCTCCGCTGTTCCGGCACAACCGGCACCTGGACGGAGTGCATGTTCAACAACGGGGCCGATTACTCGGCTTTCAACACGTCGGCGGCGGAAGGCTCGCTTCTCGCCGGCGTCAACGATCAGCCGGTTATCCCGGCGCTCTTCTTCTTCAACAAGCAGGGCAAGCAGCGGGGAATCAGTCTGCTCGCGCGGGGGGTTCTGTCCACGACCTCGACGCCGACGATCATCTTCCAGTGGCGGCTCGGCACGACGCTTGGCAGTTCGTACCTTTCGGGCACGTCGGTTGGCGTCTCGGCGGCGATCACCACGGGAGCCGGGGTGACAAACCAGCAATGGGAGAGCCGGCTGGACCTCACGTGCTACACGCCTGGTCTCGGCGCTGGGAACACGACGCTGAGCGGGGCCGGGTGGGTGAAGTCGGCCGGCGGCTTCGCGGCACCGTATGAGTACGCGCTTCAGCCGACCACGCCACCGACAGCGACCTGGACGGCGACCATCGACGCCTCGGTCAGCTACTACGTCAACGTGAGTTGCACCTGGAGCGCAAGCAGCGCCTCGAATACCATCACACTGAAATCGCTTCAGATGCTTGGCTGGAATTGAGGTAAAATACAAGGAACGCCAGGCGTCTCACCGCCCGGCGTTCCTCTGAACACAGCGCGCTGAAAGGAGCGGGCCATGTCTGCTGAAAACCTTACGCAAGGCGAGTTGTTCCGCAAGCTAACACCTGCCGAAAGGCAATCGCGCTACAGGGCCAGACATCGTGCGAAAGTCCTAAAGCGCGGCCGGGAGCAGCATAAGGGATGGTACGAAACTAAAGAAGGCTGGATGGCGGTCCGCCTCTACCACCTGAAACGGAAGTTCGGTTTGACCGGCGAGCAATATGATGCGATGGTGGCCGCCCAAGGCGGCGTCTGTGCGATCTGCAGGAACCCTGAGACAGCAACGCGCCAAGGAATCGTCAAGCTCTTAGCCGTCGATCACTGCCACGCAACGGGCAAAATTCGTGGGCTCCTTTGTAATGCCTGCAACGCAATGCTGGGCCATGGCCGCGATGACGTTACCCTTCTCAAAGCCGCTATCGCGTACCTGGGGGGGTAGCCCCTAATGGCCGCCGCGTTCGTCCAAGCCGCGTCCGCTACATTCGGCTCTTCTGCCGCGCAGCGGTCGCTCGCCTTCGGCTCCAATGTGACGGCCGGCAATTTCATCGTCGTGGCCATTACGACCTTCTTCTCTTCCACCGTGACCGTCACGGTGACGGATTCCCAGGGGCAGACCTACACCCAGGCGGGGGCCTACGAAGGCTCCGGCTCCAACGCGATCAGCCTTTGGTACATCTTCAACTCCCTTGGTGGCGCGGTCACGGTCAGCTACACGCCTAGCACGGCCGCGTACTCCGCAATTGCCATTGCCGAGTACAGCGGCATGAATGTCGGCACCGTGGATGCCACGGCCAATTTTGCCGAGACGAACAACGTCTTTCGCACGGCGGCTGTGACAAGCGCCGTCGGCGATCTGGTGATTGGCTGTTATGCTCAGGGGACGACAAACCTTAGTTCCTGCACCGGCATAGGGTCGGCGACCGTTCGCACATCGCAGCTCGCCGGCGGCTCGACGGATTGCATCGCCCTGGCCGACGAGATCGCTGTCGGCAGCAGCACGCAACCGGAAGCGAACATCAGCGCCTCGGTGGCCTACGTGTCCATCGGGGCGAGCTTCACGCCGGGCGCTGTGCCGGCGCAGACGAAGGCCATGCCGGAGATTTATGCCGGCCCTCCGTTGAGGGGTGCGCCGTGGGCGGTGCAGCTGCCGATCCAGCCGGCCGTAATGCAGGCGCCACCGCCGGCAGCGCCGTCGCCGTCGTTCATCATCAGCCCGGAGATCAAGGGCGGGCCGCCCCTGCGAGGTGCGCCATGGCTCCTGCATCTTCCCGTCGAGCCGGAACACGTACAGCTCGCGCCCGGCGCGTTGCCGTCCGGGATCATCGTGCCGGTCTACGCCAGGGAGACCAGCGGCGGCCCTCCCCTGCGTGGCGCGCCGTGGGCGAATCACCTCGCCATCGAGCTGGCCGACCTCTCGCAAGCGCCGCAAGCGCCTTTGCCGGTCGGCCAGTCGATACCGGCGCCGGAGATTTCGCGCGGGCCACCGATGCGCGGCGCGCCATGGCTTGGCGTGCTTCCGGTCCCGCCTCCGACGTTTTCCCCGTCCACCGCGCCCCCTGCGCCGCCCGCGCCGCCGGCGCCGCGGCCTGGACAATTGGCGCCGCTCATTCCCCGCGACCCGGTTCAGGACCCCCGGCTGCGTCGTATCACCGACATGGTTTCGCTGATCCTCAATTCGCTCATCGGCCGCGGGCAGCTCCTGCAAACCTCGCCGACGAATTGGACCTTGGCCGCAGGAGCCTTCGAGGTTGCACGCGCGCCAGGACCTGCCGATGACAGCACGGTGGGCGCGACGGCGGGAGTTTTGTGGATCGACACGCTGAGCAGCGCGGTCTACGTCTGCCAATCGGCTGCCGTGGGCAGCGCGGAGTGGGTGTTGATCGGCGGAGGCAGCGGCGGCTTAACTGGAGTATTCCCGTGAGGAAGTTCCTGACCAGCTTGACCCTCGCGGACGGCGGCGTTACGGCGGTCAACTTCGACTTCATCCAGCAGGCCGATCTTCCGGGCGGCGCCGGCCTGGGGTCGGTTACGACCGTGAGTGTCGTAAGCGCGAATGGCATTTCGGGCACGGTGGCGACGGCGACGACAACGCCGGCCATTACGCTAACCATCGGAGCCGGTGCCATCACCAACGCGCAACTCGCCGGGCTGATTCAAGCATCGAAGCTCGTCGGCACCGACATTGCCACGGTCGGCACCATCACGGCGGGAGTTTGGAACGGGACCACGATTGCCATTGCAAACGGGGGTACGGGCGCCACGACCGCAAACGCGGCTTACAATGCGTTGTCGCCTATGACGACGGGCGGCGACATGGAATACTTCTCCGCGGAGTCAATCGTCGCGGTCCGGTTGCCCGGCAACACCTCGCTGACGCCTAAGTTTTTGGTTTCGGCCGGCACGGGCGCGGTGGCCTCCGATCCGGCGTGGCGCACCATCAATGCCAGCGACGTTCCGACGTTGAACCAGAACACCACGGGGACAGCGCTAAACGTCACGGGGACGGTGGCCATCGGCAACGGCGGTACGGGGGCTACGATCGCCTCCAATGCGTTCGCCAACCTTTCGCCGCTAAGCACCGGGGGCGATCTGCTGTATTACGACCCGAGCGCGGGAAACAGCCGGCTCGCCGGCAACACCACCACCACGAAGAAGTTTCTCACGCAGACCGGCCTGGGCGCGGCAAGCGCCGCGCCGGCGTGGGCCATTATTGTCCCTGGCGACGTTCCGACCCTGAACCAGAACACGACAGGAAACGCGGCCACGGCGACGGCCCTTCAGACTGGCCGCACGATCAACGGCACCACCTTCGACGGCACCGCGAACATCACCATCACGGCAGCCGCCGGCACCTTGACGGGCACGACGCTTAACTCGACCGTGGTTACCTCGTCGCTTACCAGCGTTGGCACGATAGCAACGGGGGTGTGGCAGGGCACCGCGATTGCCGCGGCATACCTGCCGAGTCTCGACGGTATCACGGTCCCCGCAGCCGATGTGTCGATGAACTCCCACAAGGTTACGAACGTCACCGACCCGGCCAGTGCCCAGGACGCAGCCACGAAGCATTACGTCGATGCCGCGATGCCGCGGGGCTACATCGACGGCCTTCTGCTCTCCCAGGCAAGCACAACGACCATCGGCATTGCGGCGGGAGTGGCGAAGGACAAAACGAACGCCGTCAGCATGGCCGTTACGACGGCATGGACGAAATCAACCGGCGCTTGGGCGGCTGGATCAACGAGCGGGGGCCTCGACACCGGTAGCATCGCTGCCTCGACGTGGTACAAGGTGTTCATCATCGCCAAAACAGACGGCACGACGGACTTCATTTTCACGACGGCCGCGGTTGCCACGGGGCCGGCCATGCCCAGCGGCTACACCTATTTCCGGTACATCGGCTCCGTGCGCACTGACGCTTCGAGCCACTTCCTGGCGTTTACTCAGGTCGGCGACAAGTTTATCTGGACAACGATCTTCGGCGAGACGATTTCCGTCAACGCCACTTTCACCCAGCAAACCTTGACCGGTGTTCCGGCCGGTGTGTCGGTCACGGCGGCGCTGGTGTTCTCGGTCTCGAATGTCACCTACAACGTCGCCCTGGGCATACTCTCGGGGCTCGCCAGCAGTGGCAACACCTTGGCCGCCGGCTTGTACGTTCTGGAAAGCCTGGCCTCAGTGAATATCGGCAACGGAACCATCATGGTTCAAACGGACACGGGCCAGCACATCTATACGGCGGTCACCACGACGAGCGGCACGTCTATTACCATGTGCGTCCATTGGTACATTGATCCCAGGGGCCGAGACCTTTAAGGGGCGAGTTATGGCCGAAGAAACCGAAGAGGAACGGCGGCGCCGGGAAGCGTCCGACCGCGCTTTCAACGAGAGGCAGGACAGGCGTTCCCCCTTCGGCAACGCCGATCCCTACCCAGACGTGGGGAATGCCCGGTCGCCGGCGCCCTCTGTCAACCCGGATTGGCAGAGCGAAGTGCCGGCCGATGGGACGATTGAAGCAGAACAAGCCGCGGCGCGGCCCTCGTTGCCCCCGCGGGGCGGCGGCTACGAGCCGACCGCGACGGCCGACACGCAGGGCTATGCGCCAGCGCCGCCGCCCGGCTCCATCAACATCGGCACGGCCTGGAGCGGCGGCATGGGCCAAGGGCCGGCGGCGTCAAGCCCCGTCCAGGGGCAGATAGCGGACGGCGCGAGCCCCTACGGTGGCCAAGGCGTTTACGGTCAAGTCGGCTGGCAACAGGAAGGAGGCCGCCCGGCGGCGGAAGGGCCGGGGCCGGCCTATGCTTCGGGGCCTGGCGATTGGTCGCTGCCGTTGCGGGATTCCCGCTTCGAGGGGCCGATGCCGATGGCGGGAAGTCCCAGGCACCTAGCCGAGCAGCGGGCGCTCGAGGATGACCGCCTACACGGCGCGGGGCAATTCGGGGACGTGAACAGCCTCGCCGATTATTACACGGGCATCGAGAACCGCCGGGCCGCAGACAGGGCGGCCACGGCCGCCGGCACGGCGCCTTGGCTTCAGCCGAGCCAACAACCCTCCGGCCCGATGGCGTTCCTTCGCACTGGACCGGGCAGCGGCGGCATGGTCCCCGACACGCCCGACAACCGGATTCGTGACCTGAACCAGCAGATTGCCTCGACCTCCCTCACGCAGCCGGAAGAAACCCGAGCGACGGCCCTCCGCAACTCGCTGAGCCGGGTGCAGGAGCTGGTCGCCGATGGGACGCTGAGCCGGGCAAGCGGGGCGCAGCTCACGCAGCAGATTCAGGAGCACGGCGAGCAGCTTTGGGCCAGACAGGGCTCGTTGCCGGAAATGATCCAGCGGCAACAATACCTGAACCTCCAGCGTGATTCGGCTCGGAGGACGGCGATTGCAAACGGGGATGCCAACGCCATCGCGGCCGACGTCCAGCGGCGCATAGTGGATTTGGGCGGCGGCAACCGTGGCATTGTCGGACAGGACGGCAGCATACAAGTCATCCACGATCAACCAGAACGCCAGACGCCGGCACAGCGCCGGCAGGCGCAGCAGCAGGACCAGGAAGAAAAAGCCTGGGACAAGCACGGTGCGTTGGTCGAGCGGCTGCGTGGGGCTGTCCAGCGTGAATATGACGCGGTGATGACTCGAAGGCCAAACGAGAGCGAAGCCGCCTACGACGAGCGGAAGGCCGCCGCGCCATCCTGGATGGGCCGCCAGGAACTGCAGCCAGGCCTCACCATTGACCCGGTGGAACTGGAGACGCGCCGGCAGATCGCGGCCCATTATCGGCACCTTGGGATTCCCGTACCACAACTGCCGTCGCATATGGGCGGACGCGGCAACGCCAACGCCAATGTGCAACCGGGCCAGGGCGGGGCAGCGGGAGGATCGGGCAGCGGCGGCACTGGCGGCGGCGGTGGCCCCCAGAACAACGCGCCTCCGGGGATGGAGCCGGGCGGCCCAACGCCCGCAGGACGCGAGCCGGCACGGACCCCGCTTCAGCAGGGGTTCAACACGATGCGCGTGGCCGTGCAGAATCATCCGCTGGCGTCTCTGCGAGGCGATCGCAACACCTTGGACCGGATCGACGAACTTGAGCATCTTGTGCAGCAGCATCCCAACGTCGGCGCAATGCCGATCGACAACCCGGTTCGCCGGCAGTACGACGAGTTGCTGCACATGATCCGGCGCGTCGTCACGCAGGGCCGCCGGACGCCGGCCCCGCAGCAAAGGCCAACGCCCACTCCGCCCCGCAATCTCTCTCCGTCCGAAGCTGCCGGCCATATCAGCGAAAGCGGCTGGGCCGGTGGCTTCAGCAGCTAGGAGCAACGATGGACGAAGAACTCCCCCCAGGTCTCGGCGACCTGTTCGCTCAGACCGCGCAGACGGTCGAGCGACTTCCCGCGCGCCAAGTCCCCGTCGATCAGCCGAACTTCGAGGAACAAGCGCCCGGACTCGGCAGCCTGTTCCGCTCTGCCGCCGCGCAGAACGAACAACTCGGGGGCGGTGTGCCGCAGCAATACGCGCAGCAAATGATGCAGGCCCGCAATCGCGCGCAGGGTATGGACGAATCGACGGTTGGCCGCGTAATGCGTGACGTGCCTTTCTTCGGTACCGGCTATGAAATCGGCCAGAACATCCAGCTCGGCGCCGCTCAACAACGAGTCCAGCGCGGGCAGGCCAGGCCGGAGGACTTCGACACCATCGCGGCCCACGAACGCTTGGGCGCGATCCGGGCAAACGAATCCGAATGGGAGCAACACCTGCGCACGCTTGAAGGTGTCGCTCGCGTTGCTGGGGAAGCTTACGTCGGCGGGGGTGCGGTCGCGCCGGCCACGGCAGCCCTTGGCGGCGGCTTGCGGTCGGCTGCCGTTCAGGGCATTCGAGGCACCGTTTTGCGTGCCGGCGAGACGGCGGCGCGGGGCTTGACCAGCAACGCCTTGAGCCTGGCGGCCACGCCGAGCATGTGGGCGCCGGCCTGGACGGAGCGCAACCTGGAATGGAACCAAGAGCATCCCGATCAGACGCGCAGCGCTCTCGATCCCCGTGGTGCGCCGGCGGCGATCACGATGGGGCTGCTGCAAAACGCCATCTTCGGCAGGATGAGCCGATACGGGAACAGCATCAGCGGGACCGGAATGCGCGCGATCGCCGGGCGGGCGCTGACCCGTCTGGGCGCCGGTATGCTCGAACAGGAAGGCGTCGATGTGCTGGCCAGCGGCATATCCGAGACGCTGCCCAGGGCTTACCGACTTCAGACCGGCTACGGCGCGCTTGGCAACCTGATGAACAATCCCAGCAGTCCCGACGCGCTGCGGCGAGTCGTGGGCAACGGGTTGGCGTTGTCGGCGTTTGCGGCCATTCACGAAGCGCAGGGCGGCCATACAACCTCCCGCGAAATTCAGGACCAAATCCAGCGCTCGTTGAACGCATCGCATCGGGCCGGCGCGACGCCCGAAGAGGCGGCGGCCAATCTTGCGCGGGTTCTGCCGGCGCCCGAGCATATCGCTGCCCAGGGGCCGGAACCCGGCATCGACCGGCCGGTTGAGCCGCCTGCGCCTGCGCCGCAACCGGCAGGGCAGCCGCCACCCGTGCAGCGAGCCCAGGCCCCGGCAGGAACGCCGACATGGTTTCACACCGGCACGGAGTTTCGGCCGACCGAAAGCGGCCAGCAATTCAGGCTGGGCGAACACGATTACACGATCAGTCACGCCCAGCATCCCCGGCAAAATGATGCCACAACCGTAAGCGTCCGCGATGCGCAAGGCCGGGTTGTGGACAGCATGAACTTCATCACCAACCCGGACGGCACCCGCTTCGGCGAGATACCGCCGCCGCAAGAGGGCCAGACCCGACCGCGCGGCATGGTCCGGGCGATGTACGACTATGCCCACGATCAAGGGGCTACGATCGTCCCGTCGAAGGGGCGCACGGGCGGCGCGGGCGGCGGCAAGGACCTCTGGGCGAGGAATCAGGCCATCGGCGGTGCCATGGCCGAAAGAGGGTTGTCCAGGGAGCAAGCCGTCGAATCCGCCCGGCTGCAACGCGCCGGCATGAGGCAGGCGGCTGCCGACGAAGAGGCACAGGCTCGATTTCCGGGCTATGCTTCGACGGAGGCCCCCAATGGACCAAGAGCCGGAAAAGCCGCACTCGGAGGAGCATTACCAGAGGGTGAAGGCTCACGCCCTCGCCAGGATACACGCGTTGATACAGGAGCGCCCGGACCTGCAGGCGCTGCTGCCGGACATGCCGCCGGTTCCACCGCCGGCCCCCGCGGAATCGAAGCCCTCTCCAAAGACGAACTGAAGGCCCTCGCCAAGAGCCTCGGCGTTGCAGCTGCCCGGCTCAAAGATGCCACCGACAAACTTCCGGCCGACTTCGTTCAAGGGCTTGTGGACCGCATTCAGGGCCGCGAACCGGCCAAACCGCCAGAACCGACCGCCCCAGCCCGCTCAGGATCGACGATCTCGCCGCCGGCCGATCCAATGGACGCCCTCCGGCAACGCCATCAGGCCGGCGAACGGGTCCAGTTGGCCGACGTTTTCGAGGCGGCCGGGCTCACCGAGCAGGAACAGCATATACTTCGGCAGCGGCTTGCCGGCCGGTCTCACGAGGACATTCGGGGCGATGCCGAGCTGGTGAAGGCGTCCGGCGGGAAGTATACCCGGCAGCGGATCGAGCAGCTGGAAGCCAGGGCGCTCGAAAAGCTTGGAGCGGACCAGTCTTTAGCGGTCGCGGTTCACGGGCAGGAGCAAACGGACCGGGCACTCGATATGATCGAGAAGGGCCGGCGGGTCAACCTGGCCGAGTTGCGGGCCGATCCCCAGGAGGTTGCCCAGCAGGCGCGGACGCGCATTAACAAACTGGAAGCCGAGTCGGACGCGGCGGTCGATCACTTACTCGAGGAGTTGGAAGATGCCAGACGATCAGGCCGGGAGCCTAATCCCGAATCTCTCCGCGCCGCTGCAAACCTCGCTCAACAAAGTCTTGAAGCTGCACACGGCCCTGAAGCGGCTCAAGGACTTCCACGCGAGCCTGCCGTTGGGTCCGAACGAGACGCCGGGCAGCCGCCACCCGTTCGTGGCACCGGCTCACCAGCAGTTCAAGCGCATGCAGCTCCGAATGCGGCTGAAGGAGCTGGCGGGCCAGACGGGGGAGGGAATCAGGGTGCCCCAGGCGGCCAGCCAGTCCAGGCCGGTGACGTCGTAAGGCCGCAAGGCTGGGACACCTGGACGCCGATCCAACGCGCCCAATGGTCGCGGGCCGGCGCTTGGATGAAAGACACCCTCCGGCTCAAGTTCAACGGCCACTGGACCGTTCACCAAGCGATCCGCGACCAAGGCGGCATCGACCCGCGGACGATGGAGGGGCCGGAACTCGAACGCTGGCGGTCGTTGTTCGGCAACACGATCTTCCAGAACGAGCAGGGCAGGCGCGGCACGCAGCCGGCCGATATTATCCTCGATCATCTTTTCGAGCGGTCGGCCGGCCGCGCCGCGAACACCGAGCAGCCATCCTTGCTGCAGTTGCCACCGGGGGCCGACCCGACGGCGCACCTGTTCGAGCTGCTTCGGCAGCACACGATTATCGACGGGACCGACGAGGCCTGGATCGCGCGGCAAGAACTGGAACACATGAGGGCGCAGGCACATGAGCAAGTCGCACGGGAATTTCCTGCTTGGGGGCCAGAAAAGGTTGAAAGGGAAGTTGCTCGCCTTCTGGAACAAGGCCAAGCGGCTGGGGAGGCTGAAGGCCGCGATTCACCGGTTGCAGACAGCATCGCCCCCGATGAACACAGCCCCTCCTCCGCCCCAGACACCCACGTCGACGTCGACGGAAACCTCGTCGACAAATCCGGCCACGTCATCTTCCGGCACGCTCAGCCAGGGGCAGGATTCGGCTCCCCTCTCGCCGAGTTCGAGCGGCATGGAATCGCCGGGGGCCAGCCAAACGCCCCAGGCGCCGAGCAGCGGACCGGACCAAGAGGCGTGACCGCCCTGGCCAACGAGGTCACCGACAAAGCCCGCGAAGCCGATGGCAAATCGCCAATTCTCCGCCAGGCACGCCAGGCCAACCCGGAAGTCTGGGATGAGGCCATGGCGCGGGTTGACGCCGATCCCCAGGTTGCCGCCCGGCTCGTCGATGAGCTGGCCCAGCGCATCCGGCCAACCTCGATCGAGGAAAACGCCCTGTTGCTGCACGAGCGGGTAGCCCTCTCGAACGAGCATAGCCGGTCGATTCAGCAAGCCCTTGCCGCATCGGCGCAGGAAGCGGCCGCACGGCGTTCGGGCCGGGCCACCGGCGACCTCAAGGCCGCAGCCGATGCCGCGTTCGCCCGCGAGTCGAAACTGTCCGACCGGATCAACCGGCTGGACAAAATCATCGTGGACACCGGCAGCGAATGGGGCCGCGCCGGGCAGTTCCGCAAGCAACTGGTGGCCGAAGATTACTCCCTCTCGGGAATGCTCCAAAGGGCCCAGGCCGCCGCCAAGCGGCCCCTGACCGATGCCGAGCGCGAGAGGATCGCCGCCCTGCAAGCCAAAATCGAAGAGTTGAGCGGCAAGCTCGACGCGGCCGAAGCGGCGCTTAAGAAAACCGGCGGCGGCTCGTCCTCACCGGTCTACGGCGAATGGCAGGAAGCTCTTGCCGGCGCGCGAGGTTCCCAGCAGGAGTTTCAGCGGCAACTCACTTCGCACCGGTGGGAGACCCTGACCACGCCGCAGAAGGTCATGGACTGGCTGCGCCGGGCTCGCATCGCCGAAGTCATCAGCTCCCCCGTCACGGCCGGCAAAGTCGGAGCCTCGAGCGCGTGGCAACTCACTTCCCACCCGATCCGCGAACTGATCGGCACGGCCCTGCGAACGCTGCCCGGCATCCGGCAAGTTGCGGCGATTGCTCCCGTCGAGGGCCGCGGCTTCAACGCCGCCACCGAAGCGGCCGCCATGCGCGCGGCCGCCACCCAGGGCCTCCGCGACGGCTGGGAGACGATGCGCAACGGCCGATCCCAACTCGACATCCTGCACGGGGTCAACGACACCCCGCGGACCTGGCTTGACTGGATCGGCAACCTCCATGCGGCCGAAAAAGCCCCCGCTGTGCGTGCGGCCTACGAACGAGCCTTCCGCAACATCGAAGCCCACGAACGCGCCGCCGGCCGTGACGTGACCTCTCCAGCCGCCCTGGAGTCGATCGGCGCCCGTGCCTATCAGGAAGGCGTCCGTGAGAAGTTCCAGCAGGACAACGCCCTTGTAACGGCGATCGACAAGGGCATTGCCTCCCTGAAGCGGCCGGAGAATTCCATCGGCGCCCGTGCCCTCGGCCATGCCGCCGACCTGCTCTTGCCCGTGCGCCGCACTCCCACGAACATCGTGGCCGACGCGCTCGAGCATGTCGTCGGGCTGCCCGTTGGCGCCAGTCGCGCCGGCATCGCCTGGGCTCGCGGCCTGGAGAACCTGACGCCGGCCCAAGCCGATTCGATCATGCGGATGATGAAGAAGGGCACTCTTGGCCTGCCGTTGCTCGCCCTGGGCCTCTACGCCGGCTCGCAATACCTCGGGGGCGGCTATTCCGGCCGCCGCCGTGAGGACGACCTGAAGCCCGGAGAAATGCGCCTCGGCAAGCTGGTCATTCCCGCCTGGGCCACGGCCCATCATCCGGCGTTCATGGCCCTCCAGCTCGGCGCCACCATCCGCCGCGCCCGGCAGAATGCCCGGCATGGCGACGTCGGCGCCGTCGAGGGGACCGCTCGGGGCCTCGGGGGATTGATCGAGGAAGTGCCCTTGGTGCGCCAGCAAACCGAGACGGCCCGCATGTTCGAGGGCGGCTTCAATGCGAACGCCGTCGGCAACCTGGCCCGGTCGTTCGCCATTCCGCAACTCGTTCAGTGGTTGGCTGGCGCCATGGATCACGACGCCCGCGGTGAAGTCCAGCAGCGGAACCCGCACGGCTTCATTCAGCGCGTGCAGGTCGGCGTGCCCGGCCTTCGTCAGCGCGTGCCCGCTCGTTAGGGCAATTACATACTTGACTCACCTGTGAAAAAACCAGATGAAAACACTCGCGAAGATGCTCGGTAAGCGCGTCGAGTATCCAGGCCCAAACACGCTTGAGCATCACCAGCCTGGTAACTACTGGAAAGACGATGCTGGCGAATGGCATGGTATCACGCCAAATGGACATTCCTGCTGGCTGATAAATCACCATGTCGAAGAGCACGAAGACGGCAGCATTAGCGTCGTAGCGGGAACGTGGGGCAGCAACTCGATTCTCGTGAGCGGTCGCAAGGGATTTGTTCTTTGGCATGGGGCCATCGACAAAGGCGTTTGGAAAGAGTTCTAGGCGATGCCGTACCCTCTCAGCCAGCTTGAAGCAGAATTTCTCAAGTGCAGCCTTGAGACGGCTGGGCCGTTCGTCGGCCGCGATTTACTTTCGCGAGTCGCCACGCTCGCAGAAGCGGACGGCATCATGTTCATGTGTCCGAAGTGCTTTGAGACGAACGGCCATCAGGTCCGCGTGTTCTTTCGCGGCCGTGGCGCACCGGATCGACTCGGTAAAAACAGCAAAGGCGTCACGGTTCGATGGAACGCGAGCGGGACGGGGCTTGCCGATCTTGTGCTGACGCCTTCGATTCAGATTGAGGGCTGCTGCGGTTGGCACGGTTTCGTTGGTTCAAGCGGGATTCCGCCGGGACACGCTGGGTGAGTCAAGTATGTAATTACCTTCGCTAAACCTCCTGCCTCTCATCCACGATCCGCACCACTGCCAACTCCGGCGGCAAGCCGGTGTCATACCAGTACGCGACCTCTTCGTCGGTGGCCGGCTGCTGGAAGTCGGCCCACAAGAGCAAGTCTACGCTGCGCCGCCAGGCTTCGATTGTGAGCAGTTTCATGGTTGGCCCTCTTGCGTGTGTGCTTGTCCGTTGACGCTTCTGGCTCTCAAACCAGCTTCTTTTGTTCCGCCAGCCACCGCGTTATAGAAATCGTCCCGTTCTCGTCACCCTTGCTGTAGTCGTCAGCATCGGCGATCTGTGACTTCGGCAGCCAGATAGCTTCCTCGGCGTCCTCCAGCAGCACAAGCAACGCCTTGTCGCTCTCGGCCGTTATTGCCGTGAAGTCCAGGTGGATGTAGGCTCCGCTCATTTTGGTCAACCTCCTGATGGAAATGCCCCTCTTGCGAACCGGTCCATATTGTTTTCGTCGCACAAAATCTCTCCCTTCCCTCGCCAGCCATCGGGGCGCCGCGCCACGGTTTGACGCTCGGCGCGCAGCGGGGCTAAAGTACCCCGCGATTTGTTTGTTGACACTGAGCCGCATTGTGCAACTCGGTTAAAGCCCAGCCATGCTTTCAGGCTGCGGATTGGTTGCCCCACCGGTTCCTCACCGGCTTCCTCACTCAGCGATTGGCCGAAGCCAAGGTTTCAGGTTCGTCGGAGCCAGCGGCTACGCTGGTGTCTCTCAAAGATGCCACGGCGATGTAGTCACCGCCCCCCGATCGTTGCTAAACCACGGCCCTTCCAGGGCGTATCGGACCGGTTTACGTCCGTGCGGATCAGGGGGTGTGTGTTTGTCAGTCGGCCATCCCTGGCTCAGAACAGGCCGGGTTCAGAAGGCCGGCCCGTTCACG
>VFSW01006650.1_pt1 | contig 16961 bp, 10 predicted proteins | sample 5358111 | NCBI WGS metagenome assembly VFSW01 (sample SAMN11554181, study PRJNA540505) | mine drainage metagenome | isolation source: sediment from site ElyBrook_90M | place: USA: Ely Copper Mine, Vershire, VT | collected 2017
TGTCGGCCCGCTCGGTGCGGCCGGGATGGCCGGAAACGAAAATCAATTCGCCTTCCGCGGCTCCGGATTCGCTCCACTTCAGATAGTTGTCCACGTGCACGGGCTTATCGTTTTCGTAGACGCGGAAAAAGCAGATGTCCAGATCGTAGCGTGGATACTCGAAGTTGTCGGGATCGCCGCCGAAAAAGGCGATGGATTTTTGCGGCGCGAACACCAGGCGCACGTCGGTGTACCGCTTGTAGCGATACAGGTGATACTGTCCGCCGCCATAAAGAGTGACCACGTCGCTGCGCAGGCCCGTCTTGTCGCGGGAATCCTTCTCGATGTTGTTGATCTCGGCGCGCCGGGCCTTTTCCGCCGAAGCGTCATCCATGCCGGGCTGCACGGCGCCCGCCACTCGGGCTGTCACGTCCTCGATGCTCATCAGGACGTTCAGTTCCAGATCCTCGCATTTTTGTTCGTCCGCGTTTGATTTGGCTTCAAATCCGGTGGAGAGATAGTTTTTGTCCTTCGTGCTGATCTTCCCAAGGCAATCAGCGCCCACGTGATGGTTGGTCATGACCAGGCCGTCCGGGGAAACGAAGGATCCGGAGCCGCCATTGTCGAATCGCACGGATGATTTCTGCACGTGCTCAAGCCACGCGGCAGTCGGCTGGAAATGATATTTCTCTTGCAGCAGCTTCACGGGAGGATTGTTGAACAACCACATCCCTTCGTCGGCTTGGGATGACGGGGCGAGCAGCGCGCAGAGGCAGCTAAAAGCGCAGAACGTGCAGAAGCCCTGGAGCGCGCGAAGAAAGCAAAACGCGCGGTGCACTCGAAATCTCGATTGGATTTTGGTTTGGGTGAGTTTCATGGAAAATTCCCCTCAGGGAGAAAGGGTATACAAGCGGGGAACCGAGTGCAAATCTCAAATCTGAAATTTCCAATTTGAAATGCACACCGCAAATTTCATTGCCACTGTGTCTGAATTTCGCCGGCCATCCCTTCAAATTTTCGTGGCGCGCGTGATGAGATAATCCTGCCGCAAAAGATTGTCCTCGAAATATTCGCCGGCAAGCGCATCGTATTCCCGGCGGAATTTTTCAAGTGTGGCGGGATCGCTGACCTCCAAGGCCGCGATGAGGCGCACCATCGCGCCCGCGCTCTTCTCACCAGCCCTCCGGTGATGGCTCGGGCTGAGCGCCGGGACCAGCATCGTTGCCCGATCGAACAGAATATCCTTCACGATAGAGCCGAGCCTTTGCCGGACAATGTTTGGATCGCCCCATAGCGGTGGCGGCGGAACCCCCGGTGGCGGAGGCGGCAAGTAACTTGCCGTGAGCGCGAACATCCGTCCGACAAAGAGCTCCGGCGGCCACGTGGAGAACGCAATCGTTCCACCAGGCTTCAGCACGCGCAGCATTTCGCCCATCGCAACTTCCGGCCTGGGCGCAAAGATATGGCCGAATTCGCTCAGGACAAAGTCGAACGCCGCGTCGCCGAATGGCAGCTTCTCGACGTCTCCTTCATGCCAATCAATTTCGACTCCCGCGATGCGAGCATTCTCCCGCGCGCGTTCCAATAACTCGGGCGTGAGATCGAGCCCGGTGACGCGAGCGCCAAGGCGCGCCGCCGTGACCGAAACGACGCCTGTCCCGCACGCCACGTCGAGCACGCGCTGCCCCGAGCGGACTCCCGCCCTCTTTACCAGCCTCGCCGCGCAGGGAGTTGTGATCGCCTCAAACGGCGCGAAGTGCGCCCACCCTTGCTTTTGCGCCGCCTTGAACGACTCGAACGGATCCATATGCATTCCTCTCATTTAAAAACCGGGTCAGTATAACCACTGGCGGTGGATTCTGAAAGGCGCATACCTGGAGGCAACACCTTTGTGGGCGCAAATGTGCATACGGTCTGAATTTTGCTATATTTCCTCCCGGCATGCCGGCCCGAACCAGATTCCACATTGCAACGAGGTGAGTTATGGATTCCGACAACATCGCCAAACGAGCGACGCGGCGGGAAATTCTGCAAGCGGCGGGAGCGCTCGCCGGCGGATGGGCGCTGTCGCACGTTTTTCCCAAACTTCTAGCAGGCGCGATGCCGCGCTTCGCGCAGCAGGGTGGGGCAGCAGCTGGCGACGCTCTTGCGGCAGCTCGAGCGCGATTCGGAAAAGCTCCGATTGAGTCGGCGAAGCTTTCGGAGAACCTCACTCTGTTGAGAGGCCCGGGCGGAAACGTTGTTGTCTTGAGCGGCAAGGATGGCAAGCTACTCGTGGATACATTCACGCAACTGGCGTGGGACAGATTCAAGAACGCGCTGGATGAAATTAGCAACGCTCCGGTGAAACTTGCGATCGACTCGCATTGGCATTGGGACCACACCGATAACAACGCGAACGTCCGCAGCGCCGGAGCGACTTTGATCGCGCACGAAAACACGCTCAAGCGGTTGGAGGAAACGCACGATCTCGACGTCATCGGCTTGCATTTCGATCCATCTCCCGAGAACGCCCTGCCCGAGCGAACGTTCAAGGAATCGTATCAGATGAATTTCAGCGGCGAGCACGTCGCGCTGGGGCGCATCGCTCCCGCGCATACGGATTCCGACATTTATATCCATTTCCAGAAAGCCAATGTGTTGCACATGGGCGACGTGTTCTTTAACGGCATCTACTGCTACATTGACAAGGAAACGAACGGCAGCATTGGCGGCATGATCGCGGGCGCGACCAAGATGCTGGCGATGGTCGATAACGACACCAAAATCGTTCCCGGCCACGGCCCGCTCGGAAACAAAGCCGACCTCAGAAACTTTCGCGACATGCTCGTCACCGCCCGGACTCGCGTTCAAAAATTGAAGTCCTCCGGGAAGTCCCTCGATGAAGCCGTCGCCGCCAAACCTTTCACGGACCTCGATCCGGTCTGGGGCAAAGGGGTCCTGAGCGCCGACGAATTCGTGCACGTTGTTTACACCACCCTCTGAATCGCGCACGGGGAGAAGGCAGCCCTGCCGCCGACCAATCCTTAACGATGCAGGCCAGGCTGCCAGCGAACATCTTCCTTGCCCTTGTCATTCAGAAATCGTGCCAAGACGAAAAGAAGGTCAGACAAGCGATTGACGTAATGCAGCACCGCGGCGTTCACAGGCTCATCGGCGGAAAGGCGCACCACATCGCGTTCCGCGCGCCGCGTAACGGTCCTCGCATGATGCAGGTGCGTCGATGCGGGACTGCCTCCTGGAAGGACAAAGCTATTGAGCGGCTCCAAGTCCGCGTTGAAGTGGTCAATCCGATTTTCCAGCCAGGTAACCTGTTCCTCCGTGATGCGCAGCAACGGTTTTTCCGCGGCGGGCCGCTCCGGCCGGCACAAATCGGCGCCCACATCGAACAAATCATTCTGGATGTGCCTCAATAATTGAACAACCTCATGGTCCGCTACGTGCAAAAGCGCCACGCCGATGACGGAATTGGCTTCATCGATGCTGCCATAAGCGGTTACGCGGAGATGGAATTTCGGCAGCCGTGATCCGTCCCCGAGCGAGGTTTTCCCCTCATCGCCCGTCCGCGTATAGATTTTGTCGAGTTTCATCGTTTGCTCCGTAGGTGCAGGCGGCTCATTTCTCGTATCGTAGTCTGCACGAAGAAAGGACATTTTCCAATTTTCTTTCGGCGGGAAAGCGAGATGCGTGTCTTCCTTGCGGCCTGCGAAATTTACCAGGCCACGTTCGTGAACACTTGCACTTGACGAAAATGCGGGTTCGCAATAACTTCATAGGTATATGAGCCTCCTTTCTTTGAAGGTGAACGGACAAACCCACAGCTTCGACGTCGATCCGACGACGCCGTTGCTTTACGTGTTGAGCGACGACCTCGGCCTGCGCGGCCCGAAATTCGGTTGCGGTCTCGGACAATGCGGATCCTGCACAGTCCTTGTGAAGGGCCAGGCGGTACGTTCGTGCATCACGCCGGTGGAGTCGGTGCAGGGCCTCGATATCGTCACGCTCGAAGGACTGGGCAGCGTCGACAAGCCGCACCCCATCCAGAAAGCGTTCATCGAAGAGCAGGCCGCGCAATGCGGCTATTGCCTGAATGGCGTGATTCTCACCGCCAAGGCTTTTCTCGATAAAAATCCCAAGGCCACGGAAAAAGAAATCGAGGAAGGAATGTCTCGCGTCCTATGCCGCTGCTTCACGCACACGCGCATGCTGCGCGCGATTGGGCGCGCAAAACAGGAGATGGCGCGATGAAAAACCCATCTCTTCCCGTGACCGAACAACCGATGGCGCAGGGCGCGGCGGATGCTTTGGCCCGCGCTGGATTTTCGCGCCGCACTTTTATCAAGGGCACTGGCGCCTTGATCGTCAGCTTCAGCATGGGAGGCGCGCTCGGAACGCTCGAAGCGCAAACTCGCGCGGGCGCGTTTGGCGAGAATCCGGCTGCGGATTCTCCGCCGGCCGGTGAAGTGGATTCCTGGATCGCCATCGCCTCGGACGGCAGCGTGACCGCCTACACCGGAAAAGAAGAACTCGGACAGGGCATGTCCACGGCCCAGATTCAGCTTGTCGCCGAAGAACTCTGCGTGCCGTTTCATCGCGTCAACTTGATTGTCGCCGACACGTCCCTGACGCCGGATCAAGGCGTCACCTCCGGCAGCCAGTCGCACCCCGCGAATTTCAATCACAGCAATCTTGCTGGGGCTTGCGCCACTGCGCGGGAGGCGCTCCTGCAACTCGGATCAAAACACCTGAATATTCCTGTGGACCAACTTGTCGCCGTTGACGGCGAGATTCGCTCGAAAAGTGACGCGTCGAAAAAGGTTGCGTACCCCGATCTCGTTGCCGGAAAGAAATTTGACCTCAAAGTGGACCCTGCCGCGAAACGAAAGCCCGCGAGCGAGTGGACCGTTCTCGGCAAGCCTATCGGGCGGCCGGACATGCCCGCGATGGCCACTGGGATGTTTGAGTATGCGCATAACGTGCGCGTGCCCGGCATGTTGCACGGCATGGTGGTCCGCCCGTCGGCCGTGGGCGCGAATCTCATGAATGTGGACGAAAGCTCGGTGTCTGGAATGCCGGGCTTCGTGAAAGTTGTGGTCAAAAAGAATTTTGTCGGCGTGGTCGCGGAAAAAACCTGGCAGGCCGTGCAGATTGCCAGGGCGTTAAATGTCACATGGTCTCCCGCTCCCGAATTGCCGAAGCAGGAAACGTTTTACGACTATTTGCGGAATCAAAAGCAGACGCGCGACACGCTGCTCGTGAATTCCAAGGACGTGGACCAGAAACTTGCCGAGGCCGCGACCGTTCTGAAGGCGACCTACTATCATCCGTATCAAATGCACGGATCGGTTGGTAGTTCGTGCGCCGTCGCCGATGTGCAGGGCGATAAGGTCACGGTGTGGTCGCCGACGCAGGGAGTCTGGCACCAGCGAGCCACGCTCGCCATGCTTCTCGGTTTGAAGCCTGAAAATGTGCACGTAATTTTTCGCCGTGGCTCGGGCTGCTACGGAATCAACGGCGCCGATACGGTCACGTATGACGCCGCGCTGCTTTCGCAGGCCGTCGGCAAACCCGTGCGCATCCAGCTGACCCGAAAAGACGAAATGGCGTGGGAGAATTACGGTTTCGCATTTACGATCGACGAGCGCGCCGGCCTCGACGCGCAGGGAAACATCATCGCGTGGGATCACGAAGCGTGGTCGCCGGTGCTGGGGAACCGTCCGATCTACACACATCCCGGAAATGTCATCACCGGATATCTAGCGGGTTTTCAGCCCGAGGAATTCAAGCCTCGCGCGCCCGCGCCCGAGCCGACATCGTTCAGCAACAATAGCAATGCGGTTGCTTCTTACGTGGTTGGCCATGTGGGCGGCGCCGATCATGGCGCGGGCACGGTCAAGTCCGAACGCGCCCTCTTGCACAATGTCGTGTCTCCGTTTTGGACTGGCCCTTTGCGTTCGCCGCAGCGCCTGCAAAATACGTTCGCGCACGAATCCTTCATGGACGAGCTTGCGGCCCGCGCCAAAGCCGATCCCGTCGAATTTCGGTTGCGCCACTTGAGCGAGCCGCGAATGGCCGATGTCGTGAAGGCCGCCGCGAAAACCGCAAATTGGGACGCGCGCCCCTCGCCGAAACCCCGCGCCGCTTCCGCGGCAGGCATCGCCAGCGGACGCGGCATTTCGTGCGTCGCCTACGAAGGCGAAAACGGATTCTCGGCCATGGTCGCCGAAGTCGAAGTCGATTTGGCGACAGGGAAGCTGGTTGTGAAACGCATCGTCGTCAGCGTCGATGCCGGCCCGATCTCGAATCCCGACGGCCTCCGCAATCAATGCGAAGGCGGCGCGCTGCAAGGCATGAGCCGCGCGCTCGGCGAAGAAGTCACCTGGGATGACCACAACGTGACCTCGATCGACTGGAGAACCTACCACTCGTTGCCGCTCGGCTTTGCCATCCCGATGGTCGAAGTCGTGCTGCTGAACCGTCCCGATCAGCCCGCAACGGGCGCCGGTGAAACCGCGATCACGGTGGTCGCAAGCGCAATAGGAAACGCCATTTTCGACGCAACCGGCGCGCGCATCCGGCAAGTGCCGTTCACGCCAGAGCGCATTAAGGCCGCGCTCGCGGGCTAAGTCGGCTCGCTCGGAAAAACGCTGCCGCGCCTCCGATTCGTTCTTCTCTGGAATGCATCAGCGAAAACTCATTCTCGTTTACTGAGAAAGTTCGAGCATCACGAACGTTCCCGGGACAATCGGCCGCCGCGGATCAGGATCTTCCTTCGTTGGCGGCGGCGCCGGCTTGAGGTCGGCTGTCACCACAAAGACGTGGTGGGTCTTCCGATCCAGCGTCATAGTGCGGGCGCCGTCCTGCGTTTTGATGTTCACGGCTGCGCTGAATTTGTCGGGTGAATCTTCGTGGATAATGCTCAACGTGCCATTTTCGCACGACGCGAACGCCAGGTGCGTCTCCGGATCGAAGCTACTGGCATCCGTGTCCTCTGCGATCTTGGGCGCGGCAATCACTTTGCCGGTCTCTGCATTCACAATTGCCATGACGTTGCTGTCGCTGCAGCCGATAAAGATGCGGCGCGTGTCGGTGTCCATGGCAATTCCGGATGGCCCTTTGCAGCCCGCGAGCGGATAAGTGTGCTTGACGGCGAGTGTGTTGGCGTCAAATTCAGCCAGCGCATTCTTGCTTTCGATATTCACAAAAATACTTCCTTTGCCATCCAGCACGGGTGTTTCCGGCTTGCCGCCAAGGGCAATGGTGCCCACAACCTTTTCCGTAATTGCGTCAATGGCGGTCGCGTTCGCGCTCTTCCCATTGAAGGTGAATACGCGCTTTGTCGCGGGATCGTAAAGGATGGAATCGGGATTTTGTCCAGTGATCTTTACCGTGGAGAGCGGCTTGAGCGTTTTCAGGTCAAAAATAGTGACCGAGGCCGTTTCGCCATTGCTGGTATAGCCTTTGCCGAGATCAAGGGCCAGCGCGATGCCGTGCACGCCTTTCGTATCGGGGATGTCGCCAACGATTTTGCCAGAGTCTTCGTCAACCACCATCACGTGCGTCGAGCGCGAAATGTAAATTCGCCGCGCGTCGGGGTCCACGGTCAGGTAGTCCCATCTGCCCTCACCGCCGAGAGGCACTTTTCGCACCACGTGGTAGCTGCCTCCCGCGGAGCCTTGCGGCGCAGCCGTCACTCGATCAACGAAAAACACGCACGAAACGAGGGTCAAAAACATCCAGCAGACCATCCCAATTTGTCGCGCTCTCTCTTTCACCGGCATCCTCCCATATTAAAATGGACCGTGCAGTTCCTTTTACTTTCTCTCCCGCTCACCAGATAAACTTCAAAGCCACCTGTATCTGTCGCGAAGTCGTCGCTGTGGAGTCGATCAGACCGGCGGTAGGATCGGCACTGCCATCTTGAGCAAAAATGCCGTTATGGTCTGTCGGCGAACTGAAATTGGCGTGGTTGAAAATATTAAACACCTCGAATCGGAACTGCACGTTGAACGCTTCAGAGATGCGCCGTACTGGGGTGTTCTTGACCAGGGACATATCGAAATTGACCAGCAACGGCCCGATCACGCTGTTACGCCCCGCATTGCCGAAGAGGTTCGAGCAGTACACCTGGCCGCTCGGTGCGGGTGCTGCGGCGCCCGCGAAAGTAGCGCACTGCGAGGCGTAGGAAGAGGATGCCGGCACCGTCGGGAGAGAGAAGCACTGCACGTTGAGGTAGTTCGCTCCGCCATGAGCGGGGTTACACCCGGGCACTCTATTGGGAATGGCGAAGGCGTCGCCGCTCATACCGAGCGGGTCACCACCGATGATTGGGGTGAACGGGGTTCCGTTACTTACGGTGGCTATGCCGCCTAACTCCCATCCCGAAGAGGCCGCGCCCAAGAACCCAGAAACTCCCTTGGGACTCGGGATGTCCCAAGTGTAGCTAGCTACGAAATTATGGGGCACGTCGAAATCAGAGGGACCACGTCGAGTTTTCGGATCGAAGTAAAACATGGATGTGAGCCCATTGAGGAACTGATCGCCATCGGTCGATCCGGAACTGGTATCCATGCTTCTGCTATACGTGTAGGAGACTTGCGCTTCGAGTCCGTGACTCATTCTCTTTGAAATCTGGAGTTCGAGGGCGTGATAGATAGAGTCCGAACTCCAAAGAACGGCAGAGATGCGGCCAAAATTTGGGTTGAGTGGAGCGGTGGGCGTGCCATTAGGCAGGAAGCCCGCGACGCACGACGCGCCGCTTCCATCTGGCCCGCAGGGCCAGAGGTACCCATACGGGGTGTGCGTGGTGGGCAGCACGATGTCGGAATTATCCGTATGGAAAAGATTATGGACACCGCGGGAGCCGGCATAGGCAATCATAAACGTCGTGTTAGGAGCGATCTCACGCTGGATGTTCAGGTTCCACTGCATAACGTAATTGCGCTTGGGATTCTGTTCGACCCAGTTAAGGTGTTGCGCCGTCGGGCCCTGGGCGGGGATATTGCCTGCGGCGGGGAAAGAACCTGGCGGCAAAGTTGAACTATTGAGTGAGAAAGCAAAAGGATATGCTCCGACTGCATTGCGCAGGTTCACAGGAAAAATCTGCACGTCGAACATTCCAAAACCCCCGCGGATAGCGGTCTTGCCATTGCTGAACGGATCCCAAGAAAAGCCGACCCGCGGCTCAAAATCCAATTTTGAAGGATTCGCCATTACGGGATTTCCGGTAAAGATCTGCGATCCGTCGATGCTATGAATGCTGGACATATGGCCGTAAATCTCATTTGGAATGGTCGCTGTCTCGTAGCGGAGTCCTGCGTTGATCGTCAGATTAGGGCGCAAGCGGATGTCATCCTCGACGTAGACGCCGAAGAGAGTCTCGCGCGTGTACTTAGCGGAAGGAGCCGTGTCGGCCGTAATGCTTATGGGAGAGTTATTGAGGAGAAAATCCGAAAGTGAACCAAATGTAAAATTCCCGCCGCAATTGGCGCAATCGGATTCAGTTTCTTGAATTCGCTCCACGCTGAAGCCGACCTTCAGTGAATGAATCCCTTTCGTGAGAGACAAGTCGTCATAAACTTGGTAAGAGTTCCAACCAAAAAAAGCGGCCGTGGCGGAGCTCAAGCCTCCGGACATAGGGGTAAGTCCTCCGGAATTGTCAATGACGCCGCCCGCCGTGTCTCCCGGTAAAGTGGCGAGGGTCGGATCCGTGCTCGCCGCCGCCGGATTGATGGCTGTGGCGCTCCCAGGCGAAGCGGCATAGATGTGGCTCCAACCAAACCTGGCCGTATTCACCAGGGTGGGGCTGAATACGTGATTCCACTCCGCAGATGCGACCTGCCGTTTGGTCTCGTTGGATTCAATGTAGTTATTGAAAGCATCAGGTTGTAAGAAAGGCGATTTGTCATACATGTAGTCGACCGCCAAGCTGTCGTTCTCCGAGAACTTATGGTCAACCCGGATTGTGAAGTAATTTATGCTGGTAATTTGGGACTGCACAGGGCTGAAAAGTCCAAAGTCGCCGGTCTCGCCGGCGTTCGGCAGTGGATAGAACGCATTGAGATAGGGCAACACCGCTTTATCGATGCCCGTCACCGGGTCCGGATTATTGGCGGAACCTGGGCCCTTGACGAGCGGGAGAAACGCTCCGTTCACAAAAGCATCTTGCGTGGGCGTTGTTCCGCCTGGCGCGATCCCGCGAGCCGCACGCGACGGGACAACGTCCACCGTGCTCAAGCCCGTCGTTTCGCGCAACCCTTCGTAATCGCCGAATATGAATGTCTTGTCTTTTTGGATCGGGCCTCCCGCCGACACGCCGAATTGATTGCGCCTGAATTCCGGCTTCGGCGAACCAGTGGCGTTGTCAAAGAAATTGGCCGCGTCCATGGCGCTGTTGCGCAGAAACTCATACGCACTTCCATGAAATTGATTGGTTCCCGAACGCGTGATGGCGCTGATGACTCCGCCGGACGACCGGCCGTATTCCGTGGAATAATTTGAGGTCAGGATCGTGAACTCCGACACCGCATCCGCGCCCAGATTTTCGCCCATGATGCTGCCGGGCGCCTGATTTGAGTAGTCGTTGACGCTAATCCCATTCAGGAGATAATTGTTCTGCTGGGGCCGGCCCCCGTCGACGGACATCTGGTTTCCCAGGCCGCGGCCCAGCCGGTCGTGGGTGGTGGCCGCTGCGACATCATGAATGTTCGAAACCCCTGGCTGGAGAGTCGCCAAGTCGGTCCAGGATCGGCCGTTCAGCGGCAATTGGGAAATCGTGTTCGAGCTGATATCCCCGTTGATCGTGGACGAAGCCAATTCCACGTCTGGAGCCTGCGTGGTGACTTCCACCGTCTGAGATACGGAGCCCACTTTCATGGAGATGTTCAGAACCTGTTGGGCGCCAACCGTGAGAACGATGCCGCTTTGCACGGTTTTTTGAAATCCAGGGGCCGAGATGGAAACCTGGTAGTTTCCCGGCAACAGATTCGGAGCGTCGTAGATGCCTTGATCGTTGGTTGTCTTGGTTGTAGTGATGCCGGTCGCTACATTCAAGATGGAAACGGTCGCACTGGGAATGGCCGCATGAGACTCGTCGGTGATCGTCCCCGAAAGGGTCGCTCCGACCAGTTGTGAATGGGCGGGAATAGAAGGGAAGAAACACGCCAACATTGCCAAAGCGGATATAGACAGGACAAGTAGATTTCTGGACTTAAGTACGCGCCGCACGATTTTTATCATCTTGATTTCTCCTTTGCAGACCGAGGCCCCTTACTCTTATCTGATAGCAGGAGATAAATATATATTAGTTGCCAACTTTTACAGGGCAATAGCCGCACATCGGGACTGCGTATAAAGCTCGCCCGGCATAAACACCTGAGTTCTGATGGCCTGAGATCCCCGACAGGGTTGACGGTGAGCTAGCGCGAAGCTACAAGGAATGTCCGACGTCAACCCAACTGGGAGAGGTTTGTACTCCGCTCTTCCCATGATGTCAAGCGCTACTCGCATGGCGAGCGCCAAGTTTGCTGTCTGCATTCTCGAATCCTTGCAACCCACCTCCTTTCCTGCTAAATTCCGCCTAAGAAGATCATCCAAAGATGGACATATCATTGACGCAATTCGTGTCATTCTGCCTGGAAGTCGTCCAGCGGCACATTGAATAAGGAGGGTCCATGCGTCCAGCATGTAAGAGTGCGGCCTTGGTTGCGTTTGTGCTTTCTCTTGCCTCGATAGCTTACGGTGCGACCATTTCCGGAACAGTGAAGGGCCCCGACGGAAAACCGTTCAAGGGAGCATTCGTCGAAGCTCAGGATATGGATTCAAGGATTGCGACCAATGTCCTGTCCGACAAGGACGGGCGCTACCAGATTGAAAATTTGCCCGAGGGGCAATATCAATTGATGGTGCGGGCGGTCGGATACCGCTTCGAGCCGCGCACGGGCATCCAGCTTACCGCTGCGCAAAACGCCACATACGAAATCGCGCTGGAGAAGGGAACTGTGCACTGGACCGATCTCTCGATCTATCAAGGCGAGCAGCTTTTGCCACCGGGGCGCGGCAGGGACAAGCTGACAACCGCTTGCTTTCGCTGCCACGGTTTTCAGAGCCGCATGGCCGCGCAGGTCCGCGACGAAGAGGGCTGGCACGATCGCGTCAATTACATGCGCACCAGCTTTGGTTACCTGCTTAAAGATGTCAACGAGAAGGATGCCGACGACATTACCGCGTACCTCACGAAATATTTCGGGCCGGATTCGCCGCTGCCGCATTCTCCCGCGGACCTGCCAGCGTATGAAGAGGCCAAGCAGCCTGCTTTCAGCGACGAAGCGATGAAGATCGTCTACGTGACTTTTGACATGCCCGGATCGAATCGCTTTCCCGGCTCCGCGAAACCGGAGCGCGATGGAAACGTCTGGATTTGGGAGTACAGGGGCCATTGGATTGGGAAGCTCGACCCCAAGACCGGGGTGATCACCGAGTATCCGATTCCCAATGTCGATCAGGCGTCCAACCATTCCGTCGTGATTGGTCCGGACGGAACGATCTGGTTTTCCGAGCAGGCCACGGACTCGATTGGAAAAATGGATCCCACGACGCATCAGATGACGCAGTATCGCGAACCAAGCCGGCGCACAAAACACACGGTCGTGGTCGACTCCAAGGGAATGGTGTGGGGCACTGGCGAACCCTTGACGCGCTTCGATCCCGAGACCGGGACTTTTCATGATTACCCCGAAGTAAATAACGCCTACGGCCTCGCTCTCGATAAGGACGAAAACGTGTGGTTCTCGGAATTCGCGAAAGACGGCAAGATCGGCAAAGTGGATGCCAAGACCGGAAAACTCACGAAATACCAGCAGCCGACGCCCGGCTCATGGCCGCGCCGCCTGAAGATCGACGCGCAAGGCAACGTGTGGTTCTGCGAATACGAAGCCGGAAAAATCGGCCGCTTCGATCCCAAGACCGAAACGTTCAAGGAATACGCGCTCCCCGGCGGCAGGCCCACTCCCTACGCACTGGTAATCGACAAGAACACCGGCCACCTGTGGTTTTCGTCCATGGAAATGGACACCGTCTCCGAACTCGATCCCGCGACGGGGAAAATCACGCTCTATCCATTCGTCTTCCCCGAAAACGGCATGCGCGATTTTTTTCAGGACGCCGACGGCCGCATCTGGTGGGGTTCCCAGCCTAACAACCGCGTCGGCTATTTCTATCTCGCGGGATCGGCAGCCGGCCAACACGCCGCGCTGGCAGCGCAGACAAGCGCGAAGTGACGCGGCGATCTAAGAAAAATATTTAACACAGAGAACACAGAGGGCGCGTAGAAAATCAGAAGAGAATTTGTTCTTCTCTGGTTTTCTCCGCGCCCTCTGTGTTCTCTGTGGTGAAATCCTGTCCGCTTTGTCCGGAACTAAAAGTGCGGCCTGCGCCCGGGCAACGCGGTCCCAAATCGTTGCTCGTGCCTGTCTCTATTTCGTTCCCATCGCTACCTTGTCGCCGCCCTTCACGGTGACGAGGGCGACCGCGTTTTCGCCGCTTTCGGTGAGCACGAGCTTGCCGTCTGGGAAGTGCATCATGTTTCGCACAACGCCGCCGCCGGCGGGAATCGTCCAGGTTTGAAATTTCTCGCTCTTGGGATCGAAACGTACGAGGGTATTCGGCTTCACTCCGGCCTCGCTGTACCACACGATGCCGTTCACGATCGTGATTCCGTAGGGCCGGGACTGCGGGCCGCTCGGCGAGAGCCATTCCTTGACGAACTTTCCAGTCTTGGTGTCAAACTGGCCGAGGTAGCCTCGTCCATAATCGGTGTAGTAGAGCACGTCATCCGTTGTGATTGCGACGCGACGCGGCCGGGCCGCTTCATTGGGAAGAAGGTATTCGTGGATCTCCATCGTTTCAGGATCGATGCTGCCGATCTTGTTTGCGCCAAACTCAACGAAGTACGGAATCCCTTTCGAGGTGATGACCATTCCGTAGGGATTCGATTTCGGCGTCGGTGAAGTCACCACCTTCGATTCGCCGGTCTCCGTATTCAGCCGCCCCACCATGTTCGCCCCTTGCACAGTGAACCACAATGTTCCCTTTTGATCGAAGAGCGGCGTGTGCGGATCGCGCGCCTTGCGATCCAGCGGGTACTCCGTGAATTTTCCGGTCAATGGCTCGAACTTGCCGATGTACGCCTTAAAATTCGCGGTGAACCAGATGTTGCCCTGCTTGTCCATCACGAGTCCGTGCGGCCCGGACATCGGCTTATTGGTGCGGTATTCCTTGATGTCGCCCGTTTTCGGATCGATGTGGCCGAGCAGGTTGGCCATGTGCCCCGAGTACCAGATCGTGCCATCCGGCGCGGCAAGGGGATCGTGTGGCCGCGTGCCTGGCGTGGGCAATTTCCATTCTTTAAAGGACACTTCGACGTTGCCGGATATCGCCGCGGGCGCAGGCCCCGGCTTCTCCGGGAAATTCTTGATCAGGTAGTTCGTGACCATCTCGACTTGTTCCGGAGGCACGGCGGCGCCGACGTTCAGCATCATGGCGACGGTGGTTTTCCACTCCTCGGGCGTGTGCCCCTGCGAGTTCGTGATGTTGGTCAGGCTATGGCAGGCGGAACACGCGGTCTCGACGGTTTCCTTGGCGTCGCCGTCGGGCAACTGGACGGTCGCGCGATCTTGCATCTGTTCCTGCCCCCGCGCGGGCAAGGTCAAAAATAGAGAACCCGCCATCAAGCAAATCAACAGCGATTTAACCGACATAGCTCCTCCGGCAGGTGATAGTCACCCCTATCTTAGAAGAAGAAGCCCTTCAGTGCGTTACAAAAAATTGATCTGTGGCTGCCCGGAGTTGCTTTCCCGCCTGCAATACCACTCAGAACCTATGCGGCAACTTCCGAAGACAGTGGGGAGGGAATCCTGGGGCAAACGAAATGCAGGACAAGACAGAGGCGGTTGGGTTAGTCTACCTGTTTAAGTACGGTACTTCCGCCTCTGTCTTGTAACGGATAAGATATAGCAGATTTGCAATAGTTAGCGCAAGTTAATTTATGTCCTTTAAAGATGAACATAATGTTACATGGGGAACATTCGCTTTAACAATCGCGCTTGTGATTGCAACGCAGTTGACTGGTTCCCCCCCGGCGAGTTCCCGTCTCATCGTTCTGCCGAAGGCATCCATTCCAGGAAGTTGATATATAGTGAGAATTCCGGAGGAACTCGTGAAGCATCTTTCCGTGCTGTGCCTGGTCTGTCTCATTCCGCTCGTCTCCGCGGCGCAGAGCAAACGGTTTGCGTCCAAGCCGCTCGAGATTACAGACGTGACGGTCATCGATATGACCGGCGCGCCGGCCAAGCCGGGCCAAACCGTCGTCGTGGAGGGGAATCGCATCTCGCAGGTCGGCGACGCGAAAAAAGTGCACGCGCCGAAAGGCGCGCAAGTCGTGAACGCGCGCGGCCTGTACGTGATTCCCGGCTTGTGGGACATGCACGTGCATGTCTGGGAGACCGACCGCACGTTTCCGTTGTTTATTGCCAACGGCGTCCTGGGCGTGCGCAACATGGGCGGACATCTCGACGAGCTGAAACGCTGGCGCGCGCAGGTCGTGAGCGGAGAACTCCTCGGCCCGCACATGGTGATTTCCGGCCCGCTCGTCGCTGGCCTTAATCCCGCGCATCCCGACCACACAGTCGTGGTTCACGATCCCGCCGAAGGCCGCGTCATCGTCGATTCGCTCAAACAAGGCGGCGTCGATTTCATCAAGGTGTCCGACAATTTGACGCCGGACGAATATTACGCCATCGCCGAGGAATCGAAAAAGGCGGGCCTGCCGTTCGCCGGAAATTTGCCGCAAGGGATCTGGGCGAGCGACGCCTCTACCGCGGGCCAGCTCAGCATCGAGCACTTGCTTGGCAGCCTGGAAGAATCCTCGAAGAATTTCGATCAAATTGTGCATCTGAACGATTCGCCGCCGGCGAGCCCCACGGAAAAAGCCGCGCGCGCTCTGACCTTGATGAAACTGGAAGTGAACGGTTTCGATCTCGAACGCCTCAAGAACCTCGCCGTGCTGTTCGTGAAGAATGGAACGTGGCAGGTTCCAACGCTCGTCGCGAATAAAGTCGCGCCCTTTCTCAACGACGAAGCGGCTGTGAATGATCCGCGCCTCGCGTACATCGGCCGGCAAGATCGGAAAGAGTGGAACGACGTGCGCGACCGCTTCCTCAGGGACAACCCGCCTGAATTTTGGACGCTGCACAGGGCCGCGTATCAGGAGGAACTGGCCATCACGCGCGAATACAATCGCGACGGCGTGTCCATCCTGGGCGGCACGGACGCGGGTGGCACTCCGTTCGTGATTCCTGGATTCGACTTGCACAACGAGCTCGCCGCGCTGGTTGCCGCCGGCTTCACGCCAATGGAAGCGCTGCAATCGGCGACGTTTGACGCCGCGCAGTTTCTCGGCCTCACGGATGAATTTGGCGCCGTTGCCAACGGAAAGGCCGCCGACCTGGTGCTGCTCGATGCGAATCCGCTCGACGACATTCGCAACACGCGGAAAATTCGCGCCGTCGTGGTCCAGGGAAAATATCTGGATCGCGCCGCGCTCGACGCGCTGCTGGCGCACGCGAAGGAGTCGGCAAGCCATTAATCCGCACGGTCGCGCGCGCCTTAAGTAGCACGGGCTTCAGCCTGTGGATTTTGATTTTTCTTCTGAAGAAACTTCCACAGGTTAAGGCTTGTGCTAGTTGGCGGAGGACATAAATGAACAAGACAACGCGCACGCCACTCGTCGCCGGACTGATGTTGTCAGCGCTTGCCCTCGCCGCTCTTTTCACTGGCGCGTCGCCAGCGCGAGCGCAAAGCCTCGACACGCTTTACGAAAAAGCCAAGGCCGAAGGCGCGTTGGACCTCTACACCGGCGGCCCCCCGGCGGCGTGGGCCGCCGCTGCAAAGGATTTTTGCGCCCGCGACCCCGGAGTGATTGTGGG